>Ga0209751_10000827_pt1 | contig 32603 bp, 19 predicted proteins | sample RifCSP13_1_FD_184019 | JGI IMG/M metagenome (GOLD analysis project Ga0209751, IMG submission 184019) | Soil microbial communities from Rifle, Colorado - Rifle CSP2_sed 13_1 (SPAdes) (version 2) | ecosystem: Environmental > Terrestrial > Deep subsurface > Rock core/Sediment | place: Rifle...
TTATCCAACTATTTCACAACCAGCAATTTCGATTTGACTGCAAACACCCTTACTCACTTAGCCGTTGTCTATGACGGCTCTTTATCCGCAGGTGAAAGGGTCAAGGTATACAAAAACGGTGTCAGAATGGCAGGAAGTGTCACCGGAACCATAAACACTTCTTTAACAAGCAGTTCAAGTAATCTTAAAATGGGAGATACTGACCGTAGTATTAATACAGGATTATTAGGACGCTATGACGAGTTTAAAATCTATAATTTTGCTCTTTCCGATCCCGAGCGTTTAATTGATTTCAATGCGGGTTCAGCCACATCTTTGGGTGGAGTTCTGGGACTCCAAAATGCAGAGGGTTTGGGAACCAACACTCAAAGAGCCGGATATTGGAAAATGGATGAAAACACAGGTACCACAAATGTCTACGACTACTCGGGGCTTGAAAGAACCATGACTATGACCAATTTTAATAGTTCTGACTGGGTACCCGGAAAATTCGGAACATCTCTTAATTTCGACGGCTCAAGCAAATATTTAAACCGCGCAAGCGTCGTCTTGACTTCGCAAAACAGCATCAGCTTCACAGCTTGGGTTAAGCCGGATAACACAAATACTGGTACAATCTATATGCAGGGTACAACCGGCGCCAATTTCCCGTATCGGGCAATAAATTACGAATCGGGAGCCATAAGGTTTAGATCAACAAACGATGCTGGTACCGTCCAGGATGCAGTTGATGCGTCAACCGGAACCCTCACTGTCGGAGCCTGGAATTTTATTGCGGTTGTCAAAGGCAGCACTACTATAGCCTATTACGTCAATGGCATAAAAAGTACAACTACAGTTGCCAATTCCGGCACTTATGCCAACGAGGCGCATAGCTCGATTGGAGTTTTAAGAAGAAGTTCAAATACCCAGTATTTTGACGGCGTAGTTGACGAAATTCAACTTTTTAGTAAAAGTGTAAATGATTTGGAAGCTGCGTATCTTCTCGATCGAGCAGGCCCCGTACTTTGGTATAAGCTTGACGAGTGTTCGGGTCCAACAATTAATAATTCGGCGCCGATTTCATCCGGAGGCGATGCCGGTCTTGACGGGACTGCAACAGCCAATACAGGAAATAATGTCGGCACCTGCGGGGGTACCGCCGGTGACATGTGGGCTGACGGAGCAACGGGTAAATGGAATGCGTCATTAGCTTTCGACGGAACAGATGATTATGTCGAAACTGCCGATAACGATCAACTGGATTTTGATGATGCAGTAGACTTTACTCTCGAAGCCTGGATAAATCGCGACTCGTTCGCAAACGACCACACCGTAATTGCCAAAAAGACAGATCAGTCTAACTCAACGGATGGCTACATTATCTACATCGATGGGACAACCGACGACGTAAATTTTGTCGCTTCTCAAGCTGGAGGCAGTACGAATACCCATACCATTAATGGTCTGACAACAATTACCTCAAGCGGTTGGTATCATATTGTTGTTGTTTGGGATGACGATCAGCCTGCCGGTACCACAATCTATGTAAATGGGAAGGAAGATAAAGAATCAACTTCAGGGTCGCAATCCGCCGTTGCTGGCATGATTAATACTAATACTTTTAGACTTGGTTCGGAATCAGACGGAGGAAATGAATTTGACGGTCGAATCGACAATGTCAAGATTTATAGATACGCCATGCCGACATCTCTTATTAAAAGACTTTACAACGAAGGTTCAGCTCAACGCTTCGGCCCTGCCGAAGGTTCGCCCTGAGCTTGCCGAAGGGCAGTCCCTAATATAAGTCGTATATGACATATAAGTCTTATATTTTGTAGTATTTAAGTAGTTAAATGATATATATAAATAGTATAGTTTAATGTTTGATATAGTCTAAATTGGGTATTGACAGCTGTCAATTGTGGGAAATATAGTTATGTTAGTTAAACATTTAGAACTAAAAGCGAATAATTTTTCTACTAATTATTAATTCTTCGTTTTTAGTTATTCGTTTAAAACCCATGGATAAGTTATTAGAAAAAATTGAAAAATATATTCTTTATGCAGTCATATTTTTATTGCCGATTGCTTTTTTTGGTATTTCCCCCAATCCCTTTGTCGTCCCGAAATTGGCAATACTAACCTTCGGAATTTGTCTTATACTTTTGGTACGCTCTGTAAGAATAATATCTGACGGGAAACTCGATTTTTCTGTCGGTACATTTGATTTTCCCGTTGCTTTATTGGCTGCCGCATACATCGTCAGCGCGATACTTCGTACCCCCAATAAAATGGAAGCATTTCTTCTTCCCGGAACTGCTACAGCTTTGGTCGGCGGGGCCTTTCTTTACTTTTTGACAAACCAACTCAAAGACTCTGACAAAAAGACGTTAAGCACTTTACTTTTTGGATCAGCTGTGTTTTTTTCTTTGTTCTCCTTATTGGCTTTTTCGGGGATTTTTAGCAAAATCCCTCAACTTCCGGCTTACGTCAGGGCCCAAGGATTCACCCCAGAAGGCGGATTTCTACCTGGAGTTATATTTTTAATTACTGTCTTGCCACTCGGAGTGGGATTACTCTTATCCGAAAAACAAAAATCCACAAAGGCTCTTTTTGCTGTTGCAGTAGGTGTCACCGCATTCGCTTTGGCGATAGCCATCTATAGTATCCTGCCCGGAAGACCCTCTTCACCCAGATTTCCGAGCTTGAATAATTCCTGGCAAATATCGGTTGATGCTTTGAAGGAATCCCCTATTTTTGGAGTCGGACCCGGCAATTACCTTACTGCTTTCAATAGATTCAGGCCCCTAACCTATAACAGAACTGATCTTTGGCCCGTAAAATTTGCCACAGCAAATAACTTTTATTTAACCTTAATGACGGAAGTTGGACTTTTGGGTCTTGCTGCAATAATTTTACTTCTCATTTCTGTTTACAAAACAGTTCGCAAAGAGGCAAAAGAGCAAAAATTAGTAAACTGGGGGTTTGCTGGAATTGCCAACCTGGTTTCTCTGGCAATATTAATAATACTTATGGCAATTTTCCCTGCAACCGTCTTCATTACGGTATTACTTTTTATCTATCTATCACTCTCTACCAAGGTAAAACACACCTCGTTGAATCTGACGACTCAAGGTCCAGCCGAAACTACCCAGTCCTTTGCAGCCAGAGAAGTCGCTTCCCGTTTCCCGTCCATTCTAATCACACTTCCCGTCATTATCGCAGTAATTTTGATAAGTATTAGGGGGTCAAGAATACTTTTAGCAGAGCAAAAATTTAATTCGGCTTTAAACTTTTTAATTAAAAACGACGCAGCAAAAACTTACGATACGCTTCGCGAAGCAATACGCCTTAATCCCTATGTCGATCGCTACCACGCAACAAGCGCGCGAGTCAATCTAGCGCTGGCAAATGCAATTGCCCAAAGGGCTACAACGGCTCAAAAGCCTACCGATCAAGGCGCTGCACCACAACCAACCGTCTCTGACCAAGACAGACAAAATATTACACTTCTTGTTCAACAAGCAATCGCTGAAGGAAAAGCGACTGTTGCCTTAAACCCACTGCGTTCGGGAAATTGGGAAATATTGGGACAAATTTACCGGGCCATTATGCCTTTGGCTCAAGGTGCCGACGCCTTTGCAGTTCAAACATACAGGCAAGCCGTTGCACTCGATCCTTTCAACCCTAATATAAGAATAGCATTGGGCGGAGTTTTCTATTCCCGAGGCGATTACGATAACGCGATCCGGTCTTTTGAATCGGCAGTTGCGGCTAAAGGGGACCATGCTAATGCCCATTACAACTTGGCCTATGCTTATAGAGATGCTGGTAATACCGACCGGGCTATCCAGGAATTAAGCCTAGTCCTTTCTTTGATTACAGATAAAAATTCCCAGGACTACGAAGTTGCCAAAAAGGCATTGGAGGACTTGCAGGCTAAGAAAAGATCCGAAGTTGCCGAAGGAGAAGAATTGACACCGGCCCAGGGTGAGCAGTCGCCGGAAATAAAACCACCCATTGAGCTACCCGAAGGAACCGAACCTCCTGAAGCACCTGTTACTCCAACACCTTCACCTACTCCGGATGTTTCGGTTACTCCCGAGTTGACTCCGACGCCGGCTCCGTAGATTGTGAATAAGTTAAAAAACTTGTAGATTTAGCTTCCGAGTGTCTATTGCAAACAGTATTAAAAACTTGTAAAACCAAACTACAACTCAAGGGAGGGTTGTCGGAGAAATCTGAACCGTCGGAGTAGAAATGGATGTTGGTTTTAGTGTGGGTTTAATCGTTGGAGTGTTTGCCGTCGGTGTAGGCGAAGATGGAACAATAGTTACCTGGTTTTCCGCATTACTTCCCTCCTCTTGCTGCTCACCAATATTTACTACTCCAACTTCTATTACTTTCCTCTCACTGGGTCTATATAGATATGCCTTTTTGGCTCCCTGATAGACCAATATTTTATCGCCGTTTTGTGCATTTTTAAAAAAAGATTGCTCTTTAACTTTCTCTATATCTGTTACCGTTGCAATCGTCGGAGTTTCTCCCTCCGGAAGTTTTATAATTTCTCCAACTTCTTTGATAAGATTCTCGACCTCTCGGATATTGGCTTGATCATTTTTTATGCCAAACCATTCCGGTTTCGTCTTAATACCATAGTAAATTCCCCCAGCTCCCATTGCTATTAATAAAATCGCACTTGCCGCCATTAGAGCGATTCTAAGAAGTTTATTTTCCGAAAGAGGTCCTTCCTTTTTTTCCTTTTTCTCACCCAACTCTTCGTCTTCAAACATGGCTTACCGTTGATATCACATAACGCTATACTTTTCAAGTAGAAACCACTTCAAGTTATTCAATCTTAAGTTGAAGTCTGTATAAAGAAGATAAATAAACCCCAAACAGAAACCAATATTAGTAAGGCAAGGACGCATCCTAACAAAAAAATCATTTTTCCCTTTCTTTCAGTAACTGATTCTCTGTATTCTTCAGTCGCCTCTTCTATTTTTAACGGGGCGTCTTTCTTAATCGAAGGAACACTTAAACCGGGGGTACTTAAAGTGGTAGGATATTGATTATTCATTTGAATCAGGCGCTTGTTCACCGCCGAGATCTTTTCCCAGAACTTCTTTTGACGACTTAACTACTTCCTCGGGATCGTGCTCGCTTTTTATGATATACCTGACAGCTCCAAGTTCTATTGCTTTTTTTGCGTCTTCTTCTCCAGCTAAATTCGTAAGTGCAATTACTTTTACGTCATGAGTGGAAGGATTCTCTTTCAACCTTTTAAGAACCTCAAATCCGTCCATTTCAGGCATCATAATATCAAGGAGTATTAAATCCGGTTTCGAACTTTCGGCTTTTGCCAAACCCTCGGGTCCGCGCTCAGCTATTTCCACTTCAAACCCGTTCCGCTCAAAGACCTTTTTATAAAGACGCATCATTAAAGGATCATCTTCGATAAGTAGAATTTTGCCCATATTAGTCATATACGTCACATAAGTCTAATGAGTCCTATACGATTTTTCAAGCCGGAGCCGCCGCTTGAGGAATCTCATTCCTGGTGTAACCTGCCAAAACTTCTTTAATCATATTGACAATAGCCTTGGGTTCGTATTCGCTTTTGACGATATACTTGACGGCCCCTTTAGTTAGTGCAGCTTCCGCGTCTTGTCCTCCGGCTAAGTTTGTAAGAACAACAACAGGAATTGATTTGGTGTCCGGGTCTGCCTTAAGTTTGTCTAAGACCTCAAGACCGTTCATTTCCGGCATCATAATATCCAGAACTATTAATGTGGGCTTACCTGCGTGAACTTTCTCAAGTCCCAAGCGTCCGTTTAAGGCCACATCAACCTCATAACCTTCAAATTTAAAGACTTTCTCATAAAGACGAGCCATTAATGGGTCGTCTTCGACAATTAATATCTTTGACACTCGTTCTCCTTTCTGTCGAACTCATAAGAACACTGGAATACACTGGAAATTGCTGGATAACACAGGAGAATTCCCGTGTTTTCCTGTTTTATTCCTGTTTTTCCTGCGTGCTTCATTTTTTTACCGGCAGCTCAAAAGCAAACGTGCTTCCCTTACCAAATTCGGAATTCTCTAAATAGATCTTGCCGCCCATAAGCTCAGTTAACAGTTTTGAAATATAAAGTCCCATTCCGGTACCTTTGGTAACGTCGCGGGCCAGCACGCGCTCACCGGCCTGTTGGAACTTTTTGAAAAGGAGCCTCTGGTTTGCCGGCGATATCCCTATTCCGTTATCAGTCACTCTCACCTTTACAAAGTCCTTTTCCTTTTCAAAATTCACTGCCACTTCACCCTGCTTTGAGAACTTAATTGCGTTGCCGATAAGATTACTTCCGACTTGTTGCGTTCTTGCTTTATCAGCCCAAACCCTCATTTCACCAACCGTACCATTCACCTTTATAGAAATGCCTTTTTGGGAAGCGAAATCGTCAAGTTCGTCGATTACACCCCTCATAACCTCAACAAGGTCAATTTCTTCAGGTTTCAGCTCCACCTTTCCCTGTTCAAGCCTGCTGGCATCCAAAAAGTCGTTGACTATATTAATTAAACGAACTGATGATTCATGCATATCAGAAATCATCTCTTTGAGATCAGTATCCTGAATTTTTTCGGCAAAATAATCAATTATCAAAGAAGTGTTGCCCCGAATCGCGGTTAAGGGAGTCCTAAGTTCATGAGATGCAACTGCAAAGAATTCATCTTTTGCGCGGATAAGCTGCTTCTCGCTGGTTACATCTTCAATCAAAAGCACATATCCGATTGCGGCATCATCCTGTTCTTTAACTATTACCGGGGCAAGAAAGATTCGCAGGAATTTATCTTTGTAGTAAATATCGTCGCGTCCTATGCTTGTCTTTTTGCTTAAACACTCCTCACATTGGGCCTTAAGATCCAAGTTTGCCTGAAGTTCTTGGGCAATTCTATCCAAGCTAACTTCGGCTTCCGGAATTCCCAAAATATCAGTTACCGCAGGGTTTTTAACAACTATCTCATGATTTTTGTTGGCTATAATAAAGCCCATCTGGAGAGAATCTATCGAAGAAACCATCCTGGCTCTTTCTTCCCAAAGCGCTTGGGTTCTATCCCGAATCTCTTGCTCAATCAATTTTCTGGACTCTTTTTCTTTGGTTGCGTCTCTAAAAACTTTGACGGCACCGACAATCTCGCCTTCCACTTCCAAGGGGGCAGTTATTGAAACCACCGGAAATATCTTGCCCGATTTTGTTTTGTATGAATGGTCTTCCTCTAAACTGGTAACAATAGTTTTGCCTTCCTTAATGGCCTTAGAAAATGACCGTTCTTCAGTGGGCGTTGCTGAATGATTTTTTAAAGTAATAACCAAATCGGACCATTTTTTACCGACGACACCATCCTTCTTAACCTCCAAAAGCTTTTCGGCAACAGGATTGATTGCAGTTAGAATGTGGTCCTTATCGATAACCAAAAGTCCTTCTCCCATCGAAGAAATTATCAAATCTAACCTATCGTGTTCCTTTTTAAGGGTTTCCTCCAGTTGTCTCTCGTCTTCCAGAAGATTTGCCATAGCGTTCTTTGTCTTTTCCAAATCCTCATTTTGTTTTTCAATTACTTTTAATCTTTCAGAAAGTTTTTTCTCGCTTTCCCGAGTTCTGCCTTGGTATTCTTGCAAAGAAGTCAACATCGCATTAACATCGCCAGCCAAACGTGCAATTTCATCTTTACCCACTATCCTTACTCGCTCTGTCAGGTTACCCCTGCTTCTTATCTTTAACACATCGCTGGACAATCTATGAATTGGGGCCAGAACAGTTCTGTCTTGAAAATAGATTCCCCCGGCAACAACAATTGAACCGATAAGAATTGTTGCCAGAAGAAAATAAAGTAGAATTTTCTCACCCTGATTAACAATTTCTCTTTCCATATCAATTTTAATAACTAAGCTGGGCTTTCCGTATATATCCAATATCGGAGTAAACCCGGATACAATTTCAGCGGAAGTATATTGAATGATGGTCTTTCCTTTGCTGTCTTCGGGGCTGAAGGGTGAATTATCAAAATTTATAAACTCTAATGGAAACTGCGCGGCGTTTTCCACTTTTTCAATAACCTCCTCGTCTATAAGCCTAGCCATTATGATTGTACCTTGGGCGGGACCGGATCTGTCGCTTTTGAGAATTGGAAATGATGAGACCATCATTGGACCCTCGTTCGAGTTAATTATTCCTGAAATAGATTCGCTACCGACATGAGTAATTAAAATATCCTGGCGATTAATATGGGATTTCAAACTCTCCGGGATTAAGACTGTACGGTTATCACCAAGGTCATATCCCTTCTCATATACTATCCTTCCCTCGTTATCGACAAAGACTATCGCGTTTAGTCGAGCGGATGAAAATGTTTGATCAACTAAATTGACATCGATAAATCTTTGATTCCTATCTTGAACGAATTGATAAGCGTCGTCCCACTGAGCCCAATCGCGATTCAAAAATTCAACCTCGGAAATTACTTGCTGCAAAGAGTGTGAGACCCTTGCCAAATTTCTTTCTATTTGTGTCTTCTCAAGGGAAACGTAACCTTCAACCAAAATTGTACGGGAGGCAGCGATTATGCCCAGTATCGCGATTCCTATCAGACTCGCCGTAAATATAAATGTTTTTTTATGTAATGACATATAAGTCTTATAAGTCGTATATGACTTATTTACTTTTAAGTTTCTTTTTCAATTCAATCATCTTTAATTCCCTCCCTATCATGAGTTTGTTTAAGCGTTCGAGATCCTCATTTTTTGCTTTAAGATCGTTTTCAGTTTTTTTACGATTTGTAATATCAAGAGAAAGAATCAACACGCCTTCGGGTACGGGCTCCATTCTAAGTTCAAACCAGCCTTTGCTGCCGTCAGGAAAGCTGAACTCGTTTTCCATATTCTGCGCAACCCGTTTTTCCATACACTTTTTAAGCCTGACAAACATGGGGGTGTCTACAATGCCTGGGAATTTTTCCATCATCGTACGACCTATCAATTCCTCGGCTGACGTCTTACCTTGCTTGACTGTTGCATCATTTACGTATATATAGCGGTAGTTAAAGTCGACTATCTGACATCCCTCCATCAGGTTATCAAATATGTTTTTGTAGCCCGTGAGCGCCTTAACTTTACTCTCAACTTTGGCCTGTGACTCCTCCTCGGGAGTCGCATCTCTGAAGACCTTTACGGCGCCAATAATCTTTCCCCCGGATTTTATTGGAGCTGTAACCGAAGTAACAGGAAAGTATCTACCAGCTTTTGTTTTGTAATAATGGTTTTCCGTAAGGCTGGTTATAACTGTCATACCGGTGTTAAGGACAACAATAGAAGTACGGTTTGCAAAAGGGATCGGCTCACCATCTTTATAGGCAACAACGACTTCGGCCCAAGGTTGCCCTACCGCCTCGGTACGCACAAATCCCAAAATTTTTTCAGCTGCAGGATTTACCATGGTTATTTTATAATCTAATCCTACCACTAAAAGCCCTTCCCCCATCGAGGAAATAATCGCTTCGAGAAGATCTTTCTCTTCCCTAAGCTGTTGCTCTATCAATTCTGGATTGTCCATATAAGTCGTATAACTTGTATAAGTATTATAAAAATTATAATGATTATATTTACTTAAGCTGTTTCGAAATATAGCTTGAAATTAGATACGACGGTAAGATCGCAAGTAGCCATAAGATTCCGGCAACGATAAATGAGCCTTGAATCGAACGGCCGGCCGTTGCCAAGATAGTTACTTGCGGTTTTCCGACAGAAAGCATTCCGACCGGGGTATTGTCCAGGTCTTTTAAAGGTAGATAGGAAACAAAGTAAGGAGTGTTGAGAAAATTAGTTGTACCGGTAAAACCCTCTCCCTTACCCAACACCTGTTCCTTGATCTCAGAATTACTTTCGATAACTCCCACCCGCCGTGAGCTTCCGTCTTCTCCCACAAGCGAGGTTGCCGAAATTTTGTCTTCGCCGTAAATCGAGGCGTTAAGACCGGTAGCTTTGTAAATTCCATCTACAAATGCGTTATCCGTAACCACCCCTACCCAAACTGCCCCGATCACCTCGTTATCCTTTTTTACAGGTGCGGAAGCTGAAACAAAAACATCCGGTGCTAAAACCCCATCCCGGCTCATGACAGAAAAGTTGGACTCCGAAAGTAAACTTCTTTTGATCAGGGTATTGGAAGATAAAGAATCTCCAATTCTTTCCGGTTCTTCCCCGCGGGCAACTACCTGACCGTTCTCGTTCACAACCGTCAGAAAACTTAATTTTTTGGTCAACAGATATTCGGAGGCAAGATTTGCAAGTTGCGGCTTTTGATCGGCAGAAATTGCATCAGTAACCTTAGCGTCCTGGGCAAATACTTGTGCGTCAGACAAAAGCTCACTTTTTCTGGTGTCTAGTGCGTACTCCAAGACCTTCACACTTGTTTCCAGCTGATTCTCTGCTTCTTTCTGAACATTTCCGAGAAGAAGCCAAGTAAAACTCAGCGTGGAAATGACAAAGATAAAAAGTATTGCCAAAGAAAAAAATATATATAGTTGGGTCTGAAGCCTTTTGAGTAGATAACTAAAAACCCATTTTCCTAAGATAAGGACTCCTATAAAGAGGGTCAGGTGTTCTAACGTCCAAAGGCTAGCAAACGGAGCTGCCAGTTTGAAAACTGACACATTTGAGTTACCGATAAAAAGCTCCCGGAGTGAAATTAATTCAAACAAAGAAAGTATAAAAAAGGCATAAGCGACGCGCCGAAGATGAAACTCGAGGCCATAGGTCGATTTATAAAGATATAAAAGCGCAACCGAAACTCCTGCCAGAGGGAAAAACATACTTGCCGCGACATAACCCGGTATTTGAGCGCCGAACATACTTATCATTAAAGCCCCAGAAACTCCCTGCAATTCCCCGTTTCTACTTTGCACTTTGTCCTTTATTCTTTGCTCTTTATTCTTATGTGGATGACTAAGGGACGGCTCCAAAAAAAGACTTATCGCAATTAGTAAATATCCGCCCAAACGAGTTGTTATAAGTATACGCTCGTAAGCAAGTTCGTTGATAATCTGTTCCGTAATAGTTGATTCGAGATGGACTGCATGAATAACAAAAGAAACGGTTAAGAACAAAAATCCTAAAAACTTTAAGGCCTCGTCCATCCTCTTTCTGGCCAACCAAACGTCAAAATAGAGCCAAAAACACCACGAAAAAACCATGGCTGCAAGGATATTCACTGCAAAGTGCAGGTTTTGCAAGAAAAATTGCGACAACATATGTATATTAGAATAGCACGAATTCTGAAAGTATTTTTTTTAGCCTCATTTTTACAACTTATTACAATTTTTTTATTCAGTTTCCGAGCTTGTTTTTAATGATTTTTACAATAATTCGTTTTTATATATAAACGGTTTTTAACCTATTTTAGCTTTGAAAAAAAGTTTGTATTATTCTAAAACACCCTTGACAAGCTCTACTTGTCCGCCAAGAGACAGAAAACAGTTTTTCGTTAAAATCCGAAAAAACAATATCGAAATCCGAAACAACAATTAAATTCCAATTATTAATATCAAAACTTTTAACTTGACTTCCTCATGATTGAACTGAAAATCATCATCAATTCTGTCGATTCTCTTATTAGATTTGCGCGTTCATTTTCCAATTCATTATTATTTGTATCCACAAGTCTCAACCAAAATCTTGACTCTTTAGACTCCTTTCTGCAAATCTTAATTCTGTGAATAAAATCTTTCTTACTTAGAGCTTCATTCGCTTCAATATAATTGGCTCCAATAGAACCAGATGATCTATTTAACTGTTTACAGTCTTCCATATTTGATAATGTTTTGTGAAGCTTCTTGATAAAAGTTCTAGTATCTTTAGCAAATTTATAAGTCCTTTCTTCTAAATCGTATTGTTTCGGCCTTTGAATCTTAAACATTTGAATTTGTTTCGAATTTCGAGTTTCATGCTTCGAATTTACAGTATCTTTTCTAGTATTTCTTCTTCCCCTATTACTCCTACTATCGTGTCTTCAACCACACCTTTCCTATCTACAAAAATATGAGCGGGTAAAGCCGGTATTCCGAGTTCCCCAAAAAATACTCCGTCCGGGTCTGCCAGCATTAATACCTCGTATCCCCCCAATTTTCTATATATGTCCACTTTGGACTCAGACTCCTGAGGGACTACAACTACAACATTTACTTTCGTATCTTTTGAAAGCTCATCAAGTATTGAAATTTGCTCCGATGCAGAAGGAAGCCAGGTATTAAGAAAGGTAAAAACAGTTGATTTACCACGAAAATAGAAGCTATCGTAAGTAAGACCCTCGCTTACAAGACTGAAATAAGAAATCTCTTTTCCTGTAAGTTCTTCGGCCATTGAACTTGTTTGTCGCATTGGACTTACCGAGTCTTGACTCGGCCAAGCTTCGCTTATTGGACTTATTTCTACCTCAGGTTGAAATATATCCGGCAAAACAAAAGAAAATCTGCCAATCCTTAATCTCTTTAGTCCTTGCAGTTCAAAGTTAGTATTTATCGGCGTAGCCTCGGTAAAAGTGAATATTTGACTTGTCACTTGTAACTTGTCACTTATTACTTTTAAGTAGTATTTTCCTGCCGGTAAAATGAGTGAGTAGTTAAGATTGCTATCTACTTTGACTGGGTTTTCTTGAGCAAAAGCTCTTGCATCCCAAAGCGTAAATTGTTGTGTCGTAGGTTCAAGGTAGTAAATATAAATTTCAATTCCTCTTGCCTCACCGAGGCTTTGCGAAGGCGAGCCTAATAAGATTCTACCTTTTTCTAAAACAAAAACCTTTCCCAACTCACCTTCGGTTTCATTCCCGGCTCCGTCGATTGCACGGGTCTGCAAAGAATAATTTCCCGGATCTGCAAAGCTTACCGTTCCACTCCAAAGCCCCGTATCCGGGTTCTTGGTTAAAGAAAACAACTGACTTTCGGAAGCTAAAGTTTTATCATTGATAAGTCCTATTTGTCCTATACGACTTATTACATCAACAGATGTTGGTCCCCCGACCGCTGCAAGCGTCACTTTCTGATCCAACCCGGCAATTGTGACAAGACTGCCGTCTTCCCGTACTTGGAGAGCCTGCGATCCCATTGTATAGACCGCTCCACCGACTCTTGGAGGAAGCCTATCGAAAACCAATATCTTTTCTGCAGATGTTTCTACATTGCCTGTCAAATCCGTTGCCCTAATTCTTATCTTGTAATTCCCGTCTAATAAACTGATAATTGTAAATTGAAAATTGGTACTTTTTGCCCGAGGATTTGATAGGTCATCCACAGGTAAATAATTTGCTCCTCCGTCAATTGAATACTCGACATCAGCCACACCCTGATTATCAGTAACTTTGCCGGAAATTTCAGGAGTAGCCGAAAACGGTTTATCAAATTTCGTCGTAAAGGAAATCCCTGGTTTCTCCGTATCCTCCACAAGCTTTGTAACAGTTGTGGTAGTGGTAGTAGTCACAGTCGTTGTTGTGGAAGCCTTTGAACTTACAAAAGTATAGTCTCCACTCTCCCCCGTATTTCCGCCAGAGTCGGTACTTTTTGCATTAAAATGGTAGGTTGTATTAGAAGACAACCCATCAAGAGTTAGAGAGTGGGAAGTCGTCATAGTCGTATCGCTTTTCGTCGCCCCGTAAGAATCAGTCGTTCCATATTCAACTACCGAATTTGCATTTTCATCGGTTGTCCAGGTAACCTTGACCGAAGTTTGCGATACATCCGAAACCGCCACGGACGAAATAACAGGAGCATAAGAATCAGTTCCCCCTGAAGTAATTTCCGTACCTAATGTTCCACTACAATTAAAAGGACTTGCACCGTCAACATCATCCGAAACCTGTATTGTCCAATTGGCTGATGCTGCTGCAGTTCCTCCCCTTACCTCAACTGTAAGATTGACATTCTGTGTCGATCCCTGAGAAAGGGTCGAGTTTTGCATAACAATTTCCGATTCGCTCGATGACCAACTCCATGCACCTGGAACGCTTGCTCCTACAATTGTAAAATTACTGGATGGGATTGTTAACCTTATCCAACTGTAGGCAACACTGTCTGTATTTTCGACAGAAATCGTAAAGCTGTTCGAGGAATAAGTTGTAACAGATGAAGGAGAAACAGTCGCTGTACATGCAGAAACTGTAGCACCAACTTGCTTAGTCGGGATTAAGAACAAGCTGAATAATATAACCAACAACCAACTACTAACTACTACTAACTTTTTCCAGGGCATTACTCTAATAGTACAAATTAACGAAAACTAATACAATATCTATATGAAGAAAAAAAATCAGAAAAGAAATTTAATCTCATTTCTGTTAAAAGTGTTAGTTTTCTTAAGTGTTTTACTTATCGTCTACTCTTTATTACTTTCAAAATTTAATTCTGCTCAAGAAAAACTAATATCTACAAAAATACAATTATTAAAACAGCAATCTAATCTTGTGCAAAACAGAATTAGTTTTATCGAACTCACACGTCTTGACCCGAATGGAGCAAATTTTGACATTGAAAAATCGGACCTTATCGCAAGGCTTCAAATGACTAACAAACAAGGTTTAGAAGATCCAAGTTTCCCGAACGAAGCAAAAGAACTCTACCAAAGACAAAATAAACTACTGGAAGAAGTTTTTACAACCAGCTCATATGAAGAAGGAGTGGCTATTCTAAAATCTCCTAAGGCGTTGGAGTTATTGACAGACCAAACGAACCTTATTCTGAAGTTGGAGTTTCAGATTCAGGAGTTAGAAAAGGAGTTGGAGTTATCTCGGTCTCAGTCTGGGCTGAAGGAGTTGCTTCAAGTTCAAGGGCAACCTCTTCAACAGTAACCTCATTGGGAATAGTAAGTGGAGAAAGATCAAGCAAAAATATGTCGTCAACGGTCAAAGGAAACTCTTCCTCTTCTCCCGTTCCAGCTAAGATAATTTTTCCATTTCTCACTTTCGGCCTTTTAGAAGAAATTCCTGTCGTAACTTCTTTGGCTTCATTCGTGGAAATCGAATAGACAACTGATCTATAAGTGCCAGTGATATCCCGCCTGGTATAAGAAATATAATCTCCATCTATATCAACGTTAAAAGAGGCATCCCCGTCGGTCAACTGCTTGACCGACGTACCGTCATAGAAAAACACCTGCCACCTATCCTCTACCCATCCTTCCCAGGCAACATTCCCGCTTCTGCCAACGATCGGTTTTAAATTAATACCCGAACTTGTAAGCTGGATCGTTGTACCCGACAAAATATTATATAAAAATATTTGCCCAACCTCATTTAAATCTCCGACATAAACAATGTAATCTCCTTTCGAATCCGGCTGCCGATGATTTCGATTATCCGCTGTAATAAATACTTTTTCGCCATTAAATTCATAATAAACTTGCGTAAACCCGTCTCTATTTTCTAGTCCAATAGTCACATTGCCTGTCCCAAGATAAACCTCCAACAAATTTACTTGGCCGCCAAGTTGGGCCATAACAGGTTGAATGGCAATAAAAAGTCCTATGGAAATAAGTACCGGTACAATCCATGCTATAAGTATTTTTTTCATATCAATCTGCCCAGTAAAATCCTCGTTCACTCCCTCCTGAGAAAAAATTGCCGTGTCTCATTAAATTAGCGGTTCCCGGCTCGGTATTCATAATTGCACAGTTGGTATAAGTATTAAGAGCAGTTGTTCCACTGCCATCACTGGTCGTCTCTACAGCTCTGAATAAGTACCTGGTTGCATCCGCAAAAGCAGTTCCTCCTACGATATGAAAATCAAACTCAATATCCTCACCAATTGCGCTTGTAGCAGTTGGCGTATTTGCCGGCTTGACCCGTGAGTAGGTTTCTAACCTATCGGTGCCTGTTAATTTAGCAACAGTCAGTGTTGTATCATCCGCCACCCCTGTCTCGGAAGTATATACCCATGCTTCAGCCCCGGCTGCTGCACCGACATCGGTCCATGACCCGGTTGAGCAGTCTGAATCGGTACCAGTTCTAAACTGTAACTTAAAATACTTGGTATTTGCGGTAATAGTGTTTGTATTTACCGTTATATTTACTCGCAACCTAACCTGCTGTGTACTCCCCGGAGGGTCATTTGCAAAAGGAATCGGAGTAAGAGACGTGTCCTCAGCTAAGTCTATCCCTGCGTTTGCTGACCATGGGTCCGTCACATTTTCAGAGCTGGATGGATTTACATACCATCTGTAGTGATTCTGGGTGTATGTTGGAGATAGAGCAACTTCGTAAAATCCCGCCAGCGTATGGGTTCCGTTTGTGAAGTCGGTGGTAGTAATAGAAACGGTATCGCTTGCCGCGGTGACGATTCTATACTGTAAATGCGACTGAACATTAGCCGCAGGTAGACCTGAAGTGGTGGAAACCAGGGAATATATTAAGGTGTAATCAGCGTCTTTCGTCTTTGATTCGTCTTCCCCTTCGGCGCCAAAACTACCGACAAACAAATAATCGCGGCTCGTCACTGATATAGATCCGTCTAATGAGGTACCGGAATCCGCGTGACCGGGAGTACCTACTTCTGTAGCAACAGTAAAGCCCGCCGCAACAGTTACTTCAAAAACAGCCAAGGTCTTGTCCGTTTTATTAGCCCCAAGAGTACAAGTTATAGAATCAGTTGTGTCAATCTGGGTAACGACTTTTGTCCACCACAAAGACGTAGTCGAACCATCATCGGCAGCTCCGTCCGAGTCAGTTTCCTCATAAACTCTAGTCCAGGTGTGAGTGTCTGTATCGGCTAACGAATGAAAAGTAGTTGCCCCATTAGCTGTATCATTATTATCTGAGACACATTGAACTATAGCAATACGGCCGACAACTATATTACCACTCAAACTTGTAACAACGATACTATTATCATTACTGTTTTCGACGGCAGATCCTCTCGCGGTAGGCGTGCCAAAAGCAGCCTTCGCTTCTTCAATTTCAGAGGGAATTCTGAATTCTCGATTCTTGACTCTAAATTCTAATAAAGGTGGCCATCCCGCCAAAAGCCAGCTCGTAACAAGTAAGGTTACAAAAACCGTCTTTAAAACCTGCTTTCTTTCTTTCCGGATGAATTTCTTAATTTTTTTCATCTTGAATTTTTTTCTTTTTTTTATATAAATTGTTTCTGCCTCTTTTTGCGTTTCACTTTTAACTTCAGCGCTAATTCTAGTATACTTTCGTTCAAGTTTTTTTGCCTTTTGATACTTATCGAAATACCACTTTAACGCCCTACTTTTTTAAAAACAATTATGTTTATTACTTTGACAAAAATTACTCAGAAATAATAAATTGATATAATTCGGATTCGACTAATAAAACCTATAATACTAAAAATCATCCATTTTAATTCCGAACCTAAATAAATTAGCACTCAAACTTTTAATTGCTAGTTTACAAGTTTTTCCAGTCTCATTTTTACAAGATTTTATAAAAAAGTACATATTTTTAACATCTAAATCTTTTATATCCGTATATAGTCTTAAGTTTCTAATCAAATCCCAAATATCCCAATACCCAGTTGGTGCTTGAGTCCCGGTTAGGTTAACTAGGTCAATTTATCTATTGAACACCGCCGACTTAGTCGCTTGTACTGCATCGCCTACAACACTCCCCACTGTTTTAGCGCTATTAGATGTCCTTCTTCCTTGGTCAAACCTTTTTTCGAAAGCTTGGGAAAACCTTGCGGCAAGTCCCCAAAATCCGGGTCTGTAAAATCGAAATCGGAAATAAATTGTTTAATATCCATAGTTAGATAGTTAAATAGCTTTTGACTTATTAAATCCACGGGATATTTTTTGGTATTGACTTATCCTCATATTTGCCAAATATTCTAATTTGGTTACTTTAAGAATAAATAACCCTCTTCTAATCTGAGCTATCTCTTTACCTAAGGACCACTTTGTTGCGACGACTATTATTTTCTTGCCTCGTGCTATCAATCTTTTATACAAAGTTGCCAAGTATTTATAAAGTTTCTTAAGATCAATTTCCCACTTCAACTTTTCTTCCCACCCATGCACATTCGCCCAATCAATATAAACTGCCGTTTTCCCTTTCAGTTTTAGATGTAATTTTTCTTTCTTTTTTATTCTCTTCATAATCCATTGTTTTTTTAGAAATTAGTTATTAGAAATTGGAAGTTGTCATTTCCGCTCCCTAACTACTATCTACTATCACCTATCTGCTAACCTAGAACTTTGCTCTGTACTCAAGATAAATTCTTCCCACTCTTGCGTTGGCACTGCTTAAGGAGCTTAAGGAAATTTTTATCGTCATTATTCCGTCTGCTGCATATGTATTAGTTCCCGTATCAGTACAGCTAGCAGGTGCTGTATCAGCATAAGTACTTGGTGAACCAGGTTCGAAATTAACAGCAGTGCAGTCTGCAGTACCAGCTGTGTCATATACCGTTACTGTTTCTGTAGTATTAGCCAAAGTATCTGACCAGCCTTCGATAGTAAGAGCTGCCGTTGAAGTCCAGGCAGCCCAATCGGAAGGAAGCGGAACTCTTACCCAAATATCATAATCCTGTGCCGAACCGGAAGTTGCCGTCCAATTGTAGAAATTTTTATAGCTGGAAGCAGTCAAATTATTATCAGAAGTCATAGTACCATTATTACTGGAACCGTCTCCTGTCAAAGCTGCTCCTGCATATTCGGAGGCTAAAGTAATTCTTTTTATCGGTCTGGCAGTACCGGCGTAAACTGGACCGCTTGATTCGTCGAAAGTAAACGTATTTCCTCCGCCGCCTAACACTACCGAATCGTTTGCATCAATTGTTAGTGCGTCATCTGATGTTATCGAATCCGAATTAACAGCCAATGCTCCGGCTGTGATTGTTAAACCACCGGCAGTAACTGTTATTCCACCCGAACCTACAGAAATTCCTGTGGTTAGTCCAGTTCCCAGTGATATTCCCGTATCCCAACCATTACCTATATTTAAGGCCACTTCAGATCCGCCACCACCGGTTATCGTGCTTATTGAAATTCCATTTAATGTTCCGTCAGCAATACCTGACGTGACAACCTGCAATCCTATTGCAGTTTCTCCGGCAGTTCCTGACCCTGTTATTGATGCTCGAATTGCTGCATTTGTACCACTGCTTTCTCCCTGAATCCAATTGACACTCAAACCATCAATATTTGGGCTGGCAGTTCCGGTATCGGTAGTTATCGATACCATATCTTCTGTCGGGGCAACACTTGCATTACTTATTAATAGGTTTTCCCCTGTACCGAATGTCATGTCTACATCATCGCTAAAAGTTGTCAGTCCTGCTTGGTCAAAGGTAACAAATGCTGTTCCTCCTGCTCTTATTTCAAAATCGGCTGCATTGGTTAGGTCAAACCATATATCACCAAAATCAGTCCCTGCTGCAGTAACTTGCAGGGGTGAGGCTGTAGAACCTGAAAGAGTGATTAACTCAAGCAAGGCCTGTTGATCTTGTGTGCCGTTTATCGAAGCAGTGCTTTCCGAAATTATCAAACCCGAATCAACCGCTGCAGTTGTAAAATCCCAATTCCACTCTACGGTGTTTGCATTAGAATCAATTGCACCAGCTCCAGTTGTCGCTGCAATAATTTGGTCCAGTCTTGGAGACCCCCCCGTATCATTATCTGTCCCGCACTGCCAGTCGAAGTTGGTGTTGTCCCACTCGAGTATGCCTCCCTCTGCACAGCCACGGATAAGGGTGAGTTGGCCTCCGTCAAACTCCAAGCCCGAAGTCGAGCTTGTCGTTGCTCCGTCTGCCGCCGAGGAGTCAAGATCAATGTCCAGGGTATCGGGAGATGCGGCTGTTAATACCAGGCCGCTTCCCGCGAGGTTACCATTGATATCGTCTCCGTCGATAGATCCTGCTCCGTAGGCTCCGGCTATTATGTTCCCGGTTGCATCGGTCAGCTGAATTGCTCCTGTTCCAACAGTCAGAATTCCGTCCTCACCTATTTCAAAAACCGATGCTCCAGCTGTAACGTCCCAGGCAGTCAGGTAGTTGCCGGTAGTTAGAGCAGATTCTGTAAGCTGGAGTTCAAGTAAGTCTCCTGTTGTGAGTGAAGTTGAAGAAAGGACATTTAATCCTCCTGCTGCTCCAACACCAACTGTATCTGCGGTATTGTTGGTCACCGAGAATGAAGCGGCATTGTCATTGTCTGTAAGCGTCAGACTTCCATTTGAGACCACTGCATCCCCAGCAGTAAGAGTCAGTTTGTTTGATCCTTCAGCTCCTGTTATTGTTACAGCTCCGGTTCCCGAGAAGGCAAAGGATGGATTGGTGGCTCCGCCAAAGGTCACTATCTCTCCCGAGGTATCAATAACCAGGTAGTTGTTGGTGCTTTCTGAGATTGTCAGGGCCGTGGCTTGGGTATTGATAAGCTCGATGTCGGTTGCCTGGGTGGAAAGATCAACTGAGGCTGCATTAATGTCAAGTGTTGTTCCGGCAGTAAGAATAATGTTTCCGGTTGAGGCAGGATCAATGGTCAAGTCTTCTGTGTCTGCCGTGGTAATTAAGGCAGATGTATCATTGAGTCCCAGGGTTAAATCTCCGGTTTGAAGATTACCTGCATTTGAAAGAGTCAGCCTGGCAGTGCCTGCCGCACTGGCAGCAAGGATGTCCTGACTCTCGGTTTGGTTGATGATGGCTGCTGCTTTACCTCTTGTTAAGGATCCTGCCAGAGAGATCTTGGCAGAATCTGTCGCAATATTACCGAGATTAACTTCAGCCGTTAGGGAGAAGGGAGATAGTGCTCCACTGTTTAGCTGCCAGTAGTTGGTCGAGGCACCCGTATCATCGGCTGCACAGGCCCAGCCAGAAGCATCCGTGTATTCCAGGATCTCGCCGTCGGTGCAGCCCTGTAAAAGAGCCAGCTTGTCGCTTCCTGCTCCGGCAAACTCCATGCCGGAAAAGCTCGATGTTAATCCAGTACCATCTGATACTCCCAAAAGATCAATGTCCAGGGTATCGGGAGATGCGGCTGTTAATACCAGGCCGCTTCCCGCGAGGTTACCATTGATATCGTCTCCGTCGATTGATGCTGCTCCGTAGGCTCCGGCTATTATGTTCCCGGTTGCATCGGTCAGCTGAATTGCTCCTGTTCCAACAGTCAGAATTCCGTCCTCACCTATTTCAAAAACCGATGCTCCGGCAGTTACGTCCCAGGCAGTCAGGTAGTTGCCGGTAGTTAGAGCAGATTCTGTAAGCTGGAGTTCAAGTAAGTCTCCTGTTGAAAGAGTTGTCGATGAGAGGACATTGACTCCTCCTGCAGCTCCTACTCCGGTCGTGGTTGCGGCATTATTGGTGACTGACAGGGTTGAGGCAGCGTCGTCATCGTCGGTAATTGACAGGGATCCGTCAGAGACCACTGCATCCCCAGCAGTAAGAGTCAGTTTGTTTGATCCTTCAGCTCCTGTTATTGTTACAGCTCCGGTTCCCGAGAAGGCAAAGGATGGATTGGTGGCTCCGCCAAAGGTCACTATCTCTCCCGAGGTATCAATAACCAGGTAGTTGTTGGTGCTTTCTGAGATTGTCAGGGCCGTGGCTTGGGTATTGATAAGCTCGATGTCGGTTGCCTGGGTGGAAAGATCAACTGAGGCTGCATTAATGTCAAGTGTTGTTCCGGCAGTAAGAATAATGTTTCCGGTTGAGGCAGGATCAATGGTCAAGTCTTCTGTGTCTGCCGTGGTAATTAAGGCAGATGTATCATTGAGTCCCAGGGTTAAATCTCCGGTTTGAAGATTACCTGCATTTGAAAGAGTCAGCCTGGCAGTGCCTGCCGCACTGGCAGCAAGGATGTCCTGGGATTCTGTCTGGTTGACTATTGCCGCTGCTTTGCCTCTTGTTAAGGAGCCTGCCAGAGAGATCTTGGCAGAATCTGTCGCAATATTACCGAGATTGACTTCAGCCGTCAGGGAGAAGGGAGAAAGTGCTCCGGCGTTTAGCTGCCAGTAGTTTGTTGCACCGCTACCGCACTGAGTCCATTCTAAATTCCCATTCGTTCCACCAGATTCGTAGGTAAGACAGTATTCGTCAGTCGGGCTATTCCCGTCAATAATGTCAAGTTCTGCTTCAGCAACGGTGTCAGCACCTAAATTTAATCCTCCCGAGAAACTACCTGTAATATCCCCTGCTGCCGGTGATTCACCGACATTTACGTATATAGAATCCAAAGTTCCCGAATAGTTGGCAGATGTCAGAACTGTTCCTGAGGTCCCTGAGAAAGTGTATGTTGCATCAGCAGCTGTCAAATCTCCGACGTCTAGAATTCCATAAAAAGCCCCACCGCTTGATTCCAGAATTCTAAGTTCTGATAGGGCATTATTTAAAGTAATATCAAATGCGCCTGTTTGATCCCAGTCGGCAGTTAGTGGACCAAGAGCTACTGCATCAGAAGAAATTTGAATTCCGTTACCAGCCTGAACGTCAAGTGTGTCGGGAGATGCGGCTGTTAAAACAAGACCGCTTCCCGCAATATTACTATTAATATCGTCTCCCGTAATTGTCCCGTCTGTTATCTCGCCTGTATCTATTGTTGTCCCAAGAGTTGCGGCTATTGTTAAAGTATCGCTTCCGCTATCTCCTGTTATGGTAATACCACTCCCGTCTGTAAAATTAAGAGTGTCCCCAGTTGCATCTGCAACAGGATCTGTACCGTTGGGAGCATTAATAGTTGCAAAAAGATTCTGATCCCCAGTGTTTGTACCGGAAAGATTGGATCCCGATATCGTTCCGTCGACAGATAAATTGGCAGTTCCCAGACCAGAATTGGCAATGGTTAAAGTGCGATCCAAAGCATTATTAAAATCCAGAGTAAGAGCAGCCCCTGTTAGTGGTACATTTGTATCGGAAATAGTTAAATTTGAAAATGTCCAGGCACCGGATATTGACTCGGTTGCATTTATATGGGCAACTTGGCTTCCAAGCTCAACTCGAGCTACTCCACCCCCTTGATTTGTTACTACAAAATCATCCTCTGAAGAGGATGTCGGGCCAAACTCAAGAGTTGTTGCCGAACCTACTGAAGGAGATCCGTCGGTTTCTCTTACAGTAGAAACTCCGGATCCTGCAGCACCCGAGTCGGCGGCACAATCCCATTCAAGATTTGTATCATCCCATTTAAGTACTTGTCCGTCCGAACATCCTCTTATTAAAGAGAGTTCATCGGAGTTAATAAGCTCAAGACCCGAGACAGAAGAAGTTGTTGAGGTGTCAGACGAACCTGTATATAAAGTCAAGCTTCCTCCAACCGCGGTCCAACTGCTGCCATTGTAAAAAATCACCTGATTCCCGCTCGTGTCATAGGCCAAAAATCCTTCTCCAGAAGAGGGCGAGGTCGGACTTGCTGAAGCAACATTGGGGAGTTTTAATCCTTGAGGTGATGTGTCGTCATGCAAAATTGGAGATAAATCCAAAAAATCTCCATCACCAAAACTTAAAGTGTTTGCAAGATCCGAAGCAGTAACCGTTTCGTCCTCAATTTTGGCTGAATTAATCGCTCCACCAGCTATATCCTCGTTTTTAATAGTATCGTTTTTGATATCAGCCCCCGTCACCTCCCCGTCTTTTATGTGTCTGGTTAAAATAGCGTCATCAGCAATATCCACAGCTTGAATGGTCAGATTCTCTATCTCATTTGTTGTCACTACTCCTGTAAAAGTAACTTGCGAGGGGGTTGCGGCAATAGAGCTAAGGTCAAGTCCTCCTACGCCCTCATCAATCAAATCTTTTATTAACCCGAGCGTTATTTCTGACCCCTCTTCCAAACCTGCAATATCATACGTTCCTGTATCATAATTAGGTTTTATGATTCTACCTTGGTAACTAACGACCTTCTTGGGATCATTCAACGGCGTCACAATATTAGTAATTTGGGAATCAGCTATTTCACTTTCTAACTTGTCGTCGCTTTTTACCCCCAAAACTTCCTCATTTTCCGAAAACTCTTTGACCTTTCTTTCTTCATAAAGCACCAAAAATCCGAATGTTCGAATTCGAGTAGAAACAAAGGTTGGACTGCTAACCACATAACCATCGTTAATTTTCCCTTGGAGCGCTTCGGCTGCCAGTTGAAAACCGGTGTCTGTGGTTCTAGCCGAGAAAACTCCTTCTATTCTCCCATCGGCTATCTCTGCATTTAAAATCTCTACAATTTGGTTGGATCCGTCCTTAAGCGTAAGTATTGTTAGTGCGCTTTTGGATAGTTGAGCTTGGACTTTCTCCCCATTTCTTAGAATAAATTCAGGGATGAAAGTTGTGGTTAAAGTTGTATATAAGTCTCCATTCGGAAATCGGATAGTGACATCGCCAGAAAACTCTCCTGATTTGACCTTGGCTCCTATTACCTGAACAAGAACGTACTCTTCTTGACTTGTCTTAAGAAGAGCATAAACCTTATTATCTACTTTGGCGTTCAGAATTTTATTGGTGTCGATATAAAAGTCGTCTTTTTCAACCAGATTGGATAATTCCTGGCGAACATACCTTTTTTCTTGAAGCACAAGCAGGCGGCTTCTTAGAGGATAAAAAGAAATAAGTGTTACTAGAACAAATAAAAACCAGCCAAAAATCTTTATTTTTGTCTTAAAAGTATCTCTTAACATAATCCAAATTAAATGAAACGCGGGTTGGCAGCCAATGAAGTCGGCATAGTAACCTGTGGCTTCTGCCTCTTTGTGGAAGCGACAATCGATGCCGCCACCGAAAAAATTGAATTGACGGTAAGAAGTATTGCCAGAATAATATGCATGTTTGAAAGTTTGGCGACCAAAGGCGCTACAGGAGTTTTAAGCTCTAATAGCCATTGAGGAATTCTAGCCTCCTTTAAAACCGTCAGGGTTTCTGTTCTATAAATTGAGCTTTCTATCGAATTCTCTTCTCTCTTCAGTCCAATTTTTTTAGAATCTGTATCAAATACAACAAATCCATTGTTGTCGGTGGCTTGAATACTGTATTTAAATTCAAGTCCTTTCCCAAAATTACCGGCAAGCTTGGCAAGGTCCAATGAAACACCAATCATTCCTATAAAGTCATTGTTTTCAAATATGGGTTCTGTGTGAATGATTGAAGCATTTCCTAATATATTTTCGAAGACGGGTGAGACAAAGGCTTTGTAAGTCGAAACCGTTTTTTGAAAATAATCCTGAGATGAAAAATTTGTACCTTGAGCCAGGCTGTTTCTCGGATACACCCCCACGGCAATCCCTTCTTTGTTATAAATAATCACTCTTTCAACACTGCCCAACTTTTCATAGATTTCTTTTGCGTAATTTATCGATGCCTCGGTCTCCTTCTCTTGAACCACCTTTTTCAGATCAGAATTACCCGCAAAAGTAACTAATACAGCGCTTCTGTCCTCAAATTCTGAATTGACCTTTTCAGCTATTTGATCTGCCGTTCCTTTCATTCCCTTTTCTGCGTCTATCTTTATCTGCTGTCTAGAAGATCTGAGAGCAAACATACCTAAAAGTAAAGTTGCGGAAACCCAACAAAAAGACAGAGTTACAATCATAACCTTCTTCGGATCAAGTTTTAAGCTACCCAAACTCCACCAAGCAAAAAAAAGCGAGAAAACTCCGGTTATAAAACTAAGGTAGGAAATGTCCCAAAATGCTGCCAACAAAAATTCTGTGGCTAAAATTAACAATCCTGATCCCGCTATGACGAAAAATGGTAAAAGTAAACTCGAGTTCTTACCATATGGAGAAAGGAAATATATCAAAGGGGCTACTACTAAAACAAACCATACCAGTGCAAAAAATTCTTTCTGCAAAGAAACATAGTCTGAAATAATAGGCAATTCCAGGAGGTGAGGATAGACAACCAAAACGATACCGGCGAGAAGCGCTAAATAAAGAAAATAATGCAAAAATGAATTAAAAAAGGAAGCATTTTTATTTCCGTCTCTAAAACCAGAAACTAAATGTCCTCCGGCAACGATAATAAATGCAACAGGAAAGATTAATTTTGTGTATTCTCCTGTTGTTAGGGCAACCACTGAATAGTAACCGAGGACTAAAACACTCAGTGCGTCCGTTAGTATATGCGTTCGAAGAAATTTTCGGGGAGCAAAAACTTCAGTAAGGTTCAAAGCCCCCAAAACAAAAAGAAGTATTGGAAGTACATTTGAAAGAGGTATTCCTGAAGCTGCCAAGAAACTGCCTTTGAAAGTAAAAAAACTGGACCTGTCATGCCAGTAGATAAGCGCTATTCCTATAAAGCTAATCGCTTTGAATATTCTGTAAAAAATGACGTCAGATCTGTCAAAAGAAATATCTTCCCCGGTTGATTCTTCATCTGAATCGTCCAAGCTTTCAGATTGCTTCTCCGTATAAACAGCATTATTGACATCTTTTTCTGGAGCAGCTTCATTCTGAGACTGGAATCTTGGAGACCCGCCGGAAGTTTGCACTTTTATATAAGAAGCCTCATCTTGAACTCTTTCCACTCCCGAGCCCTCAGGGACCACTTTGTCTTGGTTACCCAGAGTTAAATTTACAAAAGGTGCAAGTTGACTATAGGGGATTTTAAAACGACCTCTGCCAATTCTTTTGGCAACTATTTTACCTTCCTTAAGATAGGTATAAATCGTGTTTGTTGATACACTAAGCAGCTCGGCTGACTCTTTTACGGAAAGGTAGCGTTTCATTGGGCAGGTATATTAAAATAATTAAAAGGCTTTAAAAAATATTTATGCTTTGAGTTTACAAGTTTTTAAAAGTCCTTACTATTATTTAAAACTGAATAAATCCTCAGGTCAATACCCATTTAGAATGTCATCCTCCCCGCTCTGAAGAGCGGGCTTTCCCTTATCTTTTATTTTACTTTTCAATACTATCGGTTTTAATAATATTAATTCCTGTAATTGTTTAGCCCTCTTACGCTTAAAAATTTATTAGAAGAAAATATTATCCCTACTTAGCTCCTAAGTTTTTTTTAGATGATCACTACCCTTTTAACCACTCTCTAAACATAATAAAGATACTTTAAATATGGCGGTTAATCGAATAAATAACTGAGGGTTCTTAGTCTTCGGTTATCTCGCATGGTTTCGTAGGATTTGTTCACTGCTTCGCTTAATCCCTTTAGTAAGATTCTAAGGTTTTCGAGAAGTTTTAATAAATTTAATATCTATATCTTTAATTGCTTTTCTACTACTATATCTATCTTTTAGTATCTTTATATAACAGTTATTTTATTAAATCGTATTAATCAATATCTTTACTTTTTCTATCTAACCGTGGATTTATTTATTCTCATTGGCATTTCGTTGCAAAATATTACGACATTCTTTTCTTCACTTATATCTTTAGGTTTTGGCTAAGAGAGTAAGACTACTATTTATTTCCTAACTGGTAGTTCACATTCTTCTTAATATTTGCTATAAATAAGTAGAAAAAACTATGCAAAACATTAAGACTGGTGAAACTAATCCTAGTCCTGAGGAAATAGGTTTTCAAAAAAAACTAAGTATAGGGGAAGCCTCGGAATATCTAGGTGTTTCTATTGATACCTTAAGGCGTTGGGAGAAGAAAGGCAAAATAGAACCGATGCGATCCCCGGGAGGTCATAGATACTTTGATAAGAAAGATCTTGATAATCTTTTCGGGCGCAAGTATGAACGGGTGGCAGAAACTAGACCGCGCCAAAGATCTGAAGAAAATACCACTCCAGAAGAAACCCCCAAAGAAACATCGGAAACTCCTGACTTAACTAAACCAGAAACTGAAATAGTTTCGGAGATACCTCCTGAATTTCTCAGACCCCCCAGAAAAGTGGACATTCCTCCGATCACTCCGATAAGAGTGATTAAAGAGACATATCTTCAAGATGAATCTTTAGAAGTTAAACAAACTATCGAAGTAGCGAAAATAGCTGAAATAAGCGTTTTGACACCTCCGCAGGAAATACAAATTCCACCCTTACCGAATCCAGTAGGAAATGAGGATCTACCCAATAACAGTCAAGCTGTCAAAAAATCTTCACACAAGGGTATCATTGTATTTCTAAGCCTAATCTTTATACTAACCATCTTACTTGGAGGTCTATCTTTATATCTCTGGCAATCTTCCAAACAAATTCTCTCCCCGATTCCGTAGCTGAGCAGATCCCAATGAACTACGCAGGAGACTTCATTAGGTTTAATTCTCTTCAAGTTAATGTAAAATAAAGATATGTCTGACTACGACCGTTTTGCTCAAAAATACTCCGAGGCTATGGGAGATGAGGGTGATTTTCACCATAGGGTATCAATAGACCCCCAAGTATATTCAATAATAGGCAATCCGATGGGAAAATACATATACGATATTGGTTGCGGAAATGGCTATATGGCGAGGAAACTAGCTAATGAGGGTGCAAAAGTTTTTGCTTCCGATTTATCCGAAAAACTAATTAATATTGCCAAGGAAAAGTCCAAGGGTTTAGACATCCAGTATAGAGCTCACGATGCTACAGATTTTTCTTTATATCAGAATAACTTTCTTGATTTAGTAGTTATGAACATGGTTATCCACTATGTTAAAGATTTGGATGAGCTATTTGCAGGAATTAGTCGGGTTCTAAAAAAAGATGGCGTCTTCGTTTTTTCCACAAGCCATTTTTTCAGGCCGGATTATCCTTATTCAGAATGGGTAGAAGGAAAAATTAACGGTAAAAAACAATTGTTTATTAAAGTTACCGGGTATTTGAAACCCACTCTTACGAAGGTAATTTCCTGGTGGGATAGTAAGACTGAATTAAAAATTTATAATAGACCTCTAGGTATTTTAGTTAATAAAATGTCAAAGCACGGATTATTTACTTTTAGGGTTGAAGAGCCTGAATCCGTCGGATTTGCTAAAGATTTTCCACAAAAGCTGCGAGAGAGTCATCATATTCCCACATTCATAATAATTGGTGCAACCAAGAAGTAATCTGAGACTATTTTGCACGGTAGAAAGAATAAAGAGTCTTCAATAAAGTAAGAGTGGGCCGTGGCAGAGTTGAACTGCCCTCTCCGCAATGTTCACCCCGTTAGATATTCAGTGGACTTACTGAGAATTGAACTCAGATCTCACCCATGCGAAGGGTGTGTTTTACCGTTAAACTATAAGCCCGTGTATCAAACGGGGCGGGTACGGTGCTCTACCAGATAAGCTAACGGCCCAGAAAAACAAGTTAGCTTGGCTCCTGTAAAAACAGTAGTAAGCTAACGGCCCAGAAAAACAAGTTAGCTTGGCTCCTGTAAAAACAGTAGTAAGCTAACGGCCCAGAAAAACAAGTTAGCTTGGCTCCTGTAAAAACAGTAGTAAGCTAACGGCCCTCAATACTTCATTCTATATTTTACCGAATCTAATTTCCAATTTTCGTGCCGCTAAAAATTTGGTTTTGACAAGTTGAGCGAATACATTTAAAAGTCTTTTACTTGTTTGAAACTTTGAAAAGTGTTTTTCAAAGCTGAGTCTAAAAGACATTAGATGAGTGAAACTTGGAAAACTCAAATTTTTACAGGCAGTCCTTTCTTTCAACTATTTCTTTGGACAAGCAAAGAAATAGTTAATTAAAGTTTTGGGTGTGCATAGTATAAAAACTTTCTTTTTCCACTGAGAACCGAAAGATAAAACCTTTATCGAAGTACGTTAAGCGGGTTAAGGTAAACGCCATTATTAGTAACCTCGAAATGAAGGTGAATTCCGGTAGAGCGACCGGTAGAACCCATTTTGCCTATTGCTGCGCCTCTTGTCACGGTCTGTCCGGAAACAACATAAATTGATGAAAGATGCCCATATAGGGTTTTATAACCGTTGCCGTGGTCGATAACAACCCTGTTACCATATCCATAATTGTCAGGCCAACCGGCTACAACTATTTTTCCTGCATCGGCTGCAACTATATTCGGAGCAGCCCTATTGGCAATATCAACTCCCTTGTGATACCAAGCAAAATTTTGACTGATAGTTCCTCCTGCGGGCCAAACAAAAGCGCCGGAAGCGACCACCGTTCCTGCATCAGGTGTAATTCTTCTAACACGAGGGGCAGTCGGTTTTTCGCTGGGTTTTACGCCATCTGGAACAATGATTATCTGCCCTATTGCAAGCTCAAACGTCTCGTCATTAACGAAAGTATTATAAGGAAAATCTACGATTGCTTGGGGAGAAGAATCATATTTTTTAGCTATAGAATAAACAGTATCGCCTTTACTCACTTTGTGCGAGACTCCGGTTACCGGTAGTATTTCCAGAGTTTGCCCCGGCTTAATACTGCTTTTTGCGTCAAGATTATTCTGCCAGAGAATTGTATCCGTAGAAACTCCAAACTTATCTGCAATTATTCCGACAGTATCTCCGGGCAGTACTTTATATTCAATTGCCTTGTCTCTGACTTTATCCGAAATTAAAGTAGTCGTTTCGGGATCCTCAGTCGAAGCTGACAATACCGACGAAGGCGAAGGTGTGTTCCAAGGATCAACCGAGTCCCCCGGAAACTCCTGGGCAACAATCGGGGCTATCATCATACCGAAAGCGGTTAAAGCCGCCATGCCCGAATGCATAAAACGCTTGGCATTCTTACCCCTCTGTCTATATAAAATTGCCACAAAAATTCCCTTAATAGTTTCAAACTTAATAAAGGAAATGTGAAGATTTTTGAAAAGATAGCGATAAAGAATTTTCAAAAAAAACTTAAATTCATAAAGACCAAAGAGGACACCTAAGAAGATTTTTTTTGTTAGGCGTTTGGTGCGAAAACCTGCACTTGGTTCACCGCTTTGGTCCGTCATAAGAAGCTCTTAGCACTAAAGAAGATACCATATATGCTAGGAGTGGTCAAATTATTGCGGTGAGATTAAAAAGTGCTCAATAGCACCGGGAAGTCATACTGTCTTCAAATTATCCAAAAACTCCTCATTGGTCTCGGTCTTTTTAAGTCTCTCAAGGAGAGTCTCCGTTCTTTCGTCGTCCGAAAAGGTTTCTAATCCTCTTCTCAAAGTGACTATCTTTTGAATAGTATCCTTAGCATACAATAACTCTTCCTGTCTTGTACCGGAACGGCTTACGTCTATTGCCGGGAATACCCTTCTCTCTGCTAACTTTCTTACCAAATGCAATTCCATATTGCCGGTACCTTTAAACTCCTCATAAATTAAATCATCCATTCTACTTCCCGTATCAACCAAACATGTACCTATGATTGTTAAGGATCCTGCATTTTCAATCTTTCTGGCCGCGCCAAAAAACTTTTTGGCCGGAAAAAGCGCAACTGGATCAAATCCTCCGGTTAATGTCCTTCCTGAGGTCGGTAAAGCTAAGTTGTATGCCCGTGCCATTCTGGTTATCGAATCAAGAAGTAATACAACGTTTTTGCCTTTTTCGACTAACCTTTTTGCCCTCTCAAGAGCTAATTCTCCGACTCTGGTTTGATCATAAGGAGCTTCGTCAAAATTACTTGCGGCAACTTCACCATGCCCTTCGGTAACTCCCTTCATATGACGGGAAATGTCGGTAACCTCTTCTGGACGCTCTCCAATAAGTACCGCCATGAGATGTACCCCACTTCGCTTCTTCGAAGCTTCGAGGGGCACAGCCCCCTTTGGTCCTTGGGTTTCCGTAGACGCTCCGTCGCCATAGCTATGGTGCGTCGGCGACTTGTGCGAAGGAGCCTCAGAATAGTTCTTGGCGATACCGGCGATAATATCTTTTATCAGCCAGGTTTTTCCGGCTTTAGGAGGTGAAACTACCAAACCTCTTTGACCAAATCCAATCGGGGCAATTAAATCAATTACCCTGGTTGTCAGTGGTTCTTTCCCGGTTGCCAGTTTAATTTGGGCGTCAGGGTAAATCACCACCAAATTATCATAATCCGGTCGGTCTTTTAATTCTTCAACGGGGTCTCCATTGACCAATTCCACTTTCAAAAGTCCCCAATAGCGTTCGTTTTCTTTGGGACGTCGGGCTTGTCCGCCAATCTTATCTCCCACTCGCAGGTTAAACCTTCGTATTTGGCTGGCTGATATGTAAACATCTTTATCGGACTGGGCAAAAGCGGGGCGAAGAAGTCCGGATCCCTCGTTGGCAATATCTAAAATTCCCTCGACGTATTCTGTGGGGAGATTGGAATCCGGAAGAACGCGTTCATCAACCACTAAGCGTGAGTTGTTTACAGACTCCGGCTGGGGGGTTACAGAAGGTGTTACAAAAGAAGCAGTCAAGGCTTGTACCGGCTCAACAGAAATCTTACTCTCAACTTGAGGGCTTTCCGGCTCTGGGATTTTAAGCTCCGGGGCCTTAACTTTTACAACAGTCTTTTTTACCGATTTTTTTCGGGAGACTTTTTTAGTGCTTTTCTTTAATACCATTTATTGAAATCGAAAAGGATCAAACAAAAAATTGGGAAGATCTCTTGCTCATTAATCAAGAGGGTATCTGAGCGAAAACAACTTATTTTAACATGCTCAAGTTCTTTGTCAACTATGTGTCCTGGCTGACCACATCGGTAACACTTTGTAAAAGTTCTGTTGAGCATATTCTAAAGGCGTCAGATAATCAAGAGACTCATGCGGTCGGTAGTTGTTGTACTCAATAAGCCAGTTGGTAAAATCT
>Ga0209751_10000828_pt1 | contig 32597 bp, 25 predicted proteins | sample RifCSP13_1_FD_184019 | JGI IMG/M metagenome (GOLD analysis project Ga0209751, IMG submission 184019) | Soil microbial communities from Rifle, Colorado - Rifle CSP2_sed 13_1 (SPAdes) (version 2) | ecosystem: Environmental > Terrestrial > Deep subsurface > Rock core/Sediment | place: Rifle...
TTCCCGGCGGCCCTCGCCGGCCGCGCTTCCGTCCGGGCGGACCTGGCGACCTACAACACCAACAATGCGGCCACCTGGGCCACTGCGGCGGCCGACGCCGCCCTCGTGACGTCCAACACCTTCCGGTGGGTGCTGCCGTTCTCCGATCAGGCCCTGACCCAGTACAACGGCCTTTACTGGGCGCAGGCCACGACACCGTACAAGGCCCACACCCAGTGGGCGACCTACTATGACCTGTACAACCGCACCACGGCCGCCGATACCCGTATTAGCTGGCTGCTGCGGCTGGGGACTGCCAGCACGACAGTGGCGACGGCGACGGCGCCGGGTGCGACGTCGCTGACGGTGGCGAGCGCTTCGGCGCTCGGTACCGGCGCTCGGGCCGAAGCCTGGCTGGTAGTGGATGTGCCCAGCGCCACGACCGGCACCAGGGAAGTCCACCAGATCGTCTCGATAAGCGGCAACACGTTTACGCTCAGAACGCCCCTGAATTCCGCCCATGCGGTCGGCCAGACGGTTCGGTTGGCGGAGCTGGGCGACGCGGCGGTGGGCAAGTTTGGTGGCAACGTCCCCCACTTCCCGCAGCAGAAGTACCCCGCCCGGACGTCTGCCGTCGCCTTCTCCAGCGGCTGGGAGATGCGGCTAATCCAGGCGGAGGAAGCGCTGGTTCGCGGCCAGGTCGCCCAGGCCGTGGGCTTCATGAATCAGCGGCGCGGCGCCATCACCGGTCTTTCGCTGATCCCGGTGGGGACGGCCACAGAAGCGTGGACCGCCCTCAAGGGCGAACGCGCCCTGGAGCTTTGGCTCGAGGCGCGACGGCTCGGGGATCTCTCGCGCTGGACTGCCGCCGGCACGCCGGGTACCACGTTCGATGGCGTGTGGAGGGACACCAACGGCGACGGCCTATGGGAGCAGCTCGAGTCCATGACGTCGCCCACGGCGCGAGCCCTGTGTTTCCCGGTGGGGAGGTCCGAGAAGCAAACCAACTGTCACTACCTGGGTACTTGCTCCTGAGGCTCGCCTAGGCGGGCTGGTGGTAGTGTGGTCAGTCCAGCGACCCGCCGACCTCGGTCGGCGGGTCGCTGTGCTTTGCCGCCCTCCGCCTCCGGCCCGCCTCGGGTTAGATTTGGCGGGAATGAAGAGACCGTGGTGTCTTCCCGCCGCGCTCTGCGCCGTTCTCACGATGCCGGCCTGGGGCCAAGAGACCGGGGGCGACCCGACTCGGCCCCCCTCGGGCCGGCCCATCGACGTAGAAACCGCTCCGCGCCCGTTCGCCCGCGCCGTGCCCGCAACCGGGCGCCTCGCCATTGACGGGCGGCTCGACGAGCCGGCCTGGGATGCCGCCGCGCCCATCACCGACTTCATTCAGTCCCAGCCCCGCGCGGGCTATCCGGCGACCGAGCGGACCGCGGTCCGCATCCTCTACGATGACCGCCGGCTCTACATCGGCGCCATCTGCTACGAGTCCGAGCCCAACCACCTGACCGTGTTGAGCCTGGAGCAGGATTTCCCCGGCGGCTCCACCCGGGACTCGGACATCTTTGGTGTGACGCTGGACCCGTTCCTCGACCGCCAGAACTCCTTCATGTTCCTGGTGAACCCGCGGGGCGCCTACCGCGACGGCCAGAGCTTCAACGACAGCCGGCAGGAGGACTTCGCCTGGCGGGGCCTGGTCGAAATCAAGACCCTGGTGGCCGATTCGGGCTGGACCGTGGAGATCGCCATTCCCTGGACCACGCTGCGATTCGACCCCACCAAAGCCAACCAGGTGTGGGGCCTGAACCTGCTGCGGCGCATCCGGCGCAAGAATGAGGACGCCTACTGGGCCCCAGTGGATCGGAAGGACCCCGTCCATCGGATGTCCAAAGCGGGGACGCTCGACGGCATCCAGAACATTCGCGCCGGCCGCAATCTGCGGATCAAGCCGTTTGCGCTGGTCAGCGACCAATCAGGCACCTCGTTCGTGGGCAGCGGAGGCGCCGAGGCCGACGCCGGGGCCGACGCGAAGTGGGGCGTCACCTCCGGCTTCACCCTGGACGCGACCTTTCGCACCGACTTCTCTCAGGCGGACGTGGATCAGGAACGGGTCAACCTCACCCGGTTTCCGCTGTTCTTCCCGGAGCAACGCGACTTCTTCGTGGAGAATTCCGGCTCGTTCCACCTGGGCGACGTGACGGAACGCAACATTCGGACAGGATCGTCGCTGCGCGAGTTCACCCTGTTTCACACGCGCCGGATTGGGCTCACCCAGTTGGGCCGGCCGGTGCCCATCTTGGGCGGCGGGCGCCTGACCGGACGGGCGGCCGGCTTCGAGCTGGGGATGCTCGACATGCAGACCCAGCGCACGGACTCCCTACCCGCGGAGAACTTCGCCGTCCTGCGAGCGCGACGGAACCTGGGCGGCTCCGACGTGGGGTTCATGGTGGTGAACCGCCAGGAGACCGGCGACGGCGCGGCCGACGCGTACAACCGGAGCTACGGCGTGGACGCCAACGTCCGGCTCCTCGGCCACATGGTGGTGAACTCGTACTTCGCCGGGACCACCGAGTCCGCCGCGTCCGGCGACCAGACCGCCGCCCGCGTGGCGGTGGGCTGGCGCGATCGTGTGTGGGACGCGTCCGCGTTCGTAAAACGGGTCGGCGAGGCATTCGATCCCGGGGTGGGCTTCGTGCGACGGACCGGCATCCGGCACGCCTACGCCACGGTGGGGGCGCACCCCCGGCCCCTGGCGTCGCTGATGCAGGAGACCAACCCCTATGTGGAGCTGAGCTACGTCACGGATCTCAATGCCGTGCTGGAGACGCGCGAAGCGTCGGTGGGGCTCAACACCCAGTTCTACGACGGCAGCACGCTGAATCTCCAGTACAGCAACCAGTTCGAGCGGATCGAGCGGCCCTTCACCGTGAGCGGGGTGCCGATCCCGCAGGCGGACTATGGGTTCAACGAGGTGAGCGTGTCCTACCAGTCCAACCAGGGACGACCCGTGAACGGCTCCGTCAACCTCGGCGCCGGCGGGTACTACGGGGGAACCCGTCGTTCGGTGAGCGGCGAGGTGCAGTGGCGCGCCCATTACCGCCTCATGTTCGAGGGCTCGGCCAGCCACAACGCGGTGAAGCTCCCGCTGGGGGCGTTCAACGCCGACGTGTTCGGAGGGCGGGTGCGGGTATCCTACTCGACCCGTCTCTTCGGATCGGCGTTTGTCCAATACAACAGCCAGTCGAACCAGCTCGTCACCAACGTCCGGCTCAACTGGATCTACGCGCCGTTGAGCGACGTGTTCCTGGTGTATCAGGAGCGCCGTGACCTGACCAACGCCGTAACGCTGGATCGGGTGGTGACGGCCAAGATCACCCGGCTGTTTGCGTTCTGATGATGACGCGCGCTCATTCGCTCGTCGCCATCCTCATCGCGCTTCAGCCGGCCTGCTATACGTATGCGCCGGCGACACTGGAGACCGTGCCCACCGGCGCCCGGGTGCGCGTGCTGATTACCTCCGCCGCCGAGCAGCGGCTGCACCCGCTTGGGGTGAGTGGGACGATGATGACGGGTGAGCTGCTGGGCCGGAACGGCGATTCGCTGAGTCTGCTCGTGCCGTCCGTGCCGATGGGCTCAAGCTACGAGAGTCGGCCGCTGTATCAGCAGGTGGTTGTGTCCAGCGGCGACATTCTCCGCGTGGACCTGCGCCGGCTCGACCGCTTCCGCACTGGAGTCGCCGTTGGAGTAGCTGCGGCAGTCGCCGCGGCCATCACGGTCCAGGCGCTGGGCGGATGGTCGGGGGCAACCTCCGGCGGTGACGGGGGCGGCCCGCCGGAGAGTGTGCGCGGCTGGGGCATCAGCATCCCCGTCTCCTGGCCCTAGGCGAGCACCTCGGGCGCCGAGGCGCGCTGGCGCGGGCTGGCGGCGCCCCGCATCTTGAGCCGTTACGTCCGCTTCCCCTAGCGCGTGGAGCCTCCCACGAGCCCCCTGCACGTCGTCTCCCTGGCTATCCGTCTGGCGGCGCTGGTGTGGTCCATCGCCGTGGTGCGACGCCTCCGCGATTGGCGGATGGCGACGCTGACGGCGCTGCTCGCGCTCATGGTGGCCAGCGAAGCCGTAGTCCTGGTGGGAGAAGCGCGCGGCTGGTCCGTCACGACCCTGTTTCGGATGGCCGAGCTCCCCAACCTGCTGGTAAGCGTGCTGGCGTTGCTGGCCGTCGTGGTGTGTGGCTGGGTGATCGGGGCGTACCGGCGGGTGGACCAGGCGTTGACCATGGAGAAGGCGTATCTGGAGGAGTTGTTCGAATCCGCGCCCCAGGCCACCGTGCTGGTGGACAACGAGAGCCGGGTCCTTCGCGCCAATCACGAATTCACCAGGTTGTTCGGCTACCCGCAGGACCAGGTGGTCGGGCGATCGGTTGACGAGCTGCTGGCGCCGGGCGAGCTCCTGACCGAGGCCAGCGGCATCACGCGCGAAGTGGCCGGGGGGAAGCGGGTCGCCCACGAGACGGTGCGCCGCCGCCAAGACGGCTCCCTGGTGGATGTCTCGATCCTGGGCGCGCCGGTGCGGGCGGCGGGCGGACAGGTCGCGGTCTATGGCATCTACCGCGACATCACGGAGCGCAAGCGGGCGGAGGAAGCGCTCCGGATCTCCGAAGAGAAGTTCTCCAGGGCGTTCCGCATGAGCCCGGACATCCTCACGCTGAGCTCGATCGACGATGGCGTCCTGCTCGACGTCAACGACACCTTCGTAAAGATGACGGGGTATGCGCGCGAGGAGGTGATCGGGCGGTCGGTATACCAGCTCAACCTGTGGGCCGATCCCTCCGAGCGGCAGGTCCTGGTAGACCAGCTGCGGCAGCATGGGGTCGCGCGCAACCTCGAGTTCAGCTTCCGCGTGAAGAGCGGCGACCTCCGGATCGGGCTGCTCTCGGCCGAGATCATCCCCATCGGCGGGCGGCCCTGCATGCTCACCGTGAGCAACGACATCACCGAGCGGAAGGCCGCCGAGCGGGCGCTTCAAGCCAGCGAGGAGCGCTACGCGCTGGCGGCCCGCGGCGCCAACGACGGCCTGTGGGATTGGGATCTCAAGACGGATCAGGTGTACTTCTCGCCGCGCTGGAAGGCGATGCTGGGGCACGACGAGGCCGACGTGGGCAGCTCCCCGGACGAGTGGTTCCGGCGGGTGCATGCTGTGGATGTGGAGCGGGTGCGCGCGGCGCTGGCCGCCCATCTGGCGGGCCACACCGAGCACTTCGAGAGCGAGCACCGCATGCAGGGCCAGGACGGGACCTATCGCTGGGTGCTCAGCCGGGGCGTCGCGGTTCGGGACGCCGAAGGAAAGCCGTATCGCATGGCCGGCTCCATGACGGACATCTCGCTGCGCAAGGCGGCCGAGGAGAAGCTGCTCCACGAGGCGATCCACGACGTCTTGACCGGCCTGCCGAACCGGGCCCTGTTCATGGACCTCCTGGGTCGCAGCGTGGCCCGATCCAAGCGCCGGAAAGGGTACCTGTTCGCCGTCCTGTTCCTGGACCTGGACCGGTTCAAGATCGTCAACGACAGCCTGGGACATCTGGTGGGCGACCAGCTGCTGGTGGGCATCGCTCGGCGGCTGGAGAAGTGCCTCCGGCCGGAGGACACCGTGGCCCGGTTGGGCGGGGACGAGTTCACCGTGTTGCTGGAAGACATCAACGACGCCAGCGATGCCACCCGGGTGGCGGAGCGCGTCCACAAGGAGCTGGAGAGCCCGTTCCACATCGCCGGCCACGAGGTGTACACCTCGGTGAGCATCGGGATCGCGCTGAGTACCTCGGGCTACGACGCGTCGGACCACATCCTGCGTGACGCCGACACCGCCATGTACCGGGCCAAGACGCTGGGGAGAGCGCGGCACGAAGTGTTCGATACCGGCATGCACACGCGGGCGGTCGCGTTGCTCCAGCTGGAGACCGACCTCCGTCGCGCCGTCGACCGGCGAGAGTTCCGGCTCTACTACCAGCCCATCGTCACCCTCACCGGAGGCCGGATCGTGGGGTTCGAGGCGCTGGTGCGCTGGCAGCATCCACAGCGGGGCCTGCTCCTGCCGTCCGAGTTCGTGCCCACGGCCGAAGAGACCGGCCTGATTCTCCCCGTGGGCCACTGGATCCTCGAGGAGGCCTGCCGGGCCGCCTGGGAGTGGGCCGACCGGTTCGGCCGGCCCTTCGTGATCGCGGTCAACCTGTCCAACCGGCAGTTCGCGCAGCCAGATCTTCCGGAACGCATCGCCGCAGTGCTCCGCGAGACCGGGCTTCCGGCCGAGCGCCTCAAACTGGAAATCACCGAGAGCGTCATCATGGAGCACGGTGAGGCGGTCACCCAGACGCTGCACCGGCTTCGCAACCTGGGGGTGGACCTCTACGTGGACGACTTCGGCACGGGCTACTCGTCCTTCAGCGTGCTGCATCGGTTCCCGATCTCGACGCTCAAGATCGACGGCAGCTTCGTGCGGGCTCTGGGCACCGAAGACGGGCTCGAGATCGTGAGAACCATCATGACGCTCGCCAAGAACCTCAAGCTCAACGTCATCGCCGAGGGGGTGGAGACCAAGGCGCAGGCGCAACGACTCAGGGCCCTCAAGTGCCCGCAGGCACAAGGCTCGGCCTTCGCCGAACCGACTCCGGCGGACGGCGTTTCTGCCTTGCTGTCACGGGAGCGGCGCTGAGGAGGTGGGTAGTGAGCATCGTCGGTAGCACGCGCCGGTGGATTCCAGAGGGCGGGTTGGCGCGGCGTGGTCACGGCGCGCTGGGCGCGCTGGAGATCTTGGGCGATGCGAGGGCCGGTGGGTCCCTCCGGTCGCTGTGGTGCTTGCACCGGACCTTGCCCCTCGGGCACTGCCCGCCGCACCAACGCGCCCTTCGGGACCCACCGGCGCTCGCATCGCCCATGCCCCACCGCGCCCGAGCGTCGAGTCCACGCCGCACCACAGCGCCCGGCGGAGTCCACCGGCGCGTGCCGGGGACGACCACCTTCTGAGACATCACATTCCCCGAACATGACGCACGCTCCCCTAGATCACCAGCTGTTGGAGCACCTCCGCGGCGCTCGGCTGTTCCCTGAGCCTGGCACCGCGGTCCTCGCCGTGAGCGGCGGGCCGGACTCCCTCGCGCTGTTGGATCTGTTTCACGCGATCGCTCACGAGCTCTCCCTCACCCTGGTCGTGGCCCACGTGGATCATGGCATCTTGCCGGACAGCGCCCGGGTGGCGGATCAAGTGGTGGTGATCGGGGCAGGGTACCACCTGCCGGTGCAGGTGGAACGAGTGGGGTTGGGCTCCGGGGCGTCGGAGACCCGCGCGCGCCGTGCCCGGTACGCGGCGTTGCGGGGGGTGCAGGGTCGCGTCGGCGCGAGGTACCTGGTCACCGCGCACCAGGCCGACGATCAGGTCGAGACCATCCTCTACCGGCTGCTCCGGGGCAGCGGGGTGGGCGGCCTGGCCGGAATCCAGGCTCTGGGCCCTCGCGGCCTGGTGCGGCCCCTGTTGCCTTTTCGACGGCGGGAACTGGAGGAGTGGTTGGCGCAACGGTTCCCGGATCCGGCCTCGCGGCCGCCCGTGCACCTCGATCCCAGCAATACCGACCTCCGGCACGACCGTGTCTGGATTCGGAGCGGCGTGCTCCCACTGCTCCGCGAGCGCTTGGGAGAGCGGCTGGATCGCGCCATTCTCGATCTGGCGGCGCACGCGGCGCGGGAGCGGGAAGCCTGGACCGCGTTGCTCCGCGGGTTCCCGGACCTCGGGTTCGGATCGGTAGACGGCGGTGTTGAGGTCTCTCTCCAGCCGCTGCTGGCGGTGGAGCCCCCGTTGGCGGAGGCGCTGCTTCGCGCCCTGGCCCGTGAAGTGGGGTGCCTCCTGGGCCCCAAGAGGAGCGCTCGGTTGCTGGGCTTCGTTCGGAGGGCGTCAAGCGGCCGGAGCGCGGAGCTGGGTGAGGGTTTCCGGGCGGAGGTTTCGTTCGGCCGCCTGCGGCTGCGGCGCGCCGCGGACGACGACCCGGCCGGCCCGGGGGAATGGGGACGGGACCGTGAGGGCCGGCTGGTGTGGGGGGCCTGGGAGTTCTTGTGGGGGCCGGAACCGGCCGGCATCTCTCGCCGGTCCGGCTGGGCCATCTGGGTAGAGCCAGGGTGCGGAGTGGTCCGGGCCGCGGCAGTCGGAGACCGCCTGATGCCGCTGGGCGGAACCGGCCACCGGGCGGTTGCCCGCCTGCTGATGGAAGCACGGGTGCCCCGGGGGATGCGGCGTCGCTACCCGGTCGTCCTGCGCGGCGACGAGCTGGTGTGGGTTCCCGGCGTGTGTCGGGCGCAGGCGGCCCTGCCGCAGCCCGGCGCCGCCGCGCTGAGGCTGGAGGTGCGCCGGCGGGGCGAAACAGTTGGCGCGGGAGACGCGGTTGGGTAACATTCATCTTCGGAAGGAAGACTCATGGCTGATCGCACGCCGCCCAACCGCAAGTTGAGCCTGGGCACGATGAGCAAGAACATCGTGTTCTGGGTGCTCATCGTGCTGCTGTCCATTGCGTTCTATCAAATGGTCAATGCGTCGAGGCAGCAGTCGGTAGAGATCCGGTATTCCACCTTCAGCCGGGAGCTGGACCGGGACAACGTCGCACAGGTGGAGATCACCAACGGCCAGTTCATCCAGGGCGAGCTGAAGCAGGCGATTTCCGCCGACGGACGCCAGGTGCAGCAGTTCAGCGTCTTGTTGCCGGTGCAGAACTCCGAGGCCCTGGTGCAGCGCCTCGAGACGAAGAGCGTCCCGATCGCCGCGCGAGAGCCGAAGCCGTCCATCGGAGCGGTGCTGCTGCAGCTGCTGCCGTGGATGATTCTCATCGGTCTCTGGCTCTTCTTCTTCCGCCAGGTCCAGCAGGGCGGCAACCGCGCGTTCGCGTTCGGCAAGTCCAAAGCCAAGCTGCTCACCGGGGATACCCCCAAGGTCACCTTCGCCGACGTGGCGGGGGCGGACGAGGCCAAGGTCGAGCTGCAGGAAATCATCGAGTTTCTGAAGGATCCGCAGAAGTTCCAGCGACTGGGCGGGCGGTTGCCCAAGGGGGCGCTGCTGGTGGGGCCGCCGGGAACCGGCAAGACGCTCCTGGCGCGGTGCGTGGCGGGTGAAGCCGGGCGGCCGTTCTTCTCCATGTCCGGCTCCGATTTCGTGGAGATGTTCGTGGGCGTAGGGGCCTCGCGGGTGCGCGACCTGTTCGAGCAGGGCAAGTCGCACGCGCCGTGCATCATCTTCATCGACGAGATCGACGCCGTGGGTCGCCACCGGGGCGCGGGGTTGGGCGGTGGGCACGACGAGCGCGAGCAGACGCTGAACCAGCTCCTGGTGGAGATGGACGGCTTCGAGTCCAACGAGGGCGTCATTCTCATCGCGGCGACCAACCGGCCCGACGTGCTGGATCCGGCGCTGCTCCGGCCCGGCCGGTTCGACCGGCAGATCGTGGTGGATATGCCGGACGTGCGCGGCCGCGAGATGATCCTCAAGGTGCACGTGCGGAAGATTCCCCTCTCCGCCGACGCGCGGCTCGAGATCATCGCCCGAGCCACGCCGGGGCTCGCCGGGGCAGACCTGGCCAACATCGTGAACGAAGCGGCCCTGCTCGCCGCCCGCCGCGACAAGCAGCGGGTGGACATGCAGGACTTCGAGGATGCCAAGGACAAGGTGATGCTGGGTGTGGAGCGTAAGAGCCTGGTCTTGTCCGAGGAAGAGCGCAAGCTGACCGCCTATCACGAGGCGGGCCACGCGCTGGTGAGCCTCAGGGTCCCGGGTCTCGATCCGGTGCACAAGGTGAGCATCGTGCCGCGGGGCCGGGCGTTGGGACTCACCTTCTCGCTGCCGGAGGAAGACCGGCACAATTACACCAAGGCGTACATCCTGGGCCGTCTGGCCATGGCCTACGGCGGCCGGGTGGCGGAAGAGCTGATCTTCGGTCCGGAAAAAGTGACGACTGGAGCCGCGCAGGACATCGAGCACGCCACCGAGATGGCCCGGCGCATGGTCGCCCAGTTCGGCATGAGCGAGGTGGTGGGCCCCATTCTCGTAGGGGATCGCGAGCAGCAGATCTTCCTGGGTCGGGAGATCTCGCAGCGCCACGAGGTATCCGAGAAGACCGCCGAGTTGGTGGATCAGGAGATGAAGCGCATTCTGGAGGACGCCTACCAACGGGCGCGGGAGATCCTCGGCTCCAACATGGAGACGCTGCATCGGATGGCCGCGGCCCTGCTGGAACGCGAGACGCTGGACCGCGAAGACGTAGAGTTGATCGCGGCGGGCAAGGAGCTTCCGGCCAAACCCGCGGCGCCGCCGGAGTTGCCGCGCGCGCGCCCGGCGCTGGAGAAGCCGCGCGCCCCCGAGCCCGGTCCGATGCTAGGCACGCCGCCCGCGGAGCCCGCCGGCGCGTGATCCTCGTCCCCCTTGCGTCGCCCAGCCCCGCGGCGATCTGCGGCGTGCTGGCGCGAAAGGGGGACTCCATCGTTCCATGACCACGCAACCACCGGTGGCGAAGTTCGGCAACCCCGGGGCCGCCACGTGGGAGATGCGCCGCGGCGGGCTGTCCCTGGAGCGGCCGGTGGTCGTCGGTATCGTGAATGTCACGCCCGACTCGTTCAGCGACGGCGGCCGGCACCTGGAGCCGGAGCTGGCGCTGGCCCATGCCGAGGCGCTGGTGGCCGACGGTGCCACCATGCTCGACCTGGGCGCCGAGTCCACCCGCCCACACACGACCCCGGTTTCCGAGGACGAAGAGTGGCGGCGCTTGGAGCCGGTGCTGACCGGCGTGGTGCTGCGATTCCCTGAGTTGCCGGTGAGCGTGGATACGGTCAAGGCCGCAACCGCGAGGCGCGCTCTGGATGCCGGAGCCTGGGCCATCAACGACGTGTCGGCCTTGCGGCTGGACGTGGGGGTTGCCGACGCCTGCGCCGCCCACGGGGCGGGCCTGGTCCTGATGCATTCCCGAGGCGACGTGCCCACCATGGCGACGTATCAGCACGCCACCTACCAGGACGTGGTCGCGGAGGTCAGCCGCGAGCTCCAGGCGGCGGTGACGCTGGCCGAACAGCGCGGCGTGCCGCGCGCCCGGGTCGTGCTCGACCCGGGCCTCGGATTCTCCAAGACCCCCGAGCAGAGCTACCAGGTGCTCGGTGACCTGCCCGTGCTGGCCCGCCTTGGGCTGCCGCTCATGATCGGCCCGTCGCGCAAGCGCTTTCTGGGCGCCGCCACCGGGCGGGAGGTCGCGGAGCGTGACGTGGCCACCGCGGCGGCGTGCGCCATCGGATGGCTGCTGGGTGCGCGGCTGTTCCGGGTCCACGCGGTGGCGCCCACCCGTGACGCGCTCGCGGTGGCCCACGCCGCCCGCCTCTCCTGATGTCGCTCGAACACCTGCGGTTCCTGATTCCCGGGTGGCGGGACCTCCTGGAGATCATCATCGTCGCCTTCGTGATCTATCAGATTCTCCTGTTCCTCGCGGGCACCCGCGCCCTCCAGATCCTGGTCGGCCTGTTCGTACTGGGCCTGGCGTACTTCGCGGCCCTGGTGTTCAAGTTCAGCATGATCGCCACGCTGCTCGGCGTGGTCTTCACCTACGGGGCGTTCGCGGCGGTCGTGGTGTTCCAGCCGGAACTGCGCCACGCGCTCGCCCGGCTGGGCCGCTCCCGGATGTTGCGCCTGTTCACGCCCAACAGCGCGAGCGCCGTGGCGGAGGAGATCGCCGACGCCGTCGAGCGGCTGTCCCGCACCGGCACCGGGGCCATCATCGCGGTGGAGCAGGACGTGTCGCTCGACGACTACCTGGAGTCGGGCACCGCCATGCGCGCGACCGTCTCGGCGGACTTGCTGACCACGGTCTTCACCCCGTACTCCCCGCTGCACGACGGCGCCGTCCTGATTCGCGGCGACCAGATGATCGGCGCGGCCTGCGTCCTGCCGCTCACCCAGTTTCCCGTGACCGACCGGTCACTGGGGACACGGCATCGGGCTGCGCTAGGGTTGTCGGAGGAGACGGACGCCCGGGTTATCGTCGTGTCCGAAGAAACGGCCCAGATTTCGGTCGCGTTCCGGGGCCTGTTGACCCGGGGCCTCACCCGCGAGCAGGTGCGCGACCTGCTCTCCGGCCAGGCCGAGCCGGCGCTGGCGGCGGGGCCGGGCGCTCGGCAGGGCGAGCTGACGCCGTGACGCAGCGGCAGCAGTCGGGTCGAGGTCTGGGGACCCACCAGCGCGTGTCACAGGCGGCGAGCGCTTGGATCACGACGCGATGACATCTCAACCGAAATCGAACGGGCCACCACATGCCTGCTGAGACCACGACGCCTGCGCCCAGCGAGCGCCCGCCGTACCTGGCCGCGCTCGCGCTCTTCGTCATCGTCCTCACGGGGTACGTCCTGACGCTGGGGCCCACCGTGACGTTCTGGGACGCCGGCGAGTTGATCGCCACATCCAAGATCCTGGGCATCCCGCACCCGCCGGGCACGCCGCTCTTCGTGCTGCTCGATCACGTGTGGTCCTGGATCATCCCGTTCGGGGAATTCGCCTATCGCTCCAACCTGATGACGGCGGTCTTCAGCGCCGCCGCTGCGGGCCTGTTCTTCCTGGTGGTCGCCCAGGCGTTTCGCGGCCGCTCCCTCTCGGAGCCTCGAGACCCCCTGTTCGAATTGGGTGGGGGAGGGGCTTCCGCCTTCATCTCGGCGTTCGTGTTCACCGTGTGGCTGAACTCGAACGAGACCGAGGTCTACATGGTCTCTACCTTCAGCATCGCGGCCGTGTGCTGGCTGACCTGGCTCTGGCGTCGCCACCGCGGAACCCCGCGCGCTCCCCACATCCTGCTGCTGGTGGTGTACCTCATGGCGGTATCGCTCGGGGCGCACCTGCTCACCCTGCTGGTGGGCCCGGCCGTGATCGGGTTCATGTTCTACACCATCCAGCACGAGCCGCTGCCCGACGAACAAGAGCGCCGAGTGGAGCGGGCACAACTGGCTGTGCTCACGGGCATCTGGGCGTTGCTGGTGGGCACCGGGATGGGGAGCACCACGCTGCTCATCCTGGGCGGCCTGATCTTCCTCGTCGGCGCGACGTATGCCGCCGTCACCGGTGCGCTGCTGTTTGCGGCCACCGTGTTCGCTCTCGCCGCGGTGGGCGCGTCCACCTACCTGTTCCTGTACGTGCGCGCCGGGCTCCAGCCGTTCATCAACGAGGCCGACCCATCCACCTGGCAGTCGCTGTTGGCCGTGATTCGGCGCGAGCAATACCCGCCACGCTCGCCGCTGGACAACCCGATTTACCAGTCCGGCCCGGACAATCCCGGGCGAAGCCTGTCGCTGCTGTGGCTGCAGCTCCAGAACTACCTGCAGTACTTCGACTGGCAGTGGGCCAACAGCCTCCGGACCACGCAGCCGGTGTTCGCTTGGCCTCGCCTGCCGTTCACCCTGTTGTTCACCTCGCTCGGGATCTACGGGATGCAGGTGATCAAACGGCGCGACCGCGGGATGTTCTGGTTGCTGCTCCTGCTGTGGCTCACCACCGGCCTCGGGCTCATGATCTACATCAACTTCAAGCCCGGGTTCTCCGTCGGGTATGACCTGTTCCCGGACCCCAACCACCACGAGGTCCGGGAGCGGGACTACTTCTACACGGTGTCCTACCAGATCTGGGGCCTGTTTGCGGGCGCCGGGATCGCCGGCCTGTACCAACTCATTCGGCGCGAATTCCGGATGCCGCCCCGGGTGGCCGGCGGTGTGCTCGCGCTCGCCCTGTTGCCGTTCGTGATGAACTTCAAGGCAGCCAGCCGAGCGCACGGCAAAGACGCGCGGCTGGCGCGCGACTTCGCCTACGACTTGCTGCAGTCGGTGGAGCCGTACGGGATCCTGTTCACCAACGGCGACAACGACACCTTCCCGTTGTGGTATCTCCAGGAGGTCGAGGAGATCCGGCAGGATGTATCGGTCGTCAACCTCTCACTGGGGAACACCGACTGGTATGTCCGGCAGCTGCGCGACAACCCCGTGCGCTCCTTTGTACCGGAGCAGGCGCCCTGGTACGCCGGAGTGGCGCCGGCTCAGTCGCCGCCGGCCCTGCACACGCTGACGGACCAGGAGATCCGCAACCTTCAGCCCCAGCTGCTGGCCCGCGGCATCCGCTTTGTGGCGGGGCGCGTGGACCACACGTACCCGGAGAATACGCCCCTCTACGTGAAGGACATCCTCATTCTGCGCCTGATCCAGGAAAACGTGGGGCGGCGCCCCATTTACTTCTCGCTCACGGCCGGCAGTGGCAGCTGGCTAGGTCTCCAATCCTACATGACCCAGCAGGGACTCGCGCTGAAGGTCCATGCGGCCCAGCCGCCGGACTCTTCCCGCCTCGGACCGGGATTGGCTGGTTTTCCCCCGGTGGACGTGCCGCGCACCGACAGCCTCGTGTGGAATGTGTACCGATACGCCGAGCTGGCGGAGGCCGACACGTTGGTGCTGGAGCCTACGGCCCGCAACATCGCGACGAACCTCAGTATCCCACTCATCGCACTGGGGCAGGCGTATCAGCTGCAGGGCGACGCAGCGCGAAGCATGAAGAACTTCGAATTCGCCTACAAGCTGGGTCCGGACCCCAACTTGGGGCAGGTAATCCGCGCCCTGAAGGCGCGAGACACGGGGGCGGTTTTCGGGGATACGGCCAGGGCCCCGGGGCGGTGATCGAGGCGGGGAGAGAAGCGGCAGCGGCGGCAGAAGCGGCAGAAGGGTGGGGGTACGCGCCTCTGCCTCGGCTCCCGCCTGCCGCTCCTGCGGCTATGTTTCGCTGCTGTGGCATTCGCCGACCTGCCGGCCAACCTGGCCCGAGTGCGTGAGGAAATCGCCCGCGTCCAGTCGCGAGAAGGCCTGCGGGGCCCCGTGCGGATCGTCGCGGTCACCAAGGGCCATCCGGTGCAGGCGGTGGACGCGGCGCTGCGAGCCGGTCTCCCGGACGTCGGCGAAAACCGCGTGCAAGAAGCCCTGGAGAAGCAGGACCAGGCGGCCGGCGTCCCGGTGACCTGGCACCTGATCGGTCACCTGCAGACCAACAAGGCGAAGCACGTGCCGGGCCGGTTCGGCTGGGTGCAGTCGGTGGATTCGGTGCGGGTGGCGGAGGCCTTGGCTCGGGCTCCCGCGGCTCGCGGCGAGAGGAGTGCGCTCAAGGTGTTGCTCCAGGTCAACATCGCCGGGGAAGGGCAGAAGAGCGGGTGCGACCCCGCCGCGGCCGGCGACCTCGCCGCGCGGGTGGGTGACCTTGCCGGCCTGGAACTGCTTGGCCTGATGACCATGGCCCCATTGACTGAGGACGAGCGGTTGCAGCGAAAGGTGTTCGGCGACCTGCGGCGACTGCGCGAGGACCTGGAGCGCCAGGGGCACCGGTTGCCCGAGCTGTCCATGGGGATGTCCGGAGACTTTCGCGCGGCGGTAGCGGAAGGGGCAACCATGCTTCGCTTAGGAACGGTGTTGTTCGGGGAGCGTCCGACATGACCGACGCCGGGTTCCACCTCACGCCGGTAGACATCCGGGCTCAGGAATTTCACCGCTCGTTTCGGGGGTACGACCCGGCCAGCGTCGAGGAATTCCGCCAGCAGATCGCCGACGAAGTCGAGCGCCTGCTCCGCGAGCGCGCCCAGATGGAGGAACGGCTCCAGTCGCTTCGGGAGCAGCTGAAGGCGTTTCGTGAGCGCGAGAAGGCGTTGAACGAGGCTCTGGTGGTAGCCCAGCAGCTGCGCGCGGACACCGAGCAATCCGCGCGGCGGGAGGCAGAACTGCTGGTGCGTGAGGCCCGGGCCCAGGCTGACCAGATCGTTCAGGAGGCGCGAGTCGCCGAACAAGCGATCCGGCGGGACATGGAGGGCACCCAGCGCCAGTTCACCGCCTATCTCGCGGGTTTTCGGACCTTGCTCGAGCGGTACTTGTCCGAGGTGGACGCGTTGGAGGCGCACCGTCAGGATGGGAGCCCGCCCCGCACCCCATGAGCGTGGCAACGGTATCCGGGGCGGTGGACGACGCTCTCCGCGTCATCCGGTCGCGAACTGGGTCCAAGCCCGAGGTCGCCTTGATCCTGGGCACCGGGCTGGGGGGCCTGGCGCGGGACATCGCGGTAGTGGCGGAGATCCCCTACGGCGAGCTGCCACACTTCCCCCTGTCCACGGTGGAGAGGGGGAAGGGCCGGCTGCTGTTCGGGACGCTGGGCGGCAAGTCGGTGCTGGCGATGCAGGGTCGGTTCCACCGGTACGAGGGCTATACCCTGCAGCAGGTCACCTTCCCGGTCCGGGTGATGCGGGGCTTGGGGGCGCGCACGCTGATCGTCTCGAACGCCTGCGGTGGGATGCACCCTCTCTGGAGCCCGGGCGAGCTGGTGCTGATCGCGGACCACATCAATCTCTTGGGTGACAATCCGCTGGTCGGCCCCAACGAGGATGCGCTGGGCCCGCGGTTCCCGGACCTGTCGGCGGCCTACGACCTGCGCTTACGGGCGCTGGCGCGGCAGGTGGCGCGCGAGCAACAGGTCGTGCTGCGGGAAGGGGTATACGTCGCGGTCAGCGGTCCCAGCCTGGAGACCGCCGCCGAGTATCGCCTGCTGCGAGCCTTGGGGGCGGACGTCGTGGGTATGTCCACCGTGCCGGAGGTCATCGTCGCGGTGCACGGCGGGATGCGCGTGCTGGGCGTCTCCATCATCACCGATGCCTGCCTGCCGGACGCCCTCGAGCCGGCGAACGTCCAGGAGATCATCGCCACGGCCGCCAAGGCGGAACCGCAGCTCACGCGCCTGGTGAAGGGCGTCCTGGAGCGCATGTGAGTCGGTACGCTCCCCTGGAGTACGCCGGCCAGAACGCGCTGGAGCTGGCGATGCTCGACCTGTGGCGCGCCGAGGATCTGTTCCACCAGACCCTCCGGGCCACGCGGGACGGGCCGCCGTTCGTGTTCTACGAGGGCCCGCCCACCGCCAACGGCAAGCCGGGCATTCACCATGTCTTCGCGCGCACCATCAAGGACCTGGTGTGCCGCTACCAGACCATGCTGGGTCGCTCGGTGACGCGCATCGCCGGCTGGGACACGCACGGCTTGCCGGTGGAAATCGAGGTCGAGAAAGAGCTGGGGATCCGCGGCAAGCCGGACATCGAGAAACTGGGGGTGGCCGAGTTCAACCGGCGGTGCAAGGAGAGCGTCTTCCGGTACAAGGCGGATTGGGAATCACTCTCGGAGCGCATCGGGTACTGGCTGGACTACGCGCATCCCTACGTGACCTACACCAACGAGTACATCGAGAGCGTGTGGTCGCTGCTCAAGCGGCTCCACCAGCGCGATCTGCTCTACGAGGGTCACAAGGTGCTGCCGTACTGCTCGCGGTGCGGCACCGCGCTCTCGAGCCACGAGCTGGCGCTGGGCTACGACACCCACAAGAGCCCGTCGATCTTCCTGCTGTTTGAAGTGACGCAAGCCGGCAAACGGGCGCCCCAACGTCGCGGCAAGCAGGCCGGGAGCCCGAAACGGTTTCTCCTGGTTTGGACCACAACCCCCTGGACCCTCCCCTCCAACGTCGCGGTAGCTGTCCACCCCGACTTCACCTACGTGGAGCTGGACGTAGACGGGCGCCACGTGATCGTGGAGAAGACGCTGGCGCACAAGACCATTGCCGGCGCCACCCACGGGAAGCCGCTGGCCGGCTACCCGCAGGTCGCGGAGTACCGCGGGCGCGACCTAGTTGGCTGGCGATACCAGCAGCTGCTGGACGCGGTCGCCGTGGACCCGAGGAAGGGCTTCCGGGTGGTCGCGGGTGACTTCGTCACCCACGACGAGGGCACCGGCCTGGTTCACCTGGCGCCCGCCTTCGGCGCCGACGACTATGCCGCGGTGCAACGGGAAGGCCTGCCGTTCTTCAACGTGGTGGACCCGGGCGGGCGGTTTGCCGGGACCCAGTGGGACGCCATCAACGGCAAGACTGTGTTCGAGGCCAATCCGGTGATCGCCGAGCGGTTGGAGCGCGAGGGCAAGGTGTTCGGCCGATACCAGCCCGAGGGCTACGAGCACAGTTATCCTTTCTGCTGGCGCTGCGATTCGCCGCTCATCTATTACGCGCGCAAGTCGTGGTTCGTGCGGACCACGGCGTTCCGGGATCGGATGCTGGAGATCAACCGCGGCATCGGGTGGTTTCCGGCGGAGGTGGGGACGGGGCGCTTCGGCGAGTGGTTGGAGAACAACGTGGACTGGGCCTTGTCGCGCGATCGCTATTGGGGCACGCCGCTTCCCGTGTGGCGGTGCAGCGAGCGCGAGGAGCATCTCGTGGTCATCGGCTCCTATCGGGAACTGACCGAGCGCCTCGGCGTCACGGAGCTTCCGGCGGACTTTGACCCGCACAAGCCGCACATTGACGAAGTCACCTTTCCCTGTCCCCATTGCGGACCCCGCCGGGCCCGCCGCGCCCCGGGGTCCGGCCGCAGCAAGACGACGCCCGGCACGATGCGGCGCGTCCCCGAGGTGATCGACGCGTGGTTCGACTCCGGGTCCATGCCCTACGGCCAGTGGCATTTTCCGTTCGAGCACGAGGCGGAGTTCCAGCGGCATTTCCCGGCGGAGTTCATTTGCGAGGGGCTGGACCAAACCCGCGGATGGTTCTACTCCCTGCTCGCCATCGCCGCCGGCGCCTTCGACCAGCCGGCCTTCCGGCACGTGATCGTCAACGGCCTGGTGCTGGACGCGGAAGGGCGGAAGATGTCGAAGCGGCTGGGCAACGTGGTGGACCCGGTCCAGGTGGTGACCGAGTTCGGTGCCGACACGGTGCGACTCTACCTCCTGGCGTCGAGCCAGGTCGGCAATCAGAAACGCTTCGACCCGAAGACCCTTCCGGAACTGGCGGGGGGATTCATCCATCGGCTCCGGAACACCTACGGCTTCTTTGCCCTGTACGCGGAAGACTGGGATTCCAAGGCCGCGCCCCCGGCGTCCGCCAGGGCCCCGGTGGACCGCTGGTTGCTCGGCCGGCTGGACGCGCTGGTGGCGGCGGTACGGGAAGCCTGGTCCGGCTACGACGTGACCGCCGGAACGCGCGCCATCATGGACTTCTGCGACAATGACCTGTCCAACTGGTACGTCCGGGTGAACCGGTCGCGCTTCTGGGCGCCGGACGCCACCGCCGACCCGGCCGCGCTGGCCACGCTCCACGACGCGTTGGTGACGGTGACCCGCCTGTTGGCGCCGGCCGCGCCCTTCACCAGCGACGCCATCCATCGTCGAGTGGCGGGAACCTCGGTGCATCTGGCGCCGTTTCCAGACGACCTTGGCCGACAGGAACCGGACCTCGCGTCCGCGATGCGGGCGATCCGCACGCTGGCCTCTCTCGCGCGGGCCGCGCGGGATGCCAAAGCCTTACGGGTACGCCAGCCCCTGGCCCGGATGCGCGTCGCGGTGCCCGCCACCGTGCGCCGGGACGTGTTCGAGGGGTTGCTCCCCCTCTTGGGCGAGGAAGTCAACGTCAAACAGGTGGACGTGGTGGCGTCGGACGAGGAGTTGGTACGGCTTCGAGCCAAACCGAACTTCGCCGCGCTGGGCAAGGTGTACGGGCGGCAGACCCCGGTCGCCGCGGAGGCGGCGCGCTCGCTCTCGCCCCCGGAGCTCAAGGAGCTCGAGGCCGGCCGCCCGGTGAGCATCACGCGAGATGGCAAGACGTTCACCATCCGGCCGGAGGACGTGGTGGTCGAGCGGGAGGTGGTGAGCGACTGGCTGATCCAGTCGGAAGGCCCGTTCGTGGTGGCGCTGGACCCCACACTGTCCGAGGAGCTGGTGCGCGAGGGCCTGGCTCGGGAAGTGGTCAATCGGGTCCAGAGACTACGAAAAGAGGCGGGATATGATTATGCTTTGCGGATTGCCGTGAGCCTTTCCGGCGCCCCGGAGGTGTTGGCCGCCGCGTCGCGGTACCGCGACTTCATCGCGGGCGAGACGCTGGCCCGCCGTCTGGAAACCGGTTCGGACCTGCCCAATCCGGACGTGTCGCAGCGCGTGGAGATTGACGGGCGCGAGGTCGTGATCTCGCTCAGGCGACAGGACGGCTTGGGGCACCACGGAACGACCGCGTGAACTGCGAGGACGCCGCATGAACAAGAAGCAACTGGCTCACCTGGAGAAGCGCCTGCTGGAGGAGCGCGCCCGGGTGTTGAAGGAGCTGGGCCACTACGAGGAATCCTTCAGCGCCACGCTCCAGGGCGCCGACGGCGACCTCTCGTCGTACTCCTTCCACATGGCCGACCAGGGCACCGACGCCATGGAGCGCGAGAAGCAGTTCCTGTTCGCGTCGCAGGAAGGCCGTTACCTCTGGCACGTCAACGAGGCGCTCCGCCGCCTCTATTTCACGCCGGAGAAGTTCGGGAAGTGCCACGAGTGCGGCGAGGAGATCGACTTCGAGCGCCTGGACGCGCTGCCCCACGCCCGCCTCTGCATCAAGTGCAAGGCCAAGGAGGAAGATGGTAAGCGGCGCTAACCGCTCCTTCTTCTGGATGGTGGCCTCCGGCGTCGTGGTGCTGGATTTCCTGACCAAGCGGCTCGCCGTGGCGACCCTGGCCCATCGCCCGGTCCCGCTGGCGGGGGACTGGCTCAGCTTTCAACTGGTCTACAACCCCGGCGCCGCGTTCGGCATCCACGTCGGCGGGTACTCCCGCTGGGTGTTCATGGCGCTCGCCATCGTCGCGTTGGTGGTGCTGGGCTCCATGGTCCGGCAGACCGACCGATCGCAGCCCGCCCGGCTGGTGGCCCTGGGGCTGGTGTGCGGCGGCGCGGTGGGGAACCTCATCGACCGAATCACCAGCGCGCGCGGCGTGGTGGACTTCATCGACGTGTGGATCGGGCCGTTTCACTGGCCCACCTTCAACGTCGCCGACATGGCCGTCTCGTGCGGCGCGGTGCTCCTGGCCCTGATCCTCTGGAACGAGGGCCGGCGCGGCGAGCCGGCCCGGGGAGAACAGGCCGACGTCGCAGGCGCCTCCTAAATGGGGTAAGGGGGAGCTGCGACGGCGTGAGGGGTGAAGGGTACCCCTCACCTCTTACCCCTTACGCAGTTCTCCCTCGGTGACTCACGACACGTTTCTCTTGACGTTTCAAGTCGCGGTCGCCGCCACCGAGCGGCTGGACCGTTTTCTCGCCGACCAGCTCAGCCTCTCACGCACCCAGTCGGCCCGCTTGATCGCCGCCGGCGCCGTGGTGGTGAACGACGCGCCCGCGCGAGCGTCCCGCACGTTGGTCCGCGGAGATCTGGTTCGCGTCGCCCTCTCCCGGGACGAAGCTCCGCGACATCTCACCCCTCACCCCTTACCCCTCACCGTTTGTTACGAGGACGATGCCATCCTGGTGCTGGAGAAACCCGCCGGCCTGGTGGTGCACCCGGCCCCGGGACACTGGGACGACACGCTGCTCAACGCGCTGGTCGCCCGCGGCACGCCGCTCTCCAGCCTGGCCGGCGGGCGCCCCGGCCTGGTCCACCGCCTGGACAAGGACACCTCCGGCCTGCTGGTCGTGGCGAAAACCGATCAGGCGCACCGCGTGCTCGGCCGGGCCCTCGCGGCTCGGCGCGTGGAGCGGGTATACGCGGCCCTCATCTGGGGACACCTGGACCGGCTCCTCGAGATTGACGCCCCCCTCGCCCGGCACCGGGTGGATCGCAAGCGTATGGCCGTGACCGCGGAGGGGCGGGCCGCTCGGACCCGGGTGGAGCAAGTCGCGCGCTTCGCGGTGTGCGACCTGGTGCGCGTGAAGCTACACACCGGCCGCACCCATCAGGTCCGCGTGCACTTGGCGCACGTGGGCCGGCCGGTCCTGGGAGACCGCGTCTACGGCGGCGGGGGAGCACGCGGCGTGTCGGGGCCCCTTCGCCCTCGGGCCGTAGAACTGGAGCGAGTGGTCCCACGCCAGGCGCTGCACGCCGCATGGCTCCGGTTTCTTCACCCGACCAGCCAGCGACCCGTCGAATTCCGCTCCGAGTGGCCTTCAGATCTGGCTGCTGCGTTGGCGGTCGCCAGCGGCGACTCCGCGCTGCTTGCTCGGCCTAACCCCTTGCAGTACATTGGGTTCTTCGCCTAATGGCCGATCGCGCGGGCCCCGCAACGGGGTCCGGGGCGGGGCTTCGGCTCCTCGTGTTTCGGGTGGGTGATTTGACCTGCGCCGTCGAGGTGCGGGCGGTGCGGGAGGTGTTGCCCGCCCAGCCGGTCACGCGGGTTCCCGGAGCCGCCCCGGCCGTGGCCGGGCTGGTGAACGTGCGGGGCGCCCTGGTCCCGCTGGTGGACAGTCGACTCGCGCTGGGGCACCCGGCCCGTGATGGCGGGTCCGTCATGTTGCTCGAGGTTGCCGGACGGACGGTCGGCGTGGTGGTGGACGAGGTGCTGGACCTCGTCACGGTCGGTGACGGCGAATGGGCCGAGCGGCGGGAGTTGCCCGGCGTGGATCCCCGGGTCGTCCGGGCCGTTGGAAAGAGCGACGGGGTAGCGTTTATCCTGCTCGATCTTGAGCGCCTGCTCGCGCCGCTCCTCGGCGCGTAAGTCCGCCGGCCGCCCGGTCGTGCGGCGTTTTACTCTTCAGGAGGTAGCGTGAGTCACACCGTGCTCGTCTGCGACGACGCGATCTTCATGCGCACGATGATCAGCGACATCCTGACCCAGGCCGGCTACGAGGTGGTGGGGGAAGCCGAGACCGGGGCCCAGGCCGTCGAGCGCTACAAGCAGCTCAAGCCTGAGCTGGTGACGATGGACATCGTCATGCCCGACATGGGTGGCATCGACGCGGTCCGGGAGATCATGCGACTCGATCCCGCCGCCAAGATCTTGATGTGTAGCGCGATGGGGCAGCAGGCCCTGGTGATCGAAGCAATCCAGGCGGGGGCCAAGGACTTCGTGGTCAAACCGTTCCAGCCGTCGCGGGTGCTGGAGGCGGTCCAGCGCGTGCTCGGGTAACCATGGACCTGGCGCAGTACGCCGAGCTGTTTCTCGCCGAAGCCCGAGAGCATTTGGCGGCGGTAAACGACCTGCTGCTGGCGTGGGAGCGGGACCCCGCGTCCCGCGAGCCCATCGGCGGGATCTTCCGGGCGGTCCACACCATCAAGGGCATGGCGGCGACCATGGGATACACGCCGGTGGCTGACCTGGCGCACCGCATGGAAAGCTTGCTGGATGGCCTGCGCCGCACGGAACGGGCGCCCTCGGGAGAGACCCTGGAGCTCTTGTTCCGCACCACCGATGCGCTCGAATCGGGCGTCAACGCGGCCGTGGCCGGGCGCGAGTCCGCCGCCGCCGCCGACCTGACGTCCGCGCTCGAGCGGGCGGCCGCGGAGTTCCAGCCGGCGCGCCGCGCCGGGCCGCCGCGCGCGGGGGAAGCCGCGGTCGAGCCGCGGCCGGGCGGCGCAGCACCCGGCATCCCCGTGCGGGTGACCCTCAAGGCCGACGCGGCGCTCAAGGGACCTCGTGCGCTCGTGGTGTTGGCCCGGGCCCGCGAGCTGGGCGCCGTGGACGCGGTCCATCCTTCGCCCGCGGAGTTCGAGCAGGACGACTTTGACGGCGAGGTGAGCTTCCGCCTCGACACCCAGGCGTCGGCCGAGGCGATCGAGGCCAAGCTGCGCGAGGCCGGGGACGTCGCCCGGGTCACCGTCGGGGCGGCAGCCGACCTGGAGCGGCGGGCGGAGCCCGGGACCGGCGCGCGCCACGTGCGCCTGGATCTCCGGCGGCTCGACGGCCTGATGAACCTGATCGGCGAGCTGGTGACCGCCCGCGGGCAGCTGATGGAGGTCGCGTCGAGCCAGGCCGACATCGCCCTGGAAGAGGTGAGCCGGCGCGTCTCCCAGCTCACCACCCAGCTCCAGGACGAGATCCTGCAAGCCCGCATGACCCCGGTGTGGCAGGTGTTCGATCGATTCCCCCGGCTGGTCCGCGACCTGGCGCGTCGGCTCGGCAAGCAGGTCGAATTCGTGATTGAAGGAAAAGACATCGAGCTGGACCGGGCGCTGCTGGATGAGATCAGCGATCCGTTGGTCCACCTGCTGCGGAACGCGGTGGACCATGGCCTGGAACCGCCGGAGGAACGGCTCGCGGCCGGTAAGCCGGCGATGGGGCGGGTGACGCTGGCGGCGGCGCGGGAGCGCGATACCGTGGCCGTGCGGGTGGCCGACGACGGGCGGGGGATCGATCGGGCCCGCGTGCTCAGCGCGGCCAAGGACCGAGGGCTGATCGAGTCCGAAGCGGACATCTCCGACGAAGAGGCCCTGATCCGGGTGCTGGCCCGGCCCGGCTTCAGCACCGCGGCGCAGGTGTCCGACGTCTCCGGACGGGGGGTCGGGATCGACGTCGTGGTCACCAAGGTGCGCGCCTTGGGCGGCGCCGTCGAGCTGCGAACGGCGCGCGGGCTGGGCTCCACCTTCACGCTGCGGCTCCCGACCAGTCTGGCCATCGTGCGGGCGCTGGTGACCCGGGTGGGCGAGGAGCGCTACGCCGTCCCGCTCACGCACGTGGCGGAGACCGTGGACCTGGACCCGCGGCGGGTGACCACGCTGGAGGGTCGCGACGCGCTCGCGTTTCATGGCCGGCTCATCCCGCTGGTCCACTTGCGCCGCGTGCTCCAGATCGACGGGGAGCCGCCGACGCGGCGGCCGGTGGTGGTGGTGGGGGTGGGGGAGCGCTACTCCGGGCTGGTGGTGGACGCGATGCTGGGACAGCAGGAGATCATGGTCAAGCCGTTCGCGTCGCCGGCCGGCACGTTGCCCATCTTCACGGGGGCCACGATACTCGGTGATGGGGCGCCGGTGTTGATCCTGGATGCGGGTGGCCTGGTCTGACGCCATGCCGGATTGTGGTGAAGTATTCACCGCGATCTCCGTCTCGGTCGTTATGGTGGCCTGGAGAGACTGATGGACGATGTGCGTGATCTGAAGGAGCTGCAGCTCGACGCCCTGCGCGAAGTCGCGAACATCGGCGGAGGGCACGCGGCCACGGCGCTGTCGCAGATGACCAACCGCCGCATCATGATCAGCGTCCCCAAGATCTTCGTCTCCCACCTCGACGAAGTCTCGGGACAGATCTTTGACCCCGGCGCCCCGGTCGCGGGCGTGCTGATGCACATGATGGGGGATCTCACCGGTCGCACGCTGTTGCTGGTGCCGGAGGCCAATGCCACGGTGCTGTGCGACCTGCTGATGAGCCGGGCCGTGGGCACCACCCAGCATCTCGGCGTGCTGGAACAATCGGCGCTCAAGGAGGCGGGCAACATCCTGGGAGCCGCATACCTGAACGCGCTCTCCGACTTCATGAAAATGATGGTTCTCCCCTCGGTGCCGAGTCTGGTGATCGACGCGGCCGGCGCCGTGGTGAGCAGCGCGTACCTCAACTTCGGGCGGGAGCGCGACTACGTCTTTTGCATCGAGACGCAGTTCGAGTTCGACGAAGCAGGACGCATCCTACCGGGGTACTTCTTGCTGCTGCCCGACCTGGTGTCTCTCCGAGCCATTCTCGACGCCATCGGCTTGGGTTGAGCCATGGCGGCTCCGGTCCTTTCGGAACGGGACCTGGCGGTCCTCCGCTCCTTCGCCCGGCGCATCGACCCTTCGGACGCGGGCGCGCACAATAACCTGGGCGTCCTGTACTACCAAAAGGGCCTGGTCGACGACGCGATGGGCGCGTTCACCCGCGCCCTCGAGCTCGATCCCAAGATGCAGGTGGCGCAGCGCAACCTGGACATCGCCTACCGCCAGACCGGCTATTACGACCGGCGGGTGGCCGAGCTGAGGGAGCGGTTGCGGGTCCGGCCGGGCGACCGCGAGGCGCGCTGGGAGCTGGGCCGCACCTATGCCTCGCTGGGTCAGCCCGACCTGGCGGTCCAGGAGTTCCAGGCGCTCCTCACCGAGGCACCCCACGACGTCGCGACGCTCATCCAGCTCGGGCTGGCCGAAAAGAGCCGGGGCGCGCTGGAGGAGGCCACCGAGTGGTTTACCCGCGCGCTGGAGCAGGACCCCCAGAGCAGCGTGATTCACTTCTACGTCGGCGAAGCGTGCTATAACCGGGGCCTCAACCAGGAGGCGCTGGAGGCATTGACCCGCGCCACCGAGCTCAACCCGGATCACGCCGACGCCCATTACCTGCTGGCGTTCGTGCTGGGCGACCTGGGGCGGCACGAGCAAGCTCGGGCCGCGAGCAAGCGCGCCATTCAGCTGAACCCCAACTTCGCACGCGCGCAGACCAACCTGTCGCTCGAGAAGGGTCTCGCGGCGGCGGTTGACCGGGCCGAGGCGTCGCCGGTTCCGGAGGTGGCTCCGGGAGGCGCGCTGGCGCACTACAACCTGGGCCTCGCGTTCCGCCAGAAGGGCTATTACCTCGAAGCCCTCCGGGAGTATCGCGTCGCGCTCGACGCCGGCGAAGACCGCCGCCTGGTCCTCCAGGCCGTCGCCGAAGTCCACCTGCTCCGGCGCGATTATCCGGTGGCGCTGGAGTTGTACGAGCGCTTGCTCGAGGAGACGTCTGACTCCCCCAAGCTGTGGAACGAGCGGGGGGTGGTGCTGCACCAGCTGGGGCGTCTGCCGGAAGCCCTGGAGTCCTACCAGCAAGCGGCGAAGCACGCGCCCGGCTACGCGCTCGCGCTCAACAACCTGGCTGTTGCCCTGGCGGTGCAGGGCCGTTACGAAGAGGCGGTGGATACGGTCCGGGACGCGCTGGCGCAGCAGCCGTTCCTCATCGTTCCGGGACTCAACCTCGGGTTGTTGCTGTTTCGCTCGGCCAAGGTGCAGCTGGCGCTCCAGGCGTTCCGCAAGGTGTTGGAGCTGGATCCCACCTGCGCGCCGGCCTGGAACGGGCTCGGTCTGATTCTCAACGAGATGGGTCGGGGGGCCGACGCCCGCAACGCCTTCGCCCGGGCGGTCGAGGCCGATCCCGATGCCGCGGAAGGCCACTACAACCTGAGCTTTGCGTTGTCCGCGCTGGGCGACTACGACGGGGCGCTGCGGGAAGTCACGCGCGCACAGGAGATTGATCCTTACTACACGCCGCACAAGTTCCAGCTGGTGATCGACCTCCAGTACGAATCGGCCACCATCGCGGTGGTGCCGGAGATCTCCGGGGACGTCACCACCGAGCTGGCGCCGCAGTCGCTCAAGATCGAGCAGGGCGCCGTGGACCAGCTGTTTCGCGGGCTGGAGCCTCGGGCGGCGGGCCGGCCGGCGAAAACGGTCGGGGACCCCTTCGCGCTGGCTCGCGACTACCTGGGCAAGGGGCTGTTGGAACTGGCCGCGGCGGAGACCAGCCGGGCCGTGAACCGGGGAGCCGACCGGGTGGAGGGCGACCTGCTGGCCGGGGAGATCTTCCGGCGACGCGGTCTGCATGGGGAGGCGCTGGAGCGATTCCGCGCGGCGCGCGCCCAGCAGCCGGACCGGCGCGAGGCCCGCTTCGGCGAGGTCCGGGCGCTGCTCGCGCTGGGGCGCGGGTCAGAGGCGGTTCACGACGCCGAAGCCTTGGCGCAGGAGGCGCCCGGCGACGTGGACGTCCAGATGGCGCTGTCCTCGAGCCGCCTGGCAGCCGGCAACCCGGCCGGCGCGCTGGACGCCCTCCGCGTGGCCCGCGAGCGCGCGCCGCAGCGGGCCGACATCCTGAAACTGGAAGGTGATATCGCGGTGACCGTGGGTAACACCCAGGCCGGGCTGGACGCCTACCAGGCGGCGCTGGCGCTGGATCCCCACTACGTACAGGTGTACGTGGATGTCGGCAAGACGCACGAGGCGCGGGGCGACGCCCGGGCCGCGGAAGCCAGCTTTCGGGCGGCGCTCGAGATCCTGCCGACCCATGCCGAGGCGGCGCTGGCCCTGGCGAACCTGTATCGCCGCAGCGGGTCGCCGCGCGGCGCGGTGAACCTGCTGGTGGATCTCCTGACCAACGATCCCGCGGACGTGGAGGCCCTGCTGGCCCTGGGCCGGGCGCTGCTGGAGGACAACCGGCTGGACCCCGCGCTTCAGGTCCTGCGACGGGTCCTCGCCTTCGACGACAAGCACTGCGGCGCGATGTTCTTCGCGGGCGTGGTCCTGGCCCAGCTCAAGCGCTATCGGGAGGCGGTCGCCATGTGGGAACGGGTGATCTCGCTGGATCCCTCTGGCCCATTCGCGCAGGAAGCGCGAAAGCACGCCCGCACGGCGCTCGACCTGCAGCACATTTTCCGGAGCGACGCAGCGTAGCCCATGGCGATCGAGGGCCCGCTCAAGGAACTCGGCATCCACGACGTCTTCCAACTGCTCGACGTGAGCCGGAAGACGGGGGTGCTGCGGATCACGTCCAAGATCCGGCACAACCAGGGGACCGTGTACTTCGACGGCGGCGCCGTAGTCCACGCGGAAATCCAGAGCAATCCCCACCGGTTGGGGGAGCTGCTGGTGCGGGCCGGGAAGCTCGGCGAGGCGGACCTGAACCGGGCCCGCGAGATCCAGCAGCGGGGGGACCGCCGGCGACTGGGCCAGATCCTGGTCGAGATGGGGGCGGTCACCGAGCGCGAGCTCGAGCGGCAGGTTCGGCGGCAGATCGAAGAAGTCGTCTTCGAGATGATGAGCTGGCAGGAAGGCTACTTCTCGTTCGTCGAGGGTCCGCTGCCGGCCTCCGCGGGCGACGGCACGGTCCGGCTACCCACCGAGGCGCTGCTGATGGAAGGGGCGCGCCGGATCGACGAGTGGTCGCGGATCGAGAGCAAGATCCCGCATCTGGACGTCGTGCCCGCGCTCCCGCCGGTGGAACAGGCGTCGGAGGGGTTGCTCGACCTGTTGCCGAGCGAGTGGGAGGTGCTGGCGGCCATTGACGGGGAGCGCTCCATTCGCGGGATCGCGGCCCTGCTGGGCCGGACCGAGTTCGACGTAGCGAAGATTGTCTTCGGCCTCTCCGCGGCGGGCATCGTGATGCTGGCGGACCGGCGGCGCGGCGGCGGTGGGGAAGCCACGGCGGTCCAGGAGGTGGGCGAGCTGGTGCGGCGTGGCGCCAGTGCGCTGGCGGCCAAAGACCTGGAAGCGGCGCGGGCGGCGGCGCAGGCCGCGGTGGACCGGAACGCCCACGACCCCGCGTCGCACCTGCTGTTGGGACGCATCGCGCTCGTCGTGGGGCGCGAGGCCGAGGCGGAGGAGCACTTCCGCCGCGCGCTCCGGCTGGACGCCATGCTGGTGGACGGGCACCGCCTGCTGGGCCAGGCGATGGCGCTCCAGGGCCGTTTCGCCGAGGCCGTGGAATGGTGGCAACGGTGGCTGCAGCTGAACGCGGGGAGCCCGGAGCGCTCGGCCGATGTGGACCGGATCCAGGAGGCTATCCACGCCGCGCAAACGCTCGAGATGCTGCTCCGGAGCTCCCATGACTGACGACGTCCGGGCGCTGAGCGCCGAGCTGGCGCGGGATCCGGGCAGTCTGGTGTTCGTGGCGCTGGGGGAGGCGCTGCGCGTGCGGGGCCAGCTCGATGCCGCGGCGAAGGTGGCGTTGGCCGGACTGGAGCACCACCCCAACCTCGCCGACGGGCATGATCTCTACGCCCGCATCGTGGCCGACGCGGGCGACGTCGAACGGGCGGCGGACGAGTGGAGCATCGTGCTGGCGCTGGACCCGCGCCACGCCGGGGCCCACAAGGGTCTCGGCTTCGCCAGCTTCCAGCGGGGGGACCTGGATGCCGCGCTGGAGCACCTCGAGTTGGCGCTGGCGGCGGACCCCACCGATCAAAGCGTCGTGCAGGCCCTGCACACCGTCCGGCGGGCCGCTCAGCATGCCACGTCCCAGCCGGCGGCCGTGGCCTCGGTCGAGCGTCCCGCCGTGTTTGCGGGGCTGGAGGGGGCGGACCGCGGATTGCTCCTGGTGGATCCGCAGGGGCGGGTGCTGGCCGGCGGGCTGCGCGCGCAGGGCGGCCCGGACGTCGCCGAGGAAGTCGCCGCCTATCTCGCCGGGGTATCGCAGGAAGCCGAGCGAAGCGCGCGGCTGCTGGACCTGGGCGAGTGGCGCTGGATCATGGCGGAAGGGGAGCACGGACATCTGCATCTCAGCGCGCCGTCCCCGAGCGCGCTCCTGCTCCTCGCCCGGGACAAGAGCATCCCGTCGGGCCGTCTGGCGATCCTGGCGGCCCGCGCGGCCGAAATGGCGCGCCGCTGGCTGGAGGCGCAGACCCTGTGACCACCAAGTTCCAGGCGGCGCTGGACAGCGTCACCCGGGTGCGGGGCGTGCGGGGCGCGATGCTGGTGGCGGGCGACGACGGGTTGGTCGTCGCCGAGTCCCTGATGGAGGGGATCCGCGGCAACGCGGTAGCGGCGCTGGCCGCGAGCCTTGCCAAGCGGTTCCGGCGCGCCAGCGAGACGGCGGCGTACGGCCTCCCGCAGTTCATCCACCTGCAGGCCAGCCAGGGGTTGCTGCTGGCGGCCCTGGCGCCCAGCGGGATGCTGCTGGTCGTGGTGGCGGAGGCCGACATCAACGTGGGCCTGGCCCGGCTCGAGATGCTCCGGGCGGGAGAGGCGGTAGCGTGACCCAGACGCGCGCCGTCGAGCCCTGGACCCTGGAACCGCTCCAACGTTTCGTGGCCGAGTCCGCGGCACGCCTCGCGTTGCTCACCACGACGTCGGGGCAGGTGATCGCGCAGCACGGGTTCACCCGGGCCGTGGACGTGATGAGCGCCGCCGCGCTGGGGGCGGCGATCGCGGCTTCGACCTCGGAGATCATCCGCATGCTCCAGGAGCCGGCCTTCCGGGTGCTGGCGCACCAGGGCCAGCGTCACGGGATCTTCCTGGCGCGTTTCGGGACGCCCCGCGGAGCGATGCTGGCGCTGGTGGTGTACGGCGGCGACTCGTCTATCGGGTTGGTGCAGTTATTCTTCGAGCAGTTCGCGCGGGACCTCGCGGCGGCTTGTCCCGCGCCGGAACCGGCCAGGCCCGTCCTGGCGGCCGACTTCGAGCGGGATCTGAACGAGAGCCTCGCCGCCCTGTTCGGACGGTAGAGTATGTCTCTGGTGAACTTCACGACCCGCGAGATCACCTGCAAGATCGTCTACTACGGGCCAGGGCGCTCCGGCAAGACGACCAACCTCCAGTACATCTATGGACGAGTGCCGGAGGAGCGCCGGGGCCGCATGGTCTCGCTGGCCACCCAGACCGACCGGACGCTGTTCTTCGACTTCCTCCCCTTGGAGCTGGGCTCGATCTCAGGCTTCAAGACCCGCTTCCAACTCTACACGGTGCCGGGGCAGGTCTACTACAACGCCACGCGCAAGCTGGTGCTGCAGGGGTCGGACGGGGTCGTGTTCGTGGTGGACAGTCAGGCCCGCCAGCTGGATGAGAACATCGAGAGCATGCAGAACCTGCACGCGAACCTGCTGGAGCAGGGGCTCGATATCCGCACGCTGCCGGTCATCCTTCAGTACAACAAACAAGACCTTCCGCCGGAGCTGATCCTCACCCCCGCGGAGCTGGACGAGGCCCTCAACTTCCGCGCCTGGCCCAGCCTGCCGGCGGACGCGATCAACGGGCACGGGGTGTTCGAGACGCTCAAGGCCGCTTCGGAGGCCGTGCTGCGGAAGCTGAGCGAGGAGCGGACCTAGGCCGTGGACCTGAACCAGTTATTCCGCTTCGACACGTTCCTGGTGGGCGCCAGCAACCGGCTGGCCGCCACGGCCGCGCGCACGGTCGCGCAGACGCCGGGGACCGCGTACAACCCGTTGTTCATCTATAGCGCGACCGGTCTGGGCAAGACGCACCTGTTGATGGCCATCGGCCAGCAGGCCAAACAGGTGGCACCGACCGTCGTCGTGGAGTATCTGACGCTCGAGGAGTTCGTGGAGGCGTTCCACGCCGCCGTGGCCGCGGGGCAGAGCGATGCGTTCCGCAACCGGTTCGGGAACGTGGACATCCTGCTCATTGACGACGTGCAGTTTCTCACCCACCGGCGCGAGATGCAGGCGGAACTGCTGCGATTGATCGGGCAGCTTCAGGCCGCGGACAAGCAGATCGTGCTCAGCAGCGACTGCCCACCCGCCGAGATCGAGGGGCTGGACGAGCGCCTGGTGTCGGGGTTCGCGGGCGGCCTGATCGTGGATATGGGGCGGCCCGACTTCGAGACCCGCCTGGCAATCTTGCGGCGCCGCTCCGAGGAGCGCGGCGCGGAGTTCGGGCCCGGCGTGCTGGAAGCAGTGGCCGCTTTCGAGGCGGCGAACGTGCGGGAGCTGGTGGGCACGCTCAATCGGCTGGCCGCGTTCCAGGCGGTGAACGAGGCCCCGCTGACGCCCGAGTCCGCCGCGGCATTGCTCGGCTGGGAGGGCGGGGAGGCCCCGGCCGTTCCGGCGCCGCCTCCGCCCAAGCCGGCCGACGAATTCTCGGATTTCTTGAGCGATGTAACGTCGGTGTTGGCCCGGCAGGTCGAAGCATGGCGTCGGCGCGTGGCCGAGGCGATCATGCGCTGGGAAGGGGAAGGCTACCGGACGGCTCGTCTCGAGGCGCTGCTGAACCAGTCAGCGCCGGTCAGTTCGGAGGCGGCGCTCCGGCAATTCGAGCGGGACGTCGAGCGCCTGCGCGAGCTGGAAGCCGAAATGACGGGGATGGACCCGACCGGCGGCGGCCACGCGGCGTTCCGTGACCCGGACCGGGTGGCCGAC
>Ga0209751_10000829_pt1 | contig 32564 bp, 28 predicted proteins | sample RifCSP13_1_FD_184019 | JGI IMG/M metagenome (GOLD analysis project Ga0209751, IMG submission 184019) | Soil microbial communities from Rifle, Colorado - Rifle CSP2_sed 13_1 (SPAdes) (version 2) | ecosystem: Environmental > Terrestrial > Deep subsurface > Rock core/Sediment | place: Rifle...
TGGCTATGTCGATCTGCAGGAGAACGGCACCGCGTTCAGGTATTTCACCTTCATGCGTGACCCCCTGAAGTCGTGCGCATCCCGTTTTCAATACAAGGTGCAAGTGTCGGGGAAAAAAAACTTTGTCTTTGAAAAGTGGATTCAGCAGGATTCGACACGCAACCACCAAACGAAGTGGATCGCCGGTGTAGATGATGCGGCTGAAGCTATCCGGATCATTCAAGATAAGAGCATTTTCGTGGGCTTGACCGAGCGTTTCGATGAATCCATGGTGTTGTTGAAGGCGCTCAGAGCCAATGATTTGAACATTTCCTATAGGCGGGTAAACGTGGCTCGCGACAATACCCTGGCCGAACGCCTGCTCTCGACCGATAGCACCCGGCAGATGCTCATCGAAGCCCAGAAGGCGGACCTGGAACTTTACAACTTCGTCAAACAAGAGTTATACCCGACTTATCAACGCGAATATGGCCCTGCGCTCGAGGCCGATGTGGCGCGTTACCGGCAGACACAGGGCCACACTTTCAATTACTGGAATTTGACCCTGTGCCGCTTGAAGCACTATATGCTCTATAAACCATTGCTTTATCTCTATCGAAGGGGTGTCAGAGTTGTGTAGATCAATCACGAGACTCAGTCGATCCGGAAACGCTCCGAGGGGATTGCCAAATCCCCGGTTTTGGCCTGGATTTGGCAATCCAGCCGACGATTCAGCGCGTGTCTAGGAGAGTGGTTTGAAGCAAGTGAGTTTGCGAGAAAAAGCAGCTAAAGGCGTTGTTTGGTCGGTCATCCAAAAGTGGGGAAGGGCGGCGATTTCGACCGTTACTTTCATCATCTTGTCGCGCCTGCTGACTCCAGAAGCTTTTGGCCTGGTGGCCCTGGCCTCCGTGTTCACAACCTTTGTCGACATTTTCGTGGAACAGGGTCTTAGCGCTGCCATCGTGCAGCGCGCCGATCTTGAGCGGGGACATCTCGACACGGCTTTCTGGATCAGTGTATTGATCGGCATGCTGTTGACAGTCGGCTTGATGGCGGCGTCTGGACTGGTGGCCGCATTCTTTGAAGAGCCGCGCCTGGCCCCCGTTTTGAGTGTGCTATCACTTAGCTTCATCCTTAGCGCCTTCAGCAGCACGCAGATCGCGATTCTCGAACGCAAGCTTGCCTTCAAAAGCCTGGCGACCCGCTCACTGGTGGCCACGACGGTCGGTGGACTGGTCGGCATGGGCATGGCCTTCGCCGGGTTCGGCGTCTGGAGTCTGGTCGCCCAGGAACTCGCGAGAGGCCTGGCTGCCGCCATCGTGCTGTGGCGGGTCAGTGATTGGCGGCCAGGCTTGAACGTGTCCAAGAAGCATTACAAGGATCTATTCGGCTTTGGTATTGCCGTCGCCGGCAACAATGCATTAAAAGCCGTCGTCCGTCGCTCGGATGATTTTCTAATCGGTTATTTCTTGGGGCCGACTTTGCTGGGTTATTACACCGTAGGCTACCGGCTGCTGTTAGTGATGATAAGGGTCGTTACGGGTATTATCAATTCCGTGGCGTTTGCAACATTTTCGCGCCTTCAGCAGAATCGGGAACGGATGCGGCGCGCCTTCTACAAGGTCACGCAGTATACAAGCCTGCTCGCTTTTCCCGTCTTCCTGGGGATGGCCGCCCTGGCGCCAGAAATGGTCCTCGCTCTGTTTGGCGACAAATGGGCGCCAAGCATTCCGGTCATGCAAGTTCTGGCCTTTATCGGCATTCTCCAGTCAGTGTTATTCTTTAACGGCAGCGTGATGAGGGCCTGCGGTAAACCGTCGTGGGAATTGGGTGTTATGTTCCTGACGGCTGTCTGCAGTGTGATCGGTTTCTTGCTGGTCGTACAGCAGGGCATTGTGGCCGTCGCGGCCGCTTTCGTCATGGTCGGCTATTTGCTCGCGCCCATATCTTATATTGCCGTGCGCAAGCTCATCCAGATTGATCTTAGAACTTACCTGTGGCAGTTTGCGCCATCTCTATCCGCTTCTCTGATCATGGTTGCCGTCCTATTGGGATTGAAGTACCTCTTTAAGGATCAATCACTGAACCTGTACCTGGAGCTGTGTATGTATGTGTTGGCCGGCGTGCTGACCTATGCGCTGGTTATAGGATTGACGGCGCGCTCACTCTTCGGCCAGGTGCTGGAACTGGTGCGCCTCGGTTTACCTGGATCGAAATTAAGGAAAAAGGGAGATATTCTACAATGAATGAGCGTGTCTCGACGGCGAATCAACGTGTGGTGAACCCATCCATTTGTGTACTTGAGGGCCGCTAACCATGCGACGTATCACATTTGCGCTGTCGCTGATTTTCATCTTTTCCATTCCTTGGGAAGGCGTGTTGGAGATTCCCAGTCTGGGTAGTGCGGCCAGAATTGTTGGGGGTACCGTAGCCGCTCTCTGGCTGGCGACCGTTGTTTCCACGGGTCGATTTCGCAAACCCAGCCCGTTTCACTTGATGCTCTTCCTCTTCGTCTTGTGGAACGCTGTCAGTACTTTCTGGAGCGCGGATCCTGCATCGACGATATCTCACGTGGAGACATGGGCTCAACTGCTCGTCATGGTTTTTGTTTTGTGGGATCTTTACACCACGCGAGCGGCTATCTTGGGCGGACTGCAAGCGTTCGTCCTGGGCGCCTACGTAGCTGTGGGCAGCGCGCTCGTCAACTTTGCTTCCGGCAATGCTTATTATACTTATTATCAACGCTTCAGTCCTTCCGAACAAAGTAACCCTGACGGATTCGGATTCATCGTGACTCTGGGCATACCTATGGCCTGGTATCTTGCCGCCTCAAAGAGCACAACCCGACTGAGCGGCTTGTTGAGGTTGGTAAACTATGCCTACATCCCGGCAGCCTTGTTGGGCATTACGCTGTCCGGCACACGTACCGCCATGATTGCCGCGATCCCAGCCATGGCGTTTGGCCTTGCCTCACTGACCCGTCTTAGAATTTGGGCGCGGGTTGCGATTTTTCTGCTTTTGACATCGGCCATCCTCATTTTGCTACCTCAGCTTCAGACTCTAAGATCTTTCGAGCGGTTTGGTACGACGATCCCCGAACTTACCGAGGGTGATCTCAATAATCGCACAAATAATTGGGCTGAGGGCCTGGCTTCCTTTGTAGAACATCCGCTTCAAGGGGTCGGTGCTAACATGTATCGTTCTGTGAATAACCTGGGCAAGCTAGCTCACAACTCCTTTGTATCGGTCCTGGTTGAGCTTGGACTGATAGGGTTCGCCCTTTTTGGAATAATACTGACGATTGCCGTTATCCAGGCGTTGAGCCTGCCCAAGTGGGACTCGTGGTTCTGGCTGACGATACTCTTGGTTTGGGCTCTCGGGGCTTCTACCCTCACCTACGAGCATAGGAAGGCAACCTGGCTGTTTCCGAGTTTGGTCGTCGCGAGTGCGGCGCTAACCAGTCGTCGCGAAGAAACTGCACTGCTTGTTGAGCGTGATCAGCCTACAGGTCGATTCGTCTGGCAGGCTAATTAGAACAATGGTCAGAACTGTAAATGATGGAGATGCTAAGCAGAACCCCCCGCTCGTCGTGGAGCTGGTTGGACTGGCGGCTGCGGGCAAGACGACGCTTGCACGAGCTCTGAGCCAACGCGATGGAAAAATCCTGGTGGCTGCTGATCTCGAGCTTCGAAAGAGGGAGCACATTCCCATCTTCGTCAGCAATGTTCCTTTCTTGTTGCCATTATTTCTTCGTCGGTGTCGATCTAGTAGATGGTTCACCTGGGACGAAATTAAGGCCATGGTCTATCTAAGGGCGTGGCCTCGTGTTGTAAGACGACAAGCCTCGAACGATGGCACACTGATTCTTCTGGATCACGGGCCGGTTTTTAAGTTAGCCAAGCTAAATGCATTTGGCCCCGAAAAGCTCAAAAGCCAAGGTTTTGAGCACTGGTGGCACAGTATGTTCGAGCAATGGGCTTTCACCTTGGATATTGTAATCTGGCTTGACGCACCGGATAAAATCCTCTTGGAACGTATCAATGCGCGTAATAAACGGCACGCTGTCAAAGGCAAGTCTGAACGAGAAGCATATGAATTTTTGATACGTTATCGGACGTCTTATGAGCAGATACTGGCGAAATTGACGGCTTACGGAAGGCCAACGCTGTTTCCATTTGATACCAGCCAGGCATCTATCGAGCAAACTGCAGATGAAGTACTGGCCGCCTGTGACTTGAAACGCAGCGAAAGATTGAGTTTAGCTTCTCATGATTTCACTATCAGGTAGGCAAGGCAATTGCCGTCTGGCTGCTGTTAATTTCTAGGGGTACCTTATGCTTGTCTTTATCCATATTAATAAAACCGCGGGCCGCACGGTCCGCTACATTCTGCGTAGTTCCTTTGGCCTTCGTCACTGCGAGGTAGAGCCCTGGCGCGCCCCGGGGACAGACCCGCCCTTTTCGACCTACGATCTGCAACGCTTGCGCAGGTTTTACCCCAACCTGGAAAGCATCGGCGGGCATCGCGTCACCGGCTATGTCGATTTGCAGGAGAACGGCACGCAGTTTAAGTATTTCACGTTCATGCGTGAGCCCCTGAAGACGTGCGCATCCCGTTTTCAATATAATGTGCAATATCGAAGGAAGAAACACCTCGCCTTTGAAGAGTGGATTCAGAGGGATTGGACGCGCAACCACCAAACGAAGCGGATCGCCGGTGTAGCTGATGCGGCCGAAGCCATCCGCATCCTTCAGACCAAGCATATTTTCGTCGGCTTGACTGAGCGTTTTGACGAATCCATGGTGTTGTTGAAGGCGCTCAGGGCCAATGATTTGAATATCTCGTATAAGCGGGTCAACGTGGCGCGCGACAATACCCTGGCCGAAAGCCTGCTCTCGAAGGAGAGCAACCGGCAGAACCTCATCGAAGCCAACCAGGCAGACCTGGAGCTTTACAACTTTGTCAGACAAGAGTACTACCCAGCTTTCCAACAAGAATATGGCCCTTCGCTTCAGGCCGATGTGGCGGAGTACCAGCAAACCAGGCGCAACAACTTTAATGACTGGAATATAACCCTGTCCCGCCTGAAACAATACATGCTCTATAAGCCCCTGCTGTATCTCTATCGAAAGGGTGTCAGGGTTGTTTAGGTCAATGGATGTCTCGCAATGACGTGGGTTGAGTCGTTACGGAAAATGGGACATATACTGAAATGATAGACGATGTAGAGTCCAAGTTCGTCGTTCTCACCACAAATCGAAGTGGATCGGTTTGGGTGATGAGTACGCTGAACAGCCTTCCAAACGTGACAGCGCAAGGGGAATTATTTCTGCCCAGAGCCAGGGTCTCAGAAAGAAGGTGGGATTCCGATTTTGCCCGCCCTCGATTTATTGAGACCAAACCCGAGGGTCTGAGCTTTCGCCCTTTTTCTGTCTTTTCATATCTCAATGCGCTATACCGCACGCCCGGCGCAGTTGGCTTCAAACTCATGTACGTGCAACTGGGCTGCTATCCGGAAATATTGGCCTATCTTATGAGGCATCACATTCGTGTGGTCCATCTTGTTCGCCGAAATCACCTGGATGTTGTGCTCTCTTATGCGGTCAAAGCGAAAATAGGCCAGGCACATCTGTTAGTAGGACCCTCAGCGCCCGATGATATACGCGTCGAGCTGGATACTGAAAACCTCATCAGGCAATTAGAGTGGCTAAAAAAACAGCAAAGCATAGCGCGAAAGCTATTGAGCTGGTGCAGAATGCCTCATCTGGAAGTTGCTTACGAGGACCTGCTTCGCGACCAGGCTCATTTCCGTCTAATCTGGGATTTTCTTTCGATCAGGCCTGAGGAGCATGTGCCCCGATCAAATGTCGCCAAGATCAGGTGGGGGGGGCATCGCGATGTGATCAGTAACTACGAGGAGGTCAAGGAAGCATTGGCACACTCGAAGTTCGCCGGGTTGCTTGAATGAGCGTGTCTCAACGGAGAACAAAACCTGTGGCGACCCCATCCATTTGTGTTCTTGGGGGACATTAACCATGCGACCTATCGCATTTGCGCTGTCACTGGTTTTTATCTTTATCATTCCTTGGGAAGGCGTGGAGCTTCCGGGATTGGGCGCCGTAGCCAAATCCATCGGGCTTGTCGTGGCCGCTTTTTGGGTGGCGACTATTATCATGACAGGACAATTCCGCAAACCTGGCCCATTTCAGATTGCGGTCTTTCTCTTCGTGTTGTGGAACGCCGTTAGCGCTTTTTGGAGCGCGGATATTAACGAGACGGTAGCTCACGCGGGGTCCTATGTTCAATTGCTCGGAATGGTCTGCATTTTGTGGGATCTTTACACCACACGAACAGCTCTATTGGCCGGACTGCAAGCGTACATTCTGGGCGCTTATGTAGCCATTGGGAGTGCAATTGCCAACTACTTTGCCGGCAACGTTTTTTATCCTCGTTATCAACGCTTCAGTTCTGGTGACACGAACCCAGACGGATTCGCGTTCATGATGGTTCTAGGGATGCCCGTGGCCTGGCACCTTGCCGCTTCAATGAGCGCCACCCAAATGGGCCGCTTGTTGAAATTGGTCAATTACGCCTACATCCCGGCCGCTTTGCTGGGTGTTTCCCTATCCGGCACGCGTACAGCCCTGATTGCCACGATACCTGCTATGGCGTTTGGCCTTGCCTCGCTGACCCGTCTTCGACTCGCGGCCCGGGTTGCGATTTTTCTGTTTTTGACGTCGGCCCTCCTCTTTTTGCTACCTTATGTTCAGACATTGGAATCTTTCCAGCGGTTCAGTACGACGGTCCCCGAACTGACCGAGGGCGATCTCCATAATCGCACCAATAATTGGGCTGAGGGCCTGGCTTCCTTTGCAGAACATCCGCTTCTAGGTGTCGGTAGTAACATGTATCGTTCTGTGAATAGCCTGGGTAAGGTCGCTCACAACTCCTATGTATCGGTCCTGGTTGAGCTTGGGCTGATCGGGTTCGCCCTATTTGGAATCATAGTGACGATTGCCGTTATGCAGGCGTGGGGCCAGCCTAAGTGGGATAAAAGATTCTGGCTTACCCTTCTCGCGGTTTGGGCCATCGGCGCTTCTGCCCTGACCTGGGAGGATAGGAAGACGACATGGCTGTTTCTAAGTTTGGTCGTCGCGAGCGCGGCCCTCATCAGGCGTCGCGATGAAGCGGCAGCGCTTGCTCGGGGTGATGAGCCTAAAGCTCAAGCCATACCAGACACCCAACGCAGCAAATCGCCACCCGACGCAAAGGAGAAGCCGTATCCTGTATGAGAGGAACAACATCATGACCTTGCCCAACTTCATGATTATCGGCGTGGCCAAAGCGGGAACGACGTCGCTTTACCGCTATCTCGATCAGCATCCTCAGGTCTTTATGTGCCCGATCAAGGGAACCAACTTTTTTGGGTACGAAGATGCGCGTGACTGGAAGTGGACAGACGAAGGCAACCCACCCGCACTTCGGCACTTTCAGGCAAAAACCTTTGAGGAGTATGAGGCGTTGTTTACGGGAGCCTCCGATGAAATCGCCATCGGGGAGGCTTCGCCACAGTATTTCCGTTGTCCCACCGCCGCGCGGCGCATCCACGCATGCATTCCGGACGTGAAGTTGGTGGCGAGCTTGCGTAACCCGGCCGATCGGGCTTTTTCCGGCTTTCTGATGCGTACGCGGAGGGGAGAGGCGGTGCTGCGTATCGACGAGGAATTGACGCCGGAAGCGAGTCACGTCAGGGAAGGATTCTACTCCAAGCGGCTGAAACGATATTTCGATATCTTTCCAAGGCATCAGATCAAGATCTACATTTTTGAAGAATTCATGAAGGATCCGGCCAAAGTGGTCGTCGATCTGTTCGATTTCCTGGGCGTGGACACGAACTTCCTGCCCGACACGTCCATCAGGCACAATCCCGCGGCGGTTCCGAAAATTAGATTGTTAAACCGCTTATTCTATCAACCGATCCTGATCCGCACCGCCAAGTCGCTGCTTCCCGAGAGCGTGCAACAGATGGCTAAACGAGTTCGGCAACAGAACCTGAAGGCCCCCCCGAAACTTCCAGCGGATGTGCGGGCCAAACTGCTGGACCTGTATCGCGAAGACATTCTCAAGCTGGAGGCACTGCTGGACCGGGATCTGTCTGTCTGGCTCAATGGAACGTAGCAGGTTGTCGGAGAGGTAGCCCAGCCCCTCGTGGGCGTTGGGCAGAACGCGCACAAGGCGCTATGCTACGGGGTTCTCCGACAGGCTGCTAGCCAACCATATCTGAGAAGGGAGAATACACATGCAACACCCCATAGAGCTTCGAGGACGTTTACTACGCCTGCTGCCCGCCGTTGGCTTAGCGGCGCTGGCGATATTGTCAGTATGGGGACTGATCTCGGTCGCGCACGCCGATCCGTCTGTCCCGCTGAATGTGGGATACCTGGATTTCACCTATCAGCCCATCACAGGCACCCCGGTGACTATTACTGCTCCAACCGGCGAGAAGCCGGAGAGCAAGCTGTGGTGGAATGACGGCTTCTGGTGGGGCAGCCTGTACAACCGAGACGCGGATGACTACCACATCTATTGGCTGGACTGGGGGACGCAAACCTGGCGCGACACCGGCGTCGTGCTGGACGATCGCCCGGACTCCAGGGCCGATATACTGTGGGACGCAACCACCAACAAACTTTACGTTGTCTCGCACGTGTTCGACGTGAACAGTTCGCAGATAAGTGGGTCAGGAAATTGGGGACGGTTATATCGCTACAGCTACGATGAGGCAGCGCAAACGTATTCACTGGATAGCGGCTTTCCAGTGATGGTCAATCAAGACCGGACGGAAACCCTGGTGCTGGCAAAAGATTCTACCGGCCGGTTGTGGGTCACCTACGTGTCCAGGCCACAGGGCACCACTGATTTCCAAGTCTACGTAAACGCCACCACCGCGGGCAACGATTTGAGTTGGGGAACACCATTCACCTTGCCCCTTACCGGGACGCACGTCCTAACAGACGATATCGCGTCCATCGTCGCCTTCCGAGACAATGACGGTCCCAAGATCGGAATCATGTGGTCTAACCAGCTCTCCAACACGCTCAACTTCGCGACGCACGACGATAGCAACTCGAACGCCCAGGCGGGCTGGACGCTGCAGGCGGCCATCAGCGCGCCCGATTCGAGCGACGACCACATCAGCCTGAGATCGCTGCAGACCACTTCTTCCGGCCAGGTGTTCGCCGCGATCAAGACGAATGCGACCGTTCCGTCCGACACGCAAATCGCCCTCGTCGCGCGGGATGTCGACGGTACCTTTTCCGCCCATCCCTACAGCACGCAGGCAGACAATGACACGCGTCCCATCGTGTTGATCGACGAAGACGCAAACAGAGTGTACGTCTTCGTCACCGACACTCCGTCTGCAAGCAAGATTTGTTATAAATCGGCGGCTATCACCGCCCCGCTTTCGGCGATGAGCTTCCCGACCGGCAACTGCGGGATAGACCTTATCCGGGACAACGTGTACGACAAGATTAACAACGCGACGACGACGAAGCAGAACGTGATCAGCACGACCGGCATCGTCGTCCTGGCCTCCGACGACCGCAACGGGTCGGTCTACGTTCACAACGTCCTGGGCAATCCGCCGCCGGTCGTCACCGATCGGTCGCCGGAGCGAGGCGCGACCAGCGTGCCGGTGACCTCGACGGCGCAGGCGACCTTCAGCAAGCCGATGAAGGCGCCCACCCTGAACACCACACACTTCAGCGTGGTGAGAAGCGGCGGCCCGGTGGCGGGCACAGTCAGCTACGACAGCGCGACGCGCGTCGCCACGTTCACGCCCAACGCGCTCCTGCGCGCGAACACCCGTCACACGGTCACGTTGAGCGCCAGCATCCAGGATTCGACCAACCTGTCGCTGTTTGGCGCGCCCGAAGTCTGGAGCTTCACGACCGAGCCGCCCAGCGTGCAGCTCAGCGCCTCAACCTACAGCGTGAATGAAGGCGCCGGCTCGGCCACCATCACGGTGACCCTCAATACAGTATCATCGTTACCTGTCACGGTGACATATAGCACCGGTGACGGCACAGCCGTAAGCCCCGACGACTACGCGGCTGTGACCGACACACTGACCTTCAACCCCGGCCAGACCAGCAAGACGTTCAGTGTATCGCTTGTCGACGACGCAACTTTTGAGTCGAACGAAACCGTCAGCCTGACCCTGAGCAGCCCCGTCGGCGCGATACCCGGCATACCCATCAGCGCCACGCTGACGATCGTGGACAACGACTCGTCGCCGACCGTACAGTTCAGCCCGACGACCTACAGCGCGGACGAGGGCGACGGCAGCGCCACGATCAACGTCGTCCTCGGCGGAGCCACGTCGGCCTTAACCATCACGGTGGATTACGCCACGACGATTAGCGGCACGGCGACGGCCGACGGCGACTATATCGCCATCAGCGGGACGCTGACTTTCACCCCCGGCGTGACCAGCCAGAGCTTTTCGCTGACCATTCTGCCAGACAGCCTGGACGAAGTCGACGAAACTGTCGTCCTGATCCTGTCTAACCCGGACAACGCCTCGCTTGGGGTGGGCGGCGATATCGCCACGCTCACGATCACAGACGACGACGAACCGCCAACCGTGCAGTTCAGCAGCAGCGCCTACAGTGTAAGCGAAAGCGGCGGGACGGCCACGATCACCGCCACCTTGAGCGCCGCGTCCAGTCTGCCCATCACGGTGACCTATGCCGCCGGCGATGGCAATGCGACGGACGGCAGCGACTACACGGCCATCAGTGGCACGCTGGCCTTCGCGCCGTCTGACGTCAGCCAGACCTTTACCGTCTCAATCTTGCCGGATACGCTCGACGAGGAAGACGAAACCGTCAACCTGGCGCTGATCGATCCGGCCCAAGCCACACCCGGCACGCCCGTCGCCGCGACGCTGACTATCGTGGACGACGACCCCACGCCGACCGTGCAGTTCAGTGCCGCGAGCTACAGCGTCGACGAGAGCGCGGGCATCGCCACCATCACGGTGACCCTCAGCGCGCCATCAGGGAGGAGTGTATCCGTCGTTTACGCCACCAGCGGCGGCACGGCGACGGCCGGCAGCGACTACATCGCCGCGAGCGATACGCTGAACTTTGCGCCTGGCGAAACCAGCCAAACGTTCATCGTGACGATCCTTCCGGACTCGCTCCACGAGGCGAACGAAACGATCAACCTGACGCTGAGCGATCCTAACGACGCCGTGTTGGGCGGACCCTTCAGCGCGACTCTGACCATCTTGGACAACGACTATGGCATTTTCATGCCCATCGTGATGAAAGCCTCACCGTAAGCGGCTTTAGAGCCTGTCCGTAATTCCGAGCATGCGTCTCCATGCCGTGCATGGCATGGCATTGAGACGCGTGCTATGGCATGGCCGGATAGGTTTCTGAGCCTGTTATTCGCACCTGCTCCCGCTCCGCTTCGCGTGACCCATCCGGCGGTCTGGTGGCGGCGGATTGATCACCCGAAGGGGCCGCGCCGAAGCCCTGACTCTGAGCGCAGCGAAGAGGATTATCTGAAATGACAGCTCATGGGGAAACCAAATTGGCGATCTTTCTGCCTTCCTTGAGTGGAGGCGGCGCCGAACGTGCCATGCTCAATCTGGCTCACGGTCTGGCCGGGTGTGGGCATGCCGTAGACCTGGTGTTAGCCCAGGCTCGAGGGCCGTATCTGAGCCAGGTTCACGAGTCGGTCCGGCTCGTGGACCTGAAGGCTTCACGGGTATTGCTGAGTCTACCGGTTCTGGTGCGCTACCTGCGGCGTGAGCAGCCCGAGGCGTTGATCTCTGCGCTGAACTATGCTAACGTCGTCGCCGTCTGGGCGCGACGCCTGGCCGGCATTCCCAGCCGGGTGCTGGTCAATGAACAGAACACCCTATCGCGCTCGGTTCGCAATTCGGCCCGACGGCGCCAAAGAATGGTGCTGCACCTGGTCAAGCGCTTCTACCCCTGGGCCGATTACGTCATCGGCAACTCCCAAGGGGTGGTCGACGACTTGATCCAGATGACAGGGCTTCCTCGCCAGCGAATTCAGTTGCTGTACAACCCGGTCGTGACGCCTGAGGTGCGGGAGAAGGCGCGGGCGCCCTTGAATTACCCATGGTTTGAAGCCGGTCAACCGCCCGTCGTATTGGCGGTCGGTCGCTTGACCAAACAGAAGGACTTTCCCACGCTCATGCGGGCCTTTGCCCAGGTACGCCAGGCACGGCCAGCCCGGCTGCTCATCTTGGGCGAAGGGCCAGACCGCCCGGCGCTGGAGGCATTGGCGAACCAGCTTGGCCTGGGAGATGACGTCGCCCTGCCAGGGTTTGTGGAAAATCCCTACGCCTACATGAGCCGGGCCTCACTGTACGTCCTCTCGTCGCGATGGGAGGGTTTGCCGACGGTCCTCATCGAAGCGCTCTACTGCGGTCAACCCATCATTGCGACGGATTGTCCAAGTGGCCCCAGGGAAATCCTGGCCGATGGGCAACACGGCTCATTGGTACCGGTTGGGGATGTAACAGCCCTGACCCAGGCGATTGAAGCGGGTTTGGCGGGTAAGACGCCGCATCCAACCGAAGAAAGCTGGCATCCCTATTCCCTAGAAGCTGTGGTCGATCAGTACGTCGGCCTTTTGTTGAATGGTCGGGCCTAAGAGGTGTCAGGTGTTGAGGTGTCAGGTGTTCAGGTGTCAGGTGTTCAGGTGTCAGGTGCTCAGGTTGCAGAGCGAAAAGGAGAAACTCTACCATGCATAAGTCAAAAGGAAGGTTGAGCATCTTGCGCATTATCCTGGCGGTAAGAGAGACCAGTGCGCCTTATAACCAATTTTGTTTACCATGGGCTGAGGAGCATGATATTACAATATGCACCTATTTTGGATCAGATATCACCCCCCCAAGAACGATTACCTTGTTTGAGGGCAACGGTTCTGTAACAGGCTTTTTTGGCGCCTTGAAAGCTGCCCTGCATGCCAAAGAATATGATATTATTCACGCCCATTCGCCCCACGTTGGGTTCTTATTTCTCCTAGCGACTCTATTCTCCTACCGAAAATTTGCGCCCTCTACAGTCATTACTGTCCATGACAGCTATCCCAACTTCAAGCTGAGAAACCGACTCATGTTTATACCGGTTTTTGCCCGCTTTCAAAGGGTGGTTTGTTGTAGCCAGGCAAGTTACGATAGCTTCCCTGCTTTTTTCAAGCGGCTAGCCGGTGCCAGGCTTTGCTTTGTTCGAAATGGTCTGGATATAGCCCGTGTTGACCGCGTTGCAGCGAACATCCGACAACGACCTCTCCAGGCGAGTGACTTTACAATCACAGCCATTAGCCGATTGGTTGACATCAAAAACCCTTTTTCTGTTTTAGCCGCCTTTCGACAGAGCTCCGATTCAACCAGCCGCCTGGCATATATGGGTGACGGTCCCTTGCGACACTCACTTATCACGAAGAGCAGGGAGGCGGGTCTTGAAAATCAAATAGAGTTTACGGGATTGATTCCGCGCGAGAAAGTATTTGAACGTTTACTTAGCGCGGATCTATTTATTTCTACCTCGCGTGGAGAAGGACTCCCGGTTGCAGTTCTCGAAGCGATGGCTTGTCGCTGCCCGGTTCTACTTTCCGATATTCCGCCGCACCGCGAGATCGCCGAAGGTGTAGACTTTATTCCCCTGATCGAGCCGGATGACGTAGCGGGCTTTGCTCGAGCCATCAAGAAGTTTAGAGAGATGCCCATCTCCGAGAGAATGGCGATAGGTCAAGAATGCAGAAAGCTCGTTGAGCAGCGATTTGGCCTGCCCACTATGCATGCCGGGTACGCGGAAATCTATGCTCAGATAACGGGCCGCCACGTCCCTTTACTCCGGGAGACGTAATTATTCAAAAGGAATAAACCTTACCGATGACATTACCTACCTTTTTGGGCATCGGAGCGCCGCGAGCTGGCACAACCTGGCTGAATACATTGCTGGCCAGCCATCCCAATGTGTATACGCCCACCCTTCGTGACGAAATTAACTTTTTCGATCAGTATTATGAACGTGGTCTTGGCTGGTATGAGACATTATTCCCTCCACCAGAGCAGGCTGACAAATATCAAGCTATCGGAGAGATCTCACCCCAATATCTTGAATGTGACGAGTGCCCAGAGCGAATATTCACCACACTGCCCAAGAGCAAGTTGATAGTGATGTTGAGGCATCCCGTTAACCGAGCGTATTCGCAGTACGGTTTTTTTGTTCAGAGAAGGAACTATCGAGGCTCGTTTGAGGATTTTCTAGCTGCCCGGCCCAGGGCGCTGGAAAGAGGATTCTATAGTCGCTATCTTAAGCGGTACTTGCGCTATTTTGATGGAAGCCAAATCTTAGCCCTGTTATTTGAGAATGCCGTTGTCGATATCTTCAAAACTAAGAAAACCCTGGCAGATTTCCTGGACATTGATGTGGATAAGTTTCCTGCATCTGCCGGGAGCGGTAAAGTTAATACAAGCAGCGTACCGACATTCCAATTCCTGTACGGTATTGTTGCGAAGACAGGACGCCAGCTGAGAAGGTGGCATTTAGAGCCGGTTGTCGATTTCGTCATGCGAACCAGCATTCAGAGAGTCTTGGCAAAAGGAAGCTCGCTGCCACCGCTTAATGGGGAATTGAAGCGACAGCTTAGCCAGACCTATCAGGATGAATTTGATGAACTGGAAGAGTGCTTGCAAATCGATTTGAGTTGCTGGAGAAAACAAGAAGGTGTCACGCGGATTTCCCACGGATGACACGGATCGGCGAGTATTCCGGTATGGTCAAGGTGCAAAATGATGATTGAGTTCATTGGCAGCACCGGGGCGGGGAAGACAACGCTGATCTCAGAGGTGCAGCGCAGGTTAGCCGAGCAAGCGCAGGCGGTAACCTCCTTCGATCTCGTAGCGGACTTGCTTGGCTTGCGGCGTGTCACTCATCCTACGCTTCGAAATTTAATTCAGGATCTTGTTGGCTTGCCTTTTTTCGTCGGCTCCCTGTACCGGCATAGAGCATTTGCTGTTTTTGCCCTAAAAGTCTTGGCGCGTCACAAGAGTACTACATTCTTTACCTTGAATTATCTGAGAAGTATCGTGCGGAAGATCGGGACGTATGAAATCGTCAAACGCTACCAACGTGATCGAATCGTTCTCGTGGACGAGGGCACGGTTCTATCGGCACACCTTTTGTTTGTTTTTACTCGTGCCATCACCAGTCAAGAGGACATCGAGAAGTTCGCCAGTCTGGTTCCCTTGCCGGATCTGGTCGTGTATGTCAAGGCTCCGGTGGAGTGTTTGGTCCAGCGCTCGCTCCAGCGAAGCGATGCGCGCAAGGAGATGAGATCGAAGGATGAAATGCTGGTCGAGAAATATGTTAGCCGCGCGGCCGACATGTTTGACCGACTCGTCGAGACCCAACGGATTCGAGATCGGGTCTTGATCGTGGCAAACCCTGATGCCAGTGAAGGTGAGCGTGCTGCTGTGGCTGATCGTGTTGCCACATTCATCCTGAATGACGAAGCGGGCGGCGAGCCAATTTCGACGATTCCCGCCGGGCGAATCGGGCCGGCATCTGTTATGGGAGACAAGCATGTTAGCTAAGATTAGTCACCTGGTTGAAGAACTGAATAAAAGCGGAATAAGATACTGTCATTGGAAGAGCAATTTGGCACTGGCCCAAGCGCTGGCAGGCCAAACAGACATTGATTTGCTCGTTCATCGAAAAGATGCCAGCCTGTTTAGAGCGATACTGGGTCAACACGATTTTCGACCGGCCATCACCACAACGGGTGAGGCTTTCCCTTCGGTGGAGCATTATTATGCGCTTGACGAAGAAAGCGGCGTTCTGGTGCATGTGCATGCCTATTTTCGGGTTATCACCGGCGAGAGTTTGACCAAAAATAATCGATTACCTATAGAGGAAATGCTATTACAGAATACGCGGGAAGTAGACTCTGTGCGGGCGCCTACCCAAAGCGCTGAACTCGTGGTTTTTACCGTGCGGATGATGCTAAAACATACTTCAGTGATGGAACTGGTATTACTTGCCAGATACTGGAAACAGGTGCAGCAGGAAATCGACTGGTTACTGGAAACCGACTCCATCGATGAAACCTTAAGTTTCGTCAAATGCTGGCTGCCATGGCTTGATACCGACCTCTTTTCTGAGTGTGTCGCGGCCTTGAAGTCTCCAGCCCCCCTGTTTCGCCGTATTCGCCTCGGCCGTCAACTCCGCTCCCAACTTAGACGGTATGCCAGGCATTCATTCCTTCGGGCCTGGTTGAGCGGGGCTCAGAAATTTACAACGATGCTTTTTCGGCGCCTGACCCGATCCCATAAGGGCATGGTCCCTCGGGGTGGGGGCGCCGTTATTGCTTTTGTGGGTTCAGAAGCAACCGGCAAATCCACGCTCCTGGCTGAAATGAGAGGTTGGCTCGGCGAGCACTTTGCTGTCGAACAGATCCATGCAGGTAAACCACAATCAACACTCCTTAGCCTTGTCCCCAATTTACTGGTGCCGGCCTTACGCTCGATCCTCCCATCCTCCAGATCGACCCACGTGGAAACCCAGTATGCCTCTGAGGAGCAATCGGAGCCATCACGGAAAGATTACCCGCTTATCTTTGCCATCCGTTCTGCCCTTCTTGCCTACGATCGCCGGGCATTACTCACTCGAGCGTTTGGCCGAGCGACGAACGGGAATATTGTGTTGTGCGATCGATATCCATCTTTGCTCAGCGGCGCCCCGGATAGTCCCCAATTGTCGCACTTACCCGCTTCCCCAAGTCGATATTCGGTTCGCCGCTGGTTAGCCCAGATCGAAGCACGATTGTACAGGGAGATACCCCCGGCGGACCTGGTTATCTACCTTAGTGCTCCTTTGGAGGTGACCGTTTCGAGGAATGCCACCCGTGGCAAACAGGAACCAGAGGATTACGTTCGCCGGCGGCATGCTCGAAGTTCCAGCCTGGAGTTTGGGAAAACGCCGGTGTACAAAGTTAATACGGATCAGCCGTTTGATCGGACGGTTCTGGAAGTCAAAAAAGCGATTTGGAGTGCGCTCTAACACGGATTTCCCACGGATTGCACGGATCACACACGGATTGCCCACGGATTGCACGGATTACACACGGATTTGGAGGCCAAGAGATTAGCATGGAAGTATTCAATGAAACAGTTCAGGATGTGCATAGTCAGGAACCATCACTCGTTGCTCCTCGGAAGATCCGTGTCTTGTTGGTCGTCACGGGGTTGGCGGCGGGCGGCGCCACAAACGTCGTCTTGGATATCGCAAGCCATTTCAATAACCATCCTGACTTTGATATACAGATCCTAACAGGTCCAATCCCGCCGGGTAGAACGGATGTGACGCACCTGGCGACTGAACAGGGCATCCCTACTCGAGTTCTACCCAGTTTGATTAATCACATAAACCCGATTGTGAATGTGAAGGCGGTTGCAGACATTCGGCGAGTTTTAGTGCAGGGGAAATATGATATCGTGCATACGCATTCCTCGGTCGCCGGGGTGGTGGGAAGGTTGGCGGCATTCACGGCGGGCGTTCCTGTGATCATTCATCATGTTCATGGTTGGGGATTACACCAAAATATGCCGGGGTGGACTCGGATGCTCTATCTGAATTTGGAGCGGCTTTGCGCCCGATTTACGACGCGCATGATCGCCGTATGTAGACCGGACGTTCAAAAGGGGTTAGCTCATCGCATCGGTAAAGAAGATCAATTCACCTTGATCTACAACGGAATCGACCTGGAAAGATTCCGGGAGCCAGCCGACGATCGTCAGATGCGTTTAGAATTGGGTTTAGATCCGGGCTGCAAACTGGTGGGGATGATCGGTCGTCTAGATGAACAGAAGAATCCGTTGGATTTCATTCGAGCCGCTGCCCTGGTCGCCGAGAGCTATTCAGAGGCGCAGTTTCTGGTCGTCGGCGATGGCTCGTTACGCCCTGAATGTGAGCGATTAATCGACGAGCTTAATCTCAAAGAGAAGTTGTTCTTACTGGGCTATCGAAATGACGTAGCCAGGATCTTGTCCATATTGACGATCACGGCGATGAGCTCGCTGTGGGAAGGTTTGCCCCTGGCGTTTCTGGAGGCGATGAGTGCGGGTAGACCCATTGTCGCCAACGATGTGGATGGCGCGAGGGATGTGGTCATTGATGGAGAAACTGGCTTTCTTGTGCCCCCGCATCAACCTTCGAAAATGGCAGAACGTATTCTGTATTTACTCAACAACGAAAAGCACTGTCATGAGATGGGGCACGTTGCTCAGCAACGCTCCGCGTATTTTTCCACGCAAAGGATGGCTGGGCAAATCGAGTCTTTATATAAGGAGCTGGCAGCACCCCGGCCATGACCCACCTCGAACTATAGTTAATTCTCCCCTAGCTCATACGGGATTCATACCAAAATCCATTAGAATCCAAAGCATCTGCCTCAATATGCGCCTGCCCGATTGCTTGTGCGTGCTGGACGCCAGCCCTGAAGTTTTCTTGTAGCACAAGCCAGACCATAAGCGGGCCGCGGTCGAGGCGCCCCAGGCCGCGTCGAAGGCAAATGGGACGCCCCAGCAAAAGGTCGAAAGTGCATCGTTGAGACAGTGAAGTGTACTCATAGCTGCGAACCGACAGCGCATCGCTGACATGTTTCCGCCAGTGCATGGCTGACAGCAATAGGTTGGGAACCGCCAGTGCATGCCTGACACATCTGGCGGTTGTGAATGACATCCTGGCACCGATAGGGTCGCCCTTGAACACAACTTCCGTTACAGTTGCTCCGTGTGGCAATCGCCAGCGATTTCCCTACGGAGGCAACCATGAACAACGAATTCGCCGATCGCCAACAGGCGATCAAACTGCGCTTGGCCGATCGGTCGGTCGAGGCCATCTGTCGCATCGTGGGTCGCTCGCGCGACTGGTTCCATCGCTGGTGGCGGCGCTATCGAGCGCTCGGCCCCAACGGACTGTTCGACCTCACGCGGGCCAATACCCAACCGCGCCGCATCCCGCCCGAGCTGGAGCGTACCGTCTTGAACATCCGCCAGCGGCTGGCGTCGCAGACGCATCCCGGCACACGGTACCGTCTCATTGGGGCCAATGCGATTCTAGCCGAACTCCAGAGTTTGCACATTCGGCCTCTGCCCAGTGTGCGCACCATCGAACGGGTACTCCAGCGCCATGGGGTCAGCCTGCCCAAAGTGCGGCTCGCTCCGTTCTTACCGCGCCACACCTATCCCGCACCCCACGCCGACGAGTCCAATCAACTGCATCAGGTGGACTGCGTGGGACCGATTTACCTCAAGGGCAATCGGCAACGCTACTACATCTTTGTCGGCAAAGATGTCTTCGATGGCGCGGTGTGCTTGAGAATCTACCGTTCCCGCAAGATGGACACCGTCCTCGGCTTCCTGGGCGAATGTTGGAAGAGCCTCGGCCGTCCCGCCCAAGTGCAATTCGACAATGCCCGCGAAGTCGTCGGCTGGGGGCCAGCGGCGCGCTATCTCTCGCGGGTCATTCGCCTGTGCTTGCGCTTCGGCGTCGAGCCGGTGTTCATCCCACCCGCACGGCCTCAACGCAATGGCAGCGTCGAGCACTTCAACGGCTGGTTCCAACCACGCCTGTTCCAACGTCACTATACGCGTCTGAGCACCCTCAAGCGCGAACTGCAACGCCTGCAAGACACGGTCAATACCCAGCATGTCCAGCGACGCTTGGGCGGGTTGACTCCCGTGCAGTATCGGCGCCGCCGCAAGTTGCTGCAGTTACCCCCACACTACACTCTGCCGACCGAGCGGCTGCCGATTGCTGCCGGACGAGTCACCTTCATCCGGCAAGTCACGCTCAATGGCAATGTGCATGTGCTCAGCCAGACCTTCAGCGTCGGCAAGCGGCTGAAGGGTGAATATGTCAAAGTCGTCTTGGATACCCGGCGCAGGCACCTCACAGTCTCAGTAGATCCGAATTTCCGTGTATGAGCCGCGTGACGGCGTGAAAAGTAGCGGGGCTTGCCCCATTCCTGTAAGATTGGAGGTGCTCAGCCACAATCTCAGGAGGACAAGCCCATGTCGAAGGATACCCTGAAACTGAACGATCGGGAAGTGTTGGAGTACGCTCGTGGAACGCTGGAGCCGCATCTGGCGCTGGAGGCGGACGGCTACACGTGCACCACGGCGGACCTGTTCAATGTGTTGCTGGGTGTGGCGGCGGGGCGTGGCACCCTCGAGTCGGTATGCGCCGACTTGGTCGGCGCGCCCGACGCCGACACCGTGCGCGGCTACTTGAATGAACAACTGTGTGTGGAAGACTTGCCGGACTTGGAACGGGGGTTGAATGCGGCGTTGGCCGACGAGATTCCACACCGGGTGTGGCGCCAGCCCCGCGAGGTGGCGATCGACTACCACGACCGGCCGTATTATGGCAAGACGCCGCAAGCCGAAGGCTTGTGGGTGCGCGGACGCGCCCGCGATGGCACGACCCGCTTCTACCGAGTCGCCACGGCGTATGTCATGCTGAACGGCCTGCGCGTCACACTGGCCGTGCACTTTGTCCTGCCTGGCGAGACCCCTGTCGAGGTGCTGGCCGACCTGCTGAGACGCCTGAAAATACTGGCGATTGACGTGGCCTGCTTGTACTTGGACAAGGGCTTCGACGCGGTGGCGGTGGCGGACTATCTCACCCGCCACGGGCCGCCAGCGCTGATCGCCTGCACCATTCGCGGCAAGACCGGCGGCACGCGGGCCTTGTGTCGTGGACGCCAGAGTTACCGCACGACCTATACCTTCCAGCGCCAGGGGCAACCCGATTTCACCGCCCAACTGACCGTGTGTCGGGTGTTCACCACCGCCAAACGCACGAAACGCATGAAACGCCGCGCCGAGTGGTTGATCTTCATCTTGATTCATCTGGACCTGTCGCCCCAGCAGGCCCGACGCCGATATCGGCGTCGCTTCGGCATCGAAAGCAGTTATCGCTGCGCCGGTCAGGTGCGCGGCTGGACCACCTCGAACAACCCGGCCTACCGCTTCGTGTTGCTGGCGCTGAGTTTTATCCTGCTGAACGTGTGGCTGCATTTGCGCTGGCTCTTCACCCAGGTGCCGCGCCGCGGTCGCCGCAGGTTGGATGTGCGACGCTTCCAATTGACCCGACTCGCCCAGTTCATCCGCCGCGCCTTGGAGCAACTCTATGGCTGTATTCGGGAAATCGAGGCGCCAGCCTTGCCGCGCCTTTGAAATTCGGATCTACTGAGTCTGCTTGCGCCTGTAAGAGTTCGGCACGCACATCGTCACGCACTTTCAGCCCTGCATCCGGGTCGCGGGTCGGGTCATAGCGTCGCATTTCGTCACGTTCGCGCAGCTCCCCAAGTTCTTCCAGCAAGCGCTTGTAGTCGTCCATATCTATCACGACGGCAACGCGGTTGCCTTGCGCATCCACGATGTACCGCTCTGTGGTCGCCATACGCTGGCCTCCAGTGTAGACCTGGCAGGTCTTCGCGATCCAGCCTACAGCTAACATCGGCGGACAAGACCTGCCAGGTCTATGGCCCGGGGTTTCAGGTACGGGCAGTATCACACGGCGAGTACGCCCTGCATGCTCCACGGCCCCGTCCACGTTATCTTCACGTTCACAGCCTGGCCCAGCCGATCCACGGGGTCCTCAATGAAGACCAGCTTGTTCGTGCGCGTCCGGCCTCGCCACTTGCCCTTGTGACTCGCCTCGACGAGGATTTCGACCGCCTCGCCCAGGTAGCGCCGGTTGATCTTATCCGCGATGCGCGCCTGCAGGTCTTCTAGCGCCCGGAATCTCCGCATCTTCTCTTCTTCGGAAACGTCGTCACTCATCGATCGCTGCGCGACTGTCTGCGGTCGCGGCGAGTAGCGCGCCAGGTGCGCGACGTCAAGCTCCAGCTCGGCCAGCAGGTCGTACGTCTTCTGGAACTGAGCCTCCGTCTCGCCGGGAAGCCAACGATGATGTCGGTCGCGATCGACGCGCCGGGTATCTTGCGGCGGATTTTATCGATCAAACGCCGGTAGTCGTCGCGCGTGTAGCCGCGCCAGGAGCGATCAGCGCGCACTTGTTTCGTTTGGTGGTCCACTCAATCCGTCCGACCGATGCTGCCTGAGCGCGCCGTCCTCGGTCAACTCTTCGATCTGTTGCGCGAGAAACCGCCGGTCTGCTTCCGTCGCTGCGAGGTGGGCGGCGCGTTCGAAGGCAGCCTTCGCTGCGTCTCGTTGTCCAAGCCGACGCAACGTCGTGCCGCGGGCTGCGTGCATCAGGTGATAGTTGTCGAGGTCGGGTGCGATTGCGTCGAGCGCAGTGAGCGCAGCGCCGGGACCCTCCGTCTCGCCGATGGCGATGGCCCGATTGAGTGCAACCACGGGCGTGGGCATGATCGAGAACAGATGATCGTAAAGAGCGACGATCTGCGGCCAGTCAGTTGCTTCGAACGAGTCGGCGTCGCAGTGTACGGCTTGGATCGCGGCCTGGAGTTGGAAGGGGCCCGGTTGGTCGCGGCGAATGCAGGCGCGCACGATTGCATGTCCCTCTTCGATCACGGTGCGGTCCCACTTGGTCCGGTCCTGATCGCGCAAGAGCACGAGGGCTCCCTCTTCTCTGCGGGCCGGCACCCGCGACTCGCTCAGCAGCATCAGTGCGAGCAGCCCTGCTGCTTCAGGCTCGTCGGGCATCAGCTCGACCAGAGCGCGAGCCAGCCGAATTGCCTCGCTCCGCAACGAGGCCCGTTCCGGATCATCGACCCCGGTGTTGTAGATGAGGTACAGCACTGACAGGACGGCGCGGAGTCGCCCAGGTAGGTCGGCTTCTGCCGGCACTCGATAGGGGATGTTGGCGGCCTTGATCTTGTACTTGGCCCGGACGAGACGCTTCGCCATCGCCGACTCGCTCACCAGGAACGAGCGGGCCACCTCATCCACACGCAGCCCGCCCAGCAATCGCAAGGTCAGGGCCACTTGGTGCTCCGTTCGCAGCGCCGGATGGCAGCAGGTGAAGATCAGTCGGAGTTGGTCGTCGCTCACCGGCTCGCCCTCTTCCCAGTCGTCGCCGGCGCGGCGTGGTGTGCTTGCGGTTCCAGCGAGCTGTTCATGGAGTTCCCGGCCCCGTGTCGAGCGGCGGAGGCCATCGATTGCACGGTTTCGTGCAGTGGTAACGATCCACCCCGCCGGGTTGGGCGGGATGCCGCCGGTCCGCCACCGGTCAATTGCCACGACGAACGCGTCCTGGACGGCGTCTTCGGCGAGCGTGATGTCGCCGAAGACGCGTACCAGGGTTGCCACCGCCTGGCCGTACACCTCGCGGAACACGCGCTCAACGTCGGTCGTTTCCCGATGGGCGGCGACAGTTTGGTTCACGCCTTTACGCCCCCGGTCGCACCGAATCCTTCACGCGCCCGGTCGCACGGAATGGGCGGACTTCGATCGGATGATTCAATGCGTCCACGACCTTGCGTGCCCAGGCCAGGGCTGCATCGAAGTCGTCGGCGTTGATGATGTAGAACCCGGCGATGTGCTCCTTCGACTCAACGAACGGGCCGTCTGTCATGACCACGTCGGCATCACCCGCTCGGACAACGGTCGCCGCGTCGGGGCCATGGAGTGCGCCACCGAAGACGAACGTACCGCTCGCGTCCATCTCGGCTTCGAGGGCAATGACCCGCTCCATGAATGTCTGCATCTTCTCGGGCGTACTCGGGGCCCCGGGGACCTGACCCTCCACGACATAAGTAGACAACAGGTACTGATTCATGACTCCTCCTCACGCTGGTGCGGGCGGTTCCCGCGCTCATTCTACTTAACTTACGAATGGGATCGGCCCACGAGGACACCCACACCAAGAATAATCCTGAACGATTCGTGGCCCGGGGCGTCGGTAGAGCCTGTATTGGGCGGCATTCGCTCGGTAGTTTCGCAGTTTGGCTACGCTTGCTTGAAGTGGTTCTTAGGTGTCCGAACCCTCGGCAGCAGGCACTTCAACCGAGCCGGTTTTGAGACTCCCTGCGCGACGGTAGACACTAATGACCACGCCAGAGCTAGTGGTGTGGGATCTCACAAGCGTGAGGGTGGCTGGGACGGCGCCGGCGCCGAAGAGCCGCTTCCCAGTCCCGAGGATCACCGGAAAGGTCAACAGTCTGTATTCATCAATGAGATCATGCGCGATCAGCGTTTGGGCCAGGCCGCAACTCCCGTGAACCTGCACCTCCCGTGCAAAGCGCCGTTTGAGGTCGGGTACTTCTTTCACGACGTCTCGGATAGGCGAGGATCCGCTCCAGCCAAACGTGGTTCGCGTGCGCGACGCCACAAACTTTGGAAGCGAATTAAGTTTGCTGGCAACCGGATCGTCGGGATCGGTGACCTTTGGCCAATAGCCCGAGAAAAGATCGTAGGTTGTCCGCCCGAGAAGGAACGCGTCCGCCTTCGAGAAAATCTCGTCCATTGTCTTCCCGAAGTCCTCGTCGACAAGGGGAACGAGCCAGCCGCCGTGGGGAAACCCCCCGCTGGGGTCCTCGGTCGGACCACCCGGTGCCTGCATGACTCCATCAAGTGTAAGGAAGGTCGTCAATGTCAACTCAGCCATGAGATTTTCCTTGTGAGTGGAATGATCTGTTGGTTCTGTTTCACGACGTGAGTGCGCCCTGCATGCTCCACGGCCCTGTCCACGTGATCTTCACCTTCACGGTCTGACCCAGCCGATCTACGGGGTCCTCGAAGAAGACCAGCTTGTTCGTGCGCGTCCGGCCGCGCCACTTGCCCTTGTGACTCGCTTCGACGAGGACTTCGACCGTGTGGCCCAGATGGCGGCGATTGATCCTGTCTGCCACTTGAGCCTGAACTTCCTCCAGCGCCCGGAACCTTCGCATCTTCTCTTCTTCGGGAACGTCGTCGCTCATCGATCGCTGCGCGACCGTCTGCGGGCGCGGCGAGTAGCGCGCCAGGTGCGCGACGTCAAGCTCCAGCTCGGCCAGCAGGTCGTACGTCTTCTGGAATTGAGCCTCCGTCTCGCCGGGGAAGCCGACGATGATGTCGGTCGCGATCGACGCGCCGGGTATCTTGCGGCGGATTTTATCGATCAGGCGCCGGTAGTCGTCACGCGTGTAGCCGCGCCGCATGTTTTGCAGAACCTCGTCGTCACCCGCCTGTACCGGCACTTCGATGTGCTCGCACACTTTCGGCAGCCCGGCGACGGCGTCGAGCAGCCGGTCGTTCATCCAGTTGGGATGTGAGGTCAGGAAGCGGATGCGCTGAATGCCGTCGATTTCGTGGACGACGCGCAGCAGGTCCGCCAGGTCGGGGCCGCCGGGCGCATCCTTGCCGTAGCGATCGACGATCTGCCCCAACAGCGTCACTTCCTTGACGCCCTGGGCGGCGAGCGAGCGCACTTCGCGGGCGATTTCGCCGACGGGGCGGCTGCGCTCCGGGCCGCGCCGAAAGGGGATGATGCAGAACGTGCAGGCGTGCGAGCAGCCATAGACGACGGGCACGTGCGCGCTGACCAGCCGCCCGCGCTCCGCAGCCGGCAGTATCAGGTCCCCGTCCTGAATCGCGTGCCGCTCGCGGGTCTCTCCCTCGAGGAGCCGGTACGCCTCGCGCTGGCGCAGGTAGTCGACGAGCGGGCGCGTTTCCGAGGGCGGCATGAACACATCCACCCAGGGGTAGGCCTGCCGGAGCGCAGCGCCGCCCTTCACGCCGACCATGCAGCCCATCACCGTAATCACCTTGTCGGGATGGCGCTGCTTGATCGGCTTGAGCGTCTGGATGTAGCTGTGGGCCTTGTCTTCGGCGGATTGGCGCACGACGCACGTGTTGAGGACGATCACGTCCGCGCTCGCGGCGTCGGCAGCGCTGTGCAGACCAATCTTCTCCAGTTCGGACCCGACGCGCTGGATGTCGGCCTCGTTCATCTGGCAGCCGAAGACGTGCAAATGGTACTTCATGACGAGAATCGCTCCCCTGGTTGGGAGCGATTGTACCGTTGACAGGGAGGGGCGTCAAGGCTGCGAGTTGGGGCGAGTCAGCGAGTCAGCGAGTCAGCGAGCCGGGCCATCCGTTGATTCGTTGCCTATTCGTTGACACCCTCGACCCGCTTCAGCAGTTCGTCCACCAGTGGCTTGATGCCCTCTGGCAGACCCTCTAAAGCCTCGCTTCCGCGCAAGCCCTCTAAAATGCGCTGACAGGCGCGGTCCAGTGCGCGCAGTTCGGCCGGCGCTTCGGCGGCGCGTTGAAGCGACTGCGCGAACTGGTATGCGCGCTGGCCGGCTTGCGCGTCGCCCCGCGCGCCGGCTACCACGTCGTCCAGAAAACGGGCAAAGGCATGTTGCGCCTGCGCCTCATCTGCCGAAGTCCCGCCCGGCGCATCCGTTGATCCGTTGCCCATTCGTTGACGCCATTCGTCAATTTGCGCCTGCAACTGATCCGCCAGCGGGTGCTGGATGCGCCTCACGAAATCGAGAGCGGGCTGCATGTGTTCGATCGCGGCCTGCCACTCACCCTTGGACGCAGCCAATTGAGCCAGTGTGATTCCTACATTGGCCCGGCCGGTTTGATCATGTATCTTCTCATATAGACGGTCGGCGTACGTGAGCCACTCAATGCCCTGTCCTTCATCGCCGGTCATCAGTGCCATTCGTCCCATACTTAGAAACGTGTTGGCTTCGCCGAGGCGGTCGTGAATCTCGCGGTAGATGGGCAGGGCCGTCTCGTAGTCGCGCCGCGCCCCGTCCAAATCGTCCACGCGCACTTTCAGGTCGCCGAGCGCCTGAAGCACGTTGGCTTCGCCGAGGCGGGCGTGAATCTCGCGGTAGATGGGCAGGGCCGTCTCGTAGTCGCGCCGCGCCCCGTCCAAATCGTCCACGCGCACTTTCAGGTCGCCGAGCGCCTGAAGCACGTTGGCTTCGAGCCAGCGATCACCGATCTGTTGTGCGCCGCGCAGGCCGGCCTCCAGCCAGTGGTCTCGACCCGGGGTGAAGCGCAGGCGCAGGGGTTGGTCCAGCGCGTCGGCGTAACGCGCCATCAACTCCGGACGTTTGTCTGCCCGCTGGCTCAACCAGTCCATCGCCCACAGCAAATTGTCCCACTCGGCATCCAGCGCGGGCCACTCGTGCATGCGGAGTTGATCATACATCTGTGCCACGGGCAACAGAGCGGTGACGACGCGCAGGATGTAGTCATCGCGCTCCGCTTCGCTCGCCCACAGCGTGAGCGCGTAGGCGCGGATCGGCGGCAGCAACGTATAGCGCCTGCCGTTGTTGTCCCAGCTGACCAGCCGGTGTTCGCGCAACTGCCTATCGAACTCATCGAATCCGTCGCGCCACGCCGGACTATCCTCGGCGCCTTTCAGTATCGCTTCACTCGCGCCGCCGGGCAAAACAGCGATGCAGGTCATCAGGCGCCGCGCGCCAGCAGTCAGTCTGTCCATCGAGCCTTTCAGCGCCGCCGCAACGCTCTTGTGGCGTTCCGGCAGGTTCGCCGCGCGAGCGTATTCGAGCGCACCGATCATGTTCGCCCGCAGCGCCATCAGCAGTCCCTCTGGGGTTTCCTTTTCGTCGCTCAGTTTCGCGGCTTCCAGCAGGATGCCCAGAGGATAGCCGTCCAGTTCGCGGCAGATCGCCTGGACGGTCACGAAGCCGCGGGCGATCTCGCCGTGACGGTTGTGCGGTGTGTAGGCGAAGAACATCCGCTCGGCGTCGCCGACTTCGCCAGGATGCCGCCCGACCGGCAATTGCTCGATCTCGTAAGTCTGCTCTAGCCCGACCAGGTTCAGCGGCGCGCGCAGCGCCAGCCACCGCCCACCGGACAGTGTGTCGCGGATCGCTTTCCAGGCATCGTGCGGGTCGAGTGTCACGTCCAGCGCCTCGCCGAAGACGCGCGCCAGGTTGTCGGCGTCGTAGACGTTCGCTGCATCCACTTCGATCACGCCGTTGCGGAAGATGCGCCGATCGGCGTGCCACAGCGCGGCCGCGCGGGCGACGGTGGTCTTGCCGATGCCGCCGGGGCCGGTCAGCGTGGCGACGCGCGACGCGCGCAGCAGGCGAATTGCGCCGATCATCTCGACCTCGCGCCCGACGACGATCTCCGGGTGGGAGACATTGAGGTGAGCGCCAGATCGATACAACTCCTTGTACTCGCCGTCGAAAGTTTCGGCGCACAGCGAGCGATCGTCGTCGAGCACGCACTCGAAGCGCTCGCCGTAGCGCGGCTCGACTTCGCCGGTCAGTTCGTTGTGCGCTGGTGGAGCGGCGTCGCCGAACAGCGCGTGGCTGCGCACGGCGGTCAGCCCGGCCCGATATGCGGCCGACGGCATGTCGCCGCGCGTCAGGCGCGCGTAGAACTGCCGGCTGAACAGCGCCGCAACACGCGCGTCCATCGGGAACTGCTCGTCCACCATGATCACGTTGGGGATGCCGGCTTCGCGCAGCGCGCGCCCAATGCGGCCGGAGTGGCAGGTTGAGAGTAGCGCCAGCCGCACGCCGGCGTCGGCCAGGATCGCGGCGGCGCGTTTTGGCTCGACCAGGTCGGCCAGGCCGTCGTCGCCTTCCAGCACGAGGAGGCCGTTTTCCATGCCGTGCGCGACGAAGTGAACCACGTCGTAACGCTCGGCCACTGCCGTCTGAATATCGCTCAGCCTCGCCCAGGGCAGGTAGCGCACGTGTGCGGGCGTGGCGTCGTCCTCGAAGACGCCGCGCAGACCGTCGCGCACGATGTGGATGGGCGGCAGCTCGATGGGGACGAACCCTCTTAACGTCCGGCCCTCATGCTCCACAGACACTTCCGCGCCGAGCGGCCGGCTGATGATGACGAGGATGCGGAGCGGAGCAGGAGTCATGCGCAGTCCCTGAGGATATGCTCGACGCGCTGGGTAGGCATAATCTCGACCATCAGCGCGGCCAGCAGGCGGCGGCGCTCGTCGGCAGTGGGAAGCGTCTTGATGCGGTTGTGCTCCTCGGCGTGCTCCTGTCTACGGTCGGGCAGCGGCTCGGCGGCGATGTGATCGGATAACGCCTCGTTCATCTGCTTCTCGCTCAGGCAGTCGCGCAGCCGTTGCTGATATCGGCGGCGATCAGGCTGTTGACTTCGTCGTAGCACTGGCGCTGCAGCTCGCGATACCAGGCGTCGAGTGTCAGTGCGAAGCCGTTGCTGCCCGGCGTGTCCTGCGCCTTGTCCAGCGGGCGATACAGCGTGAAGCGCCCGCGCAGGAGCGAGGGGAACGTCAGGCCGGTCACCAGCGCCAGCCAGAAGGTGCTCTGCACGCCGAGCACGTAGCGCAGGAAGGCGTACACCGCGCTGGCGGTGACGACGTTGAGAGCCATCAGCGCGACGACGTACCGGTTGAGCCAGTAGCGTCCGATGCCCTTGCGGAAGGATCGAATCAGCTCGAAAGCCGAGAGGAGCAGGCCGGCGAAGGCGCAGACGACAAAGGGGAAAACAGCATCCAGGAAAGGCATGTCTCTTGCTCCTGGCGCACATGCGACGTCGCGTGAAGCGCGGCGGATCAAGAGGATTCAGCCGGGCCGGCGGTCAGCGCGCCGAGGCTACAGCAGTGGGCGCACGTCGGGCGAAGTCAGATAGACTTCGGTCTTCACGCCGTTTCGCTCGAGCGTGCGCACGACGAGCAATTTGCGCTTGACGAGATCGTCGATATCCGGCGTGAGATCGTCGCCGGCGCGCTTAAGCTTGATGGTCAGCTCGTCGGCCGAGGCGGCGCCGACCTCTTTGACCTTGCGCAGCAGCGCCAGTTCGCGGGGGGTAACGCCGATGAGTTGGTCCAGGACACTGGATGCCATATCTCGATCTCCTTGGATGTCACCAGCCTCATTTTAGCACAGATTCGGTGCGGATCGCAACTGTCGATCTAACTGACTATCCGACTATCCGACCACCCGACCATCTGACCATCTGACCATCTGACTACATCGTCCCTGCGTAACTCCCGCCGTCCACCAGCAGCATGACGCCGTTGACGTACGACGCCGCCGGCGAGCACAGGAACACGGCGACATTGGCGAACTCTTCCGGCCGCCCCATGCGCTTCAGCGGGTTGCTGGCAGTGATGAGCGCGGCTTCTTCTTCGGGCGTCCTGCCGCTCTTCGCCGCGCGCGCTTTCATCAGCTCATCGACCCGCTCGGTGTACATCCAGCCCGGCAGAATGCTATTGACGCGAATGCCGTCGGGGCCGAGTTCCTGGCTCAGGGTCTTGGTCAGGCCGATGACGGCCATACGGATCGAGTTGGACAGCGTCAGGTTGGCGATGGGCTGCTTCGTCGATATCGAGTTCAGCGTCAGGATCGCCGGCGCGCTCGACTGGCGCAGGTAGGGTAGGGCGGTCTTGATCAGGCGCACGGCGCTGAGCAGCGTCAGGTCGACCGCCTTCTGCCAGGTTTCCAGATCGAAGTTGTCGAAGGTGCCTGAAGGTGGGCCGCCGGCGTTCGTCACCAGGATGTCCAGCCCGCCGAATTTCTCGACGGTCGCGTCGATCAGGCGCTCGACGGCTGCCGGCTGCGTCACGTCGGCGCGCACGGCCAGCACGTCGGCGCTCGTTTCGCGGCGAATGTCGTCCGCCGTCTTCTCGACAATCTCGCTGCGGGCACAAAGGGCCACCCTGGCCCCCTCGCGGGCGAACTGCAGCGCCGTGGCTTTTCCCAGCCCCTTCGAAGCGGCCGTGACGAGAGCGACCTTGTCTTTGAGTCCGAGGTCCATGGCATCTCCTTGTCGAGTGTATGGTTGCTTCCGCCGGGCGTGTCACCCGGCGGCCCGTCAGTCGAGGGTCGCGGACCCTCGACGAGCGATAAGCGATAAGCGATAAGCGATATGCGATATGCGATACGCGATATGCGATACGCGATACGCCATACGCGATCAGCCATCCGCTACCTCGAGGCGCATCCGCACCCGGCCCATGCGGATCACGTCGCCGGCGCCGATCACGACCGGGACGTCGATCGAGACGTCGTTGAGCATCGTCCCGTTGCGGCTGTCGCGGTCCTCCAGCCACCACTGATTGTTGCGCCACACGATGAGCGCGTGCTCAGCCGAGCAGTACGTGTCGGGCAGTTCGATCGTGTTGCTCGGGGCGCGGCCGATTGCAGTATACGGCTTCAACGCGAAGACGTCGCCGTCGCGCATGCCGTCGACGTGGTCAAGCAGAACCAGGCGCGCCGGGCGCGGGCGGTTGGTCGCGGCTGTCTCACGCCGGGTCGCGCCGCGCACGTCGCGCCACAGCAGGATGACGATGAGTCCCAGAAAGGCGTAGAGCAGAATGATCAGGAGGATACGGACGAGCAGCAGGGCGACTTCCATACGGTCAACTGCGCGGTTAGGCGGGCATGGGGATGCCCCGCCTACGCTTCCTATAGGTTCTTACTCATGCAGCATGGGCGTATCTTCGAGCGTGCTCGGAGGCTCGGCCGGCAGCGGCGCATCCTCGTAATACACCAGTGTATATCCTGCCAGACTGATCACGTCGCCCGCTTGCAGGTTATGCTCGGTGACCGGCTGGCTGTTGACCGTCGTGCCACCGCTCGATCCCGTGTCGTAGACGACGTAGCGGTTGCTGCGCAGCCGAATCTGTGCGTGGTGCCGCGACACGCGCCCGTCGTCGATCACCAGGTCGTTGTCCAGAGCACGGCCGAGCGTTATAATGGATCGCGTCAACGAGACATGGCGTTTGCCGTCCAGGATCAGGTATCCCCGCAGGCGGCTGGCGTCCAGCGCCCGGCGAATCTCATCCGGCGCGATTTCCTGGGTCGGGCCGATAGGCGATGTCTCCTGGGCGATGTACCGCGCGGCGACGGAGACTCGTCCCTGTGGCGTCTCCTCGGACGCGACGATCTCGACGACCGGCCGGTCGGGCATCAACAGATCGGCGCGTCGCGCGAGCTCGTCGACCGAGCTTGCCAGGTCCTCCGGCAGCGTCGGCTGGGTCTCCCGCAGCGCGCCGTAGTCCGACGGATGCAGATAGACCCAGAACACGTTTGGCGCGAAGCGCCGGCCCTGCTCGTCGGTCACCTGGTAGTCTTCGAGCGCGCGCGCCAGCGCGTGGGCGACCTCGATCGGCTGCAGCGTGCCTGAGAACAGGCGTCCGAAGGTGCCTTCGACCAACTGCTCGATCAATGATTCGATGCGTGCAAGTCTGCTCACTATACTGTCTCTTAGACTTCGGAAGTCTGTTGGAGACTTCCGAAGTCTTTACGTGGCTCGCACCGATTATAATGCCGCGAGTGATGTTCGGCAAACGCCCCGGTGTATGCTCTCGCTCAGAAAGAGGTATACTTAATGGTGCCGACCGATGTGTTGGTGTATACAGGGGACGAGTGGCAGTCCATGGCCGAACAGCGCTCGTCGCCAGGCTGGCGACGAGAGATCGTATGGATTTATCAGCGGAGGTAACTGCTCAGCCGTCATTGCGAGATAGCCATCACCTCAAGCGTGATGCATGAGGGCAGAAACTTGAGCGCGCGGATGGGCTATAATCGCAGGACGGATTCAGACAAGCTAAGACCACGCGCTCAGTGGTGTG
>Ga0209751_10000835_pt1 | contig 32450 bp, 38 predicted proteins | sample RifCSP13_1_FD_184019 | JGI IMG/M metagenome (GOLD analysis project Ga0209751, IMG submission 184019) | Soil microbial communities from Rifle, Colorado - Rifle CSP2_sed 13_1 (SPAdes) (version 2) | ecosystem: Environmental > Terrestrial > Deep subsurface > Rock core/Sediment | place: Rifle...
AATTCTTCACGAATTTTCCATTCACCACAACGAGAACAACTTTTCTTCCAGACCTCTTCCGGCCCCTGACCATCACAGCCGCAGCCCTTAGACAGGCATACACCGATCCCGCCCCCGGAATGGGGGTCTGTGTGGCCGCAGTTACAGCAGGTAGAGTCAGTCATTCGTCGCACACACAATCAGCAAGATAGGTAATAACTTCGACTAAAAGACGTTTGGCTAATCTGCTCACATCAGTGCCTAAAATTCCTTGCAGAAGATCCCCCGGATCCTCGGAGACAATACACCAATATCTATCCCGTTCGCCTTCTACTTTTGTTCGCCCAACACCTTGGAGAATATGCTCCCCATGCTCACTGATAAAATAACTGAACTCAGTGTGCCGCTCTTTCGATGGCAATTCACTACTGACATAAGCTACACGTTCACCTAAGAACTGAGTAACTGTACCTGTGTTGTTCTGGAAAAACAAGGTTTCCAAAGCCATTTTCCACTTTCCTTCCTTCCATCCGGGTCAGGGGTCTATGACCCCTGGCCCGTGGCAGCTTATATTATAGCACGTTGTCTAGTCATCAGATATTTGCCTATGGCATGAACCCGGATGATATCATCTTTTAACATCCCAAGAGCAGCATTACAATTCCAACATAAAATGCCTCGTATACATTTTCTACATCCCTTATTGCTGGGGCAACATTCATGATCATGGTCAATATGGATATTTCTATCAGGGATATCTTCAAATGAAGTAAAACAAGCAGCACAAGAATTATTTTGTTTTTCAATTAAAGTAGTAAGCTCTTCAAATGTTATCCCATAACGATGAGCTTTCATTTTTTGCCGATTAATAGGATCAGCTGCGTAAGCCGAACTTTGAGCATTATATTTCGCTGGATCTTCTTCATATCTTTGTTTTCGATCTGCCTTCGTACATTCTTTGCAAACCGAATGAACATGATCGAATTTGCGCGGGTCAGGATAGTAATCATTAAGCGTTTTCATTACTTCACACTTAATGCACTCCTTAAGCCATTCAATTGGTCTAGCAGGACGAGGTTTGCGTTTATAAATCCCAGGAGGCATCAGTCGAGCCAGATTTTATAGGCCGAGGTCACGCGTCCTTTGACCGGATCAACGAAGTGGAGCCTCTGAGATGGGATACCAGCAGACGATAGAGCGTTTTGTGCGTAGCGATTGTCTGATTCCGTTGATCCAGTCCAATAAACTGCACCTTCCCCATTGGCCAGAGGATCCTCGGCATGGAGATGGTAATGGTGAACGTAGCAGTCCCGAAATTCCCATGCCAGACCATCAACCCGATAGGCACCAGAGCGCCAGCGATTCACATGCTGGACGATTGTGCTCCGAGAAGCGAAGCCATTCCTACCAAATTCATCCCCATGAATGACAAGGGCTCGATAGCTTCCAACTTCCAAGCGCTGAATATCTTCTGGGCAATCTTGCCAGGTTAAACGCCATTCTCCAGCCAAAAGTTGACGAGCAAGCTCATAGCACATACGGTCAACATTGTCGGATCGAGGTACAGCCGAACGTTTTGAACCAATTCTTCCGTGGTTGCCCCATTCACTAACAACAGTTACTTTGTCATATACTGAAAGAGCAAAACGAACGACATCAACTAGAAGTCGGCTAACATTGACGTATTGTTCAAAAAGTGAAGAATCAACCTCAAAGGGTTGCTGAGGAAAATTAAATAAACCCTCAACTTGATCCCCTCCAAAAATAATAACACAACGTTTTACTGGATGATCTGCTCGTTGAATCATCGTAATTCGTTGGGCTTTAGTACAGAACTGCATGACTCGATCACGCATTACTTGCGAATTATAAGTCGAGGTAAGTTTAGCTCCCTGCCAGTCACCTAAATCCCATAAAGCAACTTCTTCCTTGCGCCTATTATCTTTTGATGGAACAGGAGTTAAAGGTAGCGGGCCTGCAATCAAAGCAGCATCATAAGCAGCCTTAGTGACAGCTTCGACCAAATCGTCTGTCTTCGCAGTTGCCTTCCTTAGCTGCTGCTGTAACCTCTGGTTCGCTGCCCGCAAGGCATCGACTTCAGCATAATTTTCCAGCGACTCAGTCATTCAGACCGGCCCTCCTTGTGGTGAAATTTCTGGAAGTGGCGGTCTAAACGATTCTCTGTGGCTTCCTTCTCACCATATCCCATTTCTTGAACCAACCAGTTATTGATAATCCGGCGGCTAACTCCATTCGCTGCAGCCTTCTCGATTTCCTCCCGCTCTGGTAGTTCGCAGTAAAAACATCTTTGCGAACGTTTGAACTGATTATCAGATGCAAACTGCTCTAGGCTTATTTTCGGCTTTGTCATTGGTTTCCTCTTTCTCTATGAACTATTTATGCACGCTTCCATTAAGCAAAGTAGCCAACCCTCCTGCACCGGCTGCTCCAAGTGCAATCAATCCTTCTGGGACATCCTTCCCCATGTAAGCCAAAAGTGCAGTAGCAATGATGGATAGACAAACAGCTAGACCCACCACCTTGACTGTCAGTCTTAGGACTGAGGTTCCGTTGGGCTCCATCATCCGTAGTCGTACCTTTCGCCTGAGCCCACCGCTACAACGGTGTACCCCTCTCCAAACGGCTCTAGTCTAGCAGCCTTCCGGGTGCCCCAGTAGCTCTGACCTGCAGGTTGACCTTTGTGTTGGGAATCGAAGGCGTAGATGTGACCCTCATACCCTAGCACCCAGACCCCACCTCCTGGGGCCTTCAGGTGTGCGGCCACACCACCCGGAATATTGAAGGGCGGATCGTACATCGGCTTTGCCTCCAGTAGAGTAGCAACTTTAGCCCGGAAATCTGACATATCGATCCCCTTGGGATCTATCTTCCTCCCTGGGGGCGTTGCATATTCGGCGTGACTTGCTACCTTATCAGCACCAACACCCAGGCTCTTCACAAGAGCCGCCGCTAGCTTGTAATACGCATCCAACTGCACTTGCGGCCACGGTGTGCCGTCGCCCTTGTTCACCGCTTCAATACCGAAGAAATAGAGGTTCCCAGACAGCCCTGCCCAAGAGCCCTCTCCTGTATGGTTGGCCTTGCCAGCTGCGATTACATAAACTGTGCCGTCTTTGCCTAACACAAATTGGGAGAGAGGCCCTGGTAAATCAGGGCGCCCTTTAGTAACCACCCGGACAGAAATGGCATCATCGTCTATTGCTGTGTGATGAGCGAGAACTGCTTTAGGATTGAAAACACTGGATCCTCTTGTCTTCCACCCAGGTTGCTCGGCAACCTTCAGTCCTGCTGCTCGTGCTACGTCAGCGATCCAAAGTTGATAAGGCATTTAAGGCACCACAACCAGTCGTCTTCGACCGAATTGAACTGTTCCTGCAGCTTGTGTTTTATACTTCGCAGTAAATGTATTGGAACCTGCTGTTAATCCTTCATAAAGCGCCATAAATCCAGCAGCAAAAGTAGTTACCGATGGGTTTGAAAGCGCTCTATTATCATCTGCCCCAATAGCACTGGCGCCGGAAACTTCTACGCTCATCTTTGCTGGGCCGCCAGAGGAGATAAAGAGTTCAGCATCTATTATAACTAAAGCGCTTGTTCCAGTTACTATTGTTACACTAGGACCGACTGTTGCTAGATCTGTATAAGCAGTAGATGTGGTTGTTTCTCCTGCATCAACGTAAGCAGTACTAGCTGCGAAAGTGGCTGCTAAACCTGCATCAGAGCAAGATAAACCTCCTCCAGCTTTGAGGTGGAGATTTAACTGACCAGCAGTAACTTGCAGTCCACAATTTACACAAACAGCCATTATGCCATCACCGTAAGTCGCCTATTGCGGAATGTTCCGGTGGCCCCACTATCTGTCGCATATTTCGCAGTAAATGTGTTTAATCCTGCATTCAATCCCGTCAAAAGAACACCGTATCCAAGAGTCCAAAAATTATCTTGTAAGAAACTGAAAAGCGCATACGTTACACTAGCAGCAACCGTTGAGGCACCACTTACTGCAACACTCATATATGCGCCAAAACTAGAATCGCTGGTAGTAAGTTCCGCATCGAATAAAGCTAAGGCAATTGTCCCAGTTTGAATACTAACTGAAGGTCCAACTGTTGCAAGATCTGTAAAAGTCCCAGACGTTGTAGTTTCGCTAGTGGGAATAATGGCTGTTTGGCTATTAGAATAAAAAAGGCCATTGGTTACCCCTGCAGAGGAGTCACAAAAAATATGATCAGCAGGGTCAAGTTTAATCTTAAGAAGACCCCCCTCAACTTCTAGTCCGCATCCTAAGCAATCAGGCATAATTTCCTTAACCTGGAGTTACAACAATTCGTCTATTAGCGAATTGAACTGTTCCTGCAGCTTTCGCTTTATATTTAGCAGTAAAAACATTGGTACCTGGAGTGAGATTTGTAAATAGAAGAGCATAACTTATTTGAATATTCACTACTGTTGGATTATGAAATGCATATTGATCATCAGCCGGAATAATTGTTGCACCGCTTACTGCAACACTCATTCTGGCTGCTTCTCCTCCAGCTACAATATCATGATCCGCTGAGAACATGACTAAAGCTTTGGTTCCAGTAACAATCGATACACTTGGGCCAAATGTTGCTAAGTCAGTGTAAGAAGTAGATGTAGTACTCTCTTGAGTAGTGACGAGTGCTTGCCCGGAGGATTGAGCCAGACTTAAAGATAATCCATCTGCATCTGAACAGATAATACCGCCATTAGTGCGTGGCTGCACCTCAATGACATTGTCCTCTTCAGTTAGCCCGCACCCCACACACGTCGGCACTATGCTGCTCCGATGTCTTCGACTAGAATATAAGCGGGATTAGTTGCTGAAGCTTTGACATCAAGAGTACCTGCACTAGTAGAAGCAGTCAGCTTATAAGTATGAGAACCAGCACTAGGAGTTAGAACAACACTGGTATCCCAAACTGTTCGCTGTCCGGCTGAAAGATCATCACTTCCCAATCGACCAAGAACAGTTGCTCCTTCTTGAAAATTTCCATCCGGAATCCCAGTGCTCGTGTTCTGAAGAACGAACACATGTCCGCTAATCTTGATACGCCGACTCGTTGCCACAATTACGACCACAGACAAACCGGTTAAATCTGTAACTGTGGTAATGCCAGTCTGGTCTGCCACAACCTGTGCATAACCAAGTTGTCCGCCAGCACCGTAAGGCGCCCAGTCTGTTCCATTAAAAACATAAAGTTTATTAGTATCAATTTCATGAATAGTTTGTCCTTCAAAAATATCTACTGTAGGTCTAGTCCCCGAAGTAAATTGCCCAATGTAGTCATAAGTCGTAGGAGCCAGGATCCACTTAGTTCCCTGCGGGTGATCCCTAGCAACGCTTCCTTCATCCCCTCTGGTAACCGTAGCTGTGGTTGTCGCAGCGGTGTGGGAGATAACGGTGATGATTTCCGGGTCGCCGTTAACGCCTGCTGGATCCAGAACAAGGATGCAGTGTTCTGTTGCATCAATGGCAGGGAGTTCGGTGGCGAATTCGGCTGAGTTAACGGAAAGAGAAGCTGCTAGGAGGGGATTATCCGTTAAAACTCCGTGCCGTTGATTTTCTCTCACACGCCGTTCGTTAGCGATTGTGAACCTCCAAATATGCCATTGCTCTTTGTAGCAAGGACTTCTTCATTTTATCCTTTATCCTGCGCTAACCCATACAGCGGAGAATTCGGGAGATGCTTGGGCATTGTTAATTAGATTTCTGGCTGCGTCAGCCGTATTGTCTTGGAATACAATCGCCTCTACGTAATCGCCTATAATAAATTTATACGGCATAGAGAAACCGATACGAGGTGCCCCAGCTATCGTCCAAGTTCCTCCAGACGGTCCAAAAGTGATTTTCGTTGCCCCATTTAGCCTCAAGTCAGCATAAGTAGCCACATAATCACCTGATGGAGCGAAGGCACCACTAAATGCCACAATATAGACACCAGCCGTATTAAATGTAATTCGGCTATTCGTCACCACCAAATCGTGCATAGTATCATTATCAAATCGTTCAGAGTCCAGAGCAACAACTGTCTCAGTATTGTCAGCGATAGATTGGTCAACACTATGAAAAGCTCGTACAGCAGGATTAAGGCTATCAGCCGTTTCACAAATAAACTCAGACGTGATCACATAGGGATTGGCAACTGATCCCGTACCAGTGACAGTTGTTTCTATGCATTCAGTGTTTGCGCCAGTCAGCACGCAGGCGCAAGTCGATTCACATCCGCATCTCGGCATTTTAATCTTCTCCTACCACTAAAACTGTTTTTGATCCTGTTTTCAGATCAACTGCCACTAGATCCCCATCCTCTTCAATTATCTGCCAGTTCCCTATTACCAAAACTTTAGAAGATTGCTGCCTTCCGGCCCGACGAAGCTGTCTGATAGTGCGATGCAAGGCGGGCTGTCGGACTACGGCCATTATAGCCCCCCGCTTGATAGATTTACAGGGCTCAGGCTCAAGGATACCGCCTCCCCTTCTACGTCCTGTTTAATTTGGACGCTCTCAAGACGAAATGACTGAGAGGCCGAAACACAAAGCCTGGCCAAGGCTACATCTACCCTAGCCCCAGGGATCATCTTGTCAATCGTCCAAGGCGTTTCGGGGCTCAACCGGGCACCCTCCTGAAGCTCTAGGAGCCGAGGGGCCGTTCCCAGGGCCTCTGCGTAGGCTTGGGCGACTTCGTTAGCTGTGGTGGCGTCCTGGATGCCGTCATCGTTCTGGCGGAGACGTTCGATCAGCCCGTAACATTGCGGGTCTACTTGGCCCACGCCTGGAATCCCTCCATCGCCCTCATAATGAACAAACCATCTGTTACCTTGCAGCAGCCCCGCTTTTGTTAGAGTTACATCCGAGAGAATCATATCATCCGTTAATGTCGCAACCGGAGCCAAAGGCAGATCTTCACCTCCCAAGATTATGGTCCGTCCAATCGTAGTGTAATTGAGTTTGATGTTGGACAGCTGCTCTATTTGATCAAAAGCTGTAGCCGAAAAAGCCTCCGAGAAGTAACCAGTCGGATCTCCACCTGCTGGGGTGGACGAAATAAATTCCAAAATGCAGGGGTCATCCTCATTGAAAGCTTCGGTAAGCACAGCCTCAGCAATAGTCACGATATCGGCTGGTGTAGTGAAGTCGATATCATCATCTGCGATCCGAACGGTTGTCCAACTCATAAGATCTCTGGCCCGGATGGTTACCTGCTCAAATCCGTAGAGAACTTCATAGATAGGTCCTAGCCAAACAATTTCTCCATCTCTCACAATGTGTAGCTCGTGACACCAGGGCTCAGCCTCCCCTAAACACTCACAACAAGTGTCTTCTCTTGATCCAGCAAGACTGACTACAACCTCCGCTTCTGAAATATCATCCAACCGACGATCCCAGTTGATAGAAGTTGCTCCAGTAAGATGACAAAGACGAGGCGAACCACAGCGCCATGTGATAAAAGCTTCACTCAGTCCACAGCCAAGCCTGCCAGTTGTTGATGGTGTAGTTGGTTTAGGCGCCATTGGCTACATTTCTCGTGGAACTACACTCATTGAAAAACAAGCATCTTCAGAGGCTGTCAACCCGTCAACCCTAGCGCAAACGCAATAGTCCGAACAAGAGAATACGGGCCACTCAAAACCGCCGGTCAAGAACGGTTCTCCAGGCTGCACCTCTCCGCCTGGGCATTCGATTGTGATCCGGCGGTTGACCCCATCAATAGTCAATGTGGAGTTGGCTGGGATGAACCGGATGCCGATTGTAGTGCAGGCCAAGCAAGGATCTTCTGCCAACACATCACAGGTAAGGCCAACTGAATTCTGGATGATTCGGATCTGGGTCGAATAGATCGGCTGACTTCCCGAGAAGACTTGGAAGATAGGGACACCTTGGAAGTCCCGACCCCATGTCGAGGCCGGTACCGCTACACAAGTCTCCACAGGATTGATCGGAGTACAGACGCACTCCTCCGAGGTAGTTACAATAACCGGAAGAGTTGGTGTGGGGCAGTTAGGATCCGTTGTACAAGGCACAGGATCCGGGCATTCCTCTTCAGCACAATCAGCGGGGTCGTTGGATTCAACCCATGGGCAATCTGTTGATTCTGGGAACCCAACACAGTCCGCCAAAACAATCGGTTCCCGATAGAAGTGGGGATTACCAGCTACCAGAGAGAACTCGATCTCCATGATGGTAGAGCAGCCACATCCACAAGAAGACTGACGCTCACTCAAAACAAGTGGTCCTTCAACCAAGCCAACATTGAAGAAAGATCGGAAGGCAGTATCCGAGAAGCTAGCTATAACTTCAGCTTCTGTTGGAACAATATCAGCAGCTCCAGCATATTCACATCCTCCATACTCAAATCCCCCATAATACCAACACAATTCTTCTGGACATGCTTCAATCCCACTACCTACTCCGCCCCATTCCCAATCATTCCCATTAATAGTCCAAGTCTCGCCTGTATTTGATGGAACTGTTGTAGGAGTTTGCGGGCCAGTAGCTTCAACAGCATTAGCATCAAATCGTCCAACAACTGGGCCGTCTATGCCATTGCGAATCTCGGCGTAATAGACATTGCCCGCCAAGGTCGAAGATCCGCCGACGGCTCCGATCTCGACGGCGGCGGTGCCATCGAAGATCGTCAGAACCTGGGCAACGGTGACTGTGGTGCCTAGCTGGGTCCAAGTGGTTCCATCGTCAGAGGTGTAGAATTTGGTGTCGTGGCCAGCGGCACCGTTGTCCACATCGACAGTGACCCGTACCCATTTTGTGGCTCCGTCCAAGACCCCTGTTACCACAGTCGAGGCATCCTGGGCCTCGACGTCGGTCCCGTTGGATGAGGTCAGAACCTCCAGGTTACTAGCCGGGGTAAGCCGGAACTGCCAGGATGACGTCGTACCGGACCATTTTGTGATGAAGTGAGAGTTGGCAGCAGGGGTCCAATCATCCATTGCCACCTTTACCCGGATGTCGATGTCCCCCGTAATCGATAAGGCAGCAGAGTCGGGGGTCGAGATGAAGTTGCCCGATGTGCCAGGAAGATCAATCCACTGCTGCCAGCAACATGGTTCGGGTGTGCATTCTTCGGGAATAGTCGCTATAGCGTCTTCTATTTCTTTTTGAGGGCAGCAAATCATCATATCCAGCTGCTCGCCCGAACACTCCGCTCCACAACGAGCGCCAGCCAGCGTTTCGGTAAGCCATCTCAAACCGTACCCAACACCACAACAAGTTCGGCCAAATAAAAACCCACGCCACGATAATGTTCTAGGCGCTGCTCTCAATCTTCCGAGAATTCCTCCTCCACCAATAACGGGGAATACTTCTCTCGTGTAAGTTGATCCTATTCCATTGAAGTCAACTGTATAAAAACCTGCGAACTCGCTACTTTCTGGATAAGCGGGGTCATACCAGGGTGCTGGATCATTTACTGGTGTAGAGTAGCTGCCAGTTACCGGATCGCATCCAATCAGACCAACGACTAGATTCTCAGGACAGGTACATCCAGACAAAACTCGTAGATTTTCTGGCCCAAATCCTGCTTGAATATAAGCAGTAGTGCGTGAATTATTGACAATCTCGACTCCCTCAAGAAAAGCAATTTCTCCAGCTATATTGTCACTCACTGGAGATTCCTTTCAATTTTTCTAGCAATTTTTCTAGCCAATAAGTCTGGATCTTGAATCGGTGTTATTACCTGTACAGGAGCTTCAATCTTTATCTCAGATTTCCCGTTCTCCTTCAGCAACCGAATGATCTCATCGGCCTGGTCAGCTGTCATCGGCCCTGCGCCAGGCCGCAAAGGCATCCCAGAAGTTGGGAGTTTGACAGCTTGTACAACAGAAGGCGCTATAGCTGATTGGGCAGCTGCGAGCGCTCTAGGATACTTCGGTAAGGTGTTTGAAAGCAATTGCCAGACACGATCAGGTCTTCCAAGAGGCAACACCATTTCATGGCCCGCCTCACCGATTCTCGCAAAAGTTTCTTTCTGGATTAAGCCGCCTTCGGCTAGAGGGAGCCCAAATCTGCGAAGTATATCACGCAAAGCATTGGGATTTTTTAACAAGGCGTCTGCGATTGGGCCAGCGATATCCCCCTGTGTGAATCCAAAAGCCTCCCCACCAAGACTTGCAAAAACTGCGGCGGTCAGCTGATCTACGGTTTGCTTGAGGAGTTCAGGATTCTGAGCGAGAAGCTGTTGATTCAGGCCGATACGGTCTAGTAAAAGCTGATTAATAGCAGATTGATCACCCTTGATAGTAGCTACAGCTTCACGCTGTTCAAACTGGGCGTCCCGAACTTCTCGTTCGGCATCTCGTACACCTTGGGCTGCGGTTATTTGTTCTCTCTTAGCGTCTCTGATTTCCTTGTCTAGATCCCTGAGTTCCTTAGCACGGGCAGTATCCCCAGATCGAAGAGTATTTAATTCTGATTGAGCGACGCCTTCGTCTCGGAGTGCTGCTGCACGGTCCAGAGAAAGAGTTACCAGTCGCTCCTCAAGCTCCCTGATCGCAACAGCGTTATTCTTGACTTTATTATCTAATTCTGTGCGCTTTTCAAGAACATCGTTAAGAGCTTGTTGCGCATCTGCGACATTGAGTCTAGCTTCAGTTTGCTTTTCTTCTAGAGATTGTTCACCTTCTTCTATGTCTTTATTAGCAGCATTAGTTGCACGTATATTCGCTAGTTTCGCCCTTATCTGCTCTAGGGTGAGATTAGATAAGTTAACTGATTCTCTCTGCGTTTTAGTAAGAGTTTTATTGAGAGAAGCTTCTTCTCTGAGAGCCTTGTTAAGAGCGAGCTTAGCCCGCTCAATTGAGCGGTCAGCAGATGCGAGATCCTCAAGACTCGCTGGATTGCGAAGTTCATTGAGCTTCTCTTGGATCTCAGCCTCTTCCTGACCGAGATCTCTGAGAGTGAAGCGTATCCGGGTGAGCTTTTCCTCTGCGTCTGCAACTTCTCGCACGTCTCTGGCAGTATCAGCGAGGAGGGCGGTTCGCTCCGCTTCTAGGTCTCTCAGTTTCTGTGTAGAGGCAGATAGAGATTGGTTGGCAGTGGTTAAGCCTGCCTGTGCAGTTGTGACTTTTTGCGCTTCTTTTGCAAGCTTGTCAAAATTTTCAACGAGCGGAGTAAGAACGGCATTGATTTCTGTGAACCCAGGCTTGATCGTTTCTTTTGCCTTTTTAACAGCTTCTTCAACACTGTTTACAGCTTTAGCCCCCTGGTTCAGTGTTCCCCCAGGACCAAAAAGTCTCTTTAAGGCTGCCTCTTCTTCTGGGCCTCCACCAAGAATAAGATTCTTCAGGCCCCCCGACCTCTCGATACGTTTTCCGGCCTCTTCAATCCCCTTAACAACAGCAACACCAGCGGCTAGGGTGGCAAGTAGAGGGAGAATCGGACTAGCAGCAAGAGCAGCTAATGCACCCCGAAGAGTTGCAATACCGGCGGTAAGTCCTGGAAGAGCGCCAGTTAAAGTAATGACTGCTCGACCCAGCGAACCAACCAAGCCAGTAGAAGAAAGGACCGCTTTACCAAATGATTGAAAAGCGAAAATAGTACCACCAACTAGGAGAGCAGCCGTAAGCGCTTTGAATGCAACTGAGAGCGGGCCTAGATCATTAATAAGAACATCAAAAGCCTTAGCCAAAGCGTTTAAGGCTGGGAGAAGAACCTGTGCAATTTGGGAGCTAATCTTTACTATTTCAACAAAGACAGGTCCAATAGCTTCGACCAAAGTGACAAATAGATTTGCAAGCTGAGGGAGAAGAGGAATGATCTGTCTCAATACCTCAGCAAAGGACGTCCCTAAAGTAGTTCCAAGACGCTCGATAAGTCCTCTTAAATCTTCTCCGCCTTCCGTAAGATTTGTTATTGCTTGACGAAGCGGGCCTGCTGCTTCAGCAGTCCCTACTAGAGCTTCAATGAATGGTTGGAAACCATCCTGAACAGCTTGGGTAAAGATTTCCCTGATAACACCCATAGTTCCAGCAAGGGTGTTTAGGCGCAAGGCAAATACATCAATACCTTTCGTAGCTTCATTGACCGTTGCAATTAGGGCAGGAATACCTTGCTCAGCAGTGATCTTGCCTTGCTCTTGAAGCTTCCGGGCCTCTGCTGTAGTGATGCCCAACTGCTGGCCGAGGATCTCAAAGAACCGGGCAAGGTTCACAGCACCAGGGAGGTTCTCAGCGATCTGCCGACGAAGCTCCTCCATCGAAACAACGCCCTTGGAGGCGATCTGCGCCACACCATTGAGAGCAAGTTCCAATTGGCGGTTAGAAGCACCAGTGAGATTGGCCGCCTTTGTGAAGGCCGTAAGAACTTCAATTGTCTTATCGCCTGAGAAACCAAGGGCTAAGAACTGCCGTCCTGTATTAGCAAGGGTTGCAGATGCTCGCCCGGATTGAACGGCAAGCCTGCGAAGAGATCCAACAAATTTGTCTGTAGTAGTGTTTGCCGTATCAGAAGATCGGATAATAGCGTCGATAGATTGACGAAGTTCTTGGAAGGCTCCTGCTGTATCAGCGAAGCTCTTGCCAATTTTAATAGCAGCAACACCAACAGCCGCCGAAATAACAGCAAACCCTACAGCTAATCCCTTAGTTGCTGAAGAAGCTTTTTGTATGGCATCTTGAAATCTTCCTACTTCCCTAGTAGCAATCTGGACATTCGCAGCAATACCACCAAAAACTTTACCTATATTCTCTGCGGCGGCAGCTTGTTGCGCTCTAGAAGCAAATCGACCTTGAACCCTTGCAAATTGGCGATCAAAAGCCTGTGCCGCACGAGTAGCTGCTGCTTCAATTTGTCGCTCATCAAGCTGAGCTTGGAGAATGATAGAAGCTCTGGCGACGGCATCTTCAAAAGCCATTATTTATCAACTCCCTTCTGGAAGCCGATAAATGATTGGGCGGCTTTGTATGACCTCTCTTCGTTCCATCCAGGAGGCTGCCACCCCTCCGGGGCTCTCCAACGTTCCTGCGCTACCACAGTCGCTGGAGCGCCTGTAGGAACGGCTCTGAGCCTGGGACGACGAGATTGCAGTAGAGGATGACGGATAAGGGCGGCCTTGTTCAAGCTCTCATCTAGAGATAGTCTGCCTTCCTCATCCAAGTGTTCAACCATTTTGTAATACATAATGTTCATCATTCTTCTTGATGGTAATTCTAGTAAATCACATCCCCGTGCTGTAGCCCATCCTTCCGTTGCCGCCCAGTCCTCTAAAGCACAAAGGATTAAGGCTTGGGCGGCGCCGTACCTAAATTTGAGTATTGTTCAGTAAGCCATTCTGCGATTTGGGCCATCGTACTCAGGGTAATAGGATTTTCTTTGGAGTCCAAACGAAAAGCAAAAAGTTCTGCAGACTCCTTCTCCAAACAACGACCAAAGAAAGTCTGATGAGCCTCGTAGAGGCGGCCTTCATTCACATTTTCAGCATATTTCATCAAAATATTGCCTGGTAGTCTTCCAGGGGCGATAGCCCGAAACGTATCGTCTCCAACCTGGAATTCAAGGGGTTCAGCATCATTGGTAACTTCAAATTTCTTCAATTCCTTCCTTACCTCCGATTAAAGGCCCGAAGGGCCTGGACTAAGAAATTATCAGCTTTAGTGCCTGGGTGGTTAACTTGTGGAAAATATACAACACCTGCATTCCTTTTCACCCAATCGAACCTCAGAACTCGCCCGGATCTGGGACGGATGATATGGGCTTTTGTTCCTCTTACTACGAATCGGGCATAGGATTGGCCTCTATCATTCGTGGCGTTAGCGAATATCCGTATCTGCCTCCCATCCCTGGTCGTCTGCACTGCTGTCTTCCTCAGCGAGTCCGCTAGAGTACCCGATCGCACTGACGGGATCGAATTCCCAGTCCCTGACCGGGGGGCTAACCTCTTTGCTTCGGCTAGAACGTTGTCGGCTCTTCGATTTAGCTCCGTTGCCCCCACTCGATCCAGCATCCGCTGGACGTTCCTCTGGATCAGTTGTACCCTTACTACTGCCACTGGGCTCCTCTAGGGTGAGGGGGTCTATAAGGGTTGCATGTTTTCCTTCTGTAAGTATATTACGAAGAACTGGTGTTAGGGAAGTGGTTACTATTTGACCGGGGGACCAACCAAGGAATCTTCCTCCTACCAAAAAAGTTACTTCCATGTTCATTTACCTCACGGTGCAGGGTCAGGAAGCTCAACTGAGAATTTAATAGTAAAACCGATACATCCTCCCTCAGGGCCTACTATAACGCTATCTCTCATAATAAACTTACGATTCCTTTTACTAGCTGCTAAGCAGCAAATAATAGCTCTAATGGCGATGTACAATTCTGTATAAACAAGCTTGGCTGATTCAGAAAGCTCAGCACAGGCGGGTGTGGTGCCGTCCTGATGGATGGTAGGAGCACAGCGAAGTAGGGTGACTGTGAAATCAGCAGCTAAGGGGCTGAAACAGAAAACTGGTCCTGTTGCTGCAGAGGGAAAATTGTCATGGACCCAGAGCCGATCGAGATTGACATGAAGCGCTCCAACACAACAATCGTCCCATGATGGAGGCCCCGCCACCACGCATGTTTGACAGGGGCATGGGCAAGGGGACTCCTCTACAAGGGCACAGCACACACAATCAAGAATTTCTTGCTGGAGATCAAACAGAAGAGTTGGAGTTAATACCGGCATTTAGGGGCAATCCTCACCCGGAGGAGAAGTGGTCACAGTCCAGGTCTTTGCATCCGGGCTCCATATGGCCGGTCTTCGGCTCAAATGGTGGGGATTAAAGGTTTGAACTGCTAAATCCACTAAGTAGATTCCTGTTCGTCCTTCTCTCCAGAAGTCCATTGGGTCCAAGAAGCCAACAGTTACCCCTTGTCTTGTTATTGAAGAGGTGCGACTAGGAAGTTGGCAGGGCTGCCCAACACACTGATTGATTAGTTGGCAAGCCATTTCAGCGGCTGCTAGGAGGGCAAGCTTAGGAACTGGTCTACCATATGTTACCGTAACGCTCCAAGTACCTTCTTCGGTGTCTTCTTTATCTAAAGCCTGACAAGCAGGCCAACAGGCGCCACCACCGCCTGAGACCGGTACGGTGTTTTCTAGGCGGACAAGGCGCCTGAAATCGTCTACCCGATAAGTGTCTGGGTCCTGAACAATCCCATCAACTTTGACTTCATTGATACAGCAGACCGGATAGGGAAGATTGATCTCACAAACTTCCGTACAGGAGCAGTCTGAGCAGGTATTGCATGCAAAGTTAAACCACTGACCATCGATGAGAGTAGCCCTGGGGCCACCACCCCACCATCCCCAGTAATCAAACACGGGAAGATCCGGGCAGGGAGAGCAGCTTTTACGGCAAGGCCTTAGCTTAACTTCACATTGCCCGAATTGTCGCCCCGTCAACGCCCAGACCAGCTCGGTAGCGGCTTGAATTGCTCCATCGATGATGGCTGGATCGATGGGTGTGCCGTTTTCAAGGCAAGGGGATTGAGTTTGCCCGGTAGGGCCGAGACAACAGAGATCAAGGGAGGTAAGGGGCCAAGAACAAGGCCCTACGGACGGGCATGTAGCCATTCCTCACCTCCTGTGACTGCCAAAACTACGTATATTCCCATTTTTTCTTGCGTCTTTTATAGGAAGCCTTATTAGCACAAGATGTATTACAATAACGAGAATTCATGTGTGGTTGAAGAAAAAGGGCATCACAATTAGAACAATTAATTACTTTAGGTGTTCTTTCTTCGTGGTACTGGAGGACTCTTTTAAAAGTTGTTTTTCGTCGTTCGCACACGAGATCAGAAATCATAGATATAAGCATTATGACTTCCGCTCTTTTATGCACTTTCCAAAACCATTTAGTTTTGTGGCCCTTTTGAGACGGTGGATTATAAGGGCCATATTTTCCTCCAATATTCGACATCATATATAGACGGTCAATAATATCTTCATCTGTCGATGATACATCCAGACTTATGCTAGATTTTCCAAAACTTACCGTGCCCTCTCCATCAAAAATACCAGCAACATAACCAATAGTAAGATCATCCCACATATTCCCTCCCTAACAGGGTTTTTTGAGGAGGGTGGAGGTTAGGGCTCCACCCCCCTCAAATTTATATAATTAACCAGTCAATGGTTGGCAACCACAAAACTCTACAGGTGGCGGTATAGTGGTGAACTGGACGTGAAGCGCAGTATCCGATGCTAGTGGACTGAGTAGAGGCCCAGGAGTATTAGCAGCATCCTGAGCAACTACATCGAACGGACCTTCACCCCAGACACCAGACGGCACAGCTTCTGCAGTCAGTGTCCAAGTAAGAGGGCCGTTCTCTACTGTAAGATCGCCAACCCTGCCATTTGAGACACAAGGGAGCAGCCAATATAAGAATTGAGAAGCTCCAGTAGAAGGATCAACACATTCTTCACCCACTACCTTAGTCCAGAACTCAAGAGCGAATTTGTTACATTCACCAAGATTCTCATCTACGGCAAATCCAACAACATCACCATTGAAGTCCAGAACAGTGTTAACACCTGACACAACCTCAAAGAGGTCAGGGTCGGCGTTACAGATGTTCAACTCCACGTTATATCGCTTGAGAGTTGCACACCCAGTCTCGTTGATACATAGCTTGCCATTAGCAAGCTTAACAAGGAACTCATCCGGCTCTTCGATCTCAGCCGTGAGGTTGAGTGTAACGAATGACTCCGAAGTGACAAAAGCGCAAGCTCCTGTTACAACTTGGCAACATTCGTCCAGCCTCGTGACTCTCAAGGCGAGCCCCTGGATTGACCTAAAAGCAGCGTGTTGCCACGCTACACCACCTCCTCGCAGGGACTCGGCCCCGCCTTAGACAGGACTACGATTTAATACTACACCATGCTTCCCACCAGCGGAAGGCATTTCCCTCCACAGTTTGCCCAGAAGCGAATTCCCTAGCAGCAGCGGCAAGATCCTCCCTCTTACCACGATCCACAATAAGAGATCTTACCTGATCCATCCACTCCCTAGGCGTACCAGCTCCTAAAGCTGCCCCCGCCTCAACCATTCGCATATTGTCCGGTGTTGGCGATAGTACCGGTGCAACCCCCACAGATGCCATCTCCAGTCCTTTAAGCCAGCTTTTCGCCTCATTAAACGGAGTTGGAGCCAAAGGCACAATGCCGATATCCATCTGCGCAACCGCCGCCGGATACTCATTGATAGGAACTCCTTCCTGCCAAGTATGAGGATAGCGATTCCGGATCCCTAGCTTTTCTAGCGTCTTAGCCTCCCCCAAAGCAAGGAAGCGGGCGTCCTGCTTAGCAAGAGCTTCGTTCACTGCACCATGAGTGACTTGGAGATCCTCCGGGTGAGTAGCTGTATATCCAGCCCAGCCCACAGTCACAAGCGGGTCTCGGTCCGCCTTGATCTCCAAGTAGGATTCAGGAACGCAGTTAGGAAGCACAGCCACCCGGCCATGCCCTCCATACCGTTCCGCCAAGGCAGGAGTAGTCACTGTTACTAGATCTGCCATCTCGCAAGCTTCATTAGCAAACGCCCAATTCATGCCATTAGTTTGGTATGCATTGTAGGCCGGATTCTTAGGATGGATACAAGTCAGATCGTCGTCCATATCTATGACAACCCGCACCCCATTCTTCTGGTATAACCGCAAAGCATCAACAATTGTCTGCTTGCACGGGCGCTGAAAAACTATGACGTCCGCATCCATAGGCATAACGCCTTCAATGCGATCAGTATTCGGATTCTTGATAACTGGTGGCATTTTCCTAGCCACCACAACATCATGCCCTTGTTCAGCCAATGCCTGCCCAGGCCAAATCATACGATAATATCCACAGCCACCACGGTCGGATGGGAAAATCTTAATTCTCATCTAATTACCTTCATAGCTTCCTTAGTGTATCGAGTCTCTACTGGTCCGATTGTGACCGGATAGTGTTGCCCGATGCAGTCATGGCGAACATATGTCGGCATCCCAAGCAATTCTATAGCATCCTTATGATAGGCCGGATCATCGGACAGCCCGTCCTCGGCGTCCCATCTCCATCTTAACCTCTTGAACACGTCCCGCCGAATCAGCACGAAGGCAGCGGTCGCCATATGTTCCTGCACCTGGAGGTGCGCCAGATGAGGCACCTCCGCCCCCCTGAGACAGTAGGTCCCGACATGCCCGCCTACCAGCCCGTGATCCACCTCTAGGAGCTTAGGAAGGGCGTCAGCGGGCGGCCTACAGTCTGCAGCCATAAAGAGCAGGTGCGAAACTCCAGGGGCCGTACAGTAGTCCACCACAAGGTTCTGGCCCATAGTTATGTGTCTGAGTCTGTTTGCCGTGGAAATAGATTCCCTGCCGTCATCTAGCGAGAAGGTCCAATACTCTCCGCCAATTTCTTTCAACCTCTGAAGCAATGGTTGGAAGGGCTCAACTCCCCTAGCATCGGTCTCGATAGCAGCGAAAAATTGAACAGGCTCCTCCACGCTCTGAACCATGGCTTCAGCGTTGGCTAGCCAGGAGGACCAGCGATCTTCTATAGACATTGCGAAACTGGCTAAAGTTGTCCCAACAACGATCACAACTGATACCCCAATCGATCCGCCATCTTTACTATTTCCTTTTTATATTCAGATGGAATCGGTGGAACTGGGATAGAAGTGGACAAAGGACCGACATTAATTGGGGCACTTAAGTGAGAGATATCTTCAAGATGAATTCTCACAGATGCAACCGATTCACAAAGATCTATCCAACGTAACCAAAATACCCAAGGATCCCATGTTTCTGCATATCGATAAGCGTAATCCCCCCATGAATTGCCCGGCTGCAGCCATCCACCGGCTGCGTTAGAACGAACAACGTCATTCGGATTACGAATCAAATGAAAAACAAAAGCTCCACGTTGAAGATGAGGAGCAGCGAGCCACGATACTTCTGGTTCTTTTGCTGGGCCCTCACTTATATAACCTTTTTCATTAATTCCATATGCATATTCATGGGACCAATTTAATAAATGAGCCAGAAATAAGGTTCCAGAACGTGGCACTCCAGTAGCAACTATTTCAACTGAGTCAACTAATGAATTAATTTTCATCTATATTGCCATGGTTCCGCAGAAATCTCTTCCCCATGATGCCCGCATCTATATCGTATTTCCTGTGGCACGAGCGGCACATCTGTGACCACTCTTCTCTCACACGACGATACTCATGGTCCAGATTGGCCCATTCAATCCAGCCCTCAGTCTTGCCACAGTTGGAGCAAGGACCCTTAGCGGCCCCCCAATTACGTCGTACCCAATCATGCACAGAGGGGTAAGCAGCCGCATCTCCCTTGAAATCTCGTAGATTAGGCACACCCCTTCTAGAATCGTATTGACAAGTTGTTGAACAATATTTTCCACGTCCATGTTTACGGATGCTGGCTGGAATAGAAAATATTAAACCACATTGTTTACATGTTGTATTAGTATAAATTGTACTCATCATCGGCACGCAACAATTTGATAATTATAACCATGATTAGGAGTAAATAATTCAACTCTAGCGATTACTTGCTTCCACCCAGTTTCGTTGAGCATTGCTTCTACAGCCTCAACATCCCAACCGTGATAGTGTTCGGGATTACCAAGATCATTCTCTCCAATAGGAGTAGACAAAAGCAAGAACCTGGATTTCTTTCTAATTTGTTCTAGAGCAAATTCTGGGTCATCTAGATGTTCGATTGTCTCCGAACAAATGAACAGATCTACTGGATGGATTTGCTGAACAGTCTCTTCAAGAGGGCCAGTTAACTGATAACCCGATGCAAAATCCCCAAGAGTCTTTATCTGCAATGGAAGAGCATTAATTATCGCACCATTACCACAAGAAAGATCTGCTCCAGATTTCAGTTTAAAATCAGCAACCATCCATTGCCCTAATTTGATGGTGTGCTCCACCCGGAGATGGTGACCGTATCCATAAATCTTGTGATCATGCGGTTTGGCGTAGATCTTGGCAAGTTCCTCTGGAGACCAAGCAGGACGAAGACGCCTTCTAAACATTCGTTTCCTTTTTAAGCGCTCGTTCGACGGCGTCCTCAAGCTGAATCCGAGGCTTATAGACATCAAATAACGCCCTAGTGTCTGCCACTCGTCTATGAACCCCTATAGGTGCATCCAGATGCAAGTTAACTTGCGGATTGTAGCTTGCAGTTTTGCAGACCATTTCCTTAAGCTGAAAGAAGGATGTAGCCCTCCCAGTACCGATATTAAGCGGACCATCAACTCCTTCATTGATGCAGGCAAGGGTAGCCCCAACAATGTCATCGATGTGGATCCAATCTCGCATCTGGAGCCCATCTCCCCAAATCTCAAAGGGATCTGCCCTTCGCCTCGCCCGGTCGATGAAGGAGGGCCACGGGTAGTCAAGATCTTGGCCCTCTCCATAGCCACTGAAGGGTCTGAGAACTGTAACAGGCACGCCCTCAGCCCTAGCGTAACGAGCTAACTGCTCCCCCGTCAACTTGGCCCAGCCATAGGTGAGGTCAGGAGTCCGGACATTGTCCAAATCAATCATGGACTCGAACAGCTTCACCATGCTGGTGCGGCCCTGGAATTCGATAGGGTAGGCAGCCGAACTAGAAAAGTAGACCACCCTACCTGGACGAGTCCGCAGAGCCCACCCGAACATCTCAGCGTCAATCGCTAGATCTACAGCAACGGATAGCGGAGCGCCTTCTATTGTGGCTCGCCCACCCACCACGGCAGCCAGATGGATCACCAGATCATAGTGCGCACCAGACATCCGAAAAAAATCTCGGGCATCCATGCCTTCTTGGACATCAACACCAAGGACATCCCAGCCCTCAGCTTCTAAAGCTGGAACCATGTGGCGGCCTACAAAGCCCAAGTGCCCTGTTACAAGCGCACGTTTCATGTTCCTTCTTCCTATTAAAAAACTAGTTCCCTAACTGCTGGGTATCAGGAAGGGTGTAACCAAGAAGTAGAGCTTGTCCTGATACTAATAAAAGATCATAGAGAAGATTAGGAATCACTTGTAATTGAATTCCTAATCCTGTTGCTACTTTAATTGGATTAGTGAATACTATATGGTCTCCTATTCCAAATGATCCTCTAAACAAAATGTCATTAACTCCAAATGGCTCGAAAAATAAAATCCAGTCACTGATAAGAACATCAGAGGCAGTAAGGCCCAGTAGAGTATCGATTCCTACCGAAACAGCAGTTATGTAATGATTACGATTAGGCTCCCCCGCCTTTGTTGCCACGGCAATTGGGCTTCCTGGTGGAGGAACTCCATCATCAAATTCAATCCAAGATTCTAGGACACGCACCGTAGTCGGCACACCAGTAGCCAAAGTCGGCATATCAGCTTCTGGGAGTAAGGTAGTCTCTAGCTGGAATTCAGTTTGAGGATCTGGGCCGTTGAGATAACGAACTCGGAAACAACCAGCCCTGATAGGAAGAGTGATAGAACGGAGAAGACCGGCCAGAACTGTGTATTTGTCGAAGGGTCTCCAAGTTACTCCTCCATCCTCCGACCAATCAACTACAAGGCCATCCGTAGCAGAAGCTACGTCTGAGTAAGCGAATATCCTAATCCCCTGGAAGTCGTCAAGATCAGGGTCGCAACAGTCTCCAATGAATTCTCCACCACCTGAAGCAGTTGGAGGAGAAAGGACGACGAAACCGGAAATCTCATCTACAGCAGCCCCAGTGAATGGCCAGGTTCCCGAGACTGCCCCAGCGACCGTTGGAACGATATCGTCAACGGAGTGTGACAGTGCTGCCGATGAAGTATCGATTCTCTCAGCAAAGCTCGTGATAGGTGTGAAAGTTCTAGCTCCTGCTCCTAGAACCATGGAAGCATAGACTACACCGTTGTTCACGGCAGAGGCCGGGCCGATGGAAACGGGGGAGATTCCTCCGGCCTGAGCAACCAAGTTCGATTCCAGGACCGGATCACCGACTGGGAGGAGATCTTGATAAGCAGAGATTGATCCGATAGCCTCGGCAGATGTATCAAATGTCCAAGTATAGGACGCTGGCTCCGCTGCTCCTGCTCGGAGCCACCAGAGGCTCATTTTAAGGGTGCCAAGAGATTCGTCTTGAATCAGAGTCCAACCTGTTGGAGGAATGATGGCTGGAGAAGCAATTTGTCCTGCTGTCAAAGCAACCATGGAACCGAGGAGGTTTTCCCCAGTTCCAACCCCACTTCCTGCAGATGTTCTTGTACCAGTATCTCCTCCTGCAACGAATACCTCATCATCAAGCGAACCGTTTGAGTCAGCTCGCTCAGTCATTCCAGCAGGCGTAGACCAAGTACCGGTTCCTGTAGTTCCTCCAAAATAGCAAGCCACTAATAACGTATTCGGGAAGGTGGCTGGAATCGAAGGGATAACAACATCATCCTCGACTACTCCAGATAGATCAGCGACACCAGAACTACCGTTAACCGGTGAACCTACATTTATTACATTACGGTAAGCAGATATACGACCAAATGCGTTTCCGTTTCCACTTCCAGTTTGATGAATTATATTAAAAGAATGGATAACAGGCTCGCTGGCTGTTGCTCGTTTCCAAAACAACAATTGCTGGAGAGGCTGCGCTCCAACAGGTGAATCATCTTCTCTGATCAGAGTCCAACCGACAGGAGGATTAACTACATCTGGTGTGACGCTGGTGGGACTTGATATACCTATCTGAGCAATCATCACATCATCTAAAATAACACCGGCCGGTCTTGAAACAGGCAGATTGTTGCTCCCAGCTAGTATGCCAAGAGATAATTGTACCCCAACCGCCACAAAGGTTGGTGTTGCGAAGGCAGTCGGAACAGGGGTTACTGCCACCATTTGGGAGACGACGAAAGTAGAGTTTAGGCCAATATCAGTCGTCGCACTACGAATACCTGTGGTCCCACCTGCACTGAAAACCTCATCATCAAGACAAGTACTGTTGGCACTCTCCACAGGGAGATCTCCATTGCCATCTGCTCGTTCAGTCATTCCGGCTGGGGGATTCCATCCTAATATCCCATTACCAGAAAATGTGGCAAGTAACAATGAAGCAGATGATACCCCAGAGATAGATGGCGCAACTGCCGGATTAGCAGGAGATCCTGCGCTGATCTGTGATTGTCCAGAGCTACCAGAAATCGGGTTGCCAGTAGTAACAATATTTATATAGGCAGCAATCCGGGCAAGAACTACACCGCCAGTAAGAGATGAATTAATAGTGAAGGTATAAGTGGCAGGCTCAGCGGCAGTAGCTCTTTTCCAAAATAGGAAGACATGAACTGTACCACTCATGTCGTCTCTAATCGGAGTCCAACCTGCTGGGGGGACTATTGTTGGGTTGACAACCGATCCTGTTTCTATCTGTGCAAAAAGAAAATCATTTAAAACAGTACCAGTTGGCTTAGTAATAATAATTGATTCGCTGGTTGAATCCTGTGCATTCGTTGCATCTGGAGACACAGAACGGAACGTCGGAAGAGTAGCCCCACCAGCACCCTTAGCAGCTATAGAAGCCACCATAATATCGTCAGCAACTACCCCAGCAGGCTTCGTAATAGGCAGTGAAGCAACAGCTGAACCAGATGCTGAGGATGCAGCAACGAAGGAAGAAGGCGGAGCGCCACCTAATAGAGCACCACCTGTAACACTGTTACATTCGCTTAACCGGGTGGCCCACTTTCTAGACATTCCTAAACTCCTGTATAGCCAATAAGGGTGATCTTCCCGATAACATTGATTCCTCCGGGCCCCAGCGTCAAAACCACTGATGTATTCACAGGGCACTGAATTGGGAAAGTAAACATGTAATCGAAATTCTCGTCAACAAATTGATCGATAAGTGTGCCGCCCGATGCAAGCGTGTATGTCTTTCCAGTTGTTGGGCTGACATCATAGCCTAGCAGAATCGCTGTGATGTAGTGCCGCAATCCGACTTCCGCTGGCCGTGTGATGACTACGGCCGTGTTGCCAGCGCTTGTAGCATTCATAGTCCAAGTGGCTGGTTGTGCTGTAGAGGTAACTGTGCCAGTTACACAAACACAGTCATCCAGATGAACTATAACAGGTTCATTTGGTACATTATTAATCGTTACTCCGCCAGTAATACAAACACACTCATCTAGATGAACAATAATAGGCTCTTCACCTGGGCAGATAGTAACGGAATCCTCAGCGCAGGTTAGGGGCCTAATATCAAAGTTATTTCCAGTTACTCCGACCGTTCCACCATCAAGTACAACTACTATGGGTTCAGCCCCGGGACAAATGGTTACGGAGTCCTCTGCACAGGTAAGAGGACGAATATCGAAATTGTTACCTGTTACGCCAACTGTACCGCCGTCGAGGATGACTACTATTGGCTCATCGCCTGGGCAAATTGTGACTGAATCCTCAGCACAGGTAAGAGGTCTAATATCAAAGTTATTGCCAGTAACTCCAATAGTTCCACCATCAAGCACTACTACAATAGGATCATCACCTGGGCAGATAGTGATTGAATCAGTAGAACAGTCCCGAGGCGCTTGGACGAAAGTACCAGAAACTGCGATTGGCTCATCAAGGTGGACAATCCAGGGAGTAGTTCCTTGACAGACGGTTACGGAATCAGTGAGACAGTCCAGGTGACAACACCCTCCGCTACCGCCACCCGATGTACAAGGATTTGGAGTTACAAAGCTCACTTAGAAGTCTTTCCAGACGGAAGTGATGTTATCCGGGCTATGTTATGGCTGACCATTTTGGCTGTGCCGCCGACACTTAGTATCTTGTGTATGAAGGAGAATAGCTCAGAATGAGAGCCTTGAAATTCATCTCCCACCTGAAACCTAGCCATTACGCTCTTTTTGTCTCTCTAATTTACAAGTTCGACAATGGCGTTCACCAGAGGGGGTGAAATAAGCATGTTCCAGACTAGTTTGATCGTGTCCTTTGAAACAGGTTTTCTTTTTTAGAGGACCGTAATTCCGATTACTACTAAATTTAGACATAAGTTCAGTTTGATTTGCGATATATTCTCTATGCTCCTTTTGCATCTCTAGAATTCTCTCAATAACTTCTGCAGCTGCTAATCGTCGTCGTTCACTTAAAAGAGGTACAATAGAGCAAAGAAGATGAGCAATATCATTTGCGGCGCCAACATGCCAGCGCTTCATAGGTTTATCTCCAAGTTGTGTTTCACTTGGAGTAAAATCATAGATTTTACCTATACCAGTTATAGTCTGTAAACGTTCAATTGTATCGAAATCACACATACTTACAACAATATTAGGTTGCTTTCGAGCGAATCCCATAGAACCTTCGCCTTCGATAATCCCAGCAACCCATCCAATTTCTACAAGATTCATACGATTAATAGAAGTTTTCTTTAGATATTTAATCATCTTATACACACGGTCCAGAACAAAGCGCAACTTGCACGGCAAAGAGGCAGCACACGAACGACAGAGCCCACTCAGTCTCAAGACGAACAGTTAGATCGTTAACCTGCTTGTCGAAAGCTTCTTCTAGTTCAGGAGGATTGAAGAAGGCTTCGCCTCTCCAACCAACGATTTCACTTGTTGCGAAGATCCAGGTTGTGCCGTCAACTGGAGCGACACCTGCGGGACCAGTGCCAGGATACCCGGCGCCAGCAATTACCTTGTTGCAGGAGAAAGTCTCAAGTCGGTCCTCTCGGCGTACCAGAAGATCGGCAGTGGCGAAGAAGGGGACTGCGCCAAAATTCATGTGGATGGTGCCAGGGCCTGGCCAGCAGTCAGCGAGGGCTGATTCAAGGACGCCCAAGGCGGCTACAGGAGAAAGAGCAACACCTGGGGATAGATCAACTGGAACGATTCCGCAGGAAGGATTGCCGAAGGCGAGGCTAGGGCTTACTGGGCCATTAGAGGTGGTGCCGGTCCAGAAGATGTTCTCTAGCGCCCGTTCAACGTTCGCACCATAACGATCTTTGACTATCTGGTAAAACTGCTCACCGGTCCAGCCAACAGGAGGACAAGATAAACTTGAGTAAACTATAAAAGGATCTGATTCGCAAAAATCGACACCACGGTCAAAAGACTTGGCAGGAAGATCCGGGCCACCAGTTACTGGGGGGCACTCAGCAAAGGTTGAGTCGAGATCTGAGCAGAACCAGCTGGGGACTTGGACACCAGACCTCCAGTGCGGGTCCGTAGGTTCAGTTAATGACTGGAGGCCGGTCAACAGGCCGTAGCAGTGCCGGTCCGGCTGGGGCGGGTCCAGAATTAGGCCCGGCGGAATTAAAGCCATGTTTCCTCCAGAAAGAAGTCTTAGGTTGAGGGGAGGAGCCTTTCGGCCCCTCCCCTCGATATATCAATTAAGCAGCAGGACAAGCAGCCGTGTCGTCAGCGTTGACATTACGACCACCAACCGTACCGAGCGGGCAAATGGGAACTGTCACCAAAACACCTCTTGGCCCTCTACGGCCTATACAATAGAAGTCTTCAGTGAAAATATTATAGTCGTTGACTGCATTGAGTACACTATCCCTCGTAATCCCGAGATCCAGCGTCCCACCATCGAACTGAACGTAAGATCCAGGAGTATTGAACAGGATCTGAACAGTTGCGGGCCAGGTAAGAGTATTACCAGGAACGGGATCCTCAAGTGCCTGCCAGAAGGACAGGAAGTTGATAGAAACACCGAAACTAGCAAACCATGCCCGAATAGTGGCATCAGACACTAGCCCGGAGTTGCCAACCCCACCAAAGTCCTGGCGAGCGATGTCAGCCCGGATGGCTTCCTTCAGCCAGCAAGGAGCCCAAGCCTCAACTAGTGAGTCACAGCAGTGCCCATTACGGTCACGGTAGGCCTGCACTTCAAGAAGAAGAGCAGCAACAACCGCTGAACCAGCAGCAAATGTGGCTCCAACCGTGACAGCATCAGCATCTGCAATAACGGCGTTGATCTTGAAAAGGCTCTCGGCACGGTCATGCAGGAAGAATACCCGGTTGAGGAACCAACGAACCTGCTCAGGATATGCCCGGTCGATGAGGTTGCCGACGATCACGCAAACGCCGTGGGCATCAAGACGGCACTCTTCAAACTCAGGACAGTCCACTCTGATACAAGGCTTAGTGGGCTGGCCAGTTACGGCAGCGATGTCATCAGCCTCGGTCCAGATCCAGTCAACCACGTCAGTGAAATCAATTGGCGCAAAAGTTGGCCAACGAACTCCGCCTCGGTTAGCCCGGAAAGTAGGCAGAGAGAAGAGTGCAGGACGAGGACAGACAGACTCATACAGATCGTAGAGGATTTCAGAAGGAGCGCACCAACCACCAGCAGCGAGAAGAGTTTCATAATTCTTCACACTAGCAAGGTCGTTGATGGCCTGCCAAGCATCGCTCTGGTTCATCTGAGTGAGATCAAAGCCGTCCCGGAACTGCTTCTCCATCGTGGCAATAGGGAACTTCTGCTTGCTGTTCCCAATGACACGGGCCTTCTGATAAACAGCGTTTGCCAAGCCGCCCATGTCGAGGCTAGAACCCATCTGAACCTGAGGGATGTCCGCTGCGGCGGTGATCACCAAGCGGGGGCTAGCAGGAGCCTCAGGAACAGCCGTAGAGGGCACAGGCGCCTTTGCAACCACAGGAGCGGGCTCCGGTGGCTCAACAGGCTCTGAGGCCGCTACAACAGGCGCTGGAGGCGCTGGTGCGGGAACGGGAGCAGGAGCCGCTATAACAACCGGCTCAGGCACAGGCTCGGGGGTGGGCTCTGGGGCGTCCAGATCTGCCAGAGTGGAAGCGAACTCCGCACGAGAAGCACGCTCAGCCTTTAGAGCAGGACGAGAAGCCTTGATAGCAGCTAGCTCCGCGACGTCATCCCCAGTTGGATGCTCCACGCTCCGGAGAGCAGCAAGGCGCTCATTTGCCTTACCTTCTAGCTCATTTATCGCCTCGTCGGATAGCCCACCGAGGCTGTCGGGAAGAGCGAAACGCTCCATTATTACCTCCTAGCCCTTAGGGCTGTCGTAGTTACTGCTATTAGCATACTATAACTTATCCTGCACGGCTAGTTATACGCACACGGCCGCCTGCCGCTGTGGCAGCCTTCCGAGCATCTTCAACAGAAGAAAACTCGGCAACTAAGGCCCCTTTTGGATCGAGGGCCTGAAATATTGTAGATCTAGCTTGACCAACAACTCCCTGAGTTTTTCCTTTATTACAGCCGCAACCCATTTATTCCTCCATCCCTTCCAAATCAGTAGTAAACATTAATTCAATAAATTCTTCAGCAATAGTGCAGTTACAAGTATCTGTGAGAACAATTGTTTGGGTCTCGCCTCCAGAAGCAACCAAAACCTTGGCCCTCGGAATAGGGAATCCAGGAACATTTACAGCATGAGCAGCAATCAATTGGAGCTTAGAGCCTATGCTCCTCCAATCCCCGGATAAAGGTGCGCTCCGGACTTCTCTCAGTTCAATATCAGACAATCCAGGTCGCAGCGCACCAACAACCCAGATGCCAAACTCATCCTCTCCAGCCCTAATGTCAGCTGAAACAGTACTTGTGCTGTCGTAGAACCGACCTGCTGCCTGCGCATTCAGGTTTGCTGGAGCGTGGCCTCCTCCAAAAGTCATATGCCCAACGTTTATCATCTCCCCATCCTCGGTCTTTAGAGAACCAAGATGGAAAAAGTTATCAAAATCGCATCCCTTAGGAGCAGTAGTGCAGGATCCGTAGCCAATATGGCAAGTATTCCAGCCCGCCAAATGCCCAAAGACCTGTCCCTCCTCAGTGATAGTAATTGGAACAAGTGCTTCAAATTTGGGCTCATCGAACCAATTAGAGGGGGGATCGACCGGGACGGCACTGGCTAAGATGGTCTCGATCTCGCTATACATCCAACGGCGGCGCTTCCGGCGCTTTCTAGCAAACTCTTCCTCATCAGTTAGTGCTGCGTCTCCCACATCTGACTCCCAAGGAGGGGTTACTGGGGTTTCGTCTGCTGGGAGAGAGGAATTGATCTTCCCGTAGAGGGTGGCAAGCTTCCGGCGGATCCCTGATTTGTCGGCGTCGGGAATATTGACTCCTCCTCTAGCTCCCTCAATAGCAGCAGCAGCAGCGAAGACAGCCTTTGGAACAATCGTAAGTGTTCCATCTATTAGCTCCGTAAAGGGAAGTTTGTAGGAGCCACGAAGTTCAGGGTCGCCGTCAGAATCTCTCCAAAGGAAGGCTCTGTTGAGTTTGGCGGTATCAAAGCCATCCTCCGTTTTGGCATCTGCAAAAATAGCTTTCTGAGCGGCTAGACCATCCCAGCGCCGGTCACGATCAGCAACAGGAAGATCAGTAGAACCGATAACAGCTGCAACAAAGCTTTCCTCCTTGAGGCGGATCTTTGCGCCCGCAAATGCAGGGATGTCAACGGCAGTGAGTGCCCGGATGTTGATGCGGGAGAAGACTATCTGATAGTCTTCCGGGTTAGTCTCATCTTGGAGGATCTCAAACTCGGCATCGTCGCCGTCGATCGAGACGCCACCTGCGGCGCCCGTCTTGAGAAGCGTTAGGTATTGAGCTGCTTCCGGGGGGGCATCATCACCCTGAATTATGATGCCTTCGGCGAGGATGGCTCCGTCTCCATCTTCTCCTCTAAAGATGCGGTCAACTCTGCCAATCGTAACGCTGGCGTTATGACCGTCAGCAGATACCCGTTGAAATTTGAACGGGAAGGGCAAGAGATCTTCGTTCCAGACAACTGCTCCTGCTTGGAAGAGTCTCTTATCCCCGGAGTAGATCCCTTCGTAAGTGATTGGCCCTTCCCATGCTGCGTATTCCTCAGGTAGTACTGGTGCGGGCGCTGGCGTGGGTACTTCAACATCCTCCTCTTCGTGAGTATTGTGTTCGCCTACTAGACGATCTGCAAGAGACCGAAGTTCGGATGCGATCTCTTCCATTTGCTGGAGATGCTCTTCGGGAATGCCCTGACCGTGGGAGTGCAGGCTAGAACTAGCATCGTCCTCGGAGGCGTACAAAGCACGCAACTGATCGGCTGCATCGCTTCTAGTGGCGTGGCAACCCTCTACCTCGTTTGTGCCAATTTTGACGACACAGAACTCATCGCCCCTCTTAGAAATTTCCCAAGGCACAATTAGCCTCCTACCTCGTTGTTATTCTCATCACCCTCGGCTGTTGGGCCTGGAGGCGGTGCAGTTTGCTTGTCTTGACTTCTCTCACCAGGAGTAGAAGGTTGTTCTTCAATATTAACAGACTGATCCCCAGGAGGTCTACCTTCGGGGGCAGCAGTGGGTTCAATGGCTTCGGGCAAATCTATGATGCCCTTCTCTGAAAGAGAATTAATTGCATATGCCTGGAGGGTCGAATTGGTTCGGATTAGATGGAGAAGGATCTGCTCCTCAAGCTCCCTCTTGTCAGGTTTGTCGGCTTCTGTGAGTCCGCTAGTGAGCCGTAGATTTGATCCGTCAGCTTCAAATCGATCATAGAGTGCCTGAGAATCTTCAGATTTATTGGGTCGAACAGCAAGATTTGAGGTATCGAACCAGACCGTGAGTTGGGGAATCTCATTGCGTACGGTCTCCGGGAGCCGCATCTTCTCTAGGGCTGGTCTGAACCACCCAACGGTAAGCGCATTTGCAATGAGTTGCAGCAGAGGCACGGTATGCAAGCGCACCGTAGACTCGTCCGTTTGCCAAGCAGACCACTGAGTAGATTCTGACATTCCAAGCAAGACTTCAGGTGGGACATCCATCCCAAGGGCCAGTCTTCGGAGCGCAACATTCCGCAAGTCCGGCACTTTGTCATCAAATGGGGTTGAGAAAGTGAGGTGCTTGATGGCTTGGATTGCTTCACCTGGGCCTCTGAGCATAATAGGAACCATCGCCGCTGCGCTTTTTCGGTTTTTGATGGCGATGGACATTACTTCTGTGAGATGTTTAATGAAAGGGTCTACCTCGATACCGTCTACTTCTACTTCGTCCGCAGGGAACGTGATATCGTCAGGCAAGAGGAGCAGACCCGCACCTGCCAAACGTGAGATGGCGCTTGCGTGTACGTGCTGATCAAGTAGGTCAATCTCCCGCAGCACGGTGAAAGAAGAGAGGACCGGGCTATCTGCTCGTTCCCAACGGAGGGGATGTGGTCTCCAGATTCGGACTGCGATAGTGCCAGAGGGTAGTGGTTCATCTCGTCCGGATCCTGTGATCTTTCTGTAGTAAATTATGCCTTGGCGTGAATAAAGCTCCTGAGTGCTGTAGACTCGCCATTCATTGAATGGATATGGGGGCATTTTCCCTGGCTCCGGGCCAGCCAGAATCGAGTCGCCTGCAACGGTAAGATGCAACCCGAGCCTATCGAGAATCTCGGATTGACCTTCAAATCCGCCCGCAAACTCCTGTAAAAGCTGTGTTGCCGGGTGCCTAGGACCTACTGGGGAGGGGTTGTAAGGATCTGCGCCAACTCTTCCAACAAAAAGTCTGGCTTGAGAAAGAGAATTAGCAACGTAGCGTGCAATGTAGCGTAATTCGGGGATTGTCTGGTAGAAAAACCAAGCTAAACCATCATCATGCAGTGAATCGCCCTGCAGCATGATGTCAATAGTGCGGTTAGCTTCTCTGGAATCCTGCCCCTGGCGTGGTTTGAGAGGGTATGCGGCAGCTTGAAGGGGGGCTGGAGTGGGAGGCGGTTGAGTGGCAGAACGATTATGCGTTCGCATTGGTTATAGGATAACAGTCTTTAGTCTTCTTCGCCAGGCTCTAGCACATGGAGCAGGGATTGCGCTCCTGAGAGAGCGGCAATGTTGAGGAAAACTGGAACGGAAAGCTGAAAATCTCTGATATAGAGCCAGTAAATAGCGGCAGAAACCCAGACTCCGGTGCAGAATGTGCAGCTGATAAGTTCGTAAAGCTTGTCCGTTACGAGGTTGTGTTTATTGAGAAGATAGAGATGCAGTTTGTGGCGAGTTCCTTCAAACAGTGAATCAAAAACCAAAAAGCGGGTCGTGCGGAAACTAGCGAGAGCGAGCAGAATGAGCGTCGTCAATTCCAACATTTTCTCTTCCTCCTAGATCAACGCTATAGGCCCTTGAATGTCTGCTGAGAGTTAACTGTGAGATGTCTTGGATGTTGGCTCGGGGATCGTATGGGGGTAGGTCTCGGGCGTTAGCTGCCGTTTGAATTGTAGCAAACTTCTTGCTGGAAAGTGCGTGATTTTCTCCGAAGATGTGTAGGAGGGTGTAGACGGCGCTGTCGAGACGGTCCGGGCTCTCTTTGCTGTCTGGGCCCCAAGTTACCATCTGATCCTCTAGGCTGGCTCGGCAGGTCTGGATGTGACAGATTGGAAGGCCGTTGGTGGGGTGATGAACCCGATGCTGTTCGTAGTTGATGGCGGCCAGTTCTGCCCGTAGGACTTTAGAGGCTCTGGCATGAATAGCATAAAGAATGAAAGAAAATGG
>Ga0209751_10000836_pt1 | contig 32450 bp, 19 predicted proteins | sample RifCSP13_1_FD_184019 | JGI IMG/M metagenome (GOLD analysis project Ga0209751, IMG submission 184019) | Soil microbial communities from Rifle, Colorado - Rifle CSP2_sed 13_1 (SPAdes) (version 2) | ecosystem: Environmental > Terrestrial > Deep subsurface > Rock core/Sediment | place: Rifle...
GCGGCAGACATAAAGCCCGAGAGCGCTGACGTCCACTATCAGATCTTTCTTGCCCTATCGCGCCTTAAGAAAAAGGCAGACGCCAATCGAGAGCTACAGGTTTACCGTCAACTCCAGGAGAAGGAGAAGGCAGGGAAACCGCAGCCTTGAGGATCAGAAGCTAAACCTTATTTGAAACTCCCCCGTGCGGCCAGCCAGGGCATCTGTTGCCAGGCCAAATTTATCTGAACTTACCCGTGTGCTATCGCTCCTCGCTCGAAATGGCGCCAGATTCAAATTATTGAAGATGTTGAAGAAATTGAACCTCACATCACCGAAGAACCTCATACTGGGCAGCCCGGTCCGCTTTACAAACGAAATATCCGTCGAGAAATACCTCGGCCCGCGAAATACATTTCGCCCAATTCCCGGTGGATTAAGCAAAGGACTCTCACCGTTTGTGGTCGTACTGAAGTAGAGGGCGCCCCCGCCAGGGAAGATACCGCCGGGTTGCAGAAAGTTACTGTTCGTATTGCTCAGTGGTTGGCTGCCAAAGAACATGGTCGGACGAATGTCGCCAAAAAATCCACTGGGGCCACGCAGCCCGGAGAAAGTTCGAGGTGTCCAGGGAAAACCGCCGCGCCAAGTTACGATGGGATTGATCTGCCAGCCGCCAAGCAGTTTGCCTCTCAGAGTCTTGTCATGCAGAAACAGGGGCAGCTCCCACAATCCGTCCGCCGTGAAGAAGTGCGTCACATCGAAATCAGAGGGACCACGCTCTTCCTTCTGGTCTATCGGGTAGCTTTGGTTTGTACAATCACACGATGCCTCGTAAGAACTGTTATCTATGCTCTTGCTAAAACGATAATTGATGCTGAACTGAAGACCGTTGCTGAACCGCCGCCGCAGGTTTGTGATCAGCGCGTTGTAGTTTGAATTGGTGTCGGGGCTAGCGAAATACGCAGCGCGGATGTTGGGGTTCGCCGAAGGCGCCAATATGTGCAACGGAACTATCCGCACAAAGTGACGTCCGGCGCTGCCTTGATAACCGACTGTGGCGACCATCTTTGCAGGGAGTTCATATTGACCTTCCAACGAATAGCGATACACATACGCGCTAGGCAGGTCCCGCGGCGCCCCGTAAATCTCGACTTGGCCGGAATTTGGCAATCCGGTCCTTGCGTTGGCGCCTCCGCCGAGTAGCGGATTAGCCGGGTATCCAAAAATCGTGTTATCGCTGCTGGCGACATATGTAATCAGACCACCAACGAATGGTGTAGACCAATCGTCCGGCGCAATTCCAGATATACCGCAGCAGAGTTCATATTTCGCGCCGTTTGGTGGGTTTCTGCGCGCTTGGGCAAGCAAAGCATTAGGCAGCCGATCATAACCAATACCGGCGCCGCCGCGAATTACGAGTTTGTCGTTAAACATCCTGGGACTCCAGGCAAAACCCAACTGTGGTCCGAAGTTGCTGAGATCCTTATCTGTCAGCGTCTTATTTGTCGATATCGTAGCTCCAGCCAGGCCGTTATTTGGACCAAGAGTCAAATTGCCCAGGACTCCGTCGGTCGCAGTAATTGGAGAGAAGTACTCCCAGCGCAATCCTAGATTCAGCGTTAGATTCGGGCGAAACTTCCAATCGTCCTGAATGAAGAATGCAAAATCACTTGTCCGAAAAGGAGTGTTATTCGGAGATGGCTTCCCATTTGCGGTTGCCGCGATGCTTTCAAATATAGGCGTACCGTTTGCGAAGTTCCAGGGACGGAAGAAAGAATAAACCGGTCTGGCACCACCAACCTCGCCGTTGTGGTTAAGGTCGAGACGGTATTCACCGCCAAACTTCAAAGAATGGTTTCCGGTGACTTTGGAGAGCACATCCCGGAAGTCCAGTTGCTTTTCCTCTATCTCGCCCGGTGTGTTCTCGCTTCTAGGCGCTCCGTATCGCAACCGGTCGCTAAAGAGTGATTCTATCTCGATTCTGGGCAAGGCAAAATCTGTATTCGGATTACTAGCGAGCTCATTGAAACCCCAGCGCGTGATGTTGAAACGCGCTTCATTCAACATCGTTGAGGAAATGTTTCGGCCATAAATAAACCCCAGCGCATAACTAAAGCGTTTTGAGTCAATGTCAGCCTGCGGCCGGCTCTGGGCGCCTCTGTCAGAGGTGAGAGCCGTAACAGGCGTGAAATATGAAGAGAACGCGAGCCTGTCATTGGCCGATAGATTGTAATCAACGCGACCAAAAAACTGATGGCCCCGGAAACTTGTAGGGTTCTCGAGTTGTGCGAATTGCAGGTCCGGAATTCCATCAAATCCGCCACCGGTAGGGTTTGTTGATTGCAGATATTGACCGTAAGTTCCTCCGGGAGATCCAATATCCAGTCCACCAGATACATCTTGGCATGGTACAAAAAGTCCGACAACGGTTGCGCATGTTACCGGTCGGATCTGCAAAACTCTCGGCTCTATACCTGGTGCCGAGAGGATTTGTGCAGTTAGCGTGCCGGGGCGTGCGGCAATAATGGTCTGGCGAAATTGGGCCGTGTCTATCAAACTAAAGTAGTTATTATTGGTTTCGTTCCTCAGCCCTTCGTATGAGAAAAAGAAGAACAACTTTTCATGCACTATTGGACCACCAAGGCTGCCCCCATAGGTTTTCAACTTCTCTTCGACCTTAGTAGGAACAGCGGTCACAACTCCTGGAACACCACGAAACTCATTCTTATCGTTTAAGGCAGGATCGTTAAGTTTGAAGAAAGCGCTCCCGTGAAAATCATTCGTGCCGTTTTGAGTCACGACCTTGATCTGAGCCCCGCTGTTGCGGCCATCTTCAGCCGAATACGTGCTGGAAGTCACTTGTACTTCCTTCACACTTTCCTGTGAGGGAGTAATAACAGCCGCGCCTCCCCAAGTCTGACTGTTCACGCTCGTGCCATCGACCTGAATGTTATTGGCTGATAAACGTTGTCCGTTGGCTGAAATCTGGACCTGATTTTCAGTGGCAAATATGCCGAGATTTGACCCACCTGGTCCGCTGGTATTCGGCAGATTAGCCGATGCGCCATTTGCGGCTCTGGCTCCGTCTCCAAAGACGCCAGGTGTTAGGCGAGCCAACTGATACGGATCACGACCGGATTGAGGTAGTAACAACACTTCCTGGTTTGTGATTGTCTTTCTAATATTCGGATCTTCGGTTTCCAACCCCACGTTCTCTGCAGTCACCGTTACAACTTCAGTGATCACGCCAGCCTCAAGCTGGACGTCAACGCCTTTGATCGATTCGGCATCAACCTTTACGTCGTTTATTACTCGCTTTTTGAAACCCTCTTTCTCAACCGTCACCGTATACAGGCCCGGAGCAAGCCCCGAAAAACGATAGAACCCTCCATCGCTGGCTGTAGTCGTTTCGGTTTGATTGGTCTCAGTGTTGGTAAGCGTCACCGCTGCCCCGGCGACAATGGCGCCAGCAGTATCAGTCACTGTCCCCTGGACACTGGCCTTAAACTGCGCCTCGGCAGTACGCGGAAATGAAAGCAGAACCAATCCGAGAATTAGTCCTGATAAGAAAGTAGGAAGCGCTGAACGCATCTCGGTTTCCTCCTTAAAGGCTGACGCGTATATCGTGAGTGAAAAGGGGAGACAAACTAAGCGAGCCTTTCTTCTTCAGTTGGCTCAACGGAGGATTGCCTGGGGGTGATTGGAGTTGCCGTCCGGGAATTTGGCCGCACGCGATTCACCCTGATACTGAAACCCAGCATTCCCGTACGTACTTAATAATCGATTTATCGTCTGCAGAGCGATTTATATAACACACAGGCGAAAAAAGCGTCAAGGACTCTGACTAGCCGCTTCTTGACAGTTTCGGGTAAGAGCGCATCCGCGTGGCCCATAGTCGCATGCGGCGAAGGTGAATTGTTGATTTGCATTTTTTTGTGTGAGAGACTCTTCCGCACTTGAATGCTCTTGGAAACGCGAGAAAGCAAAATGTGGCGCCAGTAACTCGTCCTATCAGGCCGAGCTTTTGGGCCGTGTACCTGAAGTCTTCGCCCCCGTTTCTCTTTCCGGTGCTCAACGATTCCACTACTGCGTGCCCCATTCCGAAAGACATCAAGAATGTTCCGGCCTGATTTCTCATTGAAGAGTGAGCTTGCCTCCCGGCAGACAGTAGCTGCTACGCACGTCGGATTCGTCCTTAGTGGTGTAGTCACCACTCTGCTGGGTCCACTGCTACCAGCATTGGCGGTGAGGTGGTCTCTAAACGATATCCAGGCGGGATATCTGTTCACTGCTCAGTCCATCGGCACTCTTGCGGGGGTGAGCGTGGGTGGTCCTATAACCCGCCGCATTGGCTGGTTGCGCGGACTGGGAATCGGATTTGTTCTGATGTCTTCGGGTCTGGCGGCTTTGGGCGTCAGCTCCTGGTTCTGGGGTCTCACCGCCGTCTCTCTAAACGGCATCGCGCTGGGAATCGTTCTGCCGGCAACGAACTTGCTGGTGGCGGGAGTCAATCCTGCACGACGGGCGGAATCGCTAAACATCCTGAATCTTTTGTGGGGTTTCGGTGCAGTACTTGGTCCAGTCATAGTCGTACCTTTGACGCGAGCAGGAGGCATACGCACGCCCTTGATGCTCCTGGCCTTTCTATCTGCCGCGACTGCCATTTGGTTGGTTAGGTTGCCGGTAATACGTGTTGCAGAAGTTTCTGAACAGCATGGCAAGAGCGAACGCTTTACTTCGAAAACCTTCCGTACCTGGTTCGTTTTACTTGTCGCACTGCTTGGGTTCCTGTATGTAGGCAGTGAAAATGCGGTCGGTGGCTGGATCGCCCTTTATTCCATACGACTAATTCGTTCGCTGGGCGCCTCCGGTGCTTGGACCCCATCGATCTTTTGGGCGGCGCTATTGGCCGGGCGAGCAGCGGTGCCGGTGGCATTAAGATTCATGACGCCAGAAAAGCTCGTGCTGGCCGGATTAGTGTTGGCAGCGTCCGGACTCTCACTCCTGGTGACTGCCCACTCCGCGCCAGCCCTCCTGGCAGGTATCGTTTTGACGGGATTCGGCTTTGGTCCAGTCTTTCCTACATCTATCGCAAGTGCGACACACCATCTGGGAACTGGTGCCAGTCGCGCGGTGAATCTCTTCTTCGCAATGGGCACTCTCGGTAGCGCAACATTGCCGTGGACCGTTGGTTTTCTATCCACCCGTTACGGTAATCTTCGCACGGGCTTGGCAGCGGCACTCTTGGCAGGTGTCGCATTGATAGCTTTGCAGCTAGGCATTATGCTGCTCCTGACCAGATACAGAACCGCCAGGTTTTCCAATCACGTAGTTGAGCAGAGAGGAGTGTAAGATTAACTTCGCCGGATTCATTTGTCTTTTTCGGCTTCCTTAAAAACTGGAAAGAAAAGCGAGCATGAAAGATATGAAAGTCCTGGTTTGGTGGTTTTGCATTGCGACGTTGGCTTTAAGCGGCTGCGTTTCCGGAACAAAACAGAATGGCGATTCCGGCGTGCGCCGAAAAAAGGGCCCAAACGAGCAAATCAGCATAGGCTTTTCAATGGACACTTTGAAGGAGGAGCGTTGGCAGCGCGACAAGGAGTTGGTGGAGCAACGGGCGAAAGAGGTTGGCGCCGAACTTGATGTGGAGGTTGCAAACGGTAGCGATACAATCCAGGCGCAGCAAGCGGACAGCATGTTGACGAAGGGTGTTGACGTGCTGATTGTAGCGCCCCACAACGGTGAGGTGGCTGCCGCCATAGTAGAGAAGGCCCACCGTCAGGGAGTGCCGGTAATCAGCTACGATCGACTAATCAAGAATAGCGATGTCAATCTATATGTTTCGCACCAGGTGGTAAAGATTGGCGAGATGCAAGGCCGGTATGCCCTCGAACACGTGCCGAAAGGCAACTACGTTTTGATTGGTGGTTCGCAGACCGACAATAACGCCCTGCTGCTGCGCCAGGGACAGATGAATATCTTGCAACCGGCTGTGGATAGAGGAGACATCAAGATTGTCACCAATCAGTTTGCGCGTGAGTGGCTGCCTAGTGAAGCGCTGCGAATCACGGAAGACGCCCTCACGAAGAACGCTAATGACGTTCAGGCGATCGTGGCGTCAAACGATGGAACAGCCGGGGGAGCAATCTCGGCGCTACCGCCATCCCTGGTGGGGAAGGTGCTGGTCACGGGTCAGGATGCGCAACTTGACGCTTGCCAGCGTATCGTCGAGGGAAGGCAGACCATGACCATCTACAAACCAATAAGACCACTGGCCTATAGCGCAGTTGATGCGGCACTCAAACTTGCTCGCGGCGAGACGGTGGAAGCACCCGACAAGATCAACAATGGCAAGATAGATGTGCCAGCGATTCTGCAGGAACCCATTCCCGTCGATAAGAACAACATGATGCAAACCGTCGTCAAAGACGGTTATCACAGCCAGCAAGATATCTACAAGAATGTGCCGAGAGACCAATGGCCGACGGCAGCTGCTCCAAACCTGGTCACGCCCCGAGAGCCATTGACTTTGTTGGCTCTCAGTTCTTTGTCTGCGGGATTCCTGCTAATCAGGGCAAGTTGCAGATGAGTGATTCGGAACGCACTCCACTGCTGGAGATGCGCGACATCACAAAGACCTTTCCTGGCGTTAAGGCGCTCGACGGTGTTTCGTTTGATCTGTTCGCTGGTGAGATTCACGCCCTTGTGGGTGAAAACGGCGCCGGTAAATCCACGTTGATGAAAGTATTAGGCGGCGTTTATCCTCACCCGCATTATGGTGGTCAGATATTTCTCGATGGCCAACAGCGTTCCTTCGCGAGCGTGCGCGATGCCGAAGCGGCAGGAATCGCGATCATCTTTCAGGAACTCTCCTTGATTAAGGAACTGACGATAGGAGAGAACATATATCTCGGCCGCGAGCCCCAAATGTTTGGGGTCATCCGCTGGCACGAACTCTACCATCGGGCGCAGGATTTGCTGGACCGCTTGCATCTGACGCTCGATGCGCATACGCAGGTTGTTCGTCTGGGGATCGGCCAGCAGCAATTGGTTGAGATCGCGAAAGCACTTTCTCATGAAGCCCGCATCCTAGTGCTCGACGAACCGACCGCAGCACTCACCGACGCCGAGGTGGAAATCCTGTTTGGTATTCTCACCAACTTGCGCGCCCGAGGCGTGGGCATGATCTATATTTCACACAAACTCGATGAGGTGTTTCGAATTAGCGACCGCATCACTGTGCTGCGCGACGGCCGCAGTGTGGGAACGGAGTTGACGAACAAACTTGATGAAGGAGCCGTCATTGCGCGTATGGTAGGCCGTGAGGTAGGTGAAATTTTTCCGAAAGTGGACCACCTGCAGGGCGACGTGATCTTTGAAGTGCAGCATATGACCGTCGAAGACCCGAACGTGACTGGCAAGAAACTGGTTAATGACGTCAGTTTCTCAGTGCGTCGCGGTGAGGTATTGGGTATAGCGGGCCTGATGGGCGCCGGACGCAGCGATCTTTTGATGGGGATCTTCGGCGCCCACGCCGGACGCACGTCTGGCGAAATCAAGATTGCCGGTCAGCGAGTGCGCATCACTAACCCTGCCGATGCGATCAATCAGGGAATCGGTTTTGTCACTGAGGATCGTAAGCGCTTTGGTTTGATATTGGATCAGACCATTCTTAACAATATGACGCTCGCAGGATTGAAACGGCTATCGGGACGTTTTGTGACCGATCTCGGAGCGGAGTCGGCAGCGGGAGAGCGCGCAATGAAGGAATTACGGGTAAAGGCCACGTCCGTCTTCACTATCGCCGGCACGCTTTCTGGTGGGAATCAACAGAAGGTAGTTTTGGCTAAGTGGTTGCTGACAAACCCGCGCATACTCTTCCTCGACGAGCCCACTCGGGGCATCGATGTCGGAGCAAAACAGGAGATCTATGGACACATCAATCGCCTTGCAAAGACAGGAATCGCGATCGTCTTAATCTCTTCCGAATTGCCCGAAGTGCTTGGATTGTCTGATCGTGTTCTCGTTCTACACGAAGGTCATGTTACCGGAGAGTTTACTCGTGCCACGGCCACGCCGGAAAAAGTAATGGCCTGTGCTACGGGTCACATGAAAGCGGCTTAATAGTTCATGGTCGAACGTCCGCCTGCAACTACCGATCTCGCGCCAGTGCCGGAGTCTGCGCTGATCAGGGCGCAGACGCGGATTGGGCGGTTCAAAATTCCCACCGAAGCCTTGCGTGCCTACACGATGATGTTTGCATTGATCGCCATCTGGCTCTTCTTTCAATGGGCCACGGTTGATGCAAGAAATCCGTACGGACTTTTTCTGAGTGCAGTCAATTTTTCTAAGTTGATGCAACAGACAGCGGTCACCGGAGTACTCGCCGTCGGCATGTTAATGGTGATTGTTTCCGGGCAGATCGACCTTTCCGTTGGGTCGGTGGTGGGCCTTGCGGGCGCTGTTGCTGCTATGAGTCAGGGACGAGGCTTAATTGCCACGCTGGTCGCAGCCGTTGTGGTAGGCGTATGCGTGGGCGCGCTCCAAGGCGCCCTGGTTGCCTATGTGAACGTTCCGGCATTTATCGTCACCCTGGGCGGTCTTTTGGCCTGGCGAGGAGTCATTTTCTGGCTTACCAAAGGCGCCACCATCCCCGTGGAGATTCCCTTCTTTAGATCTCTGGGCCGAGACATGGTGATGCCACAGGTAGGTTATGTTTTGGCCGGACTCGCCATAGTCGCCATCCTCTGGTCCACGATCCAGCGCAACCGTGCTCGCAAGCGTCACGGTTTGACGGTGGTTGGTCTAACGTCAACAATGGCGCGCGTGGTGCTGCCGGCCATCGTTATCGTAACTTTTGTGTGGTTGATGAACGCTCAGGGCGGCGTGCCTATTCCCTTCATTATTATGTTTGCGGTGGCCATCATCGGGGCTTTCCTCACCAGGAACACGACATTTGGCCGCTACCTGTACGCCATTGGCGGCAATCCTGAAGCAGCGCGCTTGTCTGGTATCAATCTGCGTCGCCACATCCTGGCAGTGTTCAGCCTGATGGGAGCGTTGGTTGGTATCGCCGCGATACTTCATACTGCTCGGCTGTCCGGTGCGACCCCCGACGCCGGCACGTTGATGGAGTTGGACGCAATCGCAGCGTGTGTGATTGGCGGCACCAGCCTAATGGGTGGGCGGGGTACTGTACTGGGCACCGTAGTGGGTGCGTTGATCATGGCCAGTCTAGATAATGGAATGAATCTCGTAGGCGTCGAGAGTTATGTGCAGCCAATCGTCAAAGGTGCAGTTCTGGTTACGGCCGTGGGACTCGACATGGCGGGACGCCGAAAATCATAGGTCCTATTCGACCTATAGGACTTATTCGACCTATAGGGACGATTCCCATTAGAGAAAGAATACCGCTCTCTGCCGCCGTTCCCTATAGTATTATTAGCTACCATGACAGCACTGGTTATTCATGGCCACTTTTACCAACCGCCTCGTGAGAACCCCTGGACCGGCGAGGTCGAGCGCGAAGCAGGAGCGGAGCCGTATCATGACTGGAATGAACGGATCCACGCGGAGTGCTATGGGCCAAACGCGTTCGCACACATTGTTACTCCAAACGGAATTATCCAGCGTACGGTAAGCAATTATGCGAAGATAAGTTTTAACTTTGGCCCCACCCTGCTTTCCTGGCTCGAACGGCATCACCCGAGGACTTACGAGCGCATTCTCGAAGCCGACAAGATAAGCGTGGCAAATCTGAATGGCCATGGCAACGCTATTGCTCAAGCCTACAATCATGCCATTCTACCATTGTGCAATGAGCGCGATAAGCTCACGCAAGTGCTTTGGGGAATGGCGGATTTTCGTTACCGGTTTGGGCGGGAGCCGGAAGCGCTGTGGCTGCCCGAAACCGCTTGCAACGACGAAACGCTCTCACTCTTAATCGAGCAAGGGCTGCGTTTTGTCATTCTCGCTCCCGGGCAGGCCCGAGCTTTTAGACTCCCGGGTGAGACTGAGTGGCGCCAGCCGCTGAATGGTGACATAGATACCTCTGGTGTCTACCGGTATTTTCATCGCGACGGTTCGGGCCGCTCGATAGCGATCTTCTTATATAATGGTCCGCTTGCGCGCGCAATCGCTTTTGAAAAGACATTGGTTTCCAGTCAGGCTCTGGTGGCTCATTTCAAACTAGCCGCGATGGCTGGAGGTTCACTGGTGAATGCGGCCACCGATGGCGAAACCTATGGCCACCACTTCAAGTTTGGCGATCTGTGTTTGGCTCACGCTCTCCTGATGGAAGCTCCCGACGCTGGGTTTACCATTACTAACTATGGTGAGTACCTTGACTTATACCCTCCCGAGGTCGAGGTGGAGATCAGCAATGGACCAGATGGAGAAGGCACATCCTGGAGTTGCGCGCACGGCGTTGGTCGCTGGATTCGGAATTGTGGTTGTGCCAGTGAGGGCGGCTGGAGCCAGCAATGGCGGGGACCGCTGCGGGCCGCGCTCAACTTTCTTCGCGATCAAGCAGCATGGGAATTTGAAGCTTTAGGTAGCGAGCTGTTTGTTGAACCCTGGACCACGCGCAACGATTACATTCAACTGGTACTCGACAATGGCCGATCCCGGGAAGAGTTTCTTCGCAAACATCGAAAGCGAGATCTCAGTCCCGCTGACGAGGCTTGCGCACTGACCTTGCTTGAAATCCAGCGCAATTCGATGCTTATGTTTACCAGTTGTGGTTGGTTTTTCGCAGAGGTCTCCGGAATTGAGGCGCGTCAGGTCATGAAGTACGCAGCACGGGTTATAGAGCTGATGGATGAATTGGGGATGCCGTCACCGCGTTCACATTTTCTGGAAATATTGGCTGAAGGCAGGAGCAACCTGCCGGAAATGGGAACGGCTGCGGACGTTTATCTTCGGTTTGCCGAGCCGCCTGCGCCCTCTGCGCCAGGTGTCGCGGACCGGGAAGCCACACTTTCATGAATAATCGGCCCGCAAAGCCGAAACGTGCTCCAGCCGGGCAGAAAGGGCCTGAAACAAACTCTCCAGTAGTCCCTTTGCCGGTACCTTCAGTCGAGCACGGAGAACTGCGACGATTCCTGGAACTCAAAAGTCACGATCCTCATCACATTCTTGGTGCTCATCCTTTCGAAAATGGCCTCACCATCCGCGCCTTCCGGCCGGACGCGGAAAAGGTGGAGGTTGCCATAGGGCGGAAGCGACCGCAACCATTGCAGCAGATCCATCCTGCAGGTCTGTTTGAGGTCCATATCCCCGGGCTCCGCGAGATTCCGAACTATCGCCTGCGAGTTCATTACCGGGACGGAAACGTTGTGATCCAGCGTGACCCCTATCGTTTTTTGCCAACCCTTGGAGACCTGGATCTTCATCTATTCGGCGAAGGCAAGCATGAAGCGATTTATGAAAAGTTAGGAGCCCACGTCCGCCGGATTGGAGAAATCGATGGAGTCGCCTTTGCCGTCTGGGCGCCTCATGCCGAAGGCGTGAGTGTTGTTGGCGACTTTAATGGTTGGGATGGCCGCTTGCATCCGATGCGGAAGCTCGGCAGCTCAGGAGTCTGGGAACTCTTCATCCCGGATTTGCCTGTTGGCTCGCTCTACAAATATGAGATCCGCGCTCGCCGTGGCTTGCCTTTTCTGAAAAGCGACCCTTATGCGACATATACTGAGATCCCACCCGCAACGTCCTCGATTGTCTTTGAGTCAAAGTACAAGTTTCGCGATTCCCAGTGGTTGAAGAAGCGGGCAAGCAGCGAACCCCATCGTCAACCGCTATCCAGCTACGAAGTACATTTCGGCTCGTGGCGCCGGGTTGCGGAAGAGAGTAATCGGCCATTCAACTATCGTGAGATGGCGGTTCAGTTAGCTAATTACGCTCGGGAGATGGGGTTCACGCATGTAGAGTTTCTGCCGTTAAAGGAACATCCCTACGGTCCTTCATGGGGTTACCAGGTTAGCAACTACTTCGCGCCGTCAGCACGTTACGGTACGCCTGACGATTTTCGCTACCTGATCGACTACTTACATCAGCATGATCTTGGCGTGATCATGGATTGGGTTCCAGCCCATTTTCCGAAGGATGCCTTCGCCCTGGGCCGATTTGATGGCTCAGCACTCTACGAGCATCTCGATTCACGCAAGGGAGAACATCCTGATTGGGGCACCTACATCTTCAATTACGGCAGGAATGAGGTGCGCAATTTTCTACTGGGCAATGCGCTCTACTGGTTCAAGGAGTTTCACATTGACGGCTTGCGCGTGGATGCGGTGGCCTCAATGCTTTACCTCGACTATAGCCGCAAAGAAGGGCAGTGGCTGCCGAATGAGTTTGGAGGCCGCGAGAATCTCGAAGCCATCTCGCTACTGAAAGAGTTGAATGAGATAACGCATCGTGCTAGTCCTGGAATATTGATGATTGCCGAAGAGTCTACGTCCTGGCCGCAGGTTAGCCATCCCGTCTATTCCGGTGGTTTGGGTTTTGATTTCAAATGGAACATGGGCTGGATGCACGACACGCTCAAGTATTTTCAGACCGACCCGCTGTTTCGCGCGGGTAATCACAATTCGCTGACGTTTGGGCTACTCTATGCATGGAGCGAAAACTTTATCTTGCCTTTTTCGCACGATGAAGTGGTCCACATGAAAGGCGCGCTGCTTAATAAGATGCCCGGCGATACCTGGCAAAAGTTTGCCAACCTGCGCGCGCTTTACGGCTACATGTGGGCACACCCAGGCAAGAAGCTTCTGTTCATGGGCGGGGAGTTTGGTCAATGGCGTGAGTGGACGGAGCAGGAGAGCCTTGACTGGCATTTGCTTGAAGAGCCATTCCATCAAGGTGTCCAAAGGCTGGTTCGCGATCTAAACAGGGTGTACAACGCAAATAATTCTCTTTGGGAAGTGGACAGTGATCCGTCAGGCTTTCAATGGATAGATGCCGACAACGCACTTGAGAACATAGTCTCGTTCATTCGTAGGTCACCTGAAACCGGAAAACAGCTCATCTGTGTGGGAAACTTTTCACCAGTGGTCCGAGAACATCACCGCCTGGGTTTGCCGCAGCCAGGTACGTATCGGCTTGTGATCAACACCGGTGCTGAGGTTTACGGCGGGAGCCCGGTGAATGTACCTCAGGAGATTTCGACGCAAGAAGAGCCACAGAGTGGGCAGCCGTATTCTGCGAGTCTAACCTTGCCGCCACTGGCTACTCTTTGGTTTGAGGCCCCGCGCTGAGCTGGAAGAATGGTTTTCGGTGCATCTTAGCGTGATTTCGTGGTGTCAATTGTTGGACCAAAGCATCCACTATGACGCGGAAGAGTCGATGGTAATTTAGTGGGACAGATGATTGACTGGAACACGATTCGCGAACAAATTCCGGTTACACGCCGAATTGCGTATCTGAACAGCGCGGCTGCCGGGCCCTTGCCGCGCGCGACTGAAGCCGCAGCCACTCGCTATTATCAACAGATGATGGATGACGGTGACGTGCACTGGGAAGAGTGGTTGGCCCAGCGTGAGCAGGTTAGGCACAAGGTCGCGCGGTTCATCAATGCAGATCCCGAAGAGATTGGATTAACTACTAACACATCGTCAGGCATGAACTTGATCGTTGACGCTCTCGCGGGCCGCGGAGAGGTGATCTCCTGTGATCTCGAATTTCCGGTCTCCACACTTCCCTGGATGCACCGGCGAATTCCCGTTCATCTCGTGCAGTCTGTTGCGGGCGAAGTTAGGCTCCGCGATATTCGCCGCGCGATGAATGCAAGGACCGGCATTATCTCAATTAGTCACGTGCAGTTCTCGAGCGGCTTCCGCATCGATGTCGAAGAACTGAGCAGAAATAAGGGTGCGCATGCGCTTGTCGTCAATGCAAGCCAGTCGGCCGGAGTGTTTGAAATCGATGTGCGGCGCATGGGTATTGATGCTCTATGTGCTACCGGGCACAAATGGATGTTGTCGGGATATGGCTCCGGATTCGTCTATCTAAATCGTGAGCTGTTGAGTGACACACGGCCACGTGCAATCGGCTGGTTGAGCGTCAAGGAACCCTATGCGGACCGAAATAACGAGATCCACCTGCGGCCCGACGCTGCAGCACGTGCTGAACTGGGTTGTCCCCATTTTGCCGGCATTTTTGCGTTGGGCGCTTCGCTCGATCTGTTGCTGACAACCGGAATCAAGAGTATCGAGGAGCGAGCTCTAACTCTGAACAGGCGTTTAACTGATCGCCTGCACGAGGAAGGATGGAAAATACTTTCGCCCCTAGATACTGAAAGCGCGCGTTCGGCGGAGACTCTGGTGGCGTTGGAGAATCCGGGGCAAGCTGTGACGATGCTAGTCGAGCGAGGCGTTATTGTGACTCAAAAGCCGCAGGGCATTCGCGTCGCCACTCATTTCTTCAATAATGAGGAGGACATAGAACGACTGATCGAAGGTCTTCGCGCTCTCATGTAATGTGGAAAGATCAATCTGAGCTACTCCAGGCTGAGTGCCATTCAATGTTGAGCGGGGGCGGGGCAGCCTGAGAGTTGACCCCTTCCTGTCCCGAAGCCTGCCTTGCCCCCTTCTCAACCTGTGAGAGATTACCTGCGGCGCTTAATCTTGACTTTCTTCGGAGCTTGGTTCTTAGAAACCCCTGAAAAATAGCTGCGCACCAGACGAATGAAACTCTGCATGATTGGTGATTCATAGCTGCCATTGAGTCGAGCCAGACCCAACTCCCAATTTATCTGCGCCCCTTCGATCCACCATCTTACCAATCGGCCTTTCGCCACCTCTTCCCGTACAGAATCCAGCGGCACAATCCCCACACCCATGTCTTCTTCAACCATCCTCTTGATTGCCGCCTGCCGGCTCAGCTCCATCGATACGTTGAGCGCTACCCCTGCCTGATTGAAAAACTGATCGAGCAGTCGGCGTGTATTTCCGCCGCGTTCTCCCAGGATCAGTTTCTCGCCAGCCAAAGCATACGGGCTTACAGTCCGCTGCGCTGCTAGTCGATGGCGAGGTGAAGCAATAGCCACCAGCGAATCTGAACCGAGCCGCTCCGTTTCTATGGCACCCGCCTCGACAGGCAGTGAGACAAACGCTATATCCAGCTCACCAGCGAGAATCTGCTCAACCAGTGCCTTGCTGGTGCCAGACACAACCACAATCTCTGCTTTCACATGCTGCTTACGAAGCTCTTTGAGAATTTTGGGCAGAGCTTCAGTCAGCACCATTGCGGAGGCGCTGCCTATGCGCAGCCGGCCGCGTTCGGCGCCGGTAAGTTCCGCGATCTCTTCGAGCGCCGCCTCGTGTTCGCGAAGGATTTGTCTAGCACGCTGCAGCAAGTGCTCGCCTGCCTCAGTCAGAATCACGCGCCGAGGGGCCCGCACAAACAACTTTGCACCCACTTCGTTCTCCAGTTGCCTGATCTGCATGCTTATTGCCGCTTGCGTGACATGTACGCGTGCTGCTCCGGCGGTAAAAGTACCTGTGTCGGCGATCGCCACAAAAGCCCGAAGCTGTCTGATTTCCATGGGTTTGCCAGCGCTATTAAGAGAAGTTATCGCAATAATAAATTCTTTTAGTTTCCATTATACAACAGGCTTACCTAAAATGGGCCAGAAAGGCACTTTCAATTTAGGTAAACGCGCAAGGGGACTATGTTAACTACTGAGCGCCGATCAGCGGATTACCTCACGCCCAGAAGCCTTCGCGCGCGGGATGCCGTTGTAGGCGTGGATGGTGGAGGAACCAAGACGCAAGCCGTGATCATCGATTCTCGGGACAAGGTGATCGGTGAGGGCGTTGCCGGTCCATCGAACCCGATGCGTGTCGGAGTGGCAAATGCCGCCGCCGCAGTGCGCGAAGCTGTTGACAAAGCTTGCAGCGCTGCCAGAGTACGCCGGACGGATTTGGTAGCCGCGCAAGTTGGGTTAGCAGGCGCGCGCCGAAATTCATTGCGCGCCCGAATGCGCGAAGCGCTCAGTAATATTATCTCTGGCGAAGTGACAGTTGTGACTGATGCAGACATCGCTCTCTACGGGGCTACAGATGGCCAGCCAGGTATGGTGATCATTGCCGGAACTGGCTCGATATGTTGCGGGATTAACTCTCGTGGCAAACGCGCCTGCGCCGGCGGCTGGGGTCCTCTGGTAGGTGATGAGGGAGGTGGTTCCTGGATTGCACGTCGAGCACTCGCAGCTGTCGCCCGCGCCTCCGACGGGCGCGGTCCCAAAACCTCATTGACTGAGGATGCTTGCTCGTACTTTCATGTTACCGCTCCGGACGACCTTGCGACAGCCATCTACGCTCCAACCATCACCAATGAATGGCTGGCGGGCTTTGGTAAGTACGTGATCGAGGCGGCACACGCGGGCGATCGGGTGGCACTGGAGATAATTGCAGAAGCGGGTCAGGAACTCGGACTCTCAGCATCGGCCGTCATTCGCAATCTCAAACTGGAGCGCGAAACCTTCCAAGTTGCCTACGTCGGTCGCGTGTTCAGTGCAGCCGGCCAGCTCGTCCTGGCTCCCATGCGTTCGGAGATCCGCAAAGTCGCTCGCAAGGCTTTTTTGGCCCCTCCGCGTTATACTCCTGCGGTCGCTGCCGCGCGCATGGCCCGCGAACATTTCAATCACGTGGCCCTCGCGGTGTGAGTGACTGCCGAAAGATGCATTCCGAAACTCCTGAACCGTTCCCTGTTACCGAAGAAGAGAATCCTCGAACCGCAAACCTGAGTTCGCTGCCGGTGGCGGAGATTGTCCGGCTGATGAATCAGGAAGATGAGCAGGTTGCTGCGGCCGTAGCGCGCGTGCTGCCCGAGGTAGCACGGGCGGTAGAAGAAATAGTAGGGCGGCTTAGCGCAGGCGGCCGGCTTTTTTATGTAGGCACAGGCACTTCAGGACGGCTCGGTGTGCTTGACGCCGCCGAATGCCCACCCACTTTTGGCGTGTCGCCCGACCTTGTGCAGGCGGTTATCGCGGGCGGCTATGAAGCATGCTATCGTGCCGTTGAGGCCTCAGAAGACGATGCAGAAGCGGGTAAACGCGATATTCAGGCGCGCTCACTAACTGCCGCAGATGCGTTGGTCGGAATCGCGGCTTCGGGTCGCACTCCTTACACTGTAGGCGCGCTGGCTTATGGACAGACTCTTGGCGCCTTAACGATCGCAGTTACGTGTGCGCCGGATTCACCGGTTACGCGAGTGGCGGCAATCAGCATTGTCCCTGTTGTTGGCGCTGAAGTCATTGCAGGATCGACGCGTTTGAAAGCTGGCACGGCCCAGAAAATGATCCTGAACATGTTGTCGACTGTCAGCATGGTCCAATTAGGTTACGTCACGGGAAATCGAATGACCGGTGTCCAGGCGCGGAATGCAAAGCTGCGCCAGCGCGCACTTCGCATTCTGATGGCGGAGAGAAAATTGGCTCCAGAGGCCGCAACAGCAGCACTGGCCGCTGCCGACGGCGATCTAAGGTTGGCATTGTTGATGACCCGGACGGGACGAAGTCTCGCCGAAACGAAAGATGCTTTGGCCGCTTCCAAGGGAGTTGTTGAACAGGCCATTCGGGCCCTCCTGGAAGGAAGTTAATGTTGAGGTGTCGGGAAGTTTGGGGACAAATGCCTTCACTCCGTAGGAGTGACATGTTCATAGCAACAGCACGTTCCCAGTAACAGCTCGCCGGACCAATGAAGGCTCTGGATCTCGCAATAATATTTGGCTACCTCATCGGCATAGTTCTGTTTGGTACATGGTTTGCCCGCAAGCAGAAGACGACGAGTGATTACTTCCTTGGCGATCGCTCAGTGCCCTGGTGGGCGGTGGCCTTTTCGATTGTCGCCACCGAAACCTCGACAATAACATTCATTTCTGTTCCCGGAATTGCCTTTGCCCGAGGGGGAAATTTTGAATTTCTGCAACTAGTCTTTGGTTACCTGCTCGGGCGCATCGTAATTTCGTTCGTCTTTATCCCCTCCTACTTTCGCGGTGAGTTACTGACTGTTTATCAGCTTCTCGACCGGCGCTTTGGCGCTAAAATTAAAGTGTTGTCTGCCTCCTTGTTTATTGTAATGCGCAACATGGCAGACGGCATCAGGCTTCTGTTAACGGCGATCGTTCTGGCAGCCGTGTACACCTCATTTCAACCGGCGGCGAATGCTGACACGATTATTATCGCCTCTGTTTTCTTAATTGGCGTCGCGATGATCGTCTTCACCTACTTCGGCGGCATGGAGGCGGTAATCTGGGTCGAAGTCGTGCAGTTGGCTATCTACATTGCGGGCGCCATTGCCGCCGCCCTGATCCTTGCTAGTTCCATTGAAGGTGGGACAAGCGCGGCAGTGAACCTGGCAACCCAATTCAGGAAGTTCACTATTTTCGATTTCAGTCTTAATTTTACAAAGACCTATACATTTTGGGCCGGACTAATTGGTGGCTGCTTCTTGACCATGAGTACACACGGCACAGATCAGTATTTGGTACAGCGCTACCTTTGCACGGATCGACCTCGCCGGGCCGCAGCGGCACTGCTAACCAGCGGTGCTATTGTCCTTGCCCAATTCATCGGGTTCCTATTTATTGGTGTGCTGCTCTTTGCGTTTTACCATCCATTTACGGCCCCTGAATACGCAACAGCGTCGACAGCGGCTGCGTTTCCGTTTAGCGGCAGTGACCGCGTTTTCCCTGACTTCATAACGCGGCATTTGCCAACCGGTCTGTCAGGGTTGGTTGTGGCAGCAATTTTCGCGGCGGCAATGTCTTCCTCGCTAAATTCAATTGCCGCGACTGCTGTCAACGATCTGTATAAACCACTGAAGCCAGAACATGCAGACAAGCACTATTTGAAAGTGTCGCATGTGCTAACACTAATTTGGGGCGCGGTCCAGATTCTATTTGCACTCCTGTTTAGCCGTTGGAATCGCTCGGCCCTGGATCAGGCGCTCTCGATTGCTTCGTTGATTAACGGTCCGGTCTTAGGAGTTTTCCTGGTAGGGACTTTTCTCCGTCGTGTCAGCCAACCGCCGGCTTTGATCGGCATGCTTGCAAGCATCGTGGCAATGCTCTACATCTTTTTCATGACGCGCATTGCCTGGACCTGGTACGTGTTTATTGGCAGCGCTATCACGGTGGGGGCAGCAGGGCTGGCGAGTTTAGCTTTTGCTCCAGCCCCACCCAACCGGCGCGACGAACTTGCGCCAGGCAGCGCATTTGAAAGGTCAATTGGATGACAACGGCTCCTCCCCAACGGTAGAAGCTGTGAAAAAATCCTAAAATGGCTTCGGGTGAGCAAATCAAATGTTCTCAAAAGAAAGTGGGCCGTCAGCAGATTCGCAGTCAGGAAGGGGTTGCTTGCACCCGCTGATACATAACCATTCACCTGCAAGGATTCAGCGGGTGCAAGCAACCCTTCCTGACTGCGACTTACTGGAGTTGAATGGATAAACCTTCTGCATGACTTTAACTAACCTTCTTCATTGCAAGGGAATTAGTTTGTTGCTTGCGGCTATGTTGACCCTGATGCCGATAGGTACTCAGGGTCGGGCGGCCGTGAAGTCGCTGCGTGCTGCATCCAACCCTGCAAATAAAAACTTTACGAAGGGTGTAGGAGCTTATCCCAGTCAGCCATCACTTACGGCTCTAAAATGGGCCAACAAGCAATTAGGGAGAATGACGCTGGAGGAAAAGATTGGGCAGCTTATCTCCGTGGGAGTGAATGCCACCTTTCTTAATCAGGACAGCGAAGCGTTTCGCGCCCTGAAGCACCAGGTCACGGAGAATTATATTGGTGGCATCATTCTTTTTCGTGGGCCAGTTTACGAATCCGTAATGCTGATGAATCGAATGCAGCAACTGGCGCGTCATCCGTTGCTGATATCGGCGGATCTCGAAGCCGGCGCTGGCATGCGTTTCGACGACACTGTGAACTTCCCCTGGAATATGGCCGTCGGGGCTACCACAAACCCCGATTATGCCCGACGGCAAGGAGAGGTCACGGGCCGCGAAGCTCGGGCACTCGGTGTGCAACAGATTTATGCGCCCGTGGTGGACGTGAATAACAATGCTGCCAACCCAGTGATCAATGTTCGTTCTTACGGCGAAGACCCTGACGACGTTGCTCGCTTTGGTGCGGCCTTCACCGAAGGCGCGCAGAGCGCCGGGGTGATCGCGACCGCGAAACATTTTCCTGGCCATGGCGATACAGCTACTGATTCACATCGGGGACTTCCCGAAATTAGTGTGGGCCGCCCGCGATTGAACGCCGTCGAGCTAGTTCCTTTCCGCGCGGCCATTCAGGCAGGTGTCGGGGCCGTCATGGTTGGTCACATCGGTCTACCACAACTTGATCCAACCCCGATTAAGCCGTTGCCCGAAAGCACAAAAATGAAACCCATCGACACTGATGAGCAGGGTGAGATAATCAGCGAAAATGCGACGCTGCCCGCAACGTTGTCCCCGGTGGTGGGAAGACTTCTGCGCCGGGATCTCAGTTTTCCGGGGCTAATTGTTACCGATGCGCTAAGCATGAGCGGGCTCACCATATATTTCACTCAGGAGGAAGCAGCCATCCGAGCGTTGGAAGCGGGCGCCGATATGCTGTTGAAGCCGGCTGATCCCGACGCTGCATTTCGGGGCGTGGTTGAAGCGGTTAAAAGTGGCCGCTTGACTGAAAAGCGAATCGAGGAGTCGGCGCGCAAGATTCTGGCGGCCAAGTATGATTTAGGGCTTGTCAAACAAAGGTTGACGTCACTGGATGAGATTGATCGCGTGGTGGCGAGGCGAGAAACCAACGCGCTGGCGCAAGAGATAGCCGAACACGCCATCACGCTTGTGCGCGACGACGATAAGCTCCTTCCCCTCTTGAGCTCGCAGCCCGATGCCAGGATATTCAATCTGGCGATTACCAACGGCGATGATCGGCTGTGGATTACAAACGCCTTTGTGGGAACAATGGCCCTGTCAGGAAGAAAGATGGAGACGCGTGTCCTCGATGATCGCTCCTCCAGCGCGGAAATAGAAGAAGCTTTACAGAAGGCGAAAGCGGCTGACATCGTCATAGCTTCCTTATATGGGCGCGTGCGTACAGGACAGGCGCGCAGCGTCGGCTTGCCTGAGCCAGGCGCAAAGGCATTGTCAACTTTGATTGCCAGCAACGTCCGGATTATTGGCATCAGCTTTGGCAACCCTTATCTGTTACAAGCCTTTCCCCAGTTGCGGACCTATCTGGTAGCTTACGGCGATATGCCTAGCCTCCAGCAAGCTGCCACACGAGCGCTGTTGGGTGAAATTGATATCCTGGGCAAGTTGCCAATTTCTCTGCCGGGGCTATATCCACGCGGCACGGGGATACAGCGCAAGAAGGCCAAGTGACAGAGAACCCACTCTTGTCCTATTCTGTGTAATAGTTCAGGCTCCCGATAAAACGCGAGGAACAGGATGACCACCGAAGAAAGGCTTGATCGGCTCGAACGGATAGCCAGGCTGATGGTTCGTGCTGGCCTTCGGGCACGCCGCCAGATGCGCGATCAGGATGAGAAGATCAACATAATGATCGAGTCCCAAATGAAAAACGAGGAGCGCTTCGCGAGATTAGCTGAGTCACAGTTACAATTAGCTGAGTCACAGGCGCATACAGATCGCCGGCTGGATGCCCTCATTGACATCATCAGGGAGGGACGTAACGGAAAGTCACAATAAACTCGACTCCGTCTAAACACGCTTCCTCACCAGAGCTGACTCCTGAAGATAATCTTGCCTTTAACTACGTTTCGACAAAGGCGCAAACGCTCCATAAAGCACTTCGCCGCCGTCCTTATTCTGTCTGTCGCATATGCGCCGTCGGCCCTTTGCTATGACCTCATCCTAAGGCTGCCTGATGCGAATCCGATTCGCCTTTCCATGTCTGCGCAAAGGCTAGCGCAGATCGATGGCGTGATCGGTAATGCAATCACCCAACATCAATTACCAGGCGCCGTGGTTCTGATAGGTAGGAGTGGTCGCGTCGTATGGCGCAAGGCTTATGGTGCGCGCGCGCTCGAGCCGGCCCGCGAAACCATGACGACGGGTACCATCTTCGATCTCGCGAGCCTGACCAAAATTGTAGCCACTGCAACAAGCATTATGCTGCTCGTCGAGCGTGGAAAGGTACGGCTGAGCGATCCACTTTCCCAATACATTCCCGAAATCAGAGGTAAAGGCAAAGAGGGCATTACTATCGAGTTACTGCTCACGCACCGGGCCGGGTACGGGCCTGACTTTGATCTACGGGAGCGCTGGACTGGTTATGACGAGGCGATCAAGCGGCTGATCAGAGAGCCGTTGCGAAATCCACCTGGAGCTAAATTTGTTTACAGCGACATTGGTTACATTGCGTTAGGGGAAGTGGTTCATCGCGCCAGCGGCTTGCCGCTCGGTGAGTTTGCGCGCCGAAATATCTTTGCGCCGCTGGGGATGCGTGCTACAGGTTTTCGGCCCAATTCCATTCTGAGAAAGCGAGTGGCTCCCACGGAAACGCGGCGTGGCCAATTAAGTTATCTGGGAGACACTGGTGAGAACGCGGGGCCCGAGGGAGAAAAATGGTTGCGGGGCGAAGTGCACGATCCCACCGCGTATCGAATGGGCGGAGTTGCAGGACACGCCGGATTGTTTTCCACTGCAGACGACCTGGCTATTTATTGCCAGATGATCCTGAACGGCGGTCGATATGCCCGAGCGCGCATTCTCAGTCCATTATCTATAGCGGAGATGACCAGACCGCGTTTGGTAACTGCGGCCGGCTGGGCGCGCGGTCTTGGCTGGGACATCAACAGCAGCTTTTCCACCAATCGCGGTGATCTTTTTCCACTCGGCTCATTTGGACATACGGGCTTTACCGGAACGTCACTCTGGCTCGACCCTGTTAGCCAGATGTTCGTTATCTTTCTCAGTAATCGTGTTCACCCTGACGGGAAGGGAGATGTAGCGGCGCTGCGGGGAAAAGTCTCTTCAATTGCAGCCGGTGCAATCATGGACCTGGCTGCCGTCGGCCGGGCCAGACTCCAATGGTCTCGCTACTATGAGCAGCTAACCGCAGACCTGGGTCGTTTCAGCGTCTCTGGATTAAACGACGGTTCTGAGAGGTCGCAGAACGAGAATCCTGAAACAGAAACACAAGTTATTGCTGGAATTGACGTGCTTGAGCGTGATGGGTTCAAGCAACTTTCAGGTTTGCGAATTGGGCTGGTCACTAATCACACTGGGCGCGATCGAGCCGGTCAGCTAACCATAGACGTGCTCTCTAAGGCTCCTTCGGTCCAGCTTGTCGCGCTGTTTTCGCCAGAACATGGAATCCGCGGCCTGGCGGATCAGAAAGTGTCAGACAGCCGGGATGAAAAGACAGGTTTGCCAATCTACTCGCTTTACGGAGAGTCGCGCCGTCCAAAGCCGGAACAACTGCAAAGCCTTGACGCCTTAGTCTTTGATATTCAGGACATTGGGACGCGCTTCTACACCTATATCTCGACGCTGGGTTACGTGATGGAAGAAGCAGCAAAAATGCGCCTCCGTGTGTTCGTGCTTGATCGACCCAATCCAATAGGCGGAGTTGAGATTGAAGGGCCACTGGCCGACGAAGATAAGTTTTCTTTTACCGCTTATTACTCACTGCCTGTCAGGTACGGCCTGACCATCGGTGAGCTGGCCCGGTTTTATAACCAGGAGCGAAAGCTGGGTTGCGATCTACAAGTCATCCAGATGGAAGGCTGGAAGAGAACGATGTGGTTTGATGCAACCAACCTCACCTGGGTGAATCCGTCGCCAAATATGCGTAGTTTGACCGCGGCGTCGCTCTATCCGGGAATTGGATTACTGGAGACCACAAATGTATCAGTGGGCCGGGGGACAGAGAGGCCTTTTGAGATTGTGGGCGCGCCGTGGATTGACGGTCAGCGTCTGGCCGACTACCTTAATCGTCGTTCCCTAAAAGGTGTGCGTTTTGTAGCTATGAGGTTTACACCGACGGCTTCAGTGTTCCAGGGGGAAGAGTGTGGCGGCGTAAACATCATTATTACGGATCGCCGCTCGTTTCGCCCTGTGTTGGTGGGTATAGAAGTGGCAGTCGCGTTGCGCGTGCTTTATGCGGATCAATGGAAAGTGGACGACCTGAGATTGTTAGCTAACAGGGCCACTCTCGAGCGCATAAAGCGGGCGGCAGCGCCCGAAGAGATCGTTGGGTCATGGGAAGCACAGTTGGAACAATTTCGCCACGCTCGGACCCGGGCTTTGATTTACGAATAAACGAGCTGGCAACGAAAAGGGTTCTGGGCATTGTGTAATTTCGAAGTTTCTTTTAGGCTTGCCGTCATCTCGAAGTTATAATCCGGGCCAACTGGCTGGAATATCGGCAAAACGTAGGAGGGGCAATGAAAGAGGCAAACAAGGAATCATTCGAAGGAACCTTCGATGGCGAGTTACTACAAGCAATAATGCAGCACTCAATGCTTGCACATCCGTTTTACCAGGCCTGGAGTGGAGGGCAGTTAAGTAGATCCATTTTGGGGCAATACGCCAAGCAGTATTATGCCCACGTTCAGGCCTTTCCCACGTACGTCAGCGCTGTGCATTCACGCTGTCCGGATCTTTCTGTCCGCCAGCGGCTGCTTGAGAATCTGATTGAAGAGGAACACGGCCATGAGAACCATCCTGAGTTGTGGCTGCGATTCGCTGAAGGCCTGGGAGTAGCTCGAGAAGACGTGAGGAACGCCGAACTACTACCTTCGACTGCAGATTCTGTTAGGTCCTTGCGGTCCCTCACTCAGAGCGACGATTACCGGGAAGGTTTGGCGGCGCTCTATGCATACGAGTCTCAGATACCGGCTGTCGCCCGCACCAAGCGCGAAGGTCTTAAAAACTTTTACGGCATGGATGACCCCAGAATGGTGTCGTTTTTCACCGTTCACGAGAGTATCGATGTTCTTCATCAACAAAGTGAATTAGAGATCCTGTCGAAGAAATGTGATAACTCTGAGGCCCAGGCGCGGGCAGTAGCAGCAGCCCGTAAAGCCGCCGGAGCGTTATTGGCTTTTTTGGATGGCGTCTCCGAGGCATACCTATCCGAGGCACATTAACTTCGCCGTAAGCTTGCAGCATCCTCAAAGAAAAGTGCGAATATTTTTTCTTTGTTCTTGGAGCTCCGTCTCATTGTCTGCGCGGCTCAGCCAAACTGCCATTAGAAATTATTATCGAAATAATAAGAATCTTTAGCTACCATTATCCCCCAACCGCCCATATAATCAGCGTCCAGGTTGCTGACAATTCACGCTGGCTCATTACGCTTGTTGGATTTTTCGAGCTGTGGAGCTTGTTGACGTCAGCCCAACACACTCTTTATATTCTTACCCACAGCGGTTGATCATAAATCCGCCCAGACCCGAGGGGTTCATGGTTGTTCTCATCCATCCAAAACGGCATTAATTTCAAGTGTGTAACGCAGTCACTGTTTGAAAAGGAGTCAGGTTATGCAAAATGTCGCGACCACTGACAGTGGTACCTATGTCTTCGACTCCTTGCAGGTAGGCACATACACAGTCACCGTTGAGAAGGGGGGCTTAAGAAATTCGTTTCAACTGGGAATGCCGCCAATGTCAACCAGCCGACGACCATAAACGTGACCCTTGAAGTAGGTGCGTGCAAGAAGTGATAGTCGATTACGAGTAATAAAGCGATCAGAACGGTAATTAAGTCGTCCACTTTGTGCCGCTTCGCGGGGGTTTAATGTATTTAGTTTTCAGCAACGGGCCGCAATTTAGATCTTGTTAACTAGAGGTTAGCCGGTGTATAAGTTGCAGAGTCTTCAACAGCGTACTGTAATGCCATCCACCATAATTTGCGTCGCCAACTTTTGGAATCAAGGAACCGTTCCAGGGATTCTACAAACAGCCTCGTGGGTAACACGATCCGACTCCAATTCTTTCGAAGCTGATAAAGAGGACATTCCCATGAAACGTTATCTCGTAACCACGCTCCTGACGCTGGTAGCGCTTGTTTTGAGTCTGGGTTTTACCGCGGCTGTTTCAGCCCAGGAGGTCACCGGAACCATAACCGGCACTGTAACAGACGCCAACGGCGCCGCCGTTTCCGGCGCGACCGTGACTCTTACCAATGTAGGCACCAGGCTTGTGGTGCGTACGGTGAGCACGAGCGACGATGGCTCTTTCTCGGCTCCTCTAGTGCCGGTGGGAGAATACACACTGACGGTGGAAGCGCCGAATTTTAAGAAGACTGTCCAAACCAACCTCAAGCTCGACGCAAATCAGACGCGCACGTTAGATGTCACGCTCGAGGCGGGAAACATTGCTGAGACAGTCACTGTAACCGCTGACCCAGTGGCCGTGCAGCTAACAACGCCAGCGACGTCAACCGTCATTAACGGCGACCAGGTCAGGGAACTCTCGCTCAACAACCGCAACTGGGTACAGTTGGTGGCACTGGCGCCGGGCGTTTCCAACGATCTGGCCGATCAGGTGTATGTGGGAACGACCAATCCTGCCGGACAAGCCAACATCATGAATATTGCGGTGAATGGCGCGCGCAGTGCCCAAAACACTTACAGGGTCGATGCGGCAGACATCACTGACCGCGGCTCTAACATCACGATTCAGGGCTACCCCAGCGTTGATTCGATTGATCAGTTTACGGTTTTGCGCTCGCTCTATCCGGCGGAGGCAGGCGGCAGCGGAGGCGGGCAGGTGAATGTGGTGACCCGCTCCGGCGGCGAGAAGTTTCACGGCTCCTTTTTTGAGTTCGTTCGCAACGATAAACTCAATGCTAATGACTTTCTCTCAAACACAGTTGCCAATCCACCTTTCGGTCGTGAATCTAACGGCAAAGCTAAACGCACCCCATTCCGCTACAACAATTTCGGTTTTACGATCAGCGGCCCGGTATATTTGCCGCGCTTTGGAGAAGGTGGAGACGCAGTTCACCGGGTGAACCGCACGTTCTTTTTCTTCTCGGAAGAACAACGACGTGACATTCGTTATCCACTGCTTTCTTCAACCGTGCCTGACCTCGCTATGCGACAGGGGATTTTCCCGATAGACATTTGTGTGAGAGCAAATGCTCCTACCACGGCAACGGCTACATGTTTGGATATCTTGCCGGCCGGTGTCCCGCTCTCGTCCCGAGCAAGTATCAACCCTGTGGCGCAGCAGTACCTTACCTTTATTTATAACAAGCTGCCGGCGCCAACCAATGCGCTCACTCGAGCACTCCTTTTCCCGGCCCTAAATACTTCCGATTTCCGCCAGGAGATCATTAAGCTTGACCATGCATTTACAAACGACTGGTCGGTTTATTATCGCTTTCAGAATGACAAAATTCCCACTATCGATGTGAACGCGTTGTTCTCACAGGGTTCGGGTTTGCCAGGAGTTTCGACCACGTCAACGAATTCACCCGGTAGAACGCACACGTTCCAGTCAACACATGTCGTCAACCCAAAGCTGGTTGTAGTGGGGCGTTTTGCTTACGGGTACGGCGCTATTTTGAGTCACCACGTGGGCACTCTGGCCTTAATTAACTCTCCGATTACGCCGCCATTGGCCTACCCGAATACTCGAGACCGCGTCCCCACAGTCGCTGGAAACGGTTTCAGTGCCTTGCAAAGCTTTGGTCCCTACGACAACTTTTCTTACAAACGGAATTATTCCGGTGATGTGACCTGGATCAAGGGTGGTCACACATTCAAATTCGGGGCAATCTATGGTCAATATCGTAAGAATGAAAACGCTTTGGCGGGAAGTAATGAAGGCGTGTACAGCGGGTTCTTGAATACGCTTCTATCCAGCCCACAACAATTGAGTGTGTTGGCTCCGCAGGTTGCCGGCCAGGATACTAACGCCGCGCGCCGTGCTAACTTCCAGGCCTTTGCGAACTTCTTACAAGGCAATAACCTGACTTTCTCCCAGGCACGTTTTGATTACACTGGAGACCTGCGGCAGATTGCGTGGGAAGCTTACGGCCAGGACGAATGGCGATTTCATCCAAACCTGACGCTTTATTACGGTATGCGCTATTCCTTCTTTGGATCTCCCTATGACAAAAACGGACGCTTATCGAACTTTGACCCTTCACTCTTCAATGCAGCAGATGCTCCTCGTGTTACCGGTGCTGGAAACCGCGTGGTTGGCACTGGGAATTTCTGCAACGGTATGATTGTAAATTCCCAGAACTATCAAACCGCCGCCAACAACTGCACGCCTATTGCTTCACCCTATGGCAAGCACGTAGTGAACGCTCCGAAAGACAACTTTGCGCCGCGGGTAGGGTTGGCTTGGGATCCATTCGGTAAAGGCAAGACTTCCGTTCGGACAGGTTATGGCCTTTTCTACGATCAGGTTCTCAACGGCACTTATCTGCAGAACATTGGTACCAATCCACCATACCAGGAAACATTTACGATCAGCCAAACGCGACTCGACCAGCCGGTCCCACCGGGAGTAACTGTGACGGCTGGCGCATCCGTCGCGGCCCCAAACATTCGGGCCATTCAGCCAAATTGGAAGGATCCATACATGCAACAGTGGTCCTTGGATGTTCAGCAACAGTTTGGTAATGACACCCTGTTTACTGCGGGCTACTTTGGCTCAAAGGGCACACATCTGATTGGCGCTTATGAACTGAATGACCTGCCACCGGGATTTGCAATTTCACGGGGACCTACTGGATGTGCCGTTGGCGCTTCAACTACGCCGACGGCTCCCTGTCACGTGGCAGGAACCGGCTTTTTCTCTGGCGCTGCAACAAATATCCTGGATCAGCTTCGGCCTTTTCGAGGTTATCGAGGAATCAACATGATCACGCCGCAATTCAATTCGAACTATCACAGTCTTCAGGTCTCGGGCCAGCATCGGTTTACGGGCGCGTCGCAGCTTAATCTGGCTTACACCTGGTCCAAGAATCTAACAGATAGTCCTAACGACCGTACTAACGCTCCGCAAAATTCGTACGACATCAGGAGCGAATACCAAAGAGCTACGCTTGATCGCAGACATGTCCTGAGCTTGAACTATATCTATGAGTTGCCCTTCTTCCGGTCACAACAGGGCTTTACGGGTAAGCTTCTCGGAGGATGGCAAGCTTCAGGCATAATCGTCTATAACAGCGGACTGCCTTTCAGCGTAGTTACTTCATCCTTTGACGCCTCCGGACTTGGGAATATTCCGGTGTTACAGGCAGGCAATAGACCGAACTTGCTCTGCGATCCGAACGCAAACGCGCCCGGCACCGCACAGCAGTTTTTCAATACTGCCTGTTTTCAACGTAATCCTCTGGCCACTGCGACGAATATTGTAAATGCCCCCGGGAGTGCGGGCCGCGGCATAGTCAACGGGCCTTCGACGAAGCGAGTCGATTTTACTATGACTAAGAACATCCGTTTCGGGGAGAGTATGCAACTCCAACTTCGCGGTGAGGCATTCAACATCTTCAATACCACGAACTTCAGGACTCTCAGTGTAAACGTTACTGCTGCCAACTTCGGCTCAGTGACGGCGGTGCGCGATCCTCGCACGATTCAGCTCGGAGCGAAATTCAGTTTCTAGCCGAGGCTCATTGTTTTCTCCGTGCCCGCGAGGACTAGAAGTCCGGCGGGCACGCGTGCGTTTGGGATCTGTGCCTATCGTTAGCCGATCGCAGCTTCTCTTGATAATCGACAAAATGCTATAGGCGTTCTCATTATTCAACTGGTACGTGTGCGTGCTGTGCGCTCGATCGGGCTTGCCGCAAACTAACAGTTTGCGTTACAAAGACGCAGAATTGAAGGACGCAAGATGACCTTCGGAAAACATTCTTTGCTCCTTTCTGGAGCTCGCATTGTGTTGCCCGGTCGAATACTGGAAGGCGCCGCGCTCACAATTCGGAATGGCCGAATCGAGGAAGTCGGCCCTTCGCAAGGGAGTGTGGCGACCCAAACACGCATTGATTTGAAGGGATGCACCCTTTACCCAGGTTTTATTGACGTCCACATTCACGGGGCGAAGGGTGTCGATACAATGGAGGCGAACAAGAATGGGCTTGCGACTGTTTCAGTATTTCTCGCTTCGCAGGGTGTTACCGCCTGGTCGCCCACGCTAGTGCCAGCGCCAGATAGAGACTATCAGTTAGCTGTCAAGGCCATCACGGAGTTGATGGTGGAACAGTCTGATGCGTCCAAAGACGAGCGGCAAAGGAAGTTGGGAGCGCGTGCGCTTGGTGTGCATTATGAAGGACCGTTCGTTAATCAGTTACAGTGCGGCGCCCTTCGGACGGATTACTTCAAAACGCTAACCGCGCTTTCCGAACTTCATAATCTGCCATTACCCCAGGCGCAGCCGGCAGTGAAGATGATGACGGTGGCGCCGGAGGTTGAGGGCGGCGTTGATCTAATTCACGGGTTGAAAGCTCGAAATTGGGTTGTAGCAATTGGGCATACGCGTGCCGATGTCGAGGTCCTGGACCAGGCATATAAGGCCGGCGCTCGTCACATGACTCATTTCATGAATGCCATGCCGCCTATGCATCACCGGGCGCCAGGACCCGTTGGGTGGGGGCTGGTCCGAGATGACGTGACCTGCGATCTGATCGCTGATGGTGTTCACCTGGATCCATTTATGCTGCAGTTATTACTGCGGATGAAATCACCTAAACGGCTGACTCTTATTAGCGACGCGGTTGCGGCAACAGGCTTAGGAGATGGCGAGTACAAAATCTGGGGCGAAATTATTGAGGTCAGAAAGGGGCGCACCCGGAACGCCCGCGGGAACATTGCCGGGTCGGTCATTACACTGCTGGACGCAGTCCGAATGATGAAGTCACTCGGCGTGGCAGAGGTTGATATCGCCCAAATGGCATCGACAAACCCGGCGCGTCTTCTTGGTCTTGACCGGGAATGCGGCTCAATAGAGGAAGGGAAGCGCGCTGATCTGGTGGCGTTGGATTCCGAAGGCAACGTACAGTTGACCTTGGTGGGAGGAGCGGTCGCTTATCAAGACCGCTGGTGAGGATTTGACTCCGCTGTGTTAACTACTCCGCTATGATGATCTCTACACGGCGGTTCATCTGTCTGCCCTCTGGCGTATCATTAGTCGCCACTGGCTGTGTTTTGCCAAACCCGCGTACTGCCAAGATACGGGCCGGGTCGATGCCTGCTTGAACAATGTAGTTTCGCACTGAACCAGCTCGCGCTTCGGAGAGCTTGAGGTTATATTCGTCGGAACCGATCGCATCCGTGTGACCCTCGATCTCCATCCGGTACGCGCCTGGGTAAGCGAGCAGGATGCCTGCCAGCTTACTTAGCTTCTCCCTCGCCCCCGGCTTCAACGTTGCTTGATTAAAATCGAAGAGGACATCAGACAAACTCACGATCAACCCTCGCGCTTCACGACGCGTTTCCAGGATCTCGGAGAGCGAGACGAAGAGACGCTGTTGGGCCGCATCCCTCTCCCGGCGGGCTTGTTCAGCTTCAAGCCGCGCATGCTCGGCTTGAATTCTCGCCAACTCTTCATTAGCCTTCGCGCGCTCGGCTTCGGTCTGAGCTTGCTCGACGCGTTGACGCGCTTGCGCTAGTTCCCCCTCGGAGCGAAGCAAGGCATCCCGATAGTCTGCAGTCTCTTGTTTTGCTCGGGCTGCCTCATCTCTAGCTTCGTCAGCTTCTGATTGAGCGCGTGCGATCGTCCGATTGGCCGCGCGACGCTCCGCCGCCAGGCGAGCTTGCTCTTGCCGTTCAACCGCGAGAGCGCGGGCCTGCTCCGCCAGTCGCATCACCTCGTGCGCTTCGCCGCTGAATCTTTTCTCCTTAAGTCGATTTCGCGGCCAGATTTGTTCGAGCGCGGCTAATCTGACTTCGGCCTCGCGCAACTCCGGCTCGGCATATTCGAGGGCGTGAGCCCGACGCGCAATGTCGACCGCACGCCGAGCGCCAAGAACCGGGAGGGGTGTGCTGTAATCAACGCTGGACACTGCCTCACCGCGCGCGGAGGCTGCATATTCCGAACCTGGGTCACCTCGATACTCGATTTGGCTTGCGGTTATGCCACCTTTTGTATTCTTGCGCAGGATATTTTCCGCGATGACGGCGGGGCTTGGCAGTTTTACCAGACCGTGCGGCTCCGCCGTGACAATCAAACCGAAGGTCTTGTAGGGCGTAGTAAATTCGATTTCACGTTTGTCGCCGATGGTCAGCGGTAACTCGCCTAGATTGTCAGCCTGTCCTTCTGGAGCTATGGCCCACAGTACATAGGTCGTGTAGTAAGTGCTGAGGCTCAGCGGGCTGTCAAGGTTCGCGATATCCAGCTTGACCCGCGTACGTCCCTCGGAACGCTTAACATCGGCCTTGCCGCTCACTCTCGGTTTTAGAGCGGTGCCGACCATGTCGATGGATGTGCCCTCATTCTCCGGATAGCTGATCGCAAGAGTGCCCCGCTTGGCAAGGGTCTGCGGGGTTGCGGTTA
>Ga0209751_10000837_pt1 | contig 32448 bp, 24 predicted proteins | sample RifCSP13_1_FD_184019 | JGI IMG/M metagenome (GOLD analysis project Ga0209751, IMG submission 184019) | Soil microbial communities from Rifle, Colorado - Rifle CSP2_sed 13_1 (SPAdes) (version 2) | ecosystem: Environmental > Terrestrial > Deep subsurface > Rock core/Sediment | place: Rifle...
GGGAAGTTGATGGCTGTCGGCGCCCTCGGGAAGTGGATCCCCGTCGACTGGGACGAGGATCTGGTGGTCGACTGGTATGACGTCGACAACACCTGCAAGGCCGACTACTCGAATTACGGCGACTGGGTCAATATGTGGGCTCCCGGGACTGACATCTACTCGACCACGCCTTGGGACAAGCCCTTCTATCTCAACTGGTATGAAGGGGTGGATGTCCGTTATGGGTGGTTGTCGGGCACATCGATGGCGACGCCCTTCGTCTCGGCCACCGCGGCCAGGGCCTGGGGTGTCTTCCCCGCCTACACCAACATCCAAGTTTACGCCCGGGTTCGAGGCAACCCGAGGACGACGATCCCTGAGCACTGGAACCGCTACGTTGGCCCCGCCGACGACGACTGCTGGCCGGCTTCGACGGATATCGACGCGCTGCGCTCGCTCAACGTCGCCGGCCCCATGGGGCGAGGCCTCATCACAGGGATCGCCTATGACGCCAGAACGGGCACGCCGCTGGTAGGCGCCACCGTCCAGCTCCTGACATTTGGCGGCTCATTGATCGGCTCGTCGATTATCCCGACGAACATCTCGACCTGCGTCGGATGCACACCACCGGCGTACGTCTGGTTCGATGACTTCACCAGCATCCTCAATGTCCCGGCGGCGGATGGCGGAACGTACTATCACATGAAGATCACGAAGACCGGCTACACGAACGGAGCCCAGGCGGCCTTCCTCGATGATCTGGAATACGGACTAGCTTGGGTTCTCCCCGGTCGGGGCTGGTCTGATGTCGCCTTCGTGCCGCCGATGAACAATGACCACACCTTCGTCGCCTCCTGGGACTGGGGGTTCTCTGACAACGACCTCGACCTCAACGTGTGGCTCCCCGACCTGCCCAAGCCTGTTGACGACGGCCAGCCGTCGCCGTTCATCGTCGGACCTGAGGGTGATGACTTCGGAACGGTGGTAAATGACCCGGTCGGAGCCATGACGGTCTTCCCGTTTGCGCGTTGGAATCGCGATGGTGGGTACGGCGACTGGCTTGCAGTGGAGTCGACGACGATCCGCGCCCGCCCAGCGGTTGCCGCGCTACCCTACTACACCGGCGATTACGTCGCCATGTTGACCGACTACGGACAGTATGTGGATCTCGACGAGAGCGGCTTCGAAGATCCCGGCGAGGCGCTTCTCGGTCAGGTCTATCCTCGCCTCCAGATCTGGCAGGGCGGGAAGATCAAGATGTGGCTTGCCATGAGCTGCGGCACGCCTGATCACTGGTGGAAGGCGGCCAGCATCGGCAGCGGCGCGACAGGGAGCGCCGCCACGTACACCGTGATCGACACCTGTGGTGACGTGCCTGGGATCGCGCCGTACTTCGCTGAAGGCTTCAGCGGGAGGGTCGAGATTCAGAAATAGCCGTAGGTCGAACTCCCGGGCGCGCCGGGGAGGCTGGGCTGCGGCGGTCGAACCGCCGCAGCCCGCCCCTCTCGGTTTGACCCAAGTGGCGACTGGGCCCCGGGTGGATGATGCGTGCAGGATGATGACTCAATGAAGACGAGGGGTGCTTCCGGCCGGCGGATGTCGCGCCGGGAACGAGCGGCGCGCCTGGTGGCCGGATTGTCGGTCGTTGTCGGGCTGCAACTGGCGTGTGCCCGGGCCGACGTGCTCGCCCCGCCGGCGGGATGGACGTCAGGCGCCACCGTGAGCGCTGGCTCTCCCGTTTCGACCGCCGGCAGCGACCCAGGGGTCCCGGACGAAGGCCTCAGGCGGGCTTTATCCCCGGGTGCCGCTCAAAGCACGGCATCGGCCGGGCTGGCGACCGCCGGAAGTGCTACTCCAGACGCCTTGGCTTGGCCCACGGCGGAGGAGATCGTTCCAGGTCTGTCTGTCGTGTTCTTCCCCTACGGACCCCCGGGGTGGGATCCATCCCCCACCGCAACTTGGTCCTTCGTCGACCTTCCCGACTACGTGTTCCCGACCATCGCCTGGCCCACGGCGACCCCGCGCCCGGCCACGGCTACGCCTCCGCCCACACCGTCGCCCTCGGCCACCGCCACTGTGGAGATGACGATCCTCGCGACGGAGTCGCCGACGTCGGACGGTTCGACCGCCACCTCCACACTTTCCCCTGCGGCGACGGACGTGCCTCCGACTCCGACCTGGCCGCCGCCAAGCGCGACAGCCGTGCCGCTCTCGGCTTCGATGACAGGTCGGATCGCGTTCTCGGCCGACGATGACCAGGACGGAAAGGGCGAGATCTACGTCGTCGAATCCCCATGGGAACAGGCGACACACGTTGCCTCCGCCGACCTCGACCAGATCTTGTGTGACTGGTTCAGCCCTGGCGACGAGATCCTTTTCGAGAGCCACGAGGTGAGTGACAGCAGTCCGCGCCTATACCGGATCGGGGTTGATGGAGCCGATCTGCTGCCCTTGATCCCGCCCGAGATGGCAGGCGCGCAGGCCGACTGGTCCCCGGATGGGTCGAAGGTCGCCTTTGTAGGATGGGTCGGCAGCCAGACGGACGTGTTCGTCGTTGATTCCGACGGCAGCGGGCTTCTACGACTCACGGAGACCGACGCCGACGAGGCCTCGCCCGATTGGTCGCCGGATGGCCGGCGTCTGGTGTATGTTTCGACTCGTGACGGTAACGAGCACGTTTTCCGGATGAACCCGGATGGATCCGGCGATGAACGGTTGACATCCTCAACCGCAGCGGAAAGCGAACCGGTCTGGTCGCCGCAAGGAGGAGGAGTCGCCCTGGTCCGCTCGGACGAGGGTGAGAGTCAGATCTGGTTGGTCGCGGAAGACGGTTCCGCCGAGAATCCGATCCTGGCCGCTGCAAGAAGGGTGGGTTCGCTGGCCTGGTCCCCCGATGGCCGCCTGCTGGCCTTCGTCGCGGACTGGGGCGAGGGAAGCGATGTGTTCGTTCTCCACATCGCCAGTGGCGAGATGCTGCGGCTTACATCGTCGGCGGCCGAGGAACAAGGATTGACTTGGGTTCCGTGATCGGGCTCCGGTCGAGTTTGTCAACGGGCTGTATTCCAGCGTAAGTCGAAGACACGCGATCCGAGCGGAGCGGCGCGGGAATCAGGCCCAGCCACTCCCTTGGGCCCCCGCCTCCCCTACGGGATGCTAAGCGCGATCCCGAAAGACATCGGGACAAGTGTGGGAAGGTCGATTCGCGGGGGCGACACCAAAGGACGTCATTCCCGCGCAAGCGGGAATCCAGGCTAAGTCAATCCCCCAGGCCCCCGCATCCGCGGGGGGCGACAGGAAACTTATCTGTCATTCCCGCGAAAGCGGGAATCCAGGCTAAATCACTCCGCCTGGGCCCCCGCCTTCGCCGGGGCGACATGTCAGCGGGTCCGTCATTCCCGCGTAAGCGGGAATCCAGCCTAAGTCACTCCTCTGGGCCCCCGCTTTCGCGGGGGCGACGTCAAGAGACCGTCATTCCCGCGTAAGCGGGAATCTAGGCGGAGGTCGGCATGCCCTCGCCTCCGAAGGGGGGCAGGCGGACCCCCGGGAGGGGCGACGAGGACAGCCTGTTGCCCAACGGACCCTGGGCTGCCTGGCCTGGACAGAAGTGCCCTCCGGCATGCGCCCTCACCCCTTCGGGCACCCCTTCGGGTGCACCCTGGGTGTGCGCCGCCCTTGGCGCTCTGTAGAGAGCGAAGGGGCGTAGAGGGCGAAGGGGCGTAGAGGGCGAAGCGCGATCGCGCTTCGCATCCCCTTGGGGGATCCCCGGCAGGGCCACAGGTTTAGGGGCCCACTCGGTGGAACCGCCGCCTTTGACACTTGGCGGGGCCAAGCGCGGAAGTCCGTCACTATCCTATTCGTGACGCATTTCACATATTGAGGGGGGAGATGCTCCAGCTTGGCCGGCCAGTCCGGGCCGGGGTTCTGCGAGCCCAGGAATGCGGCTCGCAGACGCTGTCGAGCCATCCCCCAGCGAGGTGAGCCCATGCACGGTTCGCGCGCGAGCGATTCCTTCCTGACGGAGGTGATCGAGAGCACACCGGGCGCGGAGACCTTGATCACCTGCCTCCAGTGCGGGACGTGCGGGGGCTCCTGCCCGTCCGGCCCCGACATGGATCACACGCCGCGCGCGCTCTTCGCCATGATCAACGCCGGCATGCGCGACGAGGTGCTGCAGAGCAACACTCCTTGGTACTGCGTCGCCTGCTACTACTGTATGGTCCGCTGCCCGAAGGACATCCCGATCACCGATCTGATGTATTCGCTCAAGCGAATGGCGGTGCGAGAGAAGCTTTACGACGATCGCGATGCGCCCGACTGGTCGCAGAGCTTCATCGGGATGGTCGACAACTACGGCCGCAGCTTCGAGCTCGGTTTGGCAACTCGCTATCACCTGACCCACCACCCGTTGAAAAAGGTCGGGGTCGGGCCGCTGGCGCTGGACATGCTGAGCAAAGACCGCATGTCGCTTCGGCCGGATCGCATCAAGGGGATCGACCAGCTGCGGGCGATCCTCGACAAGGCCAAGTCCATGGAGGCAGCGTGATGCGTTACGCCTACTATCCTGGCTGCTCGCTCACTCACTCGGCCGCGCCCTACGATCTTTCGACCCGGGCCATCGCCGGGCCGCTCGGCCTGGCGCTGGAAGAGATCGAGGATTGGAACTGCTGCGGCGCCACCGAGTACATCTCGATCAACAAGGCCGCCGCCTATGCCCTGGTCGGCCGCAACCTGGCGCTGGCCGCCCAGCAGGGCGTCTCGCAGGACGTAGTCGCTCCCTGCAGCGCCTGCTATCTCAACCTGCGTAAGGTCGACCACTACATGGGCAAGTACCCCGATCTGCGGGATCAGACCAACCAGTCGCTAGCTGCCGGCGGCCTGCACTACGACCCCGGGTCGCTGCGCATCCGGCACTTGCTCAACGTCGTCGTCGAAGATGTCGGCTTGGAGGCCATCAAGTCCAAGGTCACGCGACCCTTGGACGGTCTCCGGGTGGCGCCCTACTACGGCTGCCTGATCGCCCGGCCGCAGTTGAACGGCGGGAGCATCGACCCCGAGTACCCGACGCATCTCGATCACCTGTTGAAGAATCTTGGTGCGGAGGTCGTCGACTTCCCGCTCAAGACTCATTGCTGCGGCGGGCACATGACCCAGATCAGCGCCGACACGGCCTACGAGCTGATCCGCCGCCTGCTCCACAATGCCGCCGAATACGAGGCCGACCTGATCGTCACCGCCTGCCCGATGTGCCAGCTCAATCTGGATGCATATCAGTCTCAGGTCAACCGGCACTTCGGCACCGGCTATCACCTGCCGGTGCTGTACTTTACGCAGATGATTGGCCTGGCGCTGGGGATGGAACCGGCCGCCCTGGGGATTGGCAGAGAAGTCGTCTCGGCGGCCCCGGCGCTGAAGAAGATTGGCAAGGTGGCGCCGGAGACGCCGGCCGCCCCGAGGCGGCGTAAGCGGGATGACAAGGCGCTGCCCATGCCGCGCCAGCGAGAGGAGGCCTGAGATGGCAGAACGAGTGGGTGTCTACGTCTGCCACTGCGGGAGCAATATCGCCGGCGTGGTGGACGTGGGTGGCGTGGCCCAGTGGGCGAAGGACAACCTCGAAGATGTGGCCGTCGCCCGCGACTATAAGTTCATGTGCTCCTCGCTCGGCCAGGAGCTGATTGAGCAGGACATCAAGGAGCAGGGGCTGACGCGGGTCGTCGTCGCCGCCTGCTCGCCGCACTTGCATGAGAAGACCTTCCGCAAGGCCTGCGCCAACGCCGGCCTCAACCCCTATTTGTGTCACATGGTCAGTCTACGCGAGCAGGTGTCGTGGGTGACGACCGACAAGACCGCCGCCTCCGAGAAGGCCAAGGCGATGATCTCGGCCGGCGTGCGACGGGTGGTGCTGCACGAAGAGCTCGAGCCGACCGAGGTGCCGGTCAACCCGACCACGCTCGTCGTCGGCGGCGGGATCGCCGGGATTCAGGCGTCGCTCGAGTTGGCGGACGCCGGCTACCCGGTCTACCTGGTCGAGCGCGAGCCGTCGATCGGCGGCCATATGGCGCAGTTCGACAAGACCTTCCCGACGCTCGACTGCGCCGCCTGCATTCTGACTCCGAAGATGTCGGACGTCGACGGGCACCCGAACATCCATCTGATGAGCTACAGCGAGGTGGAAGAGGTCACGGGCTACGTCGGCAGTTTCACGGCGCGCATTCGCAAGAAGGCGCGCTACATCAAAGAGGCGGACTGCACCGGCTGCGGCATCTGCATCGAGAAGTGCCCGAAGAAGGTCGTCGACGAGGTCTTCGAAGCCGGCCTGGGTTATCGCAAGGCGATCTACCGCCCCTTCCCGCAGGCCATCCCCAAGTTCCCGGTGCTCGATACGGCCAACTGCACTTACTTCGAACGCGGCACGTGCCGGGCGTGCGAGAAGTTCTGCCCGACCGGGGCGATCGATTTCGAGCAGGCCGACGAGTACCTCGACCTGGATGTCGGCAACATCATCCTGGCCACCGGCTATGACCTGTTTGACTGTGCCAAGATCCCGCAATACGGCTACGGCCGGCTGGCGAACGTCTTCACCAGCCTGGAGTTCGAGCGGATGTGCAATGCCGCCGGGCCGACCGAAGGCAAGATCGTTCTGCGCGATGGGATCACGGAGCCGAAGAGCGTGGCCCTGATCCACTGCGTCGGCAGCCGCGACAAGCGCCACCACCCGTACTGCTCGGCGGTGTGCTGCATGAGCGCCCTCAAGTTCGGGCACCTGGTGATGGAGAAGACCGGCGCCGACGTCACTTCCTTCTATATCGACATGCGGCCGCTGCACAAGAACTACGAGGAGTTCTACGACCGGCTGCAGCAGGAGGGGATGCACTTCATCCGCGGCCGGGCAGCTGAGGTGACCGATGCCGCTCGCCTGCCGGGCGAGGAGGGCAAGCTGATCGTCCAGGCGGAAGACACGCTCATCGGGCGACAGCGGCGATTCCCGGTCGACATGGTCATCCTGCTCGGCGCCTTGCAGCCGCGGGCCGACGCCAAGGAGACGGCGGTGCGCTTCGGCATCTCGTGCAGCATCGACGGGTGGTTCACCGAACGCCACCCCAAGCTCGACCCGGTGGCGACGATGACCGACGGTGTGTTCATCGCCGGCACCTGCCAGGGCCCGAAGGACATCCCCGACTCGGTGTCGCAGGGGGCGGCGGCCTCCGCCCGGGTGCAGGGCATGATCACCACCGGCACCGTATTGATCGAACCGATCATCGCCTCGATCGACGAAGCGCGCTGCTCCGGCTGCCGCATCTGCAACAACCTGTGCCCGTTCAACGCCATCGACTACCTCGAAGCCAAGGGGGTCAGTTCGATCAATGCCGCCTTGTGCAAGGGCTGCGGCACGTGCGTCGCCGCCTGCCCGGCGATGGCGATCACGGGGGCCCACTTCAATTACGCGCAGATCACCGCCGAGCTGGAGGGCATCCTGTACGACGCCGTCCGGGGAAATGGCTTTGGATCCCCGAAGCGAAGCGGAGGGGACGGCCGTCATGCCGTGATCCCCGAGCCGGCCCTCGAGCCGGCGTCGTAGGAGGGTGAGGAGCATGAGCGAAACGACTTTCGAGCCCAAGATCGTCGCCTTCCTGTGCAACTGGTGTTCCTATCGGGCGGCCGATCTAGCCGGCACGGCCCGGATGAAGTACCTGCCGAACATCCGCATCTTACGCGTGATGTGCAGCGGGCGGGTCGACCCGACCTTCGTCTTGAAGGCCTTCGCCCTGGGCGCCGACGGTGTGATGATCGCCGGCTGCCACCCAGGCGAATGTCATTACATCGAGCAGAACTACAAGACGATGCGTCGCTACGAGATGTTGCGTCATACCCTGGGGGCGATGGGGGTCGAGCCCGACCGGCTGCGCCTGCAATGGGCTTCGGCGGCCGAGGGCGCCCAGCTGGCGGCGGCGATCAACGACATGGTTGAGAAGGTGCGCGCTCTCGGGCCGCTGTCCTGGGCGGGCAACTGGTCGGAGAACAGCCATCATCTGGAAGCGATCGAGCGCCTGGCCGGCGAGCACGCCGAGGCGATGGAGGTGGGCGCATGAGCGCTGTCGCAACGCCTGTCCCGGCAGGGAAACCCAAGCTGGCGCTGTACTGGGCCGCTTCGTGCGGTGGCTGCGAGATCGCCGTGCTGGCCATCGACGACAAGATCCTCGATGTCGCCAACGCCTTCGACATCGTCTTGTGGCCGGTGGCGATCGATGCCAAGGTGCGCGACATCGAAAAGATGGACGACAAGTCCATCGACGTCTGCCTGTTCAACGGCGGCATTCGCAACAGCGAGCAGGAGTACATGGCCCAGCTGATGCGCCGCAAGTCGAAGATCCTGGTCGCCTTCGGCTCGTGCGCCCACGAGGGTTGCATCCCGGGGTTGGCCAACCTGTACGACCGGGAGTCGATCTTCCAGTACGTCTACAAGGACAGCCCGTCGGTCGACAACCCGCAGGGCATCCTGCCGCAGCCCGAGTTCCAAGCGCCCGAGGGCACGCTGCACCTGCCCGTCTTCTACGATACGTTGAAGACGTTGGATCAGACGGTCGACGTCGACTATTACGTGCCGGGTTGCCCGCCGGAGGCCGAGAACATCTGGGCCATCGTTCAGGCGGTCGTCGCCGGATTGCAGGGCGCGCCGCTGCCGCCGGCCGGAACGGTGTTGGGAAAAGAGACGACGGTCTGCGACGAGTGCAAGCGCACCCGGTCGGAGAAGAAGATCAAGGAGTTCAAGCGCACCTGGCAGATCATCCCCGACAGCGAGACGTGCCTGCTCGAGCAGGGGCTGGTGTGCTGCGGCATCGCCACCCGCGCCGGCTGCGGCGCGCTGTGCCCGGTCGTCAATTCGCCGTGCATCGGCTGCCACGGCCCGAACGCCGGCGTCGAAGACTTCGGGGCCCGCATGATGACGGCGCTGGCTTCGGTCATCGACTCCCAGGAGCCGTCCGAGATCCAGCGCATCATCGAAGCCGGTATCCCCGACCCGGTCGGAACGTTCTACCGCTTTAGCCTGGCGCACAGCCTGTTGCGGCGCAAGGCGCTCGGCGGGAATGGGAACGGCCGCGGGGTTTCCGTCCCGGTGGCCGTGCCCGTGCACGCGGCGAAGTAGGACCATGTCCTGGACACCTAGGGCCCAGAACCTGCGTTCCCTTGAATTCCCTTGCCAGGGGGTAGGGGGGCGGGCCATTACATGCCCGCCCCCCTTTCCCCCTGAAACCCCCAACCCCCCGCCCACGAAAGCGGCGGTTGAAGGCTCCCGTTCTTTGAAGATGGTACCCGCCGCTACAGCCACCCATCGAACCCGTCATCCACACTGTGGAGGATCCCTTCGCACGAGGGGCGGCCGATCGGCTCCTCGCATCAACGGATCCAACAACGGCCGATCACCTGCACCGCACCTGCGGTGCGCCGCAGGTGCAGGTGTAGCGAGGGTGGGGGGCGGGGGTCCAGGTGATGGGGGGAGGGAGGCGCTTCTCCCCCCTCCCCCCATCCCCTGGAATCCAGGAGGTTCATGATGCAGCGCATCTCGATTGATCCCATTACCCGGCTGGAAGGCCACGGCAAGATCGACATCTTCCTCAACGACGAGGGCGACGTCGCCAACGCCTACTTCCAGATTCCCGAGCTGCGCGGCTTCGAGAAGTTCTGCGTCGGGCGTCAGGCGGAGGACATGCCCAACCTGACCGACCGCATCTGCGGCGTCTGCCCGGAGGCGCATCACATCGCCTCGAGCAAGGCGCTCGACGCGCTGTTCCACGTCGATCCGCCCCCGACGGCCAAGAAGCTGCGCGAGCTGATGTACAGCATCTTCTTCGCCACCGACCACACCACCCACTTCTATGCCCTGGGCGCGCCCGATTTCATCGTCGGGCCGGAGGCCCCGGTGGCCGAACGTAACATCTTGGGCGTGATTCAGAAGGTCGGGATGGAGGTCGCCGGCAAGGTGCTCAAGATGCGCCGCGACGGCCACAACCTGATCATGATGATGAGCGGGCGGCGGGTGCAACCGAACTGGGGGCTCCCGGGCGGGGTCAGCCGCGGGATCACCGAGGAGCAGCGTCAGGAGATCGAAGCCCGCGGCCGAGAAGCCATCGACTTCGCCTTGTTCTCGCTGCAGGCCTTCCGCGACATCGTCCTGGGCAACAAAGCCTACGTCGACCTGATCCTGGGCGACCTCTACACGCATCACACCTACTCGATGGGCATGGTCGATGCGCAGAACCGGGTCAACTTCTACGACGGGAAGGTGCGCGTCGTCGACCCGGAGGGCAAGGAGTTCGTCAAGTACGCCCCGGACGAATACCTGGAGAACATCGCCGAGCACGTCGAGCCGTGGTCCTACTTGAAGTTCCCCTACCTGAAGAAGGTCGGCTGGAAAGGACTCGTCGACGGGGTGGACTCGGGCGTTTACAAGTGCACGCCCCTCTCGCGGCTCAACGCCGCCGACGGGATGGCGACTCCGCGGGCGCAGGAAGCCTATGACGAGTTCTACAAGACGCTCGGTGGTAAACCGGTCCACCAGACTCTGGCGACGCACTGGGCGCGCCTGGTCGAGCTGCTGTACGCCACCGAGCGCTGGGTCGAGCTGGCGACGGACCCGGAGATCACCGGCCCGGAGCACCGCACGTTGCCCACGGCCACGCCGGACGAGGGCGTCGGCATCGTGGAGGCGCCCCGAGGGACTTTGACCCATCACTATAAGACCGACCCGAGGGGCATCCTGACCGAGGTCAATCTGATCGTCGGGACGACGAACAACTATGCCCCGATCGCCATGTCGGTGAAGAAGGCGGCCCAGGGCCTGATCCACAAAGGGCAGGTGACCCAGGGCAAGCTCAACATGGTCGAGATGGCCTTCCGCGCCTACGATCCATGCTTCGGCTGCGCCACGCACAGCCTGCCGGGGAAGATGCCGTTGGAAGTGCGTATCCGGCGGCCCGACGGCGAGGTCATCGAGCGCCTGACGCAGAACCTGGAATAGGAACCTACTGGGGAGCTTCAAGCTTCCGGGAAGCTCGAACGTAGGGGCGAAGGGTTGCGTTCAACCGCAACTCCCCGCGAGCTCCAAGCTCGCGGGGAGCATGTTCGGCCGGGGTGCCGGTCGGCAGGGGGAAGGTCAGGAAGGCTGGCACTTCGCCCGGCATGAGGTCGGGTGTAAGAATCGGGAGGGATTCCCACCTTGCAGACATCGCCCCGCACCCTGATCATCGGCCTGGGCAATCCGTTGCTGCGCGACGATGCCGTCGGACTGCAGGTGGCGCGGCGAGTGAGGGCCGCTCTGGCCGGGCGGGACGACGCCGAAGTTGTCGAAGAATCCTGCGGAGGCTTGCGCCTGATGGAGCGGATGGTCGGCTACGACCGAGCGATCCTGATCGATGCCATCCGCGGCGACCGGACCCCGGGAACAGTGCTGACGCTCGATCCGCGCGAGGTACACACGCAGCACTCGGCTTCGGCCCACGACGTCAACCTGCCGACGGCCCTGGCCCTCGGCCGACGTACCGGCGCCCGACTGCCTTCCGACGACCAGCTGCGCATCATTGCCATCGAGGTCGAAGACGTCGAGACCTTTGGGGAAGAGATGACGCCCGCCGTTGAAGCGGCCGTTCCTCGCGCCGCCGCACAGGTCCTGGCCGAGTTTGATCGCGAGAGGGAGGCGAGATGATCTCACCTGAGAAGCTGCGCCGCTACGCGCACTGCGCCGGGGCGCCGGATGAGCTGCTCAAGCAAGTGGCGATGCTGGCCGAGGAAAGAAGCTTCCAGCCGCGCGCCGAACTCTTCCACGAGGGAGAACCGGCGCGCCGTCTGATGATCCTGGAGTCCGGAACGGTCGATATCGTCCACCGGATGCCCGGCGAGCGAAACGTGGTCGTCGACACCCTCGTCGAAGGGGATCTGATGGCCTGGTCGGCGTTGCTCGAGCCTTACGTCCTCACCGCCAGCGGCGTGGCGCGCACGGCCGGCGTGGCCGTCGAGATCGACGGCGAGGGCATGCGCAAGATCTGCAAAGATAACCCCGAGTACGGACTGGTCATGATGACCGAGGTCGCCAAGACGCTGCGCGCCCGGCTGGAGGCGACGCGCGTTCAATTGGCGGCGGCCAGCTAAGAAAGCCTGGCCGCGCGCCGTGGGGGCGTAGAGACGAAAGCACACCTGCCCTCCTCTCCAGGACGCCGCCCTCACCCCTTCGGGTGCACCCTGGGTGTGCGCCGCCCTTGGCGCATTGCCCCCTGGGGGCGCCCGAAGGGGCGTAGAGGGCGAAGGGCGTGGCGCCCTGTCCCCTGGGGACACCCGCCCCTTGGCGCACTGTAGAGTGCGAAGGGGTGTAGAGGGCGGGGCGGTGTGGTGTGGCGGGCCGTGCCAGGGTGCTTCGCCCCTGCATGTCCTGATGCCTGACTCGAACTCTCCTGAGAATTTGCTTCCAGCTGAGTCGGCCGGCAACCGAAGACTTCGCCGTTTCTTCCGGCGCTTCAATCGACTGATGCTGCTGTTGTGGCGACTCGGCCTCGGCCCGTGGGTCAATGCGTGGCCGGCCGTGGGCGGCCGAATCATGGTGATCACTCACACCGGCCGCAAAACCGGGAGGCAGCACCAGACGCCGGTCAACTACTCGCCGGCAGGGAAAGCGGTCTACTGTACGGCAGGTTTCGGGACCCGCTGCGATTGGTACCGCAATCTCCTGGCCGAACCGCGGGTCGAAGTCTGGCTTCCCAAAGCGCGGTGGCAAGGTCGGGCAGAAGACGTGAGCGATTCGCCGGAGCGGATCCATCGGTTGCGAGAGGTCCTGGTCGCCAGTGGTTTCGCGGCGCGTCTGGCCGGCATCAACCCGCGGCGTATCAGCGATGGAGATCTTGAGCGGCTTGCCGATGGGTACCGGCTGATTCGCATCGTGCCGAGGTGAATAAGGTCCCCGCCACATTTTGCGTCACCAGCTCACACCCTCCACCTGCGGAGTGCGTAAGGCGCGTGAGGTAGGACCGCCTGCTATCGTAAGCCCGGCAACAAAACCAACGTCATTCCCGCGAAAGCGGGAAGCCAGTCCGAGCCTCCAAGAGCCTGGGCCCCCGCTTCCCCTTCGGTCTCTACAGACCGCCAAGGGCGGGATGCGCCCTTGGCGGCCTGTAGAGGCCGAAGCGCGATACGCGGGGGCGACAGCGAAGGCAACGTTGTTCCTGCGCGAGCGGACGTCAAGTTCGGACGCAGAAAGACTGGCACTCCCTAGGAAGGAGAGGAACGAGCGGGCTTGACAGCGGTTCGATTGCCCGTACAATTCGCGGGGTCCTGCGATGGCTTTGGATCGACGCAAGACGCGGTTGCCGATCGAACCCGCCCCCCGGCGGGTTCTTTGTGAGTTCCAGGCGAGAGCCGCAAGGCTCTCTTTTTTTGCCTGCCATCCGGGCCCGCGCCCATGACGCTGATTCGCCTGCCCGGCCTGATCGATCCTCACGTCCACCTGCGCGAGCCGGGGCAGACGCACAAGGAGGACTTCGACAGCGGCACGTCGGCCGCCTTGGCCGGCGGCTTCAGCGCCGTCCTGGCCATGCCCAACACCAACCCACCGCTGACCGACGCCGCCAGCCTGGGCCTGGCGAAGGCTGCGGCGAAACAGAAGGCGCGCTGCGACTATGCCATCTTCGTCGGCGCCGGCGCCGAAAACAGCACTGCCGCCGCGGCGCTGGCAGGCGAAACGGCGGGGCTGAAACTCTACCTCGATCAGACTTTCGGCCCCTTGCGCCTCGATGATCTCGGGTCGCTGCGGGCGCATCTCTCGACGTGGCCGAAGGACCGCCCGGTCGCGGCGCACGCCGAAGGGCGCAGCCTGGCGGCGGTGCTGCTCCTGGCTCATCTCCATGGTCGGTCGCTCCATGTTTGCCACGTCTCGCGCAAGGATGAGATTCTTCTGATCCGCACCGCCAAAGAGCGCGGGTTGGCGGTCACCTGCGAAGTGACGCCCCACCATCTGTTCCTCAGCCACGAGGAGGCGCCGTCCATCGGGGCCAGGCGGGCGGAAGTGCGACCGCGGCTGGCGTCGCCGGCGGATCGCCAGGCGCTGTGGGAGAATCTGGCCGTCATCGACTGCTTCGCCACGGATCACGCGCCGCACACCTCGGCCGAGAAGGACGGCGACCCAACGCCTCCCGGTTTCCCCGGCCTGGAGACCGCGCTCGGCCTGCTGTGGCAGTCGGTCGATGACGGGCGGCTGACGATCGACGATCTTGTCCTTCGAATGCACACCTATCCCCGGCGGATCTTTGGCCTCCCGCTCCAATCGGAGACGTGGATCGAAGTCGACCCGGACGCCGCCTGGGTGGTCCGATCGTCCGAGATGCTCTCGCGCTCCGGCTGGAGCCCGTACGAAGGGATGCGGCTTCCGGCACGGGTCCAGCGCGTGATTCTGCGCGGGCGCACGGCGTACGAGGACGGGCGGGTGCTGGCCGTCCCGGGATCGGGGTTGGACTTGCGAGGCAGCTCCCCGCGAGCTTGGAGCTCGCGGGAAGCTTGAGGAAGCTTCCGGGAAGATCTGAAGAAATAGGAGGAGACCATGACGACATTCGTCCCCGCCAGCGAACGACGCGGCACCAGCCCACACCTTCCGCTGGGCGACCGGCGCGAAGCGCCTTTCTACGGCAAGGACATCCTGTCGGTGAGTCAATTCACCCGATCGGACCTGGAGTACGTCTTCGGCGTGGCGGCCGAGATGCGGGCGATGGTCGAGCGCGTAGGCACCTTCGATCTGCTCAAGGGGAAGATCCTGGCCAACCTTTTCTACGAACCTTCCACCCGCACCTCCTCCTCCTTCACCTCGGCCATGGAACGGCTCGGCGGGAGCGTCATCCCGATCAACGAGGTGCGATACTCTTCCGTCGCCAAGGGCGAGTCGCTGCCGGACACCGTGCGCACCCTGGAGTGCTACGCCGACGTCATCGTCCTGCGCCATCCGGAGGTCGGCGCCTCTGCACTGGCGGCGAAGTATGCCCGCAAACCGATCATCAACGCCGGCGATGGGGTCGGCGAGCATCCCACTCAGGCGCTGCTCGACCTCTTCACCATCTTCGAGGAGCTGGGCCACATCGACGGGTTGACGGTGACCATGCTCGGAGACCTGAAGTACGGCCGGACCGTTCATTCGCTGGCGCGCCTGCTGTCGCTGTACGATGTGAGTCTGGCCTACGTCGCCCCCGACATCCTATGCATGCCGGCGGAGCTGATCGAGGAGATTCGCCCCAAGGGAAGGCCACAAGAGGAACACTCCGATCTCGAGGCCGTTCTGGCGAAGAGCGACGTTCTCTACGTGACCCGGGTGCAGAAAGAGCGCTTCGAAGATCTGCAGGCCTATGAGCGGGTGAAGGGAGCCTACGTCATCACGCCGGAAACGCTGCGGCACGCCAAGGAGCATATGATCGTGATGCATCCATTGCCGCGCGTCGGGGAGATTGCCATGGAGGTCGACGACGATCCGCGGGCGGCCTATTTCCGGCAGATGGAGTATGGGCTGTACGTGCGCATGGCCTTGCTGGCGATGGTGCTGGGCAAAGCGTAGGAGGAGTGGTCCGTGGTGAGTGGTCGGTGGTCAGTGAACGACCCCTCCTGTCATTCCGAGCGGCCCGGAGGGGCGCAAGGAATCTCCGAGGCGCGGCATGGCACGTAGCCAAGGACACGGACTCACGCTTGAGCATCATAGGGATTCCTCGGCCTCTTCGCTACGCTCGAGGCCTCGGAATGACATTAGAGAGAGCAAGGGCGCAGACTTCGCGTGCCACGCCGAGCCAGTAGGATAGACGCAGCCTCCAGAGAGATTCCGACACTGACCACTGACCACTGGCCACTGACCACTGACCACTGACCACTAGGATGTCCTTCTTCTCCCGCCTCGCTGATCGCGCCCGCGCCACCGACTCCCTGTTGTGCGTCGGCCTCGACCCGCATCCGGAGCTCGTCGGTTCCGACGATCCGTCGAAAGTGCGCGCCTGGGCCTTGCAGCTGATCGAAGCGACCGCCCCTGTCGCCTGTGCCTTCAAACCCAACGCCGCCTTCTTTGAAGCCTTGGGCCCGGCGGGCTGGGAGGTGCTGCGTGAGGTCATTCAAGCGGCGGGCAAGCATGCCCCGGTCATCCTCGACGCCAAGCGCGGCGATATCGCCAGCACCGCCAGCGCCTACGCCCGCTCTGTTTTCGACAAGCTTGGGGCGGATGCCGTCACGCTCAGTCCTTACCTGGGGCACGACTCGCTTCAGCCCTTCCTGGAGGATCCAGACTGCGGAGTCTTTCTGTTGTGCAAGACCTCCAATCCCGGCTCGAAGGACCTGCAAGCGGCTCCGCTCGCCGGAGGGGGCCCCTTGTACCGTCGTGTGGCGCGCCTTGCGGCCGCCTGGAACACTCACGACAACCTGGGCCTGGTTGTTGGGGCCACCGACCCGTCGGCGCTGGCCGCCGTTCGGCAGGACGCCCCGACTCTCTGGTTCCTCACACCTGGCGTGGGAGAGCAGGGAGGCCGGCTCGAGCAGGCCTTGCCGGCCGGAGTCCGATCCGACGGCCTGGGGATGTTGATCCCTCTCTCGCGTGGGATCGCCCGAGCCCCCGATCCGGCAGCGGAAGCGCGGCGCCTACGCGACGAGATCAACCGGTTGCGCTCGCTGCCGCGGCCCTCGGGAGCCGGCAGCGGGGAGCGGGCCCGTCTAGCGGATTCCCTTGTTGACATCGGGTGCGTCCGATTCGGCGAGTTCGCGCTGAAGTCGGGCCTGCTGTCGCCGATCTATATCGATCTGCGCCGGCTGGCGTCGTTTCCGGACGTGCTGGCCACCGCCGCGGCGGCGTACCAGGAAGTGCTCGCCGAATTGATGTTCGACCGTCTGGCGGCGATCCCCTACGCCGCCATGGCTATCGGGGCCGCCATCGCCCTGGCCTCCGGCCGCCCGATGATCTACCCTCGGATGGAGGTCAAGGACCACGGCACGCGCCGCGCGGTCGAAGGTGAGTACCAGCCGGGAGAGACGGCGGTGGTCATCGATGACCTGGCCACGACCGGGGGGAGCAAGTTTGAGGCGATCGAGCGGCTGCGCCAGGCAGGGCTGCTCGTGAACGATGTGGTTGTCCTGATCGATCGCCAGTCGGGGGCCGGCCCGGCGTTGGAGGCGCGCGGCATTCGTTTCCACGCCGTGTTCACCCTGAACGAACTTCTCGACCACTGGGAACGCTCCGGTCGAGTGGCGCCGGACCAGGTGGCGGCCACGCGGCGGTTCCTGCAGTCCCAGGCGGGCTAGGTGGACGTCGCTCCGCGCGAAGAGGAATGAGCCGAGATCTCTACGCCCGAATGCGGCCTCTTCTCTTTCGCCTCGACCCCGAGACGGCGCACCTCAGGACTCTTGACCTGCTTCGATTCTTTGGCGCGAGCGCCGCAGGGCGGAGCGCCCTGCGTTTTCTCTTTTCTCCGCGACATACGGACGATCCAGTCGAGGTCCTTAGCCTGAAGTTTTCCAATCGAATCGGCCTGGCGGCGGGATACGACAAGGACGGGCGAGCGCTGCGCGGCCTGGCCTGCCTGGGGTTTGGACACATCGAAGTCGGCACGGTGACGCGGCATCCTCAGTCCGGACATCCACGGCCGCGCATTTTCCGCGTCACCGAAAACAAGGCGCTGATCAACCGGATGGGGTTCCCTTCGCGTGGCGCACTGGCCGTCTCGAGTGAACTGCAACGCGGGCGACCACAGGATGCGGTCATCGGGGTCAATCTGGGGAAGGGCGCCGCCACCCCGTTGGAGGCCGCCGCCGAGGACTATTGCGCGCTGGTGGAGACCTTCGGCCCCCTGGCCGACTACCTGACGATCAACGTATCGTCGCCGAACACCCTGGGCCTGCGCCGGCTGCAGGCGCGCGACCACCTGGAAGGCCTGCTGAGCGAGGTGACACGGGCGCGGGACCTTGTGACGGGGCCGCCTCGGCCCTTGCTCGTCAAACTCTCGCCCGATCTGGATCCAGCGGAGCTCGAAGACGCGCTGGCGGCCGTCGTCAGGGCGGGCGTCGAAGGCGTCGTCGCCACCAACACGACGACGGCCCGGCCAGGCGTGGATTCCTCGCTGGGCGCGCAGCCCGGCGGGCTGAGCGGCGCGCCGCTGTTCCCGCTGGCTCTGGAACAAGTGCGGCGCGCCGCCCGCTGGGGCGGAGGCCGAATCGCGGTGATCGGATGTGGAGGGGTCTCGAGCCGCGACCAGGTGCAGGCCATGCTCGACGCCGGCGCGGACCTGGTACAGCTCTTCACCGCCCTGGTGTATCAGGGGCCGCGAGTCGTCCAATCGTTGCTCGCGAGGAGCGACTGACACGACGGCGAGTCGGGCGATCGGATGGGCGCGACACCTCGGGGTGGGGGTTGGAGGACGCTCGACATCCCTCCTCCCCTTCCTGACCGCAACCTGCCCCGCCAACGAAAAAGCCCCCCGCACCGCGGGGGGCTTTTCGATCGAGCTGGGTCTACAGCTCCGGGATCTTGAGGACTTGCCCGGGCTTGAGGATGTAAGGGTTCTCGCCGATGACGGCCTTGTTGGCGTCGTAGATGACCTTCCAGTTCTCCTGCCCGCCGGGGCCGTAATACTTCAGGGCGATCAAGCGTAAGGAATCGCCGACGGCCACGGTGTGCTCGGCTTTGGTGCGTTTCGGCGCACCCATCGGGGCTGGAGGCATAGCGCCGGAAGGCATCGGCGCCATGGGGGTCGTCGACACCGGGCGAGGGGCGACGGACGTCCCCGGGTAGGGGGCGGGCTTGGCCGCGGGCTTTTTCGCCGCCGGCTTCTTGGCGGCCTTCTTCTTGGTCGTCTTCTTCTTGGTCGTCTTCTTGGCGGTCTTCTTTACCGCCTTCTTCGTGGTCTTCTTGGCCTTTCGCTTGGAGGCCTTCTTGACCGTCTTCTTGGCGGTCCGCTTCGTCGTCTTCTTGGTCTTCTTGGTGGCCTTCTTCACGGACTTCTTGGTCGTCTTCTTCTTGGACTTCTTGGACTTCGCTGGCATGGGTCCTCCCATCAGCCTGAATGGCGCGCTTGCCGGAGGGGCACGCTCTCGCCGGATTTTACACCATCATTTTGATTCGCGCCGCAAGGGGGGTGGAATGCTCAAAACCAATGCGGCAAGGCCTCCGGGTTAGTTATCCTTCCGAAGGAGGCCCTCCAATGGGCTAGGGATGGGTGGAAATCACCCCTTCCGGCCAGGGAAGGGGGATCCCAAGGAGGGTAGCCGGAACTTTTGTGGCGACGCCATCCACGGAGGCATGTGGGTCGGAGCCTGTCATTACAAGCCTACTGGGCCCCGGATTGATCAGGCAGGAGGTCTACGAAGGGAGGTCACCTGCCGAAATCGCGCGTTCCCTCCCTGGCTGGCGATTCCATGAGGATCATTCGAGCCAGGTCGTGCTCCAGCGCCAACTCGGTGTGCTCCACGAGGACCACCGTCGCCCCCGCCTGCTGAACGACTCGCACCCATCTGCCCACCCACAGCCCGTAGGCCTGCAATTGCTGCCGGCGCGCCGAAGACGCCCCGCGCCAAGCGGCGATCCGCGCCCTCCTTCCAGGGGGGATTTCCGCCAGCGTCGGTCGGGAGGTCGCTGGGGAACGCCGGGCGGCCTCATCCATCTGGCGCCGCCCGCGGAGACCTTGCCCCCAAGGCTCGGGACAGCCAACGCGAGGCCGCCGATTGCCCAGGGTCTACCCAGGAGAAGTGACAGATCGGGCAGCACGTCAGGTGACAGCCCCGAACAATGGGACAGCCGGAACAGGCCTCCGCGGTGCTGGAGTCGAACCGCGCACCACACAACGGGCAAGCGACCAGGTTCTCGCCCACTAGCCCCATCCCACCAAGAGCAATCCCTGGCGCAAAGTGCCCCCAAGGAGAAACGCCAGCGGAAAGATCATCAGGGTCATCGCCGTGGCCGTGCGCCAGCCTCGTTCGCGGGCGATCATCATCACGGCCGCCAGACAGGGGATGAAGAGAGTGATCGTGACCATAGCGACAAGGACTTGGAGGTCGCTCAGCTGGCCGGCGTTGCCCATGGCGAAGAGCCCGGTGGCCCCAAAGTCGCGGCGCAGGAACCCGAGCAGAATCGCCACACTGGCCTCCGGTGGCAGCCCCAGCCAGCCCGTCACGACCGGTTGCAGCAGCCCGGCGAGGAAATCTAGGACGCCGGCCTTGTCCATCAAGAACAGCGCCACGCTGCCGATCAGAAAGAACGGAACGACCTCGCGCAGATACCATTCCACTCGCGCCGCCGTCTTCATTAAGACATTCGTCGCCTGGGGCGTTCGCAGCGGAGGAAGCTCGACCACCAGGGGTGTCCGGTCTCCTGGAACGAGCCTCGCCGCCAACCAACCCACGACCAGCAGCACCGCCAGCACCACGCCCGCCCAAACGGCGGTCACTCCGAGAGAGATGGCGCCTAGCATGCCCAGGACGACTCCCAGCTGCGCCGAGCACGGCACGGCCAGGGCCAAGAGCAACGTCGCCAAGAGTCGATCGCGCCGGCTCTCCAAGATCCGGGTTGTCATCGCAGCCGTGGTCACACAACCCAGGCCCAGGACCATCGGCAGGACGGCTTTGCCGTTGAGGCCCATCTGCCGAAAGACCCGATGGGTGAGGACGGCCAGGCGCGGCAAGTAGCCCGAATCTTCGAGCAGCGAGAACGCCAGAAAGAACGTCGAGACGATCGGGAGGATCAGGGCCGCGGCATAGGTCAACCCCATCGTCCACAACCCGTATGGGCCGACGAGCAGCTCGACGAGGAATGGGACCGGGAGGACCCGCTCCACCATGCCGGCCACCCATGGATTGACGGTGTTCCCGAAGAGCTGGCCTTCCAGCCAGCCGACGAGCACCTGCGCCCCGAAGACACCGACGAAGTAATAGACGGCCAGGAGAACGACGGCCAGAATCCCGAGCCCCCAGACGGGGTGGATCGCCATCCGGGCGAGCCGGTCGGCGAACCGAACCGGAGTCGGCGATGAAGATGGATTAGACCGCGCGAGGAGCGTCTCGACGACTTCCAGGCGCTTTCGACAAACCGCGTCTTCGATCGGCTCACCGAGGTTCGCCTCGAGCCGACGGCGTCGCTCGGCCAGGCGCTCAAAGGCCTCGGCCTTGAGTCGATCGCGGAGCCAGCCATCGACGACCGCGTCCCCGATCATCCACAGCAAGCCGAGTGCCCGAGGTGATAGGGACGAGGATGGGAGTTCCCGGCGAAGGAATCCAAGCTCGGCTTCTAAGGCTTCGGGATACAGCACCTGCAGCGGGGACGGACGAGCTCCGGCGATCGCTTGCTGCAAATCGTCCAACCCGTCGCCGCGCACGGCCACCGTTGGCACGACGGAGATGCCAAGACGTTCGGCCAGCTCGGAGGCCTCGCATCGCACGCCGCGAGCCGCGGCCTCGTCCTGCATATTCATTGCCAGGACCATGGGTAGGCCAGTCTCCGCCAGCTGCACGGCCAAGTTGAGCGTCCGCCTCAGATTCTTGGCGTCCCCGACGTGAACCACGGCGTGGAGCGGCTCCGTCAGCAGGATTTGAACCGTCAGCCGCTCGTCCTCGGAAGACGAAGGGAGTCCGACCAATCCCGGTGTGTCGACAAGGATCGCCTGCGGTGCATAGATGGCCGCGCCGCGGGAGACCTCGACCGTCGTACCGGGGTAGTTGGAGACGGTGACGTAGCGTCCGGTCAGGCGATGGAAGAGAGCCGACTTGCCGACGTTCGGCTGACCGATGAGGGCGACCGTCTCCCCGGAGACTGGGATCGAAGCCGGCGCGGCATGACAGGCCATGATCTCTACCCGGCTTCCGACAGCTCGGCCGGCGCGACGAACACCTGCGCCGCCGCCTCTTCGCCCAATGCGATCTCCTCCTGCCCGACCCGAACCTGCAAGAAACCACCGAAGGGGTCTCTGCCTTCGATCAGCACCGTTACCCCCGGGACAACGCCCCGCGCGGCGAGGTAAGAAAGGAGGGCACCGCTCTCCGGGGAGATGCGCTCGACCGTCGCTGCCCTGTGCATTTCTAGCTCAGCCAAGGGTTTCGCCGATGGCAGGCGGACTTCGCCCGACGCGGTTGGGATGGGGTTTCCATGTGGGCACCTGCGGGGGTGACCGAGACGGGCAGCCAGGGCTTCCGTGACCTCCGCACCGACGGCGTGCTCGAGCTCGCAGGCCAGATCGTGGACGCTTTCCCACGGCAGGCCGAGCTCGTCTGCCAGAAATCGCTCCCACAGACGGTGCCGGCGGATCAGGGCCCGAGCGTGGTCCCGGCCTGGCCGCGTGAGGCGGACGCCGCGGTAACGCCGGTGCTCCACCAGGCGCCGCTTCTCCAGCCGATGGATCATCTCGCTGGCGGAAACCGGGCTGATCCCCAAGCGCGCGGCGACGGAGGCGATGCCCACCGGCTCGCCGCTCGCCGAGAGTTCCCAGAGGGATTTCAGATACATCTCCGGGCTAGGTCCGATCGCGGTTTCCACGTGGCCTCCGGAGAAAAGTTAAGGTTGACCTTAAGATAAATCCTGGGGCGCGCCTTGGGAGGTGGCGGGCGTCACCCGCGGGCGGGAGGAAGGTCACCCCCTCACCCCATACCCCTCTCCCGGGCCAACGGCCCGGGAGAGGGGCCGGGGGTGAGGGGCATATAATCTCGACCTATGGCGGCGCCTGAGTTGCACTGCCCGCAGTGCAACGGTCTGCTCCAGCCCGACGAAGGGCAGCTCTTCCTGACATGCCCCTATTGCGGCTCGGCCGTCTTCCTCGACAAATCGCGAGTCGTTTTCCACTGGCTGCTCAAGCCCACCATCGCCGAGGCCGGCGCCCGTGCTGCCTTGCGCCGTTGGATGGCCGGCAACGAAACGGTCAAGGATCTCGACCTCAAGTCTCGAGTGACCTCGGCCGGTTTCGCCTACTTCCCGCTTTGGCTGCTGCGGTTCGGCCGAGGCGGTGGCGAGACGATTCACCTGGAGCCGGCGGCGGCGACCTCGGTCACCGAGTTGAAGCGCCTCAGACTGCCGGCGGGAGACCTGGTACGTTATGAGCCGGCGTTCGATGCGCACGCGGTCCCCCCGACGGTGCCGTTGCAGTACATGCTCTCTTGGATGGAGGTCGCGGGGGTCGACCCCACGCGGGTCCAAGAGATCTCGCTGGTGCACGTCCCGCTGTTCACTTTCCATTACGACTTTGCCGGCCAGACCTACCTGGCGATGGTCGATGCCGCCTCGGGCAGCGTCGCCGCCAACATCTTCCCGGCCAAGGCCGAGGCGCCCTATCGGATGATGGCGGCCGTCGTCGCCGCCGTGTTTCTCTCCTTGGCCATGCTCCCGATCGGGGGCATGCTGGTCGAGCCGCATCAGGGATTGGCGACCGGGGCATTGCTGTGCGTGGGGCTCGGCCTGATCGCCGCGCCATTGCTCTTCGCCGGCGCCGCCTGGGTCGCGGCGAAGGTGTAGCCGGATGGCGGAGACCTCTCCACCCGTTACGAGCCGCGCGGAAAAGACGGAAGCCGCCGTCGGGCTGGCCTGCCCGAATTGTCAGGGGCGGCTGAAGATCGCGGATGGGGTCCGCATCATCCGCTGCCCGTTCTGCGATCTGAGGTCGCTGGTGCGCGGCGAGCGCGGCGTGATGCGCTATCAGGCGCCCAGGCGCCTCGATCGGACGGTGGCGCTGGAGAAAGTAAAAGGCTACCTGCGCGGCCTCGACCGCGCCCCTGGGCTTTCGCGCCGGGCTTCCTTCACCGATCTCTTCGTCGTCTATCTTCCCTTCTGGTCGGAGTGGGTGGAAGTCGGCGCCTGGGTGTTCGGCAAGAAGCAAGTGGGCAGCGGCAAGAGCCGCCGGCTGGAGCCGCGCGAAGTTCGTCTGCTCGGAAGGCGCAACTGGAACCAAGCCGCCTGCGACGTCCACGAGTTCGGGGTGAGGGATATCTCCCTGGCGGGCCAACAACTGGAGGCGTTCGACCCCGACGCCTTGCACGCCGACGGGATGGTGTTCGAGCCGGTGACCGCCGGCGGCGCGGCCTGGGCCGAAGCGGCCCAGGCCATCGACGACGACGTGCGGGCCGAGTCGAAGCTCGATCAGATCGCCTCGGCTCACATCCACCGCATCGGGGGGAGGCGGGCGCTTGTGTACTACCCGCTGTGGGTGGCGCGCTACACTTTCCGCGAGCGCGCCTATCAGGTGGTGCTCGATGGCACCGACGGGAAAGTGCTGTACGGCAAGGCGCCGGGCAACATCTGGTTCCGGGCGGCGGCCCTCATCGCCGGCTTCGCCGTGGGGGCTTTGATCCTCGTCGACGGGACCGCCCTGGCCGTACAGGTGGTCAGCAATTCGGACGACTCCGACTCGGTCGGTCTGGTGTGTCTCCCGCTGGTGATGGGCGGTGTGATCATGCTGGCGGCCTACCGGCGCTTCCGCTTCGGTGAGTTGCTCGAGCGCCGAATGACCTTCCGGCGCAAGCGGACTCAGCCTTCGATTCTGGGGGACCAGCTGCGTTTGTGGGGCGAGCTCTCGCGTGAGTTCATGGGGGATGGGAAACCATGAGCGAGCGGCCCGGCCTGGTCGGCCTGGAATGTGTACGATGTGGCACGCCCGTCGCCGCCGAGCCCGAGGAAGTGGCGTGGATTTGTGGCAATTGTGGTCAGGGCCTGCTGCTTGATGAACAAGCCGGCTTGCGCCCGATCACGGTCCACTTCGGCCTGGCGGCGGCCGACCCCAAGCCTCGCTGGGCTCCCTTCTGGGTCGCGTTGGGGCGCGTGCGAGTGACGCGCCGTGAGAGTTTCGGGCGAGATTCGCCGCCAGACCCACGCTGGGATCAACCGCTGCGCTTCGTGCTGCCGGCCTTTGCCACGAGCGTGGAGCGGGCGGTGGCCTGGGGCAGGCACTTCCTACTGGAACCGCCGGATCTTGGCCAAGGGGAAACCGTTCCGCTCAACGGAGTGACCGTCCTTCCCGAGGAAATCGATTCGCTGGCGCGTTTCGTGGTGCTGACGATCGAGGCCGAACGCAAAGACAAGCTAGAGGCGATCGACTTCAGCCTCGACCTGGAGCCACCTGAATTGTGGTGTCTGCCGGCCGGCACGCCGTGAGCCGGATGCCGGTGCGGGCGGTCGTGTTCGCCGCCCTGCTGCTGCTTCTCTTCCTTCTATTCCTCAGGACCTCGCCTGTCACCAATCCGCCGCCGGCACCGGAGGTCTCCGACGGGATCGAAGTGCGCTTCACTCGGCCGACTCGGGCCGGCCCGCAGGTCTTGCGCGGCGGTCCGGAGGCGGCGCTGGCAGGGGCGATCGACGACGCCGATCAGTCGGTCGCCATGGCGATCTACCACCTGGACCTGACCAGCGTCGCCGACGCGCTCCTGCGAGCGCACGGCCGCCAGGTGGAAGTGCGGTTGGTCGTGGAGAGCGACAACCTCGATACCCCGGAGATCCACAAGCTGATCGCCGCCGGGATCCCGGTCGTGGGCGACGGGGGCGAGCCGCTGATGCACGACAAGTTCACGGTGATCGACGGCGAAGAGGTGTGGACGGGGTCGATGAACTACACCGTCAACGACGCCTACTTCAACGACAACAATCTGATCCGGCTTGTTTCGGCGCCGGCGGCGCTCGCCTACGACGCCGAATTCAACGAGATGTTCGACCAGACGAGATTCGGAGCTCTATCCACCCTGGGCAGAGGCGCGCAGGTCGTCGCCCTACCCGCCGGATCGGCCGAGATCTATTTCTCGCCGGAGGATGGGGCGTCGGCGCGCATCGTCGAGCTGATCGGGGCGGCGCAAGACAACCTGGTCTTCTTGGCCTTCGCCCTGACCTCCGAGCCGATCGCCGCTGCGCTGGCGCGGCGCGCCGCCGCCGGGGTGGAGGTGCGGGGCGTCATGGACGCCGGACAGGCGAACGGCGCGGGAAGTCGTTACGAGGAACTACGCCAGGCCGGCGTCGAGGTGCGCCTCGACGGAAACCCCGACCGGATGCACCACAAAGTGATCGTCATCGACGGCCGGACGGTGATCACCGGCTCGTACAATTTCAGCCGCAGCGCCGAAACGAAGAACGACGAGAACGTCGTCATCCTGCACGACGCGGAGGTGGCGCGCCGCTTTCTGGAGGAGTTCGAGCGCGTGTTTGGGCTCGGCCAGTAGCGCCTTGGTGCTCCCAAAGGAGAGTCCATTTGCATCGAGGAACTCGAGGCGTCGTCCCATCCGATCGAACCCGGCTTGCGAGAGAAGCCAGGCGAAGACAAACCTCGAGCAGCCGCTCCCCGCTGCACTAGCTGGTGGAGATCCTGCGGTACGCTTCCCTTTGCGTACGTGGGGGGCAGCTCGACCATCAAGAGCCTGCCGTTCGGATCCCCAAGGGACGGAACCTGCCGACCCCCCAATAGACTTCCGGAGCGAGCTGCGGCAGGGCTGGCAGGCTATGACTTTGCGTGGATTGTGGCGAGCTTAACTCGTCGCCTTATCGAAACGGGCAGATGTCCTCGGGCACGTAATCCCGATTGAACCAACCGTAGAAACCGCTACCCAATGGCTCGAGGATCTCCTCCGGATGCGCCTCGGCGTACTCGATCGCGCCGTGGCAACCTTCGTCCATCCGCTGACCGGCCTGGAAGGAGTTCCAGAAGGCGGCGGCTAACTGGGCATATGGATGCCCGGGGCTTCCGGCCGGGAACATCTGCTCCAAGGTGTCGTAGACGATTCGGGCCTCGGGCAGATATCCCCGCGCCGCGTGCAAGAGCAGAATCCGGTAACGGGCGTAGGCCCTGAGTCGGGGCGGCTCGTTGGGGTCAGGTGTTGGGGTGGCGCCGCCTTGACTGAGACGGTACCAGTTGTCCGGCCACCACCGTCCCTGGCTCCAGCTCAGCAATTCGGGGTCGTAGATTGCGTGCCGGTAAAGGCTGAGCGCCCGGTCGAACTCGCCGAAGACGGCGGCCTGGTCGCCGTCTTGGACCGCCTGGAACCGATGCGTCGGCTCCTCATATTCCCAGCGTGTCAAGCCAAAGGAATCTCCGTTCCAGCCCCAGATGTCTGTTCTCATTCGCTGCGGTCCCGAATCGGGGTACTCGGGGACGATCGCCTGGGGGAGCAGCAGCTCCAGCAACCCGTCCCCCTCCACATCTTGAATGGTCCCTGCCCGGTCGAACGACGAGGCCGCCGACGCTGGGTAGTCCAAATCGGGAGGCGGAGGAATGAGGTAGGCGAAATGGGAGCCGTCCCACTCCATGATCTGGAACTCGCGGGTCACATAGCCGCGGGCGCTGACGTTCGTGACCTCCGCCATGACGACTTCCGGGACTCCATCCGCGTTCATGTCTCGCACAGTCACGATGCCGTCTTCTGGCCCCAAGGGCCGGTGTTGGGCTCCGCCAATCCCTCGCCGGTAGAGAGTCTCGAAGCTCTCCTCGCGGCATCCGAACACGAATAGCGCTCCCCCCACCTCGGAGTAGTCGACCACGAGCTCTACGAGCACGTCCGGAGTGGTATCGCCTGTAACGTCGGTGACCAGGACTTGGGCTTCTTTCTTCAGTTCGTATCCGCTATCGAAGACCTTCAGCCGTTCCAACTCGGTCTGCAATCCAACGGCGGAGCCTCGGGCATTCAGGTAGGCTCGGATCTGGAGCTCGAGCGGGTCGACCAACGATTTCGGATCCGGCCCGAGGTCAATCGTCGTGCCCCTTCCGCCTGCCACAGGACAGAGCTCTGGCGGCGCGGGCGTCGCCGTCACGAGGGGACCCAGAGTCGGGCTCGCGGTTGGCTGCCGGGTGAAGGTGGCGACCGGAGGTGGAAGGTTCGGGGTCGGACCGATTGTGCTGGCTGCTGTCGGGGCCGCCGCGACCGCGGCTGAGGCCGCAGGAGACGGAGCCGCGGTTGCCCGGCCAATGATCTTCTCGTCTCCTAGGGGACCTGCGCACGCTGCCAACAACGCGGCGGCGGAGCAGGCGATCACGGCCCCCGTAGGGAAAACCGCTGTCTCAGTCATCCGCGAGAACCATCTGACGCGGTTAGTCGGGATTACGGCACGGAGTCTATGTGCGGTCCCGTGCATTGGGCATCGGCGGGATTCGGACGCGGCTGGCAGGATGGACACCTTCTCTTGGTGAATCAAAGGACCGACGATCGGACGATCACCGCAAGGCTGCCCGCAACGCCTGCAGTGCCGCCGACTCGAGGGCGTGAATCTGCAACACCCGCCGGCGAAGATTGGCCAGCAGGTCGAGCACCTCTCCCGGTTGCAGCGGGAAGTCCTCTTCGATCGAGCGCCGCAGGTGGCGGCCGTTTTCGGCCATCTCAGCGGCCTGGGCGAGACCCTGCGCACCTTGGCGGGTCAGCAAGGCCTCCCGCGCGGCGGTGAGCTCGCGCAGTTGCCGCAGCGCCGGGACAGCATTGGGCAAGGCGGCGCGGGCCAGGTTGTGCCAGGCGCGGGCTGAGAGCCGGAAGGCTTCCGCCGCGTCCTTCAGCCGACGGCGCCGTGTCGCCTCGGCCGCTTCATCTAAGAAGTCGGCATACAACCCGCGGAACGCTCCGCCGCCGCGGCCGCGCAGCTCGATCTGCACAAAAACGGCCACCAGCGCCGCCAACAGGTCGCGGCCGGCGGGGAAGAAGCGCGGCCAACCTTTGCGGTCGCGTTCGTCAGCCAACAGCGACCCCCATTTTTCCAAAGCGGCCAGGCCGAAATTCCCGCGGAACTGCCCCACATCGATCCCCCGCGCCATTTGATCCCTCGTCTCGCGTAGGGCCTCCACCACCGACGTGGCCAAGTTGGGGGCCCGATCGGGCCTACCCACCACCACGGCCCGCGATTTGGGGACGCCCATCGAGCTGCGGGCTGCTTCGAAGGCTTTCCGCCGAAGGGGAAGCAGCCGCCGCGATCTCCCTGCCACCAAGACTTGCTCGTCCTTCCAGGAGCAAACGACCCGGGCGGCGTAGTCGGCGGTCGCAGCAAAGTGGTAGGGAGCTCCGCTCAAGTCGATCCACACAATGGCTGGCGCGCCCTCGGCCAGGGCCTGGCGAACTCCGTTGTTGGCGGCGGCGACGGTCGATGGATGGAGCACGCGCAGCGGGGCACCGATCCGCTCGCAGATCGTCTGAAGGAACTGCGGCCTCGACGACTCTTCGAGGGTCGTGATGCGCGTCCCGAGGGTCAGGGTCTTGATGCGGGCCGCCTTGTACTCGAAGACGAAGTAACTGAAGCCGATCCCGCCGCCCAGGCCGAAGAGCATCGCTTCGGAATAAGGCTGCTCGCTGTGAGGGGCGCGGACGTCGAGGAAGTTCAAGGCGGCCTGCAAAGACCCGGATTCGGACTGCCGCGCCACGAAGGGACGGAATCGGGGAAGTTCGACCGGGTCGGCGATCGACGGCGGGGACATCAGCTGCGGCGGTTGGGTGCCTGGTTTTCGGTTGCGGAGGTCGGCCGGGCCCCTCTGCCGAATGCGGCGGCACGTGGGACGGGGCAAGACTGATCGGAAGCTGAGTCTAACCACGTCCGTCCAGATTGCAAGGCGAAGTCGGGGCCCCGGCCGCTCGGGCGACCGGGGCCGGCCGCGCGGCGAATTCGGGTCGCCGGTCCGCCTGCGCCGGGCCTCGACATCCTCAGGCTTTGGCCCCGCTTCGCGACACCTGCACCTGCGGCGCACCGCAGGTGCTATGCAGGTGAGCACCCCCGATTGGGCCGGCGCCCTTAGCGGTCTGCCCCCCGGGGGAGCCCGAAGGGGCGTAGAGACCGAAGGGGTGCCCGCCCTCGGCGCCCTGTAGAGGGCGAAGGAGTGCAGACCGCCGAGGGCGGGGGGCGCCTCCATGGGGGCTTATCGCTGCCGCGTTCGAAGTCGCATGATGATCACCTTCGTCGATGGCGAGAGCCTATGGCTCCGCCCGAGGGGATGCCGAAGCCGGTTGGTTCCCCGCTCATTTGGCGCCTTGGGCCGGTACCGCGGTCCTCCCCATCCGCGGGACCGGCCGTTCGTGTAGGGGGACTGTATGGTCGGTGGTGGGCGGTCGCATACATCATTAACACTGCCAGACGAGGGCCTGCTTTGCGCTCGCGCGCTGCCGGCGTGTGGAGCTATTGGCAGGGAGGAAGGGACGTATGACTACGCTCGATGCACCGATGGATGCCGGCTTCGGCCGTGAGCCCGAAGGCGGGAACGGTTCGAAGGGGACTCCTACCAAACCCCCGGAGGGGATGCCTGGCGGGCTGGGCCTCGCCTACCGGCTTTCGAGCCTGCGGGCGAAGTTGGTCGTGCCGTATGTGCTGCTCACCTTGGCGATCGCGATGATCGGCATGTTCATCGTCACGCGCCTGGTCGCCTCCACGCTGCGCGAGCGCTTCGCCAACCAATTGCTCGAATCCAGCCGGGTGGCAGCCGATAGCATCGTGCGTCGCGAACGCGTCCATCTGGAGAACTTGCGCCTGATGACCTTCACGCAGGGGGTGACCCCGGCGCTCGAGTCTCAAGACGAAGCGGGGTTGCAGCAGATTCTCTTCCCGCTCGTCCTCAACAACAGCGTGGACTCGCTCAGTGTCGCCTCGGCCGACGGTCGCGAGCTGCTGAGCCTCGTCCAGGACCCGACCAATTCGGATTACCTGGTCTCACGCGGCGCAGATCTGTCACAGCTCGAGCTACTGGCGCATCCGTTGGGCGGCGAGGTGGACGAGCTGGGCGACAAGTTTGCCGGCCTGGTGTCGACGATCTACGGTCCTTACCTGTTCACCGCCGGCCCGGTGCGTGGCGACGCCGGCGGAGTGGTCGGGGCTCTGATGATCGGGACCCGGCTCGACAAGCTGGCCGCCGACATCAAGTCCCAGGTGCTGGCCGACATCGTCATCCTCGATCCGAGCGGATCGCTCATGACGACCACGCTGGTCGAGCCGGAGGAGGGGTACGGCGTCCTGACCCTGGCTCCCTACGACGTCGCCTATCTCGATCCGGGGAAGACGGCCGAGGTCACGCTGTACGGACGCGACTACCAGATCTACTACGCACCACTCGCTGTGCGGCAACAGAATGTCGGCGTGCTGGGCGTCGTGCTCCCCAGCAACTTCATCGTCACCACCGAGTCGATCAGCCGCAACGTCTTCAGCCTGCTGTTCACCCTGGGCACGATGGGCGTCATCGTGATTGGCCTGTTCCTGGCGTCGCGCATTTCGCGCCCGATCGTCCGCATTCGTGATGTCTCGCTGGCAGTCGCCGCCGGCGACCTCGATCAGCGCACGGGCATTCGCGGCCGGGATGAGGTCGGCCAGATGGCGGCGGTCTTCGATCTGATGACCTTCCGCCTGCGCCGGCGCACCGCGCAAGCCACACGGCTGCATGCCGAGGCTGTGCGCCGCAGCGAGGAGCTGGCCGAAGCCAACGTCCGCCTGCAGCAGGCCCAGCAGCAACTGGTCCAGTCGGAGAAGCTCGCCTCGGTCGGGCAGCTGGCGGCCGGCATCGTCCATGACATCAAGAACCCGTTGGCCGTCATCACCGGGCTGACCGAGGAACTTCAGGAAAACGCCGGCAAGGAATCGGCGCTGAGCTCGCCGCTCACCCAGATCCGCGAGAACGCCGTGCGTGCCAGCGGGATCGTCACCGACCTGCTCAAGTTCGCCCGCCAGTCCAACCCCGAGATGCGTATGCAGAACATCTGGGAGACCGTCCGCACCGCCGTCCGCCTGAATGACTTCCTGACTCGCCGTGCCAACGTGCATGTGGTCATGGACCTGACTCCCCAGACGATCATGACTTCCTACGACGCGCAGCAGATCGAGCAGGTCCTGATCAACCTGATTCAGAACGCCGTCCAGGCCATGTCCAATGGAGGCACCTTGACGATCGGCGTCCGCCAGGACCTCAAGTGGGTCGAGGTGGAAGTGCGCGACACCGGTGTCGGCATCCCGTCCAAGAACCTGGGGCGCATCTTCGACCCCTTCTTCACCACCAAGGGCCCTGGCGAAGGAACGGGGCTTGGCCTTTCCGTGAGCTACGGCATCGTCGCCCAGCACGGTGGGCGGATTGACGTACGCAGCGAGGTCGGGCGGGGCAGCGTCTTCACTATCCGCCTGCCAGTGCGTTCCCAGTCGGCCGTCCCGTCGAAGGTGTAGATAGCGGCAATGGGTGACACGCTCGAGCTCCCCCTTGTGCCCGACGAGCTGCCGGCGAATCGGCGGCGACGGCGCACCCTTGGTGAGCTGGTCCTGCTCATCCTGCTCCTGCTGCTGCTCTTCTTGAGCTGCGGCTGGCTCTCCGTCATCGGCACACGGGAGCCGGCCCAGGCCGACACGAGCTCGCTGATGCGGGCCGACTACAGCCCGTGGCCGTTCCTCGTTTTCCAGGTGGTCAATCCGGACATCCTGGAGGAAATCGCCAAGGATACCGGCAAGGACACGGAGCCGCTCGATCTGACCGCCGGCGGCACCGTCGTCGGATGGTTTTGGTGGACCCCCGTCCCGACGACGAATGGCACGCCGACTGC
>Ga0209751_10000838_pt1 | contig 32446 bp, 38 predicted proteins | sample RifCSP13_1_FD_184019 | JGI IMG/M metagenome (GOLD analysis project Ga0209751, IMG submission 184019) | Soil microbial communities from Rifle, Colorado - Rifle CSP2_sed 13_1 (SPAdes) (version 2) | ecosystem: Environmental > Terrestrial > Deep subsurface > Rock core/Sediment | place: Rifle...
AGCCTGGGAATGTGGTTCAGCCTTGACAACAAGGCGTACTGTTCCTCGTGTTTCCACTCTCACTTCTGGACTCCCTTTCAAAGCGTCCCCGCGAAGGCCAAGTGACATGCTCTTGGACACGCAAGGAAAGGTGGAAGCGGGAGCAGAGGCGAGTCCGTTAGCCTCTTGTGATCAGGGTCTCCGCAGCGTTAGGGGACTTTCTCGAATCCCGTGAGCGTCCGTAGGAACTTTACGCCGTCGACCTCGACGATGTCGCCGACGGTCATGTGCCGGACGCCTGCCTTGCGGAAGGCCGTCAGCGGAGGGCCCACGCCGCTGAAGCCCGCGAAGACGTATTTCGCGACCTCCTGTGGGGTGAGCGACTCCGGCACGCCCCGGACCTTCGGTTTCACATCGAGGGCGAACTCGGCCACCACACGCCGGCGGGCGTTCGGGTCCACGTCGTAGAACATCCTCTGGGACCAGGCCTCCAGGTCCCGATCGCTCGCGTAATGCGCGCGGACGTGGACGGTCGGCACGGCTATCGAACCAGCAGCGCGGGCTTCCGCTTCGGCTCCTCGCCCCGGGGCGGGAGGATCACCCTCTTGGCGACGAGCGCATCCAGCCCATCGTCCCTTTCCTCCACGTCACCGAGGAGAATCGATCGGTTCCGCCTCTCGTCGAAGGGGTCGTGACACATGAGGACTGTGTTCCCCATCCACGCACGCGTGGATAATCCTATCCAGGCGTGAGGGTTAGGATTGCGACCTATGCTCGAGTTCGGCTCGACGCTGCATAGGGCTTCATCGATGGTCAGCTCCTTAGCATTCGAATCGCGCTCGCGACGACGAGGATCTCGGACCCCTCGTGGGCGACGACCGCCAGGGAGATTCCGATCACGCCCAGTGCCGCCAGGGGGATGAGGACGGCGAGGATCGCGACGGAGGCGGCGACGTTCTCCATGCTCACCCGGCGCGTCGCCCGGGCGAGCTCGATCGCTCGTGGCACCTTTTCCAGGTTGTCCGACATCAGCGCGACGTCGGCGGTCTCGAGGGCCACGTCGCTGCCCGCCACGCCCATGGCGATGCCCACATCCCCCTCCGCGAGGGCGGGCGCGTCGTTCACCCCGTCCCCGACCATCGCCACCAAGCCGCGGCGCCTGAGCACCTGGACCTGCTCGACCTTCTCCTCCGGGAGCAAGCCCGCGTACACCTCGCGAATGCCGACCTGCGCGGCGACGCTCCTCGCGGTCGCCGGGTTGTCGCCCGTGAGCATCGCGCTCGCGACCCCGAGCGATTCGAGCCGCCGGACCGCCGCGGAGGCCTCCTCGCGGGGCGCGTCCGCGAGTCCGATGACGCCCAACACGGCCCCGCCCCGAACCACCGCAACCGTCGTCATCCCACGGGGCTGCAGCCCGCGCACCACGCCCTCCGCTTCCTCGATCCCCTCAGGCCGCGAAGCCGCGCACATCTCCAGGGAGCCGACCGCGGAAGCTTCCCCCTCCACCTGTCCCTCGACTCCCTTTCCGGGGACATTCCGGAATTCCGTGGCCGCCCGGCGAGGAACTCCGGACCCTTCGGCTTTCAAGACGATCGCGCGCGCGGCGGGGTGCTCGGACCACGTCTCGAGGGCGGCCGCCACGGACAGGACCTCGTCCTCCCCTCCTCCTTTCCGTGCCCACACCTCCGCGACCCGCAGCGTGCCCGTCGTGAGCGTCCCCGTCTTGTCGAACGCTACCGTCCGAACCTTCGCGAGGGTCTCCAGGTGGACGCCTCCCTTCACGAGGATTCCGTCCCTCGCGGACCGGCCGATCGCGGCGATGAACGTCACGGGGACCGAAATCGCGAGGGCGCAGGGGGAGGCCGCGACGAGCAACGTGACTCCACGGACGGCACCCAGGCCGAACGCTCCCGTCGCGGTCCCCACGGCGAGACCCGTGGCGGTCGCCAAGAGGAACACGAACGGCGTGTACACCTGGCTGAATCGGTCCACGATCGTGGCGGCACGACCCCGCGCTTCCTGGGCGCGCTCGACGAGGCGGACGATCGTCGCGACCGTGTTCTCCTCAAATGGCTTCGTGGCCTCGACGACGAGGGCCCCGTCGAGGTTCGCGGACCCCGCGAGGACGAGGTCCCCGTGCCCCTTTGGCCGCGGCAGCGACTCGCCCGTCACGATCGCCTCGTTCACGGAAGAGGTCCCCTCGCGCACGACCCCGTCCGTCGGAACCGCGTCGCCGGGTTTGACGAGGAACCGGTCCCCCGGGCGGAGCGAGGACGCGGGGACGGTCCGCTGCGCGCCAGCCTCCAACAGGGTCGCCGTCGCCGGCACGAGCTTCATCAGGCCCTGGATCGCGTGGCGGGTCCGGTCGATCGCGTTCTCCTCCAGCGCCTCCGTGATCGAGAACAGGAAGACGAGGATCGCGGCGTCCGTGACCTCCCCGAGCAGCACGGCGCCGATGGCGGCCGCGAGCATGAGGAGGCCCGTCCCCGCCCGGCGATCGGTCACGAGTTCTTCCACAGTCTCCCTGGCGAAATAGAACGCGCCGACGGGCAGGCCGACGAGGGCGACCAGCACGGGGACGGGCGACGGGACCCCCAGGGCGGACAGGAGAACGCTCGTCGCGAGCGTAACTCCCGCGACGAGGGACGCGGCGATCCTCCGGGAGCGCCACCACGAATGCCCGTCCTCGTGCAGCGGGATCGAGCCCGAGTTCACGGGGCGAGCAGCGCTGACCCCGCCCTATCCTTTGTGCTAAGCGAACCCGACAAACTTAGTAACCGGACCACAAGGCCAGCGTTCCGAAACATGTTTCGGGCTCCCGAGCATCCACACGTCGCTTTTGGGCAAACCATTTTGATGACTCGTGCGTTCGGTCACCAAGCATGCGTGTCGCCCGTTCCAAGATGGGATGGATTCTCGTCTTCGCGGGCCTCCTCATCGCGGTGATCGCGGTCGCGTGGGAGCTGGGCGTCGTGCTCGGACAACCGGTCGCCGAACATGCCGGGCACGAGCCCGCGGTCGCCGTTCACAGCGCCGCCGCGACCGCCGCCGTGGTCATCGGCGTCCTCCTCGCGACCGTCGGTGCTCGCGCGATCCTCCTCCAGAGAGCCGCGACCCCGGAAGCCACCGCCCTATTCGCCGCCTCCACACTCCTCTTTGCGGATGGGATATTGCACCTCGACCTCGTGGGGGAGCACCTGTCGACCCTGCCGTTCGCGGTGTTCTTCATGGCCGCGGGTGCGGTCCAGCTTGTGCTCGGCTTTGCCCTGTTCCGAGGGCGCCCACTGGTGTACCTGCTCTCCATCCTTGTCACCGTCGGCCTGATCGGGCTCTTCTTCCTGTCCCGACTCGCTACCGTCCCCTTCGCCGAGGGCCCGGAAGGGGTCGAGGCCGTCGGAGTCCTCTCGAAGGCCCTGGAGTTCGGGGCCCTCGCAGCGCTCGGTTTCCTCGTCTACCGATGGCGGGTCGGCACGAAGGCCGAGGCCCCCGCGCAGCCCGCCGCGTGAGCGGCACCGGGGCGGGCGTCACACGATGCAGTTGCACAGGCGAACGTCCCGGATCGCCGTAAGCTCCTTCACTAAGTCACCAACCTCCGGGCCACCCACGAGGACGAGCTGGTCCGCGCACGTCGAGTCGAAGTGCGTGTGGGCGGAGCTATGGATTGCGGCCCCGTATCGGTGGAGGACGTCGAGGACCGCGTGCTTCGAGCCCTCCGGGTACACGAGGGAGAGGAGGAAGTGGGACCGGTGCTCAGCGGCGTGGAACCAGGCGTGGTCCTGCACGAACTTGTGGATCGCGTCCCGGACCGCGTCGGACCTGCTCGGGTAGTTCATCTCAAGTGCGACGCCCTCGAATGCTTTCAAGTCCTTCGCCGGGAGGGAGACGCTGATCACTACCATGGGCTGGGGAAGGCCTGGCCCCCCATGAACCTGTGGAGGCGCCTAAGGATAGAGCCCGCCCCTATGTGCGCTTCACGACGGCGGTCGCGCGGCTCCGCGAAAGGTCAAGCGCGACTCCATGATCTGCGCCGTGCTCGCCACGCCCTCCGCGCCGCGAAAGACCTTCAGGCGCTTTGTCCGCCCCCAAACGTCGACCACATCCTTGGCGGTGGTGTTCCGCTTCAGTTTTACTGGAACACTATTGACGTGCCTGATCGTCTTCGGGACCCTGACCGCGTTCGTCTGGAGGTTCAGGTTCGCGAGTTGGCTCTTGGCGTAGAGGAGGTAGGGATTGGCCGTCCGGTCTTGTGGGGTCTTGCGCTTTGCGGCGCGGACGGTGTACGCGCGGCCCTTGACCACGTTCGGTCGGAGCTCGAACTCGCGATGGCGCTCGCGGAGTGCACGCCGTGCGCGGAGATCGGGACCAGCCTCCTGCAGCGCATCTCTCGTTGACCGCGAGGTCTCCACGACGGGCGTGACTCCGCAACATCTAAATATTGCATGAATACATGACATGAAACATGACCGCGACCAAGGTCGTCCAGACCCGTCTCGACCTGAACCTCTACGAGGCCCTGCAACGCACCGCGGACGGACAGGGGCTCACGCTTCAGGACGCCGCCCGCGAGGCGATTCGACGCTGGGTTATCGAAGAGACCTCCTTTGCAGGGTCTCCCCTATTCAACTTCAATATCGTTCTCGGAAGAGGACCCAGGTCGGATTCCTCGGACGACGACTCCGTTCTCTATGGGAGGCGGAAGCGACGAAACTCTTCGTAGACACGGGGGCGTTCGTCGCTCGATACGTCCCCGACGACGCGAACCACGCGGCCGCGGTACGGACGTTCCGCGAGATCCAGGCCGGCCGCAGACCATACAAGCTGCTCTACACGTCGAACTTCGTCGTCGATGAAACCGCCACGCGGATCCTGTACGAACGCGGACACCGCGACGCCCTATTGGTCCTCGGCCTGCTTCGCGGGGACCCCGCGCTGCGCACCCTCCATGTCTTGGAACAGATGGAGGAGGACATCGACCGAGAATTCGCCAGATATCGGGACAAGAGGATATCATACACGGACTGCAGCACCAAGATTCTGATGGAGCGCCAGAAGATTGAAACGATCTTCTCCTTCGACAAGGACTTCGAAGCTATGGGCCTCTCGCGTATTCCGTGAGTCGCGCGACGGGACGGGATTACTCGGCGATCCGCTTCAGTTCTACGGGAACGGCATGGACGTGCATGATCGTCGTCGGGACCCTGACCGTGATCGTAAGGGTGGTCGCTCGGAGATTGGCCCGGGCCTGGCCAGCGCGTCCCGCATTGACGGCCGAACCCGCAGCGTCTTGCGGATTCTTGGTCGGGACTCCAGGGACCCAGCGCCCGCAAGCGCTATATCGGACCCCGGGTTGGAGCGGGTGCCATGGCGAAGAACGCGATTCGGGGCATCATCACCTCCTTCCGGCGCGCGAAGCGGGTGCAGCACACGCACGAGACGATCGTGGAAATCGGAGAGGGGACGGAGCCGGCGACGCTCGTGGGGGCGAAGGCCCTGTGGACGGGGGAAGGCGGGGTCCGCATCATGGGGAGGGTCGTCGGTCGTCACGGCCTGGGCGCGGTGCGGGTGCGGTGGCGCAAGGGCTTCCCGCCCCAGGGCATCGGGACGCCCGTGGAGATCGTCGTCAAGTAGGCGTCATGCCCATGTTCAACCCCACCGACGACGAGGGCAACCCCACGAATCGGAAGGGGGTGGCGGCGCCGTGGTTGCGAAGGAGTCGTTCAAGGTTCCGAACCTAGCGTCCCAACGCTCCTGCCCCTCGCCACGCTCTCCGGGTGGCCCGTGGCACGACGAGCCTCGCCCCCGGAACGCCATGAACGACGCCATGAACGGCGAGAACAAGGTTATTAGGCGCCGTTAGGTACGCGGGGGCAGGTATGCCAGCAAGAAAGTCCGGTACAGGGTCACAGGCCAACAGCACCAAGGAGCGCTTCGAGGAGTCCGCAGCGCCAGCCAAAGAGCCCACCCATTGCAGTTCCTGCGGGAAGCGCCTGGGGATGTGGTTCAGCCTTGCGGACAAGGCGTACTGTTCCCCCTGCTTCCACGAAAAGTTCTGGACTCCCTTCCAAAAGGTCCCGGGTAAGGCCCACTGACTTCCTCTTGGCCACGGAAGGAAGGAGGAAGCGGGAGCACCGTCGAGTTCGTTCGCGCCTCGTGATCAAGGTCTCCGCAACGTCAAGGGATGATCTCGGTTCCCGTGCGCGTCTACGGGAACTTCATTCCGTCCACCTCGAAGATGTCGCCGTCCGGAATCCGCTGTCGTCCTCGTGTTCATCGGCGCAGGTCCTATGTACGCTGGCATCATCGTCGCGCCTGTTGGCGTCGTTTCCGTGCCCGTCGACGGCGTTCCCGTCCTTCTCCCGCTCGCGGAGGCATGCTCACCCCATGCACATCGTCCCTACTAAAGACTCGCTGGGCTCGGGTTTTGCCGCCAAATCGAAGCGGCCTCCGCTCGGCGTTCTCAGAGTTCACCGGGCCTCGCGCATCCGGCGAAGCTGGCGCGCATGTGCGTTCAGGCGGTCTTGAACTCGGACTAGGGACTCTCTGACCGTGTCGTAGAGAGCTTCCGCATCAAGGCTCGGAATCGCGCCTCGGAGTGCGAGACTTTCGATAAGAAGTCGATTTCCTTCAGGGGCAGCGGCGAGGTCCGTTTCGACATCAGTCATCGCACCGTCGTACTCGTTGAAAAATGCTCGCCATTCCTCGTCCGTCAGCGTCATGGGAATCCACACGCCATCCCATCGGGGCCCGAGGTGGCGGCCACCACAAGGTCTTTCGGCGTACCTGTAGCAGGAACCGGTCATTGGGCGTGCACATGAAGTGGCCGTTTCGCGCACCCTCGCGCGAATTGGAGCGGGTGGCCCTCAAGGGGTCCGCTGGATCCCGGACCTCGGCGCGGGCCTGGTGCGGTGCGTCCCTACATAACCTCCAGCCTCCAATGCCCTAAGCCCCCGTGCGGAACCGCCGGCCCTCCCAGTAAGGTTCATGTCCGTCGTCCCCCTTGTCCCATCCGTTGGTGAGGACGTGGTCGACAAGGTGACGAAACTCGCGGAGGACATACGGACGAGGATGGAGCGCGCAGAGGATTGGGAGAAGGTCCCGACCTCGATCCCGGGGATCTTCATGGTGCACATGCCCGACAAGGAGCTCCGCGTCATGCTCATGTTCAACCCCACGGACGAGACGGGCAACCCGACGAAGCGGAAGGGGTTCTACTTCGGGGACCCGGGCACGGTCGAAGCCGCCCGCAAGGCCTTCACGGACGGACGCCTGGAGGACCTCTTGGCGGCTTTGTCGAGCGTGAATGGTGCGCCGCAGCGCCGCCCGGCCGGGGACCGGGACGTGTTCCAGATCTAGGATCGACACTTTCCGAAGCAAGGCTTTTGGGACCGTGGCGCGATGCCTCGGCTCGATGACGAAGGTAATCCGGCAGACGGTATATTTCGACGCCCCACCGCCCGCGGTGTTCGAGGCACTCATGGACTCGAAGAAGCACAGGGCGTTTACGGGCGACGCCGCGAAGATAGAGCGGCGTGTTGGCGGCGCATTCTCCGTCTGGGGCGGATACGCGACGGGCAAGACATTGCGCCTCGAGAAGGACAGGGTGGTCGTTCAGTCGTGGCGGACGACGGACTTCGAAGAAGGCGATCCGGATTCGAAGGTCACGTTCCGCCTCTCGAGGAGGGGAGATGGGACGCGGATGTCTTTCGTGCAAAGCCACGTGCCGGATCGGCAGGTCGCCAATCTGAGACAGGGCTGGATCGATTTCTATTGGACGCCGCTCAAGGAATTCCTAAAAGCCCCTGGCCGATGACATCCGGGTTCGTCGCGCGATGCGCTTACGCTCCAATGCCGAGGGACCTGTCGGTCTTCGCCATGCTCGCCTTGCCGTCTCGCCCAATCTCCATCATCGCGCGAATCGCGTCCACGTTCTCCGGGACGACGTCGCTTTCCTGGTGCACGGCCTGGAAGTAGTACAGCGTGTTTCCGACGACGTGAACGCCGTCCTCCCACAGCGCGATTTCGTAGAGGTCTGCGCGGTTCCGGGACAGGTCTCGAGCGACCTCCATGATCTGCGCGGTGCTCGCCACGCCCTCCGCGCCGCGGAAGAACTTCACGCGCGGAGTCCGCCGCCAAACGTCGACCACTTCCTTGGCGGTGGTGGTTCGCTTCAGGTCCACGGAGATCGCGTGCACGTGCATGATCGTCGTCGGCACCTTCAGCGCAATCGTGTGGATGTTCACGCTCGGCAGCACGGACTGCACGTCGGGCCCGTGGTGGCTCGGCATCTCGAGCTCCGGCTCGATCGCGTTGATCGGCCCCTTCTTCGAGTCCGGCGGATCCGTCGCGCGGCGCACCATCACCGCCAACACTTTCTCGATCCCGAAGTGGACGTCGAGAGGGTACAGGGTTCGGATGAGGCCGGTCGTGTTGCAGCTCGGGATGCGGACCCATGACTGCCCGAGGGCGTCCGCGTAGTTCACGGCGGCGTTGAACGAGAAGTTCGTGAGCGCGTGCTCCTCGCCGCCCTGCCAGATCGCCTTCACGCCCGCCTTCTCGTACGCCGGCTTGAACCCCGACTCCTCGGGCGTGCAGTCCACGACGAGGTCCGCCTCCTTGAGGAGGTCGTCGAGCGTCCCTTGGACCTTCATGCCCGCCTTCTCGAACTTCGGGAGCACGTCCTTCGTCGTCGCGTACAGCGCGTACCCGCGCTCCACCGCCATTCGCGCCTCGTAGTTCGGCTTCATCTTCGAGACGCCAACGGTGCGCATGTCGTCCTGCCGGCTCACGGCGTCCGCGACACGCTTCCCAATCGTCCCGTACCCGTTGATCGCGATCTTGGCGGGCATCCACGTCCCCGCGTTCGCAATCGTCCGGCCCTCTAAATAGGTTCGGTCCTTGTCCAGAAGCACTCATCCTTTCCTAGCGAATGCGAGGAAGTGTCTGATACCGGGGCGGGCGCAGGCTTAATGCCTCGCCTTCCGTTTCCGCTGACCATGGGCGCGATGAGTGAATCCTGGACGGACGGGGAGGCGTACGACGCCCTCATGGGCCGATGGAGCCGGACCCTCGCCCCGCAGTTCCTGAAATGGTTGCGTCTTCCTTCGGGCGCGAAGATCCTGGATGTCGGATGTGGAACGGGTTCCCTTTCCCGTGCGCTCGTGCAAGGAGGCGCGTCCCACGTTGTCGGCGTCGACGTCTCTCCGGATTTCGTGGCGCAGGCCGCGTCCACCGCCAAGGCCGAGGGAGACCGCCTGAGCTTCGAGGTGGGGGATGCGATGAAGCTCCGCTTCGAGAACGGGGTGTTCGATGGCGTCGTCTCGAGCCTCGTCCTGAACTTCATCCCCCAGCCCGGGGTGGCGGTCGAGGAGATGCGCCGCGTCGTGCGCGACGGGGGCATCGTCGCAGCGTGCGTGTGGGACTACGCGGGCGGCATGCAGATGTTGCGTCGATTCTGGGACGCCGCCGTGGCCCTCCAGCTTCCGGGGGCGCGCGAGCTCGACGAGGGCGTCCGCTTCCCCATGTGCCATCCCCATCGGCTCCTCGAGCTCTTCGGACGCATCGCGTCGAACCCGGAGACCGTCCGTTTCGACGTTCCCATGGAGTTCCGGGACTTCAACGACTACTGGCATCCGTTCCTGTCCGGGATGGGGCCCTCGGGAGCGTTCGTCGAGGGACTGACGGAAGCTCAGCGGGACCAGATGCGCGAGTACCTGGGATCGCACATGCCCCGGGCTGACGACGGGAAGATCCGACTCGTGTCAAAGGCCTGGGCCGTGCGCGCCGCCAAACGTTGACCGGTGCCAGCCGGCGGATGAAATTTCGAGCATCCCTGCCTGATGGGGGCGGCCTCATGCGAGGAGCTTCGCGATTTGTCGCGCCCAACTCTCGGGGGTCGTGTGCGCCGCCCTACCGACGAAGCGCTCCCTCGCCGCTCGCAGGTACGGCAGCTTCCGCACGGCGAGCTTGTACTCCCCGAACCGCCCCGTCTCGATCTCCTTCTCCGGAGCATACAGGGGCTCGCGGTAGAAGTTCAGGGCGACCATTGCCCGGGAGACGACGTTGGCGGTGTCTGCGAACGCCTTCGTGTCGTTCCCGACGCCGGCGCACCTGTACACGTACGTCGCGAAGCCGGACGTGCCTGCGATGACCTCGACAGCCAGGTGGCGCTTCCCGCCGGACCCGAGGCCCGCCATGATCCAGAACAGGAACGGGCGCTCCGGCTCGGACTCCCCCTCGGGCGGCGCCTCTTCCCCCTCGGGCGGCTCCGGCCGGTCCCCTTCGCCTTCGCCGCGCTGTCCCACCTTCTCCGCCTCCGTCAGCCGGCGCAGGCCGAACCATAGATGGTCGCCCGCCCGCTCTCGCAGGTACCCGTACGACTCTGAGGCCTTCGGGCTCGTCCGGATGACCTCTTCCGCGCGCTCCCAGAACCACGGAGCGACGGCGGCGAGCGTGCGCTTCGGCGCGGCTCTTCCCCGGAGGAGCAAGTGTGCGATTTTTGCGAGTTCGGCAAACTCGAGGGCGGGGAAGACCTCGGCGAGGAGGTTCGCGGTATCCTCCTCGACCTTCCGTCGCGCACCCACTACCGAGTTGTGGAATCGCTGAAGGTCCGTCGGCTCGCACCCGTACAGGACGGCGGTAAGCTCGGGGGTCGCGCACGTGAGGCGGTAGTCCACAAGTGCGTTCGTGTGCAATTCGTGGAGCGCGAGCTGGAAGACTTCCCCGCCGAGCGGGATGCCGACGACGCCGCCGGCGTAGACGTGGAAGAGCGCCTCCTGGTCGGGGCCCCCGTTCAAGGTCAGCTTGCACTCCAGCGTGTCGAGCGGGTCCCCGTCCACGAAGCGCAGCAGGTCGGCCCACCGCGCGCCCCGGAGGCGGGAGAGGTGGAGGAACATGGGCCGCGCGAGCGCCCCGTCCGTGGCGGTGAGGTTCAAGCGACCCTCGGGGTGGATCTCGACCTCAACGCTCCGGCCGACCTGCCGGATCGTCTCGAGCTGTTCGTATCCGATTCTCGTCGTGCCCTTCCCGTTGACCAGGAGGAAGGTGTCGTCCAGGTGCAGGTCGCACGGCCCCTCGGAGAGCGTTCGACCGCCGAGGGTCAGCGTGTGCGTCGCGCGGTAGTCCCGCATGACCACGGGGGGCATGGGCTCACAGCTTTGTGCCGCACTCGCCGCAGAAGGCCACGCCCATCGCGTTCTTGTGATGGCAGTTCGCGCACTCCTGGAACGCGAGGGAGGCGCCGCAGTTCTGGCAGAACTTCCCCGCGCCCGCCGGCTTCCCGCACGTCGGACAGACCGTCGCGCGGTCCGCGGTGTCCCCGTCGTACAGCGTCTGGGTCTTCACGTGCTCTCGCATCTGCTCGACGCGGACCTGGGCCTTCGTCGCCTGCATCTCCGTGACGAGGGACGGCGCGTCGTTCGTGCACAGCCCCGCCTCGCCGTTCCAATCCTCCGTGCAGACGTACAGCTTGCACTTCGGGCACTTGTTGAAATGGGTCGTCGTCTCGTTGACGGCCTTCCCGAACGCGCCGTCGTGCTCCGTGTGCCACGCCGCGGACATGGACTGGTACTGACCCGCCGCGCCCGCCGCCTGACCCGCAGCGTACAGGCCGCTCTTCCCCGTGAAGCCGCCCGCGACCTCGAGGCCGCGCCCCAGGAAGCCGAGCCGTTTCGCCTTCGTCTCGCTCTTGGACGGGATGAAGGACGTCGTGAATCCGCTACCGCAGATGTCGCAGTCGAACTTCCACTGGAAACCCTTCTCCGCGCTCATGTCTTGGACGTTCTTAGGATGGTCGATTAGGGCCATTCTTTTCCCCCAGATGGACGGATAGGGTCGTCCCGGTAATCAACCTGACGGCGGCGGTCGACCCGTCCTACATCTTCAGGGACTTCCAGAAGTCCTTGAGCGCGAACCCGCAGCGATCGCACTGGCGCGCTTTGGCGGTGACGACCGCGGCGCACGTCGGACAGCGGTACCGGTTCACCGTGCCGCACTTCTCGCAGGCATCGGCATCGGGGCCGATCGGATTTCCGCACCGCGTACACGGGATGGCGAGGGCCTTCCCGCACTTGTTGCATGCCTGCCAGTCCGCCTGGATCGGGGCGGCGCACCACGGGCAGACCATCTGATGAGGATGCGCGCGGCGGCAAAAAGGGCAATAGGCGGAGTTCGCGTCGACGAGCTGCCCGCAGAACCGGCAGGGCTTTTTGTAGCCGGGCATCCCCGCGGCATGCGAGGCCAGGTATAAACCCTATTCCGTGCGTGACCCGAAGTAGAGGTCCCGCCGGACCCGGGGGACGAGGGCCATGAGGACCGCGACCTCGGTGAGCCTCGTGCGGTCCATTACCCCTTGCGTAAGCCAGCCGATCGCCCCGATCCCGCGGCCGATGTTCTTGACCTTCGTGAACGACTCCATCGCCTCACCGACGGTCTTCCCGCGCTTCACGGCCTCAATCACGGCTTTCGGGTACGCAAAGCCGGGGCCGTGGCCAATCGTGACGACGCCCCTCTTGTCCGCGACTGCGCAGTACTGCACGTCGAGGTAGTCCTTCGCCCCTTCGTCCCAGAAAAGGCCCGCCTCGATCCCCACGCCGTAGTCCGCGTCGCCAATCGCGCTCCGCGCCCGGGCGACGGCGCCGTCGATCGTCTCCTCCTCGAACGGCTGTGCCGACACCTTCGCAGGGACCTCCAAGCCCTTGATCTGCACGCGGCGAAACACCTCCACGAACGCTCGCTTGGCGGCGTCGACCTTCACTCGGTTCGTGGACCCCACGCGGACCTTCAGCGGTCGTCTCATCCGGCCCTCCCGGTCGATCTCGCCCGCGCGGATCCGTCTGGCGGCAATCGGTGTGCAGTCTTCCGCGAGGCGCATAGGCACGAGGACGACGTCCATGGGCCGATGGCCTCGCCTCTCACGTTCGCGGTTGACCTCGTGGGCGGCCTCCACGCGCTCCGCGCTGACGACAATCCCGTCGATGTCCTCCTCAAGGGCCGCGGGGCCCGCGAGGTCCTCGAGGACCGCAATCCGCGCGCGGCTGAGCCACCGTTTCCTCTTCAGGTATGCTTCGAGGTTGCGCTTTCGGGTGGCAAGGGCGTTCACGGCCTTCCGCGTCCGCTTCGCCATGCGCTGCGACGTGATCCCGATGATGACCTCCTCGTCCCCGAGCACGAACGCCTTCGCGAGGAGCGCCTCGTGGCCGACGTGGAGGAGGTCGAACGTGCCGCCGAGGCAGACCCGCATCAGCGTCCCCCGCTCAGCAAAAGGAGCATCGCGAGGGCGAAGAGGGCGACGCCGCCAAAATAGACCAAGAGGAGCTGCCGTTTCTTCGCTGCCTGACGGTCCTTGTGGGCCTTCTCGCATTCCTTCGAGCTGTACTCGTCCTTGAGGCCGATCTCCTTGCCGCACTCCGAGCAATGCTTATGCGGGGCGACGCGTTCCACGTCCGCGCGTACGGGACGCGCCGACTTAGAGCTTCCGACCGGCTGCGCCGGCCGAGGAAAACGCTCAAGTCGATTTCGTTCCATCCGTTTACAGATTTCGCTACGTTTAAATACGAGTCCCCCGTAGCCGTTCGTGAGCCCGGAGGTTGGCCCGATCAAGCGCCTAGGGGTCGTCGAGAACGTCGCGTATGACGGCTCGGTCCTCGTTCGCTCGGTGTTTCTGCCGAGCGTGGGCGCTCGCGTCGTGGACAAGCGCCATCGGCCGCTGGGGAAGGTCGTGAAGGTGTTCGGCCCCGTGAAGGAGCCGTTCGCGACCGTGCGCCCGGAGGCGAAGGTGACGCTCTCCCTCCTCGGTTCAGACGTCTACGTTGGCGAGGGAAACAATGCCCAGCAAAAAGGTCGAGGAAGCCGAAGAAGTCACTAGGTGCCCCGAGTGCAACAGCGCGCACCTCTCCGTGAACTACGAGCGCGGCGAGATGATCTGCGAGGAGTGCGGGCTCGTGCTCGACGACCAGATGATCGACCAGGGGCCCGAGTGGCGCGCGTTCGACGTCGAGCAGGGCGAGAAGCGCGCGCGGACGGGCGCGCCGATGACGTACACGATCCACGACAAGGGGCTGTCGACGACGATCGGGTGGAAGAACAAGGACTCGTACGGGAAGTCGATCCCAACCCGGAACCGCGCGCAGCTGTATCGCCTGCGGAAGTGGCAGCGCCGGATCCGCGTGAGCAACGCGACGGAGCGGAACCTCGCGTTCGCGCTCTCCGAGCTGGACCGGATGGCAAGCGGCATGGGCTTGCCGCGCAACGTGCGCGAGACCGCTGCGGTCATCTACCGGAAGGCCGTGAACAAGAACCTCATCCGCGGGCGCTCGATCGAGGGCGTCGTCGCCGCCAGCCTGTACGCGGCGTGCCGCCAGTGCAACGTGCCGCGCACCCTCGACGAGGTCGCGGACCCGAGCCGCGTCGGCCGCAAGGAGATCGGGCGGACGTACCGGTTCATGACGCGCGAGCTGAAGCTGAAGCTCATGCCGACGAGCCCGAAGGACTACGTGTCCCGCTTCTGCTCAGAGCTCAAGCTGAGCGGCGAGGCCCAGAGCCGCGCGGTCGAGATCCTCAAGGAGGCCCAGGACAAGGAGCTCACGAGCGGGCGCGGGCCCACGGGCGTCGCGGCCGCGGCGATATACATCTCCTCGATCCTGAGCAACGAGCGGCGCACGCAGCGCGAAGTCGCGGAGGTCGCGGGCGTGACGGAGGTCACGATCCGGAACCGGTACAAGGAGCTCACGGACCGACTCGGAATTCGCATCGAACTTTAGGGTTCCGATGCCCCCGTCGAACGCTCGCGGGACCTGGGTCACCGTCGGCTTGATAATCCCAACGGGATTGCCGGGGCCGGGAAGACCATGGGAGCGTACGAGGCGGTCATCTTCGTCCACGTCATGGGCGTGATGGCTTTTCTCCTCGGCCACGGGATTTCGGTCGGGGTCTCGCTCCGGCTCCGCAAGGAGCGCGACCCGCAGCGCGCGCGGGGGCTCTCCTCGAGCTGTCCTTCGCGTCCGTTGGCGGTACTCACATGTTCATGCTCGTCCTGATCATCACAGGCATCGTCCTCGGCTTCATCGGCGGGTGGTGGGGCATGCTCTGGATTTGGGCCGCCCTCTTGCTGCTCGTCGGCATGTGGGCCTCCATGTACGCCTTCGGCACGGCGTATTACGACGAGGTTCGGAGGGCCGTCGGGGCGACGCCCTTTTTCGGGAAAAATAAGAGACCCCCGATGGCGAACCCGGATGTCGATCGGGTGAACGAGCTTCTGTCGTCGGCCCAGGCCCATCCTGCTCTCCGCGGTCGGGACTGTTGGCCTCTCGGTCCTGTTCTGGCTGATGATGTTCAAGCCATTCTAGGTACGTGGGACCCGAGGTCGCCTCCCCTTCGCTAGGATCAAGGGGCTTTCGGTACCCCAAGATGTGGAAGTCAGTTTGGCGGTGCGCCGGTAGGGTCACTTGTCAGACTCAGCGTCCGTCAAGAGCTTCCGAATCGCTTCGGCAAGTTCGCGGGCTTTCTCCCTCGTCTCGGTAGGCATTTTGGCCAGGGGGTCCGCGAATTGCTCGAGGATTAACTCTGTCGCCTTCCTAAGGGTCTGAACGAAATTCGAGTAGGCCTCTCCAGGAGGAAGTTCTTCCGATGAAAGACCGGACTCGCGGACGGGCTCGTTCTTCATCTCGATGATCGAGTCGTCCACGATCTGGACGATGCCCTTCGGCACGACCTTGATGACCATGAGCGGAAGCGCGCCGCCCATGAGGGCGATCCCCGGCACGATGACGACGTCGCCCTTCGTGACCGGGCGCCTGAGCAGGCCGCGCTTCACGAAGCTGTCGATCCCCTGGCCGAACGAGATCTTGTGGCCCTCCTTCATGATCGGTGCGATTGTCACACGTTCCGCAGGCAGAACCTCGGCCTTCCGGACTTTGACCTTGTCCCCGATCGAGACGCCGAGGTTCCGGCGAACGAGGCCGTCGACTCGGATGATCCCCTTGCCCTCGTCCTCCTTCATGGGCCTTGACAGCTTGGCGGCGGTCCCTCTCTTCCCGACGATCTCGACGACCCCGTCCGCCTCGATGCCCAGAGCTTGGCGGGTTTTCGTGTCCAACCGCGCCCGTCCAAGTCCGACATCGAACTCCGCGGCCTCTTGGACACTCAGTACGACGTGCGGAGTAGCATCACCCATGCAGTCGCGCAAATGGCCGAGACGTTACTTAGTCCTTGTGAGGCCTGACCCCAGACAACCCGTCAAGCCAACGTGAGCTCTCCGCGCATCACCTCGACCACCTGACCTCCGACGCGAACGGAAGTCGGTCGGTTTCCCTTGGCGGCTACCGACACCTCGATCCGGCCTGGGTGGTGCACCTCGGCCCCCTGCTCGATGATGAAAGGGTCCCTCTTGGGTAGCCGACCGTTGGCGGCGAGGTACGCACCGCAGGCGCCGGCCGCGCTCCCCGTGGCGGGGTCCTCGACGATGCCGTAGTTCGGGAAGAACCCGCGCGCGTGCAGGTCCGCATCGCCGTCCGCCATGAAGGCGAACACGTATGCGCCTGCGTCGCGGTCAATCCGGTTCAGGAGGGCGGGGAGCCTCCCGGGGTCCGGCGAGAGTCCTCGGACGACTTCCAGGGAGCGCAAGGGGATCTGCAGGGAGGGGACCCCGGTCGACGCGACCTGCGGTCTCAGCCCCGTGGCGGTGATATCCCGCGGGCGGATGCTCAGGGCGCGGGCGATAGCATTCACGTCCATGATCTTCCGCGAGACGGACGGCCGTCCCTGCGTCATCACGACCTTCCGGATCACGCCATCCGAAACGTGAAGGTCGAGAGGGAGAACGCCGATGCCCACCTCCTGGTGAATCGTCGACACGCCCTCCCGCTTCGGCACGATCCCTTCCTCCGCCGCCACGAACGCCGTGCCCAGCGAGGGGTGTCCCGCGAAGGGGAGCTCGCCGCCCGGCGTGAAGATGCGGTTGCGGTAGTCCGCCCCCTTCGCTTTCGTCGGCAGGACGAACGTCGTCTCGGAGATGTTCATCTCCCGGGTGATCGCGAGCATCTGCTCGGCCGACAGGCCCCTGCCGTCCGGGAAGACGGCGAGCGGGTTCCCCGTGAGGGGTCGGTCCGTGAAGACGTCGACGCGCCAGAACCGGTGGGAGGCCATCGGTAAGCGGAACCGCGCGGCTTATTTCCCGTTGTCGCCGCCAGAGGGCGGCTCGGTCCGAGCGAAAGTCTTGAGGCATGCCTGCCATTTCACCGTTCGTGACGGACGCGGCACTGATCGTGCGGGGGACGATCCTGACAATGGAAGCTCGGCGGCCGGTCGCCGAGGCGTTCGCGGTTGGCGGCGGACGGATCCTTGAGATCGGGACCGAGGAGCAGGCGGATCGATGGCGGGGGAAGCGCACGAAAGTGTGGACCCTGAAAGATCACCAGGTGGTCGTACCAGGATTCATCGACAGCCACGCGCACCTCGCGACGGATGCGTGGAGGCGTTCGTGGATCCAGCTCGAGGGCTGCGGGTCCCTCGAGGAGGCCCTCGACCGGCTCCGCGCGCGAATCCCCGAGGCCCGCCAGGGCGAATGGATCGTCGGCCGCGGGTGGGACGAGAGCGCGTGGCCTGTGAAGCGGTACCTGAACCGCCAGGACCTCGACAGCGTGAGCGTGAGCCACCCGGTCCTCGTGAACCGCGTCGACGGTCACATGTGCTCCGTGAACTGCGTCGTCCTCCGGCGGCTTGACGCGTTCGCGGGCGATGCGGGGGTCGAACGGGACTCGGACGGGACGCGCACCGGCGTGCTGAGAGAGGCGGCCGCGGAGCGCGCGCGGGAGATGATGCCCCTGCCGTCGGAGGCGGAGTGGGCGAAGCTCCTCGAACGGACGATCGCGCATCTGCACACGCTCGGGATCACGGGCGTGCACGACATCGTCGACGACCGCCACATGCGGGCGTACCAAACGCTCCGCCGCCAGGACCGACTGGCGATCCGCGCGTACCTGATGCCGTACGACGACATGCTCGACGCCCTCATCGCCTCCGGGCTTCAGACGGGATTCGGCGACGAGTGGCTTCGTCTCGGCCCGATCAAAGTCTTCTCGGACGGCTCTCTCGGGGCCAGGACGGCCGCCCTTTCGAGACCCTACGAGGACGACCCCGCGGGGAAGGGTCAGCTCAACCGCACGCCGAAGGATCTGCTCGCGTTCCTCACGAAAGCCCATCGCGCGGGGTTCCAGCTCGCGGTGCATGCGATCGGAGACCGCGCGATCGACGTCGTCGTCGAGGCGTTCGGTCGAGCCTTGGAGCGAGAGCCTCGCGAGGACCACCGCCATCGCGTCGAACACTTCGAACTCCCGTCGGACGACGCCCTCCGTGGGATGGACGAATTCGGACTCGTCGCGTCGATGCAGCCCAACTTCGTCGCGCGGTGGTCGCATCCAGACGGCCTGTACGAGCGCCGCCTCGGGACGGAGCGTCTCGCGCGGAACAATCCCTTCCGATCGGTGCTCCAGCGGAAGATCCCCCTCGCGTTTGGGTCCGACGGAATGCCCTACGGTCCCCTCCACGGCTTGGAGGGCGCGGTAATGGCCCCCTTCGCATCCCAGCGCCTGGAACCCGAGGACGCGATTACGTCCTACACTTCGGCGGGGGCGTACGCGTCCTTCACAGAACACGAGGCGGGGACGTTGGCGGCGGGAAAGGTCGCCGACTTCGTCGTCCTCTCGGGCGATCCTCGGCGCCTGCACCCGTCCCGGTTGGCGGTGGACGCAACCGTCGTCGGCGGGGAGGTCGTGCATCGCCGCACGGGGTCTCGAACGCGAACCTAGAAGTAGGAAACCCAGCTCCGGGGGCGCGGTGGGCCATTGGAAGCCCTTTCGCCGTCATGGCGCGCGTGGATGGAGAGCAAGCCGTTCGCCGTCTGGGTCGTGTTCTGGGGACTGTTCTATTTCGGGCTCGCCCTCCTCGTCTCCTTAGGACCCGTGCTCTCGCTAGGCCTGGCCGATCCCATCGTCGCCTCGACCCTCGTCTTCGCGACGATCCTCTTCCTGGCGGCGTTTCTGAGCCTGAAGGCCACGCGATCGACGTTCGTCGTTGCCGCGGTCGTAGGCGTCCTGCTCCTCCTACTTTTCGGGGCCTTCCTCGCTCCGATCCTCCTCAACCCTTCGGACCCCTCGTTCTGGCTTGCGATCTCGGGCGTCCCCGCGCTCGGGCTCGTCCTCGTGTTCTCGATCCTCTGCGTTCGGAGCGCGAAAGAAGGCGTCGCGACGAAGCCCTACCTCGCCTCGGTGCGGTCGACAGGCGGCCTCCTGACGATCGCGGTCGTGGGATTCGTCGTCGGGGGTCTGGTCGTAGGAAACTTCGCCGCATCGAGCATCGCCCGGGTGTTGGAGGGTTCCCAGGAATCTCCGGACATCCGGATCGTCCTGGGCGCCCCTGGAGCCGCGAACCCCTATGAGCCCAGGACGTTCAGCGTCGCGGTTGGCGGCACTGTGGTCTGGTACAACGGAGACACCGCGATCCACTCGGTCACGAGCGACTCGCCGGGTCAGTTCGACTCCGGGAACGTCCCTTCCGGAGGCGCGTTCCGTCACACGTTCGCGGCGGCGGGCACGTACCCGTACCGCTGTACACCGCACCCGTGGATGACGGGGACGGTCGTCGTGACCTGAGGGGGGTGTCGTCGATGGCCGTCTCCGTTGATGTGTACCGTTGGTTGATCTTTGCCCACATCCTCGGCGCCCTCCTGTTTCTCCTCGCGCACGGGGCCTCCGCCAGCGTCGGCTTCCGCCTGAGGTCGGAGAGGGACCACGAGCGGCTCCGAGTGCTCCTTGACCTCTCCGGCCGGTCGTACAGAGTCATGGCGATCGGGTTCCTATGGATCCTAGCGTCCGGGATCATCTTGGGGGTCGCCCAGGAGTCCTGGACGCAGGTCTGGTTCTGGACCGCGCTCATCCTCCTGTTCGTGCTCTCGTTCATCATGACGCCCCTCGTCGCGATTCCGTACAACAAGGTCCGAAAGGCGCTGGGCCTGAAGGCCCCGATGGGCGGCAAGCGGGCGGAGGCCGCACCGACCCCGCCGATCGAGGAGATTCCAATGTGGCTGGAGCGAGCGCATCCCGTCGCCGCGGCCCTCGTCGGCTTCGGGGGCATCGTCGTCATCGTCTGGCTGATGGTCTTCAAGCCGTTCTGAGGGTTCTGAGTCCGGTCCTGAGGCCGAACCCTTTATAGGATTGGAGCGGGATATGCCGCTCGCAGAAGGGCTACGTTCCGTAGCCTGAATGCCCAAAACAACCCCGCGCGCGAGGCCCTCGGGTCTCCCGCGCGGTTTTACTTCCCGCACGCCAGTACCGGAAGGCTTTTGGAGATTGCGCGCCTGGGACGGATGCCATGGCGACTCTCTTTCTCGACCTCTACGGGGTCCTCGCGAGATCCGTTGCGATGGAGGCAGCCTACAACGAGCGTATGGCGTCGATCCTTCAGCTTCGACACAGCGGGTCCCTCGAAGGTTGGCGGGAGCTCCAGCAGAAGTCGTACGAGTGGTATCAGGGCGAGGGCGTGAAGCTCGACTCTCGACCCGGTCCGGAGCGAGAGGGCCAGGCCTGGGTCGACGCGGTCTGGCAGCTGAACTCCGATCAAATCGCGTGGATGTTCACCCGCGCCGGGATTCCTGTCCCCGCAGATGCCGCGAAGTATTCTGAGCAGCTCGAAGAGGAGACGGTGCGGGAGATCGACGCCTTGTACCCGGACGTGCGCCCCACGATACCCCTCCTAAAGGCGGACGGACATCGCATCTTCCTGTCGACGAACGCCACACGGTCGAACGGCGAATCCGCCCTCATCGGCGGCGGAGTGAGGGGATTGTTCGACGGCGTCGTCTGCCTGGAGAACGGGATGGCGAAGAAGGACCGGCGAGCCTATTGGCTCAACGCGTTTCGGATTGCGGACGTTCGCCCCGAGGATGCGGTGTGCGTTGACAACGAGTCGCGATATCTGGAGCCGCCAAAAGAACTAGGCGCCCGGTGCGTCCAAGTCGTACGAGACCGTGACCCACCTCGCGACCGGACGCACTTTCCTATGCTCACATCCCTGGAGGTCCTCGCCGCGTGGCTGGAGCCTAGGGCCTGACGCGTTCGAGCCGAAGGTACGAGACCTCCTCTCCCACGGACGCGAACAGCAGGTCCTTTTTCACGCCGTGCGCGAGGCGTACCGCGCGGCTCACCTCCGGCCACATCCCCCGGTGCCCTGCCGGCAGCGCGTGCACGAGGTACTTCGCATGGACGCGCTCGGGGTCTCCCTCGTACGCGCGAAAGTGCGAGCCGTACTTGAATCCCGTCTTCGCGACGATCGCGCGGTCCTTAAGGTCCTTGTAGACGCGCATGCGGAGGTCGAAGTCGGGCTGGAGCCGCCGCGCCTGCGTTCGAAGCGCCGCCAAGGTGACGGACCGGTTCGTGTCCGAGCGGCGTAATTCGATCGCTCCAGACTCCAGCAGGTAGGCCGCCTCGAGCAGGGAGAGCTGCAGGCGCGCACCGACCAGCTTGCCGTAGAACCCCTGGGCGTGGAGCCGCGTCGCCTGGCCTTCGTCCAGCACGGTCGCTCGGTCGTCGAGGAGGTGGGCGGACGCTCCGGATGCGTCTGACTCGCGCGCCGCCCGCCCCTTGGGCGTGACTTCGCGAACTGCGTAGTACGTGAGGTCGCTCTCCTCGTCGACGACCGCCAGAAGGAAGTTCTTTCTCGCCGCACCCGCCCGCCGGACGTGGGCCTGAAGCCCGTCGAGATCGAACACCGACCGCTCGTTGACCGCCAAGACGCCGTACTTGCTCGGCGTCCGTTTCGGCGCGCCCCCCCTCGGAAACACGCGGAAGTCCAGGGGCGCGGGAGCTTCCTTGACGACGTACCCTCGCTGGCGGAGATCCCTGTAGACGAGGTAGCGGACTTCGAATCCCGGGACGACCCCGTGCCCATGGCGAAAGAGATCGGGTAGGGGGACCGGTCCCGCGGCGGCCGTCACCGCTAGGCGCCCGGCGTCGACGAGGTACGTTGCTTCGATCAGGGTCAGGTCGAGCCCTCCGCCGGGGCGCGGCTCGCCGAAGGAGCCCTTGTTCAGAAGCGTGCTCGCTTCCGCAGGGTCCTCGACGCGGACCGTCGCGTCCCTCAGCGTGCCCGCCATCGCGGGCGGAAGGGCGGCGGGGCCATAAAGGGCCGCCCCGGCTCCGAGCCGCACGGAGAGCTCTTATAGAAGGAAAAACCTATTTTCAGGCGTGCGGCGCAAGGACCTGATCAGCGTAGTTCGTGACGTGCTCGCCAAGACCGGCTTCTACCTGAGCGACCTGCACGAGGGGCGCGGTCTCAGTTTCGACGTCGTCGCCCGGCGCGACGACCAGCTCCTCCTCGTCAAGGTCCTTCAGAACGCGGACGCTCTCGGCAAGGCCAGCGCCGACGAGCTCCGCCTCCTGGCGACGACCCTCGGCGGGTCCCCGCTCGTCGTCGGCGAGCACACGGGCAGCGGCCCGATGGAGGACGGGGTGATCTACTCGCGCTTCGGCATCCCCATCCTCTCCAGGCAGACGTTCGTCGACCTCCTCGAGGATGGCGTTCCGCCGTTCATGTTCTCCGCGCCCGGTGGTCTGTACGTGCGGCTGGACGCGGAGGCCTTGCGCCGCGCGAGGGACGAACGGGGCGTCTCCCTCGGTGCACTCGCGGACGTCGCGGGCGTCTCCCGCCGGACGATCCAGATGTACCTCGAGGGGATGTCCGCGACCGTCGACATCGCGGAACGGCTCGAGGCGTTCCTCGGGGAGCCCCTCGTCGTTCCCGTCGACCCGTTCGCGTACTCGAAGGAGACGGGCACGCTCCTGAGCGGCTTCGAGGCTTTCGCCCGGTTCGAGCGGGACGTGTTTGAGAAGCTCAAAGCCCTCGGGTTCGACGTGTTCCCCACGATCCGCTCGCCCTTCGAGGCGATGGCGGCCCGGGAGTCCCTCTACCTGGCCGGGGTTCCCGGCAAAGGGGAGGCCGTCGAGCACAAGGCGCGGATCATCGCGAACATCTCGCAGGTCGTCGAGCGGGACGCGGTCCTGTTCGTGGAGATCCACACGCGCCGCCAGAGCATCGAGGGCACGCCTCTCATCCAGCGGGCCGAGCTGCGCAAGATCCGTGGCCCCGAGGAGATCGAGGACCTCATCGACGAGCGGAGGAAGTAGCACGGCGGATCTGGCGGTGATCCCGCGTGGGGAGGGCCGCGTGGGGTTCCTGGCGGCGATCCGAGGTCTCGTGTCCGAGGCCGAGCAGGTGCGGAGGGTCGTCGACGAATTCGGCCCCGACGCCGTGGCGATCACGGTGGGCCGCGAGGACTTGGCGGGGCTTGTGGCATACGACGGCTCCGACTTCCCGCCCGAGAACTGGGAGGAGGAGCTGTACGTCGCGGGCCTGTCGGAGTGGGGCGAGGTCCGTAAGCCGCCGCCGTGCTTCGTGGAGGCCGTGCGCCTCGCGCAGGCTCGCGGCGTCCCGCTGCGCGCGCTCGATTTCAACGACGAGGACTACACGGAGAAATACATCAATCTCGTCACCGCTTGGGACCTCCTCGGCCATGGCCGGCTCGAGAAGAAGGCCCGGACCCACGGATTCGTCGCGACGACGCCCGAGGAGTTCGTGGTCGAGTTCGACCGTTTCGTGAACGATCCGGATGGGTATGTGGCCCTCGAGCGCGCGCGGGAGCGCCACATCGCCGCCAGGATACAGAAACTCGCGCGAAAGCATCGGGCCCTTCTCGCGATTGTCGAGCACGAGCGGGCGCCCGGCGTGCGTTTGTTCCTCGACCAGAGTGTCGAGTGAGCTCGGACGCGTTACCGTGACAGGTCGATGACGACGCCGCGATCGACGTCCCCGATGTCGATGTCAAAGATCTTCGTCGTGAGTGTGAGCACGACGTGGGTGCCCCAGGCTCCTGTTGTCAGCTGCCGGAGCCACCGGACCCATCCCTTCTCGGTTCCGATGACGACGTCGTCAATGAGGTCTCCATCGACATCCCCGGCCCTCAGTGTGAGGATCTTGTCCGAAGTTATCGTTGTGATCGTGTTCCGGCTCCACGGACCGTTGCGCCACCAGTACACATTCCCTGTCTCCGTGCCCCCGATGACGTCTAGGAGGCCGTCGGCGTCCATGTGGCCAATGTCGACGGACAGCGCGATGTTCGTCGCGCTCAGAAGTGTGAAGGACGTGAATTCCGTGCCCTGATAGATCCGGACGTTCGTCCCGGTGGCCACGACGATCTCATTGTCCGTGTCATTGTCGATGTCCGCGATGGCAAGGTCAAAGACCTCCGCGGAAAGCGTGATCGTGTGCGTGGGCAGAAAGCTTCCGGCACCGTTGTTCTTGTAGAGGAGGATCCTGGAATCCTTCATCCCGACGACGACGTCTTTGTCTCCATCCATATCGACGTCGCCGATCTTGATGACTTTGATCTCGACCCCGAGGGTGGCGATTGTCCTCCGAGTCCAGACACCGTTATTCGCGTACCAGTAGAGCTGGCCGGTTTTCATGCCTGCGACGAGGTCATTGTCAAGGTCTCGGTCGATGCGTCCGGCGGCAAGCGCCCAGACCTCGGCGACAGGGTTGGTTTGATCCACGGTGAACCGTTCCCAGACGTGCCCTCGACCTCCCGTGTTCCGATACCAGAACACGTACCCCTTCTCGATTCCGACGGCAACATCCAGATCGCCGTCGTCGTCAAGGTCGGAGAGGACCATCTGATAGAACTTCCCCCCGCCGAAGGGCGGGACCTGTTGGCTCGGAGACATCTGAAACTTCTCAATGATGTATGGGGACCACAGGCGGTCGTTGTCGCTGAGGATCGCGTACCACTTCTCAGAGAACACGGGGTGCGAGAATTCCTCGGCCGAGCTCGCAATGTCGAGGCTCCATCGCGGGCCGCGAACGAGCACTTGCGAGGATAGCATGTAGTCCTCGTTGTAGTCCGCGAGGAGCTTGATCTGGAACCCGTATGAGTTCCGCCCTGGGACCCAGGGGTCGCGGTTCGGATTGGAGAGGTCCACGTTGAACGCATAGTACCGCGTCCCGTTCACGGTGATTGTGCTGACGGGGGCGGTGCCCGGCTCCGCCCAGATCTGCGTCCCTCCAATGTAGTCGGATATCGTCACGTCCCCCGCGCCGACGCTCGCAGCGTCCGTGTCCAGCACCCCGACCCTCACGTACAACTTATCCGTGAACACGAATTCCTTTGAGGGCTGCGTGTGCGCGGTGTCCCTAAAGAACTCGACGACGGGGTAGTCGGGGGCCATGCCGTTCTCGTCGGTGACCTCGATCGCGTCGACCGTGTTGAACTGGTTCCGGGGCGGCGGGATGATGTTCGCCCTCAAGGTGATCTCCAGGTGGTACTGCCCATAATCGAGCTGAACGCCGTCGTGACCGTACACTCCAGAATCCGTGCCGAATCGGTATTCGTACACGTAGAAGTCGTTGAGGTCCTCCAAGAAGGTGAACGCCCGCGTGCTCGACGGCTTCGTGTTCGCACCCATAGTCCGGTCATACGGGGCGTTACCGTACACGACCGGCACCGGGGGCACGTCGCTCGGTCTGTACAATACAAAGTGGTTGAGGAGGTCGAGGTTCCTCAGGTACTGCGATGCGACGATCACGACGACGACGTCGGACTTCTTGAACGTGCGGGTCTCGTTCGCTGCCCAGCGTTTCCCGTCCCACTCCGTCGAGTTGTAGATCGCGAACGCCTGGACCTCGTTCCGGTGGAGTAGATCGAACGGACCCAAAGATGGCGGAACGATGTCTTCGCCCTCGTTCGGGTTCTTGAGGACCTTGAAGATGAGCCGCGACTCCGTCACACGACCCTGGAGATCCTCGGCCTTCAGGATGATGATCTTGCCGTCCCAGTTGAGCTTGGGCAACAGACTCTTGCCGGTGTCGTAACGGGTGAAGATGCCATCGTTCGCGACCCTGTCCCCGTGGGACGCGTCATCGTACAGCTGGAATGTCGCGTGGGGTCCGAAAGTGTACTTTGCACTGACGTTGTCGCGCTTCAGGTCCCCGTCTGGATCCTCGACCCTCGCATACAGGCCGAACGCCTGGTTCGTTAGGGGCGTGTCTCGTGTGATCGCGGTGGACGTGTCGCCGTCCAGCCATTTCTCGAGGAACACGGGCGGGTGGGCGCCCGCGGGTCCGATGAGTTCCTCCATCCAGACGATCGTCGCGGAGGAGATGTCCACCACGGACAGGGTCACGCGGTCCGTCTCGAGGACGGAATAGTTCGTGTACCCCCACGTCTCGCCCGCGTCCCAGTCCGCCTCCGTGGTTGGGCCGTCGATGCCGTAGGGGACGCCGGCGATTGTCCCGCGCGTCTTGAGCACTTCGGTCGTGAAGGAACCGCCGCGCACGACCGTGAAGAAGACGCTCGTCCCCGCCCCGAACAGGGTTTCCCCGCCGCGGTGCCGGACGGTGAAGTTCGCGCCGTCCCACACCCCGTTGTTGTCGTAGAACGGAGCAAGGGCCCCGTCCATGTCGATCCGGATCGAGGCCCGGGGCGTGGGGATGGCCGAGACCCAGAGGATGATCGAGGCGAACAGGACGACCGTCATCGCGAGGATGAGGATCGTGCCGACGACTTCCGAAACACCCTTCTGTGACCGCATGCCGCGCGCGGACGGGCCCCCCAAGGGGATTACAATTCATTTACGACCATCAATATTGATTGCTACTAGTGGGAGCAGAGGTCGTGTGAGGGCTCGTGCATCCTGTGGCCGGATGCCGTCGCAATTACGGTCGGCCGGCGAGGACCTAGCCGCGCTGACGGTCTACGACCGACCGGACTTCCCGCCCGCGAACTGAGCGCGCGAGGGAGCGCCACATCGCCGCGCGCATTCGGAAACCCACACGGAAGCACCGTTCCCTGCTCGCGGTCGTTGACTACGAGCGCGCGGGGTCGTCCGCGACCTGCTTGCCGCAGCCATTGACCCCACGCCTCAGGTGTTCTGGTTCAGGGCCAAGTTGATGAGGACGCCTCGGTCCGCGTCCCCGATGTCGACGTCGCGGATGGCGGTGGAGATGCTCAACACGATGCGATTGTCCCAGGCACCGGTCGTGAGGTGGCGCAGCCATCGGATGTATCCGGTCGCCGTGCCTACGACGACGTCGTCGATGTAGTCCCCGTCGACGTCACCAACGCGCAGGGTCAGGACGTCGTCCGCGACGGGCATGTCGACGATCGTGTTCCGGGAGCCCCAGGACGTGGGCGGGATGTTCCTCCACCAGAAGACGTCCCCGTCGCTGCTGCCCGCGACGACGTCGATGAGGCCATCCGCGTCCATGTATCCCACGTCGGCGGACAGACAGAGGGCAGGGCTGGTGCAACCGCCGGGGGGGCTCGAACGCGCGGTGAACACCGTCCCCCGGTAGATGTAGACGTTCGAGCCCGCCGCGACGACGATATCGTTGTCCGTGTCATTGTCCACATCGGCGATGGAGAGGTCGTACACGTTCGCCCCTGGGGCCGGAGTCACGACCTGAGGCGTCCAGACCGTCCCCAACCCGTTGTTCTTATAGATGATGACCCGTGAGCTCGCTCCCTCTTGGGTCCCGACGATCACGTCCCGGTCCTTGTCCATGTCAACGTCAGCGATCTTGACCGCCGAGACGACGATGGTCGCGCCCAGGGCCACGACATTGCTCTTCGACCAGACGCCGTCGTTGCGGTACCAGCTGACGTCGCCTCGCTGGGTTCCAACGACGAGGTCGTTGTCCGGGTCCTGGTCGATTCGTCCTGCCGCCAGGGCTCGGCCTTCGCCGACGGGGCTTGTGGGGGGGTCGATCTGGAACCGTTCCCACCCGTGGCCGCGTCCGTCCATGTTCCGATACCACCACACGTAGCCCACTAGGGTGCCGACGGCGACGTCAAGGTCCCCATCGTCGTCGAAGTCGGCGTAGACGGACTGGAGGAAGGGCCCGTTCCCCCACGGGGGGTTGCCCGGCGGGGGTCCCTTGTACATCTGGATGAGGTACGTCGTCCACAGGCGGTCGTTGTCGTTCAAGATGGAGTACCACTTTTCCCCGAAAACGGGGTGCGAATATTCGTCGACCGCGCTCGCCACATCCAGCGACCATCGGGGACCTCGGACGACCACCTGCTCGGACAGTGTGTAGTCCTCATTGCTGTCCGCGAGGATTTTGATCCGGAACCCATACGAGTTCCTCCCGAGGACCCACGGGTCGCGGTTGGGGTTGGAGAGGTCCACCGAGAACGCATAGTACCGGGTCCCGTTCTGCGTGATGGCGGCGACGGGCGTCGTCCCCGGCCGGGCCCAGACTTGGACGCCCCCGATGTAATCGGAGATCGTTACGTCCCCCGCACTGACCCCCGCGGGGGCCTCTGTGTTCAGGACCTTGACCCGCACGTACATCCTGTCCGTGAACACAAACTCCTGCGAGGGCTGCGTGTGCGCGGCGTCCTTGAAGAACTCGACCACAGGATAGTCCGGGGCGGTACCGTTCGCGCTGACGATCGTGATCGCGTCGACCGTATCGAACTGGTTCCGGGGCGGCGGGACGTTGTTCGCCCTCAGGGTGATCTGGAGGTGGTATTGCCCGTAATCGAGCTGGACACCATCGTGGCCGTAGGTCGTCGAGTCCGTGCTGAACCGGAACGTGTAGACGGAGTAGCCGCCGTTGAATTCGAAGAAGCTGAACGCCGCGCTACTGGACGGCAGCGTCGTCAAGCCCACGGGCCGGTTGTACGGGGCGTTGCTGTACACGACCGGGACCTGGGGCACGTCGTTCGGGCTGTACAGCATGAAGTCGTTCTGGAGGTCGAGGTTCCGGAGGTACTGCGTCGCGACGACCACGACGACATCCTCCGTCTTGCGGAACGTGCGCGTCTCGTTCGCGCCCCACCCCTCGTCGTCCCACTCCGTCGAGTTGTAGATCGCGTACGCCTGGAACTCGTTCCGGTAGAACAGGTCGAACGGACCTCCGGAGATCTGCTGCTGGCCTCCGGAATCGTTCGGATTCAACAGGACCTTGAAGATAAGCCGCGACTCCGTCACACGACCCTGGAGATCCTCGGCCTTCAGGATGATGATCTTGCCGTCCCAGTTGAGCTTGGGCAGCATGTTGGGCGCGAGGTCGTACCGGCTGAAGATGCCGTCGTTCGCGACGCGGTCCCCGTGCGTCGCGTCGTCGTACAGTCGGACGGTCGAGAGCGGCCCGAAGGTGAACTTCGCGCTCACGTTGTCGCGCTTCAGGTCCCCGTCCGGGTCCTCGACCTTCACGTACAGGCCGAACGCCTGGGACGTCAAGGGCGTGTCGCGCGTGATCGCGGTGGCGGTGTCTCCGTCCAGCCACTTCTCGAGGAACACGGGCGGGTGGGCGCCCGCGGGTCCGATGAGTTCCTCCATCCAGATGATCGTCGCGGAGGCGATGTCCACCACGGCCAGGGTGACGCGGTCCGTCTCGAGGACCGAGTAGTTCGTGTACGCCCACGTTTCCCCCGCGTCCCAGTCCACGTCCGTGGTGGGGCCGTCGATGCCGTAGGGCACGCCCGCAATCGAGCCCCGCGTCAGGAGCGTCTCCGTCGTGAACGAACCGGCGCGCTCGACCGTGAAGAAGACCCTCGTGTCGGGACCGAACAGCGTCTCCCCGCCGCGGTGCCGGGCCGTGAAGTTCGCGCCGTCCCACACCCCGTTGTTGTCGTAGAACGGAGCGAGGGCCCCGTCCATGTCGATCCGGATCGACGCCTGGGGCGTGGGGATGGCCGAGACCCAGAGGATGATCGAGGCGAACAGGACGACCGTCATCGCGAGGATGAGGATCGTGCCGATGACTTCCGAAACACCGCTTTCCGAACGCATCCGGGGCATGGACGTTCTCATGGGATAGCCTCCTTCGAGGGGAAACCGGTTCCCACTGGGATTGTCGATATATAAGCGTTTTCGGGTAGTTACCATGGGGTTCCCGGGATTTCGTGGGAATCACCGCGCTACGGTTAAGTAACGTCCGCCGGTTCGTCCGCCCGTGCTCCTCACCGCGGGCGAGCGCGTGCTCCTCCACCTCCTCGCGTACTGGAATGTGAAGGACCCGCCGGAGGCGATCACGCAACAGGGGATCGGGGAGGCGACCCGCGTCCGCCGGAGCCACGTCCCCCGCACGGTGAAGGCGCTCGCGAAAGACGGGTACGTGGACGAGCGCGAGGGACACGTCCGCGGCCGCGGACGCAAGGTCAAGCTGTACTTCTTGACGGAGGCGGGGCTCCGCCGGGCTCGGGAGCTCGCGGGTGCGCTCGATGCCCAGCCGATCATCGCGGATGGGGAGACGACCCTCGGCCAGTTCGCGAGGGCCTCGGAGCGCACGCTCCTCGACATCGCACTCGAGCTGGATGCGGAAGGTCGCTATCGCGGCGCCGCCCGAGAGAAGAATCTCTCGGAGTTCCTCGGGCGCCGGGACGAACTGACGGCGCTCGCCTCGTGGGTCCGGGGAAGGGCCGCGGTGATGGTCGTGTATGGGGGCGTCGGCATGGGGAAGACCACGCTCGCGCGACGGTTCGTGCAACGATCCTCGCGGACCGTCTGGTGGCATGACCTCCTGCGGGAGAACGATCGGGACGCGGTGCTCGCGGCCTTGGCGACGCATCTCGAGGAGGGGAGGGGGCAGTCGGTGCTGCCCGCTTCCTCGGACGAGGAAACATGGACGCGATTGGGCGCCGACCTGCAGGGCCTCGACTCGCTCCTCGTGTTCGACAACTACGGGGACGTCTCCGAGGACATCGTGGACCTGTTCCGTCACTTGGCCCAGATCGCGGACAAATCGGGGGCGAAGGTCCTCGTCCTCGCGCAGGAGAGCACGCCCTCGTACTGCCGCTTCTACGATCGGCGCGCGGTCGAGGGAGGCCACGTGCAGGAGATCCGCCTTCGGGGCCTCACGGTCGAGGAGAGCCGGGAGATGCTCGGCAATCCGAACATTGCGGAGGAAGCCATGAGGCGCATTTACCTCCTCACGAAGGGATGTCCTCTGTACCTGCGGCTCATCCGGGAGGGAGACGTGAAGACGCTGAAGGCACGATCGCGGTTCACGACGGCGGAAGTCAACCTATTGATGTTCTCTCGGGATGCGGTCTCGTAACGCCGGGCAGGATGCGGGTGAGCGCAAAGAGGATCTCGGCGGCCTCGCGGGACGGACCGGAGACGGCGATGGCGGTGACGAGGCACGGGATCCGGCTGCCGTCGCGCGCCTGAAGGTTCACGCGACCTGTGGCCCGACGCGCGCCCGCGACGAGCTTCCTCGCGAGGGCGGCCCCGTCCCCCGACGGGCCCGCGGCGGCGTCGAACGCGTCCCAGTACGTGCGCCCCGTGACCTCGTCCGAGGTCCAGCCGAGCAGCGCGACCGCCCCGCGGTTGAGGGAGAGAACGCGCAGATGCGCGTCGAGCGTGATCACGCCGTCGCACAGCGCCTCGGCAAGCGCCTCGGACCGATGGCGCTCGAGCGCGTACGACTCGACGAGCCGCGTGTGCACGACCGCGACGGCCGTGTGCGAGGCGATCGTGTTCACGACATTGACCTGCTGACTCGTGAACACGTGACCCTTCCCGGGCTCGTCGAGGGTGATGAAGCCGAGCACCTCGCCCTGGTAGGCCAGCGGCACCATCAGCATGGATCGGATGTCGAACGACCGCACGACGGACTCGGGGAAGACGGGTTCTTTCCCCTCTCGGTACAGGAGCGGGATCTTCATCTCGACGATCTTCTTCGCCAGGAGGGGCACGTCCGCCTCAAGGATCGAGAGACGCAGGAGGCGGGAGGTCGTCGCGGGGTCCATGGAAAACGCATGGGCGACGCGGAACTCCCTCGTCCTCGGGTTCCGGAGGAAGATCGTGCAGCGGTTCACGGACACGAGGGGAGGCGCGATGCGGACGATCGTCTCGAGAAGCTCGTCAAGGTCCGGGAGGTCCCCCATCATCTCCGAAATGCCGATGAGGGCCGCCAAGAGGTTCTCCTCACCGATCTCCCTCGAATCGAGCATTTCGGGGCCGTTTCTGCGGCGCGACGATAAAAGGCTTCCCGGCTGGTTATCAGCGGAATCGCCCGCCGCAGCCTTTTTGGCGGCGAAGTCGTTCTCAGGCTGTGTCCCCCGCGGCCCGCGCGCTGTCCGTGATCGGCCTCCTCGTCGCGCTCCTCGGCGTGGCGGTGGCGTACCTCCTCAAGGACCGATACCTGGGGATCGCGATGCTCGTCGTCGGCGCGTTCCTCCTCGTGCTCCCGTTCTCGCGTCCGTCCCTCGACGAAGATTGATTACCCTCGTGCCGTTCCAAGCCGCGTGTACGCGATCTTCGACGTGAAGCCCGAGGACCGGGCGAAGGTCGACGAGGTCCTCTCCGACCCCCAGGACGACCTCGTCAGCCGCCAGAGCATCGTGCTCCGGGACGGGGCCTCGCTCGGCTTCCCCGACCTCGCGAGGGTCGTCCTGGTCGAGGGGAGCGCGGCC
>Ga0209751_10000839_pt1 | contig 32443 bp, 30 predicted proteins | sample RifCSP13_1_FD_184019 | JGI IMG/M metagenome (GOLD analysis project Ga0209751, IMG submission 184019) | Soil microbial communities from Rifle, Colorado - Rifle CSP2_sed 13_1 (SPAdes) (version 2) | ecosystem: Environmental > Terrestrial > Deep subsurface > Rock core/Sediment | place: Rifle...
GCCGTGGACGACCGCGACGAGGAGCCCGTGCGGTCCGGGCTCCACGAGGACGGTGGCGTCCTTGAACTTCGTCCGCTTGAGCCCGTGCGCGCCTCGCGCGAAGGCGGTGGTGATGAACTCGCGGACGTGCCGCACCAGGGCGTCGGCCTCCGTACGGCCCGGCGCGTCCCGGTACTCCCGCGACTCGTGCGCGAGGAGCGCGCCGTCCTTGTGGAACGCGAGGGCGTCCGTGACGAGGTAGGTCCCGGAGGGCTCCACGCGGACCTCCTTCGAGTCCGTGGACTCGTATCGGCTCTCGTCCAGCGGCCTCCGGTAGCCGATCCGGACGTCGAGGGACGTGGCGCCCGCCTCCCGGGGCTTCACGCCGAGTTCGACGATCCTGCGCTCGTTCGCCTCGACCTTCGGAATCTTCTCCAGGCCCGTCACGTCGAAGTCCCCCAGGACCGCGATGTCGAGGTCCTTCGCCGCCCAGTTCCCCTTGTTCGCGATCTCCAGGAGCACGCGGTTCCAGGCGTCCGCCTGGAGCCCCTCCGTCGGAATCCCGAGGAAGAGCCGCGGGTAGCGGTCCTTCAGCTGCATCTCGATCCGCTGGCGGGCCTCGATCCGCGCCCGGTCCACGAGGAGCTCGAGGTCCTTCGCGTTGTCCGAGCGCAGCGCCTTCTCCGCCATGTCGAGGTAGTGCTCGGTGTCCCCCGCGTCTGCCCCGAACTCCTTCGCCTCCGTGACCATCCGGCGGATTTTGTCCATCTCCGCGCGGGCCTGGGTGACGACCATCGACTTGCGGTTCCGGTTCACGCTGTCGGACGCGCGCTTCAGGTACTCGTCGAGGCGGCGGTAGTCCTTTCGTTGGATCGCGTCCTCGATGCGGGTGAGGAGGGACTCGGCCTCCCGCACGTCCACGCCCTGGGCCCGGTTCTCCCGGATCGCGGACACGAGGCTCGCGAGGTCCATCTCGACCTTGCGGCTCGCGACCTCCGTCTTCGCCCGCTCCAGGGAGGAGCGCACGTTCTCCGCGATCTCCCGCACGCGCTCGTAGTTCTCTGCGTTGAAGGCCTCTTGCGCGTCCCGGAGCAGCAGCTCCGCCTGGGACACGTCCGCCCCGAGGACCCGCAGCTCCTCGACCGTGCGCCCGGTGGTCAGGAGGAGCTCCTGCATCCGCTCCCGCACCCGGCCCTGGGCCTCCGTGGCCTTCGTCTTCGCCTCGCTCACGAAGGCCCACGCGCTCTCCAAGGAGCGCTCCAGGTTGTCCGTGGCCTGCGAGAGGAGGGCTTCCACCTCGCTGACGTCCTGCCCGCTCATCCTCGCGGCCTCGAGGGCCCGCGCGGTCTCCGTGACGGGGCTCTGCGCGAGCGCGCCCATCTCGGCGGTCTGGACCTGGGTGACGAAGATCAGCTTGCGGATCAGCTCGTCGACCCCCTGGACCTCGTGGAGCATCCCGCTCCACTTCTCGAGGACGGGACCGAACTTCTCCTCCACCTCCTTCAGGACCTCGATCATGTACAGCGGGAGCAGGGCGGGCTCGTCGCCGACGAGGACGGCCGCCAGGAACGTGTGCGGGGACCGCTCGATCAGGATCTTCGAGTCCCCGAAGTCGAGGCGCTTCAGGCCGACCTTCGTGCGCTGGCGGAAAGAGTCTTTCACGAAGTCCTGGACGACGGTGAGCATCCCGCTGAAGATGTCCTCGTCGATCTCCTCCCGGAACTTCCGGGACTGGTGCGCGATGAGCCGGCCGTCGAGGTGGATCAGGAAGATGTCCTCGACGAGGTACGTGCCCTGCCGCTCGACCCGGACCGCCTGCTGGTCCTTCAGCTCGTACTTGTTCTCGTCGAAGTACCGCTGGTAGAACACCTGGACGTCGAGCGGGACGTCCCCATCCGCGGTCGGCTTGAGCCCGATCTCGACGAGCTTGCTCTCGTCGACCCCGATCTCCGGGATCGGCTTGAGGCCCTTCACCTCGACGTCGCCCTTGATCTGGATGTCGACGTTCCGCGCGGAGAGCTTCCCCTTGTTCTCGACCTGGAACGCGTACTTGTTCCAGACGTTCGCCTGGAGCCCCTTCGTGGGCAGCGTGATCACGAGGTTCGGGTACCGGTTCTTGATGAAGTTCTGGACCTGGATCCCCGTGCTGATCTCGGCCTGCTTCACGAGGATGTCCGCCATCGAGATGTCGTTCCTCCGGAGGGCATCCTCCGCCTCCCCGAGGATCCGCTCCGCCTCCGCGACGTTCGCGCCGACCCGCTTCGCGGACGCGATCATCGTCTGGATGCCGCGGAGCTTCGCCTCGTACCGGTCCGCGAAGTGGCGGGTCCGGGCCTCATGGAGCGCGGCCTTCGAGTCCGCGATCATGCGGTCCAGGCTCTCGTACCGGCCCGCCTCCATCGCCCGCTGCGCGTCGTCGAGGAGGGACTTCACCTCGTCGATCTCCATGCCGACCCTCTCGGCCTGCGTGATCATGCCCTGGATCGACCCGATCTCGTCCGCGGCCTTCCGGAGGAGGACCGCCCGCTTGTGCTCCAGCACGCGCTCCTCGAGGTCGTGGATCAGGGAGTCCATGCGGGCCGCGTCGCCCTCCTCCGCGGCCGCCGCCGCCTTGCGGTGGAGCTCCTCGAGCTCCGTCGTCTCCATCCCGAGGCCGGCGCCCTCCTGGACGAGCTTCCTCGCGCCGTCGAGGCGCACGCTGACGTGGACCCTCTTCGCGGCCGCCAAGGAGTCCGCGATCTGCCGCGCGTACGACTCGAGGTCGTCGAAGCGGCCCACCCGGATGTCCTCCTCCGCCCTCCGTAAGAGATCGGACGTGATCCGCACATCCGCGCCGACCTTCTCGCTCGCCTCGATCTCCGCGCGCAGCTCCTGGATGCGGACCTCGAGGGCGGCGTACCCCTTCTGGCGGCGCGCGTCCTGGACGATGTCCTCGATGACCTTCTTGTACTCGATCGCCTCGACGAAGCGGCTGTCCTTGATCGCGTCCTGCGCGTTCAGGAGGACGTGCTCCGCCCGCGGGACGTCGTAACCCTCCGCCTTCGCCTGCTCGATCGTCCGGTCCGCCATCGCGACCAGGTCCTCCGCGGCGACCTTCAGGCCCTCCGCGACGCTCTCCGCGTCCGAGCTGACCCCGGCGATCTCCTTCTCGACCTCCTCGTACTGCCGCGCATCGAGGGCCGCCTCCGCGCGGGCGACCACCTCCTTGGCCCCGAGGATCTCGATGTCCGCGCGGCTCAGGTCGTCGACGAGCCGTTTGATCCGGTCGATGGACCCCCGCGCGGCGTCCCGGCGGGAGCGCTCCTCCGCGGCAATCGCCTCGTCGTGGGACCGGATCAGGGCGTCCGCCTTCTGCTCCGCGACCCGCGCGAACTCGACCGCGTCGTCGTACTCGCCCCGCCCGAAGTACGCCTCCGCGTTCACGAGGATGCCCTCCGGCTCCCCCACGTCCAGCCCGAGGTCCTTCGCCTTTTTGATCCGGGTGCGGGCCCGGTCGAGGATCTCCTTCGCGGCGGACGTGAGTTCCGCCTTCAGCGCAAGCGCGGTCTCCTCGATGCCCCCGAGCAAGAGGTCGACCTCGTCGAAGCTCCGGCGCTGGAGCGCCCGCTCCGCGTTCCGAAGACCGTCGTCCGCACCCTGGATGTCGATGTCCGCCTTCTGCAGGTCCTCCAGGAGGCGCCGGACGCGGAGGAAGCGCTCGGAGGCCTTCTTCGCCCGCTCGAGCACCCGCTTCTGCTCCTCCGCCACGCGGGCCTTCTTCGCCTCGCCGACGGCGGCCTCGATCGCCTGCACGAGGTGGAGCACTTTCGCGAACAACTCCCCGTTCATCGCTTCCTCCGCGTTCGCGAGGAGCTGCTCCGCGGTCGCCATGTCGAGGCCCTGGGCCTTCGACTCCGCGACGAGGACGCGGGCTTCGTTCAGGCTCTGCTCCGCTCCATTCTTGAGGCCCGTCTTGATGCCCTTTGTGATCTCCTCGGCGGCGGAGACGTACGCCTCCGCCTCCTCGAGCTTCTTCAGCTCGAGTGCCCGCAGCGCGCTCCCGAGGGCGTCCCGCGCGGCGGTGACGTCGGTGAACTCGGACTCGACCTCGTCGATCTCCTTCTGGACGGCGTCCATGCGGGACCGGAGGGTGTGGAGGCGCTCCGTGAACTCCTTTTTCGAGGCCTCGTCGTGTTTCGCGGTCTCCTCCTTGTGGCGCGTCAGGGCGCGCTCCGCGCGGGCGCCCGCGATCCGGGCGAACTCGAGGGTCTCGTAGTGCTTCCCCTGGGCGAACGACTCCTCTGCGTTCCGGAGGATCCGCACCGCGTCCGGGACCGCGACCTTCTCCGCCCGCACCTTCTCGACGGTGTCCCGGGCCCGCGCGAGCATCTCCTCCGCCGAGGCCCGGAGGGCCTCCTGGAGGCTGCGGACGATGTCGTCGACTTCCGTGAGGAGCGTGCGGGCCTCCTCGTACCGCCCCGAGTCCGTGGCGGCGCGGGCCGCGCCGATCTTCTCCTCCGCCCCGGAGACGTCGATGTCCGCCCGGCGGAGCTCGAGGAGCCGCTCCTTCACGCGGGTCGCCATCTCCGTGAGGATCTTGATTCGCTCGAGGTCCTTCGTCTCGAGCCGCTCCGCGACGAGCTTCTGGACGTCCACGGACTGCCCGCCCGCGATCGCGTCCTCGACCTCCTTGAGGAGCTCCCGGGCCTTGATCGCGTCCACCCGCCCGACGCCCGCGCGCTCGACGATCATCTCGATTGTCGTCCGCACGACCTCGCGGTACCGCGCCTCCCGCGCGCTCTCCGCCGCGTGGCGGGCCTGGGCGATCAGCCGGCGGCCCGCGGTCACCTCGCGGGCCGCGACGGCCTCCTTCGCGTCCTTCACGTAGCGGTCGAACTCCGCGGAGTCCGCCCCGATCTTCCGGAGATCCTCGGAATCCAAGGAGAGGGAGGCGAGGCTCTCGGAAAGCCTGCGCAGGATCGCGGCCTCCCGCGTGAGGTCGAGGGCCTCCTTCGCGATGGCCCGGGACCTCGGGAAGTCCCGCTCCTGGAGGGCCGCCCGGGCCGCGTCGATTTGCGCCGCTGCGGGCGCGACCTCGCCCCCGCGCCGCTCCTCCTTCCGGACCTCCCGCTCCGCAACCTTGATTGGGAACTCGGATTGGGCGACCCGCCGCGCCTCCCGGGTCGCGACGCCCGCGAGCTGGGCGAACTTCTGGACGTCCGCATACACGCCCTTCCGGAGGGCCTCGCGGGCCTGCGCGAGGACCTCGCGGGCCTGGGTCACGTCCGCGCCGACCTTGCGGGCGGCGTCCATCTCCGCCTGCCCCTTCACGAGGAACGTCTCCGCGCGGCTGTACTTGCGGGCGTCGTCCGCCCACGCGACCGCGCGCTCGAGGTGCTTGCGGGCCTCCGCGAACGCGTCCATGGAGGCGGCCTGGCGGGCCTTCGCGAGGGCCTCCTCCGCGTGGTCCACCTCCCCGCCCCGCTCCTTCGCGTGGGCGACGTGCTCCGCGGCCGTGTCGATCAGGGAATGGAAGTGCTTCTCCCTCCGGACCTCGAGGGCCTTGATGGAGGCCCGCGAGAGGAGCCTCTCCGCGTCCTCGAACTCGCCGCCCTCCGTGGCCTTCCGTGCGAGGCCGAGGTTCCGCTCCGCGGCGAACGTGTCCACGCCCGTGTCCCGGGCCTCCCGGACCCGGAGCTCCGCGCGGGACAGGTCCGCTTCCACCCGGGCCTTCCGGTGGGCGATCTCGACGGCCCGCCGCGCGGCCCGGGCGAGGTCCAGGGCCCGGCTCTCCCGCCCCTCGCCGTGGGCCCGCTCCGAGGCCTCGATCAGGCGCTTCGCGACGGCGACGTCGACGCCCTTCGCCTCCTCCGCCGCGGACGCCCGCAGGGCGGCCTCGAGCGCGACCCGGGCCTGCCCAGGGCCCGCCCTCGCGGTCGGGGCCTGGGAGACGTGGGTGCCGCACGCGAGGCAGACGTCCCGGCCCGCCGGAACGGGGGTCTCACACATCGTGCACGGGGGCATGGAACACGCTCGGTCTGGGCCGTCGCGAGAGGAAGTATCGCTGGAAAGCGGCGCGGCCCTTATAATCATAATGGCGGCGGTTATCCCCGGTGATAGCGATATGGCATTTTCTCGCGGGCGCGAATCGAGCGGGAAACCTTAATGGCCTGGGGGGCCGTTCGAGCGGGCCGTGGGGACCTTCGCGGACGGTGCGGGCGGGCACGGGCTCGTGGGGAAGGCGGTCGTGGACCCGGAGGGCGTCGAGCTCGGGTACGTGATGACGGAGGACGAGAAGTTCCTCACGGTCGGGGAGGGCCCGATCGGCTCCCTGAGGCTCGGGAAGCGGTTCGTCGAGCGGGTCGCGGACCGGGTGATCCTGAAGGCGCCGCTCGTGGAGATGTTCACGGGGCTCAATGTGATCGACTCCGCGGGCGAGTTCGTCGGGATCGTGCGGGACACGGTCGAGACGGAGGACACTCTCGACTCGATTGTCGTGGAGGACGAGGAGGGGGAGATGGTCGTCGTCGTCCTCGAGGACATCAAGGCGATCGACGAGTTCGTCGAGCTGGACGTGACGGGCGACGAGCTGTACGAGACGAGCGGCGCGTGACGCACCACGCATGACGACAGCTAGGGCCGGCCCGCCGATAGGATGTACGGGAGCGCCAGAAGGACGAGCCCGAGGACGTAGAGCGGGATCACGATCCACGTCCGGACCCATGCGGTCTGCTCGGGCGACATGGAGACCCCGCGCCCCCTCCTCACGATGGGCCGGTTCCGCTCCATGATCCGCACGAACACGAAGAGCCCCAGGGACATCGACAGCAGGATCGCGGAGCCCAGTCCGAAGAGGCTCGAGAAGTAGTACGGCGTCGCCTTGTAGATGTAGTACACGTCCCGGGCGATCCAGTCGCTGCACACCGCTGTGTGGTCGCAGCCCTCCGTCATGAACGTCCGGAGGTTGTCCATCTTCTGCTCGTAGACGTCGCCGAGCGCCTCCGGCGAAGTGTTCCCGCTGTACGCGAGGGTCCGCCAGGTGATGACGGCTTCCGTGCGGTTGATCAGCTGGTCGATGTACTCGTACTGGAAGCCCATGGACCGGTCCGGCGTCCGCTCCCAGGGAAAGTACGCGGAGTACATGTCGTCCGTGAGCCCGAGCCGGTGCATCCCAGTGACCGCCTTCGTGAGTTCCGAGATCATCGCCTCGGGCGTGTTCACCTCGTACGCGTTGAGGACGTGACCGCCGACCTCGCGGTCGTACGCGAAGCTCACGACGATGCTCCCGTACGAGCTGTACGCGATCGTCGCGACGAGAGAGACGACGAACAGCACTCCGTACTTCGCGGACCCCCTCATGTTCCCACCGGCCTACGATGGGCGGCCGGGTATTTAGCCGGGCGCGGGATTCCCCCGGGAATCCCGCCCTCCGTCCCGCGCCGATAGGGCCGCCCTACGCGCCCGCCTCCGCGGCCTCCCGCTGGGCCTTCGCGACTCGTGCCTTCCGGAGGGCGGCGTCCGCCCCGCCCAGGATGCCCGCCGCGTCCGCCGGCGTCAGCGCCGCCGTCGGGATGTTCGCGGGGACCATGATCACCGTCGCGTTCTCCTTCGAGACCTCGAACAGGATGTTCATCCAGCGGAGCTCCATCGCGGTCGGGTGGCCGCGGTACTTGTCCGCGGCCTGGATCATCAGGTCCGCGCTCTGGGTCTCCGCCTCCGCGAGGATCACGCGGGACCGGCGCTCCCGCTCCGCGGCCGCCTGGCGGGCGATCGCGTCCTCGAGGTGCGTCGGGATCTTGATCTGCCGGAGCACGACGTGGATCACGTCCACGCCGTAGTCCTCCGTGAGTGGATTGAGGCGGGCCTCGACCTCCTTCCCGAGCTTCACGACCCCGCCCAGGATCTCGTCGAACTCCTTCGACCCGAACGTGTCCCGCATCACGGTCTGCGCGAGGCTGCTCGTCGCATCGTTGTAGTCCACGACGTTCAGGATTGCCTTCTTCGCGTCCACGACACGGTAGTACACGACCGCGTCGATCGTGATCGGGACGTTGTCCTTCGTCAGGCTCATCTGCGCGGGCACGTCCACGGTCTTCACCCGCGTGTCGATCCGGACCGGGATCTTCTCCGAGACCGGGTTGATCACGACGAACCCCGGGCCTCGGATCGCGCGGAACTCGCCCCATCGCAGGACGGGAACCCGCTCCCACTCCGGGACGATCGCGATCGCCCTCGCGAGCAGGATGAGCGCGACGACAACGATTACGAACGCGAGCAATGCACCGAGCACGACCCACTCTGCGGCCATGTTCCCCACCTTTTTCAAGATGGAGGGACGGCCCCGCTCTTGAGGTCGGGGGCGGAATGCCCCGGGGAATCCGGGGGGCACGCCGCGCTAGCGGCCGGCGCCCGCGTCGGACGGCGGGGAGAGCATCGTCAGCGCGAAGCCCATCCAGAGGACGACCCCGATGAAGACGAGAATCGTCCCCGCGTTGAAGTAGATGGAGAGCCCGAGCACGATCAGCGGGATCACGATCCCGTAGAGCACATACCAGACCGCGGGGTTGCGGGCCATCGGCGGCCCGTCGAACGCGAGGGCGGCTATAAGTCTTCCTTCGAGGGCTGACCCAACGGGAGCGCCTCCGCCGCCCTCTCCGCGGCCTCCCGGATCGCCCGCAGGTTCTCCGCCACGCGGTCCGGGAAGATCCCCGACCCGGACACGAGGATGTCCGCGCCCGCCTCCCCGACGATTGGCGCGGTGTCGACCTTGATCCCGCCATCGACCTGGAGCTGCACGGGCAGCCCCTCCCGGTCGATGTACGCCCGCGCCTCGCGGATCTTCGGGACGACGTCCTGGCGGAAGGCCTGACCCGCGAAGCCCGGGTGGACCGTCATCACGAGGAGGAGGTCCACGTCCTTCAGGTACGGGACCGCCGCCTCGAACGGCGTCGCGGGGTTCAGGACGAGGCCCGGCGAGACGCCCACGTCGCGGATCGCACGCACCGTGGCCGCGATGTCGTGGTCGCTCTCCACGTGGACCGTGAGGTCGTCCACACCCGCCTCCGCGAACGGCATCACGAAGTCCTGCGGGCGCGTGACCATCAGGTGGGCGTCGAACGGGACGTCCGTGAGGGGCCGGATCGACCGCACGATTGCGGGCCCCATCGTCAGGTTCGGGACGAAGTGCCCGTCCATCACGTCGATGTGGAGCAGGTCCGCGCCCGCCTCCACGGCCTCCCGGACCTGCTCCCCGAGGCGGTCCAACCGCGCGGACAGGATGGAGGGCGCGACCTTGATCCGGCGGGCCATCGGCGCGGGAGAGGCCATGGCGGGGATAAGGGTTTCCCGCGGACGCCGTCTTAGCTCGCGGAACCCATTCTAAACATGTTTAGAACCGCCCGCGCACCCAGCCTCAGGGCGCGTGGAGGAACGCCGCGGCTTCAGAGGGGCGGATCCGGATCCGGGCCAGCCGGGCCCGCACCCCGAGGCGCAGCAGGTCCCGCTCGAGTTCGAGGGCGTCCGCGGGCCGCAGGAGCAGGACGCTCTGGCCCACCCAGCGCGCGCCGGGGCGCTCCAAGTACCCGGGGTGGCGGTACGTCCGGGAGGTGCCGTTCCTCTGCACGGTCTGCTCGTACCCGAAGACGATCTGGCACACCCGCGCGGCCTTCGGCCGGAGGGGGCCGGGAACGTCGTAGGAGAACAAGGTCCGGGTCACGCGTCCATCGGGGTTGGTCGTCGGGTCATCCATGAGGGTCCATATGGACAGCTATATAATAGCTGTTTCCGGGGGAGGTGGCCGAAAGTACTCGCGTGCCCCGGCGGGGCGGCCGAGGGTGTGCTAAACATGTTTAGAACAAGGCCGGTCGGCGGTTTCATGCCGTGCGGAGCCCATCCCGAATCCATGGCCTCTGAGGGCGGACGACCCCGGGAGGTGCGCGTGAGCCGATGGACGGTGGAGTCCCTCCCCGTCACGGGTCCGCTCCTGGCCGCCGCGATCGCCTCGACCCTCGCCCTTTCGTGGGTCCTCGTCACGGAACCCGAATCCCCGCCCTGGGCGGTCGTCGCGACATCCGGCATCCTGGTGGCCATCGGGGCCCTCCTCGTCCTCGACCTCCTCCGCCTCCGACACGGCGTGCGCGGTCCGAGGTCCCCGTCCTAAACATGTTTAGAACGCCGCGTGCGACCGCGGGGGCGCCGAGAAAGCCTTTAAGCCCCTCCCGTTCTCCCGCCATCCGGGGCAGGAGGCGACACGGTGGCCGAGGTCTCCGAAGCGACGATCCGGGAGCTCGAGGACAGGGCGCGGCTCCTCCGGCGGCACATCCTGAAGATGACGCACCAGGTCCAGAGCGGCCACCCCGGCGGGTCGATGAGCGCGTGCGACATCGTGACCGCGCTGTACTTCCACGTCCTGCGGGTCGACCCGGCGAACTCGGTGTGGCCGGACCGGGACCGCTTCGTGATTTCGAAGGGCCACGCGTGCCCCGTCCTGTACGCGGCGCTCGCGGAGCGGGGATTCTTCCCGGTCGAGGAGCTGATGACGTTCCGCCGGATCGACAGCCGCCTCCAGGGACACCCGGAGTACGGCACGACGCCCGGCGTCGAGAACGCCGCAGGCGCGGAGGGCCAGGGCCTCAGCTTCTCCGTCGGCCTCGCGCTCGCGGCCCGCCTGGACCGCAAGGCGTGGCGGACGTACTGCCTCCTCGGGGACGGGGAGCAGGACGTGGGCCAGACCTGGGAGGCCGCCCTCGCGGCGTCGAAGTACCACCTCGACAACCTCACCGCGATCATCGACCGGAACGGGATCCAGCAGGAGGGGCGCACGGAGGAGATCCTGCCCCTCGAGCCGCTCGCGGACAAGTGGAAGGCGTTCGGGTGGAACGTCCTCACGATCAACGGCCACGACCTGCGGCAAATCCTCACGGGGGTCGACGAGGCGCACGCGCACAAGGGCCAGCCCACGGTGATCATCGCGAAGACGACGAAGGGGAAGGGCGTCTCGTTCATGGAGAACGTCGTCCGGTACCACGGGGCGGCGACGACGGACGAGGAGCTCAAGCGGGCGCTCGCGGAGCTCGGCGAGGTGGTCCCGTGACGTCCCCGATCCCGTGGAAGATGGAGTCCCAGCGCTCGTACTTCGCGAAGGCACTGATCGAGCTCGGGGAGCAGAACCCGGACGTCGTCGTCGTGGGCGCGGACACGACGGAGTCGATCAAGACGATGGACTTCGGGAAGAAGTTCCCGGACCGCCTGTTCAACGTGGGGATCAGCGAGCAGAGCATGGTCTCGATCGCGGCGGGGCTCGCGGCCGCGGGCAAGGTCGCGTTCGCCTCCACGTACGCGGTCTTCGGCGCGGCCCACACGTACAACGTGATCCGCCAGTCCGTCGCGTACACGAAGCTCCCCGTGAAGCTCTTCTGCAGCCACGCGGGCCTCACCGTGGGCCCGGACGGCGCGACGCACCAGCTGAACGAGGACATCGGCCTGATGCGCGGCCTCCCGAACATGGCCGTCTTGGTGCCCGCGGACGGGCCGCAGACCGCGAAGGCGACCCACGCGGCCGCGGCGTGGCCTGGCCCCGTGTACTGCCGGTTCTCCCGCGCGAACTTCCCGACCGTCACCTCGATGGACGACCCGTTCGAGATCGGCCGGTCGTACGTGATGCGGGACGGGTCCGACGTGACCCTCGCCGGGTGCGGGATCATGGTCTCCCGGTGCCTCCAGGCGGCCCAGGACCTGGACCACGCGGGCGTCTCCGCGCGGGTCGTCAACGTCGCGACCCTGAAGCCGCTCGACGCGGCCACAATCGGGAAGGCGGCCCGGGAGACGGGCGGCATCGTGACCGCGGAGGAGCACTCCGTCGTCCACGGCCTCGGGTCCGCGATCGCCGGGGCGGTCGTCCAGGAGCGCCCCGTCCCGATGGAGTTCGTCGGCGTGCGGGACGTGTTCGGGGAGAGCGGGGACGGCTTCGAGCTCCTCGAGAAGTACGGCCTCACGGCCGCGAAGGTCGTCGAGGCCGCCCGCCGCGTGATGAAGCGGCGCGGGAAGTGAGGCCGCCGGCGGCTACCCGACGCAGCCCTTCTCGCTGAACCGGACGATTGTCACGAAGCCTGAGGCGTTCTCGTGCTTGAAGTCCAGCGGGCCGTCCCGGATCCACCAGTTCTTGATCGCGGTGACCTGCGCGTGCTTCCAAGCGATCCCATTCGGCAGGTCGATCGTGCCCTCGAACTCGTCGCCGGTCACCGGGTTCCTGATGTGGGTGCTGTGCACCTCGCCGACGCCGCCGACCTTGAAGTAGCTATCATGGCCGTCGTACACGAACTCGATCCTGGCGAGCCTCGGCGCATGCGTCTTCGCGAGCGTCATCGGAAAGATCTCGAAGGCCCCACCCCCGTGCTTCCCCGAGACGATCGCCTCGATCGCCTTCCGCTGCTCTGGGGTCGCGCTCGGGTCGATGTACAGCGCGCCGACCCCGTTCCCCTCGTGAATCGCCTTCGGCCACGAGAGGCCCTGCGCGAACCGCACGCCGTCCAGACCCACGTCCCCGAACTTCCCTTCCCGGATGCGGTACGCGTTCAGGGCGTGGCAGTTGCCATGGGTCGGATACCCATTGAAGTTGCACGGGCACCCGTAGTCGCAGTTGCAGCTCTGGATGAACTCCGCCTCGAAGTTCCACTTCACGTCGGCCATCCTCGTCCACCCTCGGCCCGGTCGGAGGGAGGCGCTGCTGATACTTAACGACTTTCGGACATCCGAAAACGCGCTCAGGGGCCCGTGAACGAGAAGGGCGAGTAGAACCCGTTCTTCTCCGAGACTTCCCAGTTCCATCCGTGGTCGTGCAGGTTCAGACGCTTGGACTTCGCGACGACCGTGGTCTGGTTCGGTACGGCGGTGAAGGGGACTCGCTCGAGGGTGACATCCTTCCCTCCCTGGCCCTGGAGGCCCTCGATCTCCATCTCCGCCACGTCGGGGATGCGCAGCGTCCGGTGCTTCCCCTTCGCCTCGAACTCGATCTTCGTGCTCCGGACGCCGAGGACCTTGCCCACGAGCGGCCCCAGCGCCGCGGGTTCCCCGCCCGCCTGACCGCCGAAGATCGTCCCGAGCGCCTCCTTCTGGGCGGGGCTCGCCCGTTCGTCCAGGTACAGCGCCACGTCCCACTTCACCTTCAGCATATGCCCCGGGGCGTGGGCCGCCAGCGCGACGTTCAGTCCGTCGAGGGGCACGTCCCCGTACCTCCCGCTGTCGACGTGCCACGCCAGGAGGACGTCGCACTCCCCCTCCGTCGGCGCGCTCAGGAACACGCACGGGCACGCCACGTCGCAGTTGCACGCCTCGAAGTAACTACCGGAAACATTCCATTTCGCCATGGCCCGCTTCCTGGGACGCGATGTGCCCCTCCTTATATAACAGCTTTCGGATTGGCTAAAGAATGGCGGGCGGGACGTCGGAGCAGGAACCGAACCTCCTCCGGCAGCTCACGCTCCCCGTCGCGGTCGCGGTGTCTCTCGTCGTCGCCGCCGCGTGGTACGTCACGTGGTCCACGTCCGACCTCTCGATGGCCCTGACGGCGACCCCCGTCGGCCCCGTCGGGACCGCGGGCCTGGCCCTGTTCTTCCTGATCCTCGTGGTGATGATGGTCGCGATGATGCTCCCCGCGGCCCTCCCGATGATCCTGACGTTCGACGGCCTCACCCGTCTCAAGGCGGGCCGGCCCGGGAATCCCGCGGACCGGGTCGCGACGGCGCTGTTCGTCGCGCCGTACTTCCTCGTCTGGGGCGGGTTCAGCCTCCTCGCGCTCGTCGGGATTGGGACCCTCGGCCTCATGGGCCCGATGATGGGCCCGCTCGTCTTCCTGCCCGCCGGCGTCCTGGTCGCTGCGGGCGCGTACCAGGTCACCCGCGCGAAGGAGGTGTGTCTGACCCACTGCCAGTCCCCGATGGGTTTCGTGATGCTCCACTGGCGGAGCGGCCGCGCGGGGGCGTTCCGGATGGGCCTCCGCCACGCCGCGTACTGCATCGGTTGCTGCTGGCTGTTCATGCTCGTCCTGTTCGTCGCGGGCTCGATGAGTCTCCTCTGGATGGGCGGGCTGTCCCTCGCGATCTTCGCGGAGAAGGCGGGCCCCCGGACCGCTGCGATCCCCCGCGCGATCGGCGTCGCCCTGGTCGCCCTCGGCGGGGTCCTCGCCGCGCGGACGCTCCTCGGGATGTAGGCGGCGACGGGCCTCCATGGCGGGGACGTCCTCCACCGTCGCGCCCGGTGTCTCACATGAAACGTTCTTAACCGCCCGCATCCTTCAGGAACCGGCGCAGGCGGTATCCATGGTGAAGATCTTCCTCGACACCGCGGACATCAACGAGATCCGCGAGGCGGCCTCATGGGGAGTCCTCGACGGCGTGACGACGAACCCCACCCTCGTCGCGAAGACAGGGCGGAAGTGGGGCGAGGTAATCCAGGACATCCTCGCGCTCGTGGACGGCCCGATCAGCCTCGAGGTCACGAGCACGGAGGCCCCGGAGATGGTGAAGCAGGGCCGCCAGCTCGCGAAGCTCCACAAGAACGTCGTCGTGAAGGTCCAGATGACGACGGAGGGGCTGAAGGCGATCAAGGCCCTGTCCGCGGAGGGCGTCCGGATCAACTGCACCTTGGTCTTCAGCGCGAACCAGGCGATCCTCGCCGCGAAGGCGGGCGCGAAGTACGTGAGCCCGTTCATCGGCCGGCTCGACGACCAGGGGCAGGAGGGGATGCAGGTGATCCGGGAGATCGTGGAGGTCTTCCGGAACTACGACTGGGACTGCGAGGTCCTCGTCGCGTCGATCCGGCACCCGCTCCACGTGATCGAGGCTGCGAAGCTCGGCGCGGACGTCGTCACGATGCCGTTCGACGTCCTGAAGAAGATGACCCAGCACTCCCTCACGGACGTCGGCCTGAAGCGGTTCCTCGAGGACTGGAAGAAGGTCCCGCAGTAGCCGGCCTTCAGCCCGACGGGTGCGGAGGGGGAAGTCCGGGATCGCCCGCGAGGTCCATCGGGCGCATCGCGATCCGCCGGTACGACCACGCCATCAACCCGCTGGAAACGGCGACGACGGAACCGAACAGCGGGCCAAAGTTCAGGATGGGAATGCCCCCGAAGACAATCCAATCCAGATTGGTCTCCGTGCGGGTGACGAGCGTCGCCGCGCTCAGCGTCTCGCCGAGGACGCCCGCGAACCCGAGGGCGGCCGCGGCGACGACCACGCGCGCATCCCCCTTTGACGCGAATGCCAGGGCCGGGAGGAGGACAGCGATGAGGAGCGAAAGCGCCCCTAGGCCAAGCAGGAGGACGCCCGCCGCGAACACCCCCCCTCGATTCGGCAAGGAGAATCCGCAGTCCAGACACGAGAAGGCCCCGAGGTAGACCAGGGGGACGGATGCGATCGCAAGTCCGAAGCCCACGAACGCCGCGACCCGATGTCCGCGGACCATGCGTCCGACCTGCGGGGGTGCGCTCCCGCGGGTCCGCAGGAGCTGCCCCGAACCGGCCAGGAACAACACCAAGGCCCCGAAGTCGAGGACGACCGCGGCGTAGAAGGCCACTGCGAATCCCAGCTGCAGGCTGCTCTCCGTCCGAGCGGGATACAGGAGACGCGTCGTCGCGTACCCGAGCCCCGCGGACACCGCTCCGGCGGCCGCGCCGATTGCATACATGGCGAGCGCGATGCTAAGGAGACGGACGCCGCGATGAAGCACCAGCCCGGGGCGGGGACCGTACCCGATTTCCAGGGAGCGATCGTCTGTCGGCATCCAGCCGCCTCGGCGGGGACATTCGCGCCGTGAACCTTAACTGCACGGCCCGCGCGCTCGCATCTGGGCACCGAGGGGATGATACGTGAACCGTGGGTCGCGGTTAGGTCCCGTCCGAATCCGGGGGATGCCTTCAAGAGCCCGCAGGGGAATCGGCCGCCCGGATGTTCGCGCCGCCCGCGGTCCAGGGCCCGACGATCACCCTCGACCAGGAGAGCTTCAAGGCCCTCGCGTCCGAGGTCCGCGTGGAGATCCTGAAGCGTCTGGACGCACGGCGGGCGACCGTGACGGACCTCAGCTCCCTCATGGACCTGAGCAAGCCGACCCTCCTCGAGCACCTCGAGAAGCTCCAGACCGCGGGCCTCGTGAAGCGGATCGACGAGGGCCGGAAGTGGATCTACTACGAGCTCACGGGGAAGGGCCGGAAGATCCTCCACCCGGAGCGGGTGACGATCGTCCTCTCCCTCTGCCTCTCCGTGCTGATGGCGGGGATCGGCGTGTTCGCGCTCCTCGCGGGCTCCTCGGGCTACCTCGCGGCACCGGGGACCACCGGCACCGCCTTGTCGCAGGGCGCGATCCCGATCCCGCTCCTCATCGGCTTCGGCCTCGTCGCGGCCGCCCTCTGGTTCATCGCGGTCGCGCTGTTCTTCAAGGTCCGCGGGGACCGCCGCCGCGCGGAGATGTTCGCGTCCCTCGAGCACCTTTGACCCGCCCCGGACGATGCCCTTAACTAGCGGCCCGCCTTCGTTCCGGTCGATGGCCGTAGCGGTCCGGGGGAGGGCCTTCTGGCTCCCGCCCCTGCTCCTGTTCGCCGCGGTCCTCCTGCTCTCGTCCCTCGCGTTCGCGATCGCGAACCTGGACCGCGGGGAGGAGGTCCTGCCGCAGGTCCCGGACCTCGGCATCGGCGGGGACCCGGGCGTCGCGCCCTTCGGCCCGACGGGCACGCAGCTCCAGCTCGTCTGGCAGATCACGATCGCCTCGATCTTCGTCGCCGCGTTCCTCGCCGTCGTGATCGTGAAGCTGAAGGGCGGGAAGCTCCGCCGCGTCGTCTCGGTCTGGGAGCTCCTCGGGTACGCGTTCGGGGTCGGCGTGATCCTGTTCCTCGTCCTGTTCTGGCCCGCCATCGTGGACGCGATCGGCGCCCTCTCCCGGCCGGGCGGGACGGGGAGCACGCCGGGCACGGGCGGGGGCTCCGGCCTCCCGCCGTTCCCCACGAGCACCGCGTTCCCGATCGCCCTCTTCGTCTTCGCGGCCGTGCTGATCGCCGTGTACTTCTTCGCCGCGTCGTCGCGGGCCCTCCCCGCGATCCTCGACGCCGCGCGGAGGCGCGAGCCGGACCGGGCGCGGCGGCGGTTCGAGGCGGCGGGCGTCGTGACCCGCACCCTCCTGGACCTGGAGGCGGGCGGGGACTTCCGCACCGCGGTGATGGCGTGCTACCAGCGGATGTGCTCCCTCCTCGAGACGAAGGGCGTCGTCCGCCAGGAGGCGCTCACCCCGCGGGAGATCGAGGGCCGCGCGCTCGCCGAGCTCGGGCTGAGCCAGGGGAGCGTGGACGACCTCACGGGCCTGTTCGAGGAGGCGCGGTACAGCGACCACGCGATCGGGCCCGCGCAGCGGGACCGCGCGCGCGACTCCCTGAACACGATCCGCCGGGAGCTGGGGGGCTGACATGGCCTGGGGCGGACCCGTCGAACCCGCGCCGAGGCGAGACTCCTGGAAGAAGGAGATCCGCCGCGGACCGAGGCCCGGGGACCATTCGCCCTACGAGGCGATGATGCAGGACCGGTACGTCGCGTCCGCCTTCGGCACGCAGGTGGCGTTCGTCGGCGCCCTCGTCCTGATCGTCGTCGCGGCCCTCGTGTTCTACGCGCAGTACAGCGGGGCGGTGCGGTGGCTTCTCGCGGTCGTCCTCCTTGCGACGGCCGCGTTCGTGATGGCCCGCTACGTCGGGAGCCGCGCGCGGGACCCGAGGCCGTTGCACGCGGGGTCGCTCGTCGAGCGGCGGGCGCCCGGGGACCTGCGGAGCCTCGCGACGACGTTCGACCGCGCGTCCGCGGGCCTGAAGTACAGCCAGATCATGTTCGACGTCCGGATGAAGGACGCGTTCCTGGAGCGGGTCCGCATCGCCCGCAACCTCTCGCCGGAGGACGTCGACCGCCTGCGGGCGGACCCGGAGGCCCTGATGCGGGTCGTCGGGGACCGCGAGCTCGCGCTGTTCGTCCTGGAAGGCGAGCGGAACGGGCGGCACTGGCCCGCCCTCCTCCGGGTCCTCCCGGCCCGCCGCGGGTACGCCGCGGAGACCGAGCGGGTCCTCGCGAAGATGGAGGCGTGGCGGTGAACGTCCCGGAGACCGCGGCCGCCGCGAAGGCGGTCCTGGACGAGGTCGAGAAGGCGATCGTCGGGAAGCGCCCCGTCCTCGAGAAGCTGCTGCTCGCGGTCCTGTGCGACGGGCACGTCCTGATCGAGGACTACCCGGGCCTCGCGAAGACCCTGATGGCGAAGACGTTCGCCGCGGTCCTCGGGTGCGACTTCAAGCGCGTCCAGTTCACCCCGGACCTCCTCCCCGCGGACATCACCGGGACGTACGTGTTCGACCGGAAGGCGGGCGAGTTCGTGCTCCGGAAAGGCCCCGTGTTCACGAACCTCCTCCTCGCGGACGAGATCAACCGCTCCCCGCCGAAGACCCAGGCCGCCCTCTTGGAGGCGATGCAGGAGCGGCAGACGACGCTCGAAGGCGAGACCCACCCGCTCGCCCGCCCGTTCGTCGTGATCGCGACGCAGAACCCGATCGAGTACGAGGGCACGTACCCGCTGCCGGAGGCCCAGATCGACCGGTTCCTCCTGCGGATCGGGATCGGCTACCCGACGCGGGAGCAGGAGGTCGAGATCCTTGCCCGCCGCCGGTCGCGGAAACAGGAGGATGTCGCGGTGGACCGCGTGAGCTCGCCGGAGCAGGTCGTCGCGATGCAGCGGGCCCTCGAGGAGATTCACGTGGACCCCGCCGTGGAGGCGTACATCGTGGAGGTCGCCTCCCGCACCCGGACGCATCCGCAGGTCGAGGTCGGTGCGAGCCCGCGCGGGTCCCTCGCCCTCCTGAAGCTCGGCCGCGCGCGGGCCGCCCTCCGGGGACGGGACTTCGTCGTCCCGGACGACGTGAAGGAAATCGCGGTCGAGGGCCTCGCGCACCGCCTGATCCTGAAGCCGGACCCGTGGATCAAGGGCGTCCGCACGGCGACCGTCGTCGAGGAGGTCCTCGCGTCCGTGCCCGTGCCCAAGGTCGATTGAATGCGGACGTCCCTCGCCTCGTGGCTCGCGGGAGTCGCGGGCACGTTCGTGGCGATCTCCCTCCTGTTCCTGAACTGGCGGATCCTGCTCCTCGCGCTCCCGCCGATCGTGTACCTCGCGCTCGCGGGCCTGCGACCCGTGCCGGCGCCCGTGCTCGACGTCGCCCGCCAGGCATCCCGGGACCGGCTCTCCGTGGGCCAGGAGGTCCTCGTCACGGTGCGGGTCGCGAACCGCGGCCCCCGCCTCGAGCTCGTGGAGCTCCACGACGAGGTCCCTAGGGAGCTCGTCGTCTCGAAGGGCCGCCCGCACCTCGCGGTCGCGCTGGACGCGGGCGAGGAGGTCTCGTTCTCGTACACGGTCTCTCCCCGGGTGAAGGGCGTGTACCGCCTCGGTCCTCTGGTGGCGCGGTCGTCCGCGGCCTCGGGCCTCGAGGTGGAGGAGGCCGTCGTGCCCCTGCGGACGACGCTCAGCGTCGCGCCGCGCCTCGAGGACGTGCGGCGGGCGAAGGTCCAGCCGCGCCGCACCCGCCTCTGGGTCGGGCAGATCGCGTCCCGCACGATCGGTCCCGGGACGGAGTTCTGGGGCCTGCGGGAGTACGCCCCGGGGGACGAGACGCGGCGGATCAACTGGAAGGCGAGCGCGCGGTTCGACCGGCTGATCTCGAACGAGCTCGAGGGGGAGCGGAGCGGGGACGCGGTGATCGTGGTGGACGCCCGCCACGAGGCCCTCGTCGGACCGCTCCCGAGCAGCACGACGGAGCACGGGGTGCGGGCCGCGCTCGCGCTCGCCTCGAAGATCCTCGAGGGCCGGAACCGCGTCGGGCTGGTCGTCCAGCGGGAGGTCCTGGACTGGGTCTACCCCGCCTTCGGCCGGAAGCAGCTGTACCGCATCCTGGACGCGCTGATCCGCGTGCGGCCCGGCGGGGAGTGGCCGTTCGACCACGTCGTGTGGGTCCTCGAGCGGTTCTTCCCGAGGAACTGCCAGGTGATCCTCATCTCGCCGCTCCTGGACCGGGAGGCCGTGGACACGGTCGCGGACCTCGCGGCCCGCGGCTTCCCCGTGACGATTGTGTCGCCGTCCCCCGTGGAGATCGAGCGGGCGATGTATGCGGACGACCCCACGCTCCAGGTCGCGTACCGCCTCCTCCGGATGGAGCGGGAGAACGCCGTGTCCGCGCTGCGGCGGTTCGCGGACGTCGTGGACTGGGACCCGAGGGAGCCCCTCGCGGCCGCGCTCAAGGGGGTGACGCGGTGGCCCCGCCATCGGTGAGGGCGCTCGCGGTGCGGGCGGCGCCGCTCGCCCTCTTCGCGGGCCTCCTGACGTGGACCGCGATGGACCTCGCGCGGCGGGCCCCGCCGACCGCGTGGGCGGGGGGCGCGCCTCTCCTCGTCGTGGCGACCGCCTTCGAGGCCCGCGCCCTCCGGACCGCGGAGCCCGCCTCGCAGCGCGCGGCCCGCGGCCTCCTCGGGATCGTGTACTTCGGGGTCCGACTCCTCTGGGCGGGCGTCGACCCGCTCCCGATGATCGCCTTCCTCGTCCTGCTGATGGCCCTCGCGTCCCTCCAGGGGCTCGAGCGGACGTTCGCGCCGGTCTACGGGGCCATGGCGGGCGACCCCGGGGTCCTCGCGAAGGTGGACGCCGCGGCGATCGCCGCGTACACTCGGGCCCTCGCGCTCATCGCGTTCACGTTCGTCGCGTCCCTGCTCCTCGCGCTCCTCGTCCCGTTCGCGGTCCTCCAGATCACGGACCTCGTCGCGGCGACGGGCCTCGCCCTCGCGCTGTTGCTCGTGATCGCGTGGCTCGCCCTCGCGCCCTCGACGCCGCCGAGGAGAGGCTAGGCCAACACGTGGCGGCAGTATGGGCAGAACCGTGCGTCGAGCGGGATCGGCCGGCCGCAGCTCGGGCAACCTCTCCGCCCCGCCGCAGGATTCGGGATCGCCGCGGGCATCGCGTACGGCACTCGCGCGACCGCGTACTGCTGCGGCACCCCGTACGGCACGGGCATCTGGTACGGATACACGAAGCCCACGGGCGGGGCCGCATGCGTCTCAGGCGGCTTCGGGTTCAGGATCTCGTTCACGATGCGGCGGTAGTGGCCCCCGACGAGCCCGCCCACGAGGACGACGAGAAGGGAGAGCGGGAGGACCGGGAGCCACGCCACGATGTCGTACCGCAGGATGCTCAGGATCGAGATGGCGATCACGGAGGAGACGAGGAGGACGATGCCGATCACGAGCGTCCCGGTCCCGACGAACTTCAGGAGGAGCTCGTCCCGCATCGCCTCTGGCGGCGGGGGCATCGGATCCGGCTTCGCGCCCGCCTTCCCTCCCGCGGCGGGGACCGCCTCCTCGGCCATCGGGGTGGAAGCGGCCGTCGCTCACTTGAACGTTGCGAACGGGTTCGCGAATTCCCGCGAGGACCCGCCCGCGGCCCAAAGCCTATATAGAGCCCGCCTCTTCCAACGGCCCGCGCCCCGGTGGTCTAGCGGTCTATGATCTCGGCCTGTCGAGCCGAGTGCTCGGGTTCGAATCCCGACCGGGGCGTCCGTCGCGAACGATTCTGGCAAGATTCGGGTGGGACCTCGGCGTAGCGTATTGACCCGCGCCGCCCGTGCGGCCCCCCAACGGACTTCGGACAGGTCCGATGGAGGCAGACGACGTGAAGGGAACGATCGCCGCCGCGATGGCGGTGCTGGGAATGGCGTTGGTGCTGGGCGTGGCGTTGGCCCCGTCCGCATCCGCCGGTGCGCAACGGGTGGAGAACGCGATCTGGGCGGACGGGAGGCTCTGGGGGACGATCGGGACCCCCGCCGTATTGCCGGGGAATGCGCCGCTGGGCTCGTTCGACAAGCTGTTCATGTTCACGAACAGCAACAACCCCGCGGGTCAGAAGCCCGTGTCAGAGGCGGGGCCAGGGAACCCCGCGTACAACGGGGGGCGGTGGGCCTCGTTCACCGCCACGTGGACGGCGGCGGGCTTCGCGGCGCACGGCACGGTGCCCGTCCTGACGTCGTACGCGGACGTGATATTCCACGTTGGCATGGGCCACCTCCTGGTGACCCAGGGGCACCCCACGGGAGGCCCGGGCTTTTTCGAGTGCCCGCTGATCCGGTGAGCGCGTGGCCATGGAGAGGGGACTCCGTCCCCTCACCCTTTCCTCCTCGCGAATCGCCGGCGACCTCTTGAGGCCAGGGTGCGGGCCCGGTGATGTTCCGGGTTATCCTTACATAAGGATAACTCGAAGCGGGCCCTCGCGAAACGGCCATGGCCTGCTCCCGGCTCCCGACCCCCGGCCTATTTGTATCCTCCCCGCCTTGCGGGCCCCGAGTCACGTGAGCGCGGCCCTCCGGCAGCTCCTGTGGTACCTGATCGCGGGGACGCGGGGCGGGGTGAACCGGGCGCGGATCATCGAGGCCCTCCACGCGCGGCCGTACAACGCGCACCGGCTGAGCGAGGCCCTCGGGCTCGACTACCGCACGATCCGGCACCACCTCGACCTCCTCCAGAAGAACGGGCTCATCACGCAGCCCGCCTCGAGCGCGTACGCGGCCCCGTACTTCCTCGCGCAGTATCTCGAGGCGAACTACGCGATCTTCGAGGAGATCCGCAGAAAGGCATTTCCAAAGGAGGGCGACGCGAGGTGAGATTGTGGCATACGGTCAAGTGGTGCGGGCCATGAGGGGTGTCGCAGATGCCTGACGTGTGGATGCTGTGCAGCGTCGGAGCAGGGTTCGCGAACGTCGGCCTGGCGCTGGGCCTTATCGTCCTCTATGGCGCGACTTACTCGAAGACGAGGGCGCCGTTCACGCTCGCGCTGATCCTGTTCGCCGCCGCGTTCCTCGCGCAGAACGCGCTCGTCGTGTACGCGTACGTCACGATGATGGAGGTCGTGCCCCCCGCGATGAACCCGTACCTGTTTGCGATTGGCGCGTTCGAGGCCGCGGGCCTTGGGGCCATGCTGTGGACCGCCACGCGGTAGGGACGGAGCGGCGGTCGCGGCGAGGCTAACGGTTCCGGAACCGTGAACTACCACCCAGTCGATTTGCGGCCGTGCGGCTCCCGCCATTGACCCTCTTCGCGATCATCGACGCCGCCGTCGGCTTCGGACTCGCCTTCGTGTACGTCATCCTATCTCGCGACTGCGCGGCCCCGTTCGCGTGCTGGTTCGGTGGGGCCTGCTTCGCGTTGTGCGTGAACCCGTGGACGCAGTTCCCCTTCGTGCTGGCGATTGGGCTGGGGATCGGGGCGGTCCCCGGGGCCATCGTGTACCTGGCGGAGAGGTCCCGCCCGTGGCGCCCCTGAGGGCCGCTACGGCTTCGCCGGACCCCTCGCCCGCGCGATGAGATCCTCGAGCCGCATCTCCTCTTGCTTCCCCGAGTCGAGGTCCTTCACCGCGACGGCGCCCCTCTTCGATTCCGCTTCGCCCACGAGGACCGCAAACCGGGCGCGGATTGCGTTCGCGTAGTCCAGGTTCTTCGAGGGCCCGCGGCCGAGCAGGTCCATGTCCGCGGACACGCCGGCCTCCCGGAGCGTCCGGAGCACCTCGAGGGCCTTCGGCTGCAGGGCCTCCCCGATCGGGACCACGTAGCAATCCAGGCGTGGCGTGGGAAGCTTCACGCCCTCCGCCTCCGCGGCCATCACGATCCGGTCCAGGCCGAACGCGAAACCGGTCTGCGGTACAGGCTCCCCGCCGAACAGCTCCGCGAGGGTGTACGCGCCCCCGCCCATGACCTGCTTCTCCGCGCCGAGGTTCGGCGAGTCGATCTCGAACACCATCCCCGTGTAGTAGTCGAGCCCGCGAACGACGCCGAGGTCGAACGTGACGTGCTCGATCCCGTACGCCCGGAGGCGCTCCGCGAGCTTCCGCAGGTACTCGAAGGCCTCCGCGCCCCCGCCGCCGAGGAGTCTCGCGCCCTTGTCCAAGACCTCCGGCCCTCCCTTCAGCTCGATGTACTCCCGCAATACGGGTTCGAGGTTCTGGAGGCCGAGGCGGGCGAGGTCCTGCTTGAGGGCGGGGAAGTCCCGCTTGTCGAGCGCGTGCAGGACCGTCGCCTGGTCCTCCGGCGGGACCTTCAGGAACGCGCGGAGCATGCCGATGTGGCCGATGCGGGTGTGGACCTCCTTCACGCCGATCGCTCGGAGGCACCCGATCGCGAGCGCGATCACCTCTGCGTCCCCCTGGAGGGGCGGGGCCCCGAGGACCTCCGCGTTGAACTGCGTGAACTCCCGGTACCGCCCCTTCTGCGGCTCCTCGTACCGGAACACGTTCCCCACCGAGCACACCTTCACGGGCTTCGGGAGGTTCCGAAGGTCGGAGAGGTAAAACCGCACGACGCTCGCGGTGAACTCGGGCCGGAGGGCGATGTCCCGCCCGCCCTTGTCCTTGAACGCGTACAGCTCCTTCACGATTCCGGGGCCGGACTTCGCGGTGAAGAGCTCGAGGGATTCGAACATCGGGGTCGCGATCTCGCGGAACCCGAAGCGGTGCGCCGTGTCGCGGAGGATCGCCTCGACGGCCCGGCGGCGGGCCATCTCCTCGGGTCCGTAGTCGTTCGTGCCGCGGGGCCGCTCGAAGGGCATGACGGCTCGGAACCGGGGGGCCCGCCATAAACGTTTCCCGCCCCGCCGCGGAGCTCGGAGGCCCGCTACTCTCCCGCCTTCCGGTGGAACGTCCACAGGGCGAGCGCGAGGAGCCCGACGAACCAGACGACCGCCGCCGCGCCGGGGATGGCGGGCTCCAGGGAGGTCCCGCTGATTCCCTGAAGGCTCGCGGGCGCTGCCAGCGACACGAGCATCGAGCAGATCGAGGTCGGGTTCCCGAGGCCGGCGACCTGCGTGAACCGGAAGTAGCCTGCGGCGTCGTAGTAGAACACGGCCCCGGCGACGACCGCGACCACGATCGTGTAGAGGATGTTGAACAGCAGCCACACGAGGACGCCGAACAGGACCGCGGTCCCGCTCGTCTTCGCGAACGTCGAGAAGATGAGCTGCATCAGCACGTAGAACGCGATGAGCAGGAGGGAGACGCCCACGAAGGCGGCCGCGAAGCTTCCCGTGGGCCCCTTCCCGGAGACGGCGGTGATCACCCCTACCCCTGCCAGGTTCACGAGGGTGACGGGGAGCGCGACGGCGCCGAACGCGCCGAGGAACTTCCCGAGCAGGATACCGGTGCGGCTCGTGGGGCGGGAGAGCAGGAGGTCCATCGTCCCCTGCACGCGCTCCTTCGACACCGCGTCGAAGCTGAGGACGATCGCGAAGATCGAGATCACCAGGAACGACAGGCTCGCAATCACGACGAGGACGAAATCCGGCCCGCTCGTGAAGGGTGCCCCGTTCGAATCGCCGGGCACGTACGTGGGGAATGTCTCCGCCTCCCCCGCGACCTCGACGGTCACGTTCGATTGCTCGACGGGGAGGTCGACGAGCAGGTAGCCGTACCCGTTGACGGAGCCGGTGAGGGTGCCGTTCACGCTCACGTTCGCGGCGGCGGGGTTCCCCCGCAGGTCCATCACGTGCAGGGCGAGCCCGTCCGACCGCCCGTGGCGCTTGAAGTCGCCCTGGAGCGAGGCGGTGGTGAAGTTCACGAACGGCGGGTAGAAGACGACGCCCGTCCCCACCGTGAACGTCCCGGCGCGGACGGTGGCCGAGACGTAATCCGAATTGCCCACGTCGAGGCGGGCGAATCCGTTCGCGTCCGTGGGGATCGTCCCGAGGGCGACCTCCCCGCCTGTCGGCGAGCGGTTCGTGAACTCCACGGAGCGGCCCGCGACCGGGGCCCCGTACGGGTCGGAGACCCACACGACGGCGACGTGGCTCCCATTCGACGCGTACGCCTGGTGCCCCCAGGCCACGACGGGCGGCAGCCCGCCGAACCCCCCGCCACTCGAGAAGAGCGTCGTGAACCCGTACGCCCCGCCCACGATTAGGAGGGCGGACAGAAGGCCCATGATGATCAGCCGGACGCTCTTCAGGTTCACGAGGAACTCCTGCCACGCGACCTGCGGCATCCCGCGGAGGAATCCGGGGAGCTTCACGCGTCGCCCCCCTTCGTCAGGGTGAGGAACAGGTCCTCGAGGGACCGCTGGTCCGTCGTCAGTGCGCGCAGCTGTGCGCCCGCGAAGACGAGGGCGCGGCTGACCTCCGCACTCGCGTCCGAGCCGGGCTGCGTGGTGACGTCGACGCCCATCGGCGTCGGCTGGACGCCCGTCACTCCGTGGATCGCCGCGACCGCCTGGAGCGCCGCCTCCGTGATGCCCGTGGCCGTGACGTGGAGGACGACCGGGGCCCCCGCGGAGAGGCGGGCGCTCAGGTTCGCGATCGTGTCCACCGCCACAATCTTGCCGCGGTCGATGATCCCCACGCGCTCGCAGAGCTGCTCGACCTCGTACAGCATGTGGGACGACAGGAAAATCGTCTTCCCCTGCTGGGCGAGCCAGCGGATGTGGTCCCGGTAGTACCGCATCCCCTGCGGGTCCAGCCCGCTCGCGGGCTCGTCCATGATCATCACGTCGGGGTCGTTGAGGAGGCACTGGGCGAGGGACAGCCGCTTCCGCATCCCGTGGCTGTACGCCTTCACCTTCTTGTCCAACGCGTCCGCGAGCCCGACCTGCTCGAGGAGATCGCGCCCGCGCTTCCGCGCTTCGGACCGCCGGATCCCGTAGAAGGAAGCGTAGTACACGAGGTGCTGGAGCCCCGTGAGCGTCGGGTAGTAGAGCACCTCGTCGGGCATGAGGCCCAGCCGCTCCTTCACCTTGAGGGACTCCTTGCGCAGGTCGCGGCCGTCGATCCGGATTGTGCCCGCGGTGGGCTCGAGGACCGTCCCCAGGATTCGGATCGTCGTCGTCTTCCCCGCGCCGTTGGGGCCGAGGAACCCGAACACACTCTTCGGGGGGACCTGGAACGTCACGTTGTCGAGGGCCTTCACCCCGCGGCTGCCGCCGTACACCTTCGTGAGCCCCTCGACCTCGATCACGGCCGCGGGGAGGGCATCGGTCCACAAAAAGGGTTGCGGCGCCATTGGGCGGTGGAAAGCCGCAGCCCCACGGCCCGCGTACACACCGTTTCCTCGGCCGCAGGCCGGGGATGGACCTCCCAAGTCGACGTTCGGCCGGCTTGCATCCGATCATGGTCTCGAACTTCCTGCGGTACCCCGCGTCCGTCACGCGGCCTTCGCCGAAGGCCTGCCATCGCCGAAGCTCGGATGTTCGCAAAGCGACATTTAGGAGGGCCGAAAAGAGTGACAAATCGTAGCAGGGATTAAATCCTGCGGCCCCGATGCGGGGTGGAGGGGGAGTGCAGGTGAAAACTGCAGTTGTGGCGGGTAAGCTGGTCATCGCGTCGTTCTCGGCGCTCGTGACCGTCCTGAGCGCGCTCGCAGTCCCGTCCGGACTGGCGCAAACGGGCACGGCCTCGGACGTCAGCATGCTCGTTGGAGGGACCGCGGACATCGGAGCGATCAAGCATCCGGACGGCGGGTCGAGTGAGGGCGGGTCCCCGGGCCCGACGGGCGCGCATCTGCCGCACCTTGCCGCGCCGGAGATGAAGCGGATCATGGTCCTGCGTGGGTACTTCGCGGACTATACGGCGACGTCCCGGTTCACGCAGGCCGAGGTGCAGAACATCTTCGACGACCAGATGGACTCGCTCTGGATGAACACCTCGTACGGCAACATCGGAATCGACGCCCAGGTGTCGAGTCTGATCGCGCTGCCGGACAACCGCGAGGACTACATCACCGGGGACTTCTTCGCGGGCGGCGAGTTCACGAAGGGCCTGTTGGACGCGATCAACAACGCGCCGGCGGGACTCGATTGGACCGACTTGGACGCGATCATGGTCCTCTACGCCACGACGAGCGCCGCGGACTGCCACCGCGGCGGGGAGATGTCCGTGAACCTGCCGCAGGGACCGGGCGGTCCGGTTGAGCTCACGCCCGCCGCGGTCTTCATGGAGAACCCCTGCGAGAACTTCAACTCGGTTTGGGGCCGGTGGGCCCACGAGGTCGGGCATGCGTTCCAACAGGGCGGCCCTGCTCACCCGAGCAACTACAACAGCGAGTTCGAGCTCCTGGACCACAACCTGCCCGGCCACACGGGCGTGTTCGAGAAGCAGGAGCACGTCGCGTTCCCGGGCTGGCTCCCGACGTACAAGTACCTCGAGTTCGACCCGGTCAGCGGGGGCGGGATTGCGAACATATGGGCGATGGAGTACGATCCGAGCGGCATGCCGAACGTCCAGGCGGTGAAGGCGACAATCTCGGACAGCCACTACTATCTGATCAGCGTGCGCCGGAAGGTCCTCGGCGACGAGCTCCACGGTCACAACCTCCCCTTCGGAATCCCGGACGAGGGCGTCCTGATTGAGAGCGTCTCCGAGGGTGCCGCGCAGTGGGTGACGGTCCAGGGCAAGGGCGGGAACCGGAACGTCCTGTGGAAGGAAGGCGACGTTTTCTCGAACGCGGAGATCTACATCAACGTCACGAAGAAGCTGAACGTCACCGGGGACCACTACCAGGTCCTCGTCCGGTACAACACCGAAGCGTTCCAACCCGACGCATCCATGGAGCCGTGGCGGTCGCCGCCCGGGAACACGTGGGAGACGACGGACATCTGGATCGACAGCCCCGTGAACGCGTACGGGACGTACCGCTGGGGCTCGTGGAACGACCTGAGCGGGAACCCCGTCCCGAGGGGCAACGGCGACCCTCCGGCCGTCGGCCTCGTGAACCGTGTGTACGCGCGGGTCCGGAACATCGGGACGACTGCGGCGACGGATGTCGTCGTCCATGTCGAGGTCACAGACCCGCTTGGCGTCGGGATCGCGGGCGCGTCCGGGTTCGTGGAGATTGCGACCACGGATTCGGCGGAGTTCCCCGGACTTGCGAGCATCGCGCCGGGCGATTTCGAGGACGTGTACGTCGAGTGGACCCCGGAGGTCGACCTCAGCGCGGAGGAGATCACGGACGGTCTGTTCCACTTCCACTCCTGTCTTCGCGTGATCATCGACCCCGTCGCGGGCGAAACCACGTTCGGGAACCAGGACGGGGACGAGGAGCAGGAGAACATCGACCTGTTCGAGGCGCCCGAGACGGGGAGCGGTGGACCCGCCTACGACCGCGTGCTCAGCCTTCGGAACGACGACACGGCGAACTCGAAGTTCTTCTTCATCGGGTACGACCACGACCTGCCCGCGGGCTGGTCCGTCGACGTGAACGGCGGGGACCTCGTCGTCGAGCTGGGACCGGACGAAGTGCGGGACATCCCGATCCACATCGAGCCAACGGGGGGCGCTCCCCTCGGGAGCGCGCTGCGGCTCGAGGTCACGGCGTCGAGCTTCAAACTGCTCACGAATGATTTGGACCCGGCGGACACGCATTACGAGTCGGGCGCGCTCGGCGGGGTGACGATCGAGGCGCGGGCCCTGCGGAAGCCGGAGGTCACGGCGACCGCCATCCTGACGCCCACGGGGGTTCTCGTGCATGGCGTCCTGAGCGTGACGGACTTCGCGAGCTTCTACGACCCGGCGAACCCGTTCCGGGTGATGATCGTCGGCGCGGACGCGGGCCGGAAGTTCGACCCGTCGACCGGGGTGTTGCTGACCGTTGGAGCGGATGGCTCGTTCGGGGGCTTCCTCCCGCTCCCTCCCGGGGGCGTGACGGACCTCGTGTGCCTGTTCTCGGGTACCGAGCTTCTGGCGGCCGCATCGTGCGGTTTCCTGTCCTTGGCCCCGGTGTCCGCGACTCTCAAGCTGACGCCAGAGACGCTGAACCTGAAGTCCCAGGGCCGGTGGGTCACGGCGCGGATCACGTTCGACGAGGCGGTCGCGGGGTCCGTCGAGATCGCGTCGCTCTTCCTCGAGGGGATTCCCGCGGATCGCGTCCAAGTCCTCGGGCCGACGACGCTCCTTGTGAAGTTCTCGCGGGAGGCCCTGGAGGGGGTGCTCGCGCCCGGGGACGCGGTACGGGTCTGCCTCACCGGCAAGCTCGCGGACGGCCGGACGTTCACGGCCTGCGACGCCATCCGAGTAATCCGACACGGGAGGTAGGCCAGGGTAGGCGCGTCGAAACCCTCATGGCGGGGCGGGCGTACCAGGCCGCGTGGCCTCCCGCCGCCGAGTCTACGGGATGGTCCTCCTCGCGAGCGTGCTCTGGGGGACCTCCTTCCCCGCGATCAAGGTCGCCGTCGGGAGCGCGGGGGACGTGGACCCCTTCCTCCTCACGTTCCTCCGCCTCGGCCTCGCGACCGCGGGCGGGCTCGCGCTCCTGGCCTTGCTCCGGCGCCTCACGCCCGCGATCTTCCGGAACCGGTACGTGTGGATCCTCGGGGCCCTGAACGCGATCGGGTACGACCTCCAGCACCTCGCGGAGGTGTACACGACCGCTTCGAAGACCTCCCTCCTGGTGAACGTGAACGTGCTGTTCGTCGCGGTGTTCATGATCGTGCTCTACAAGGAGAGGATGACCGCGGGGAAGGGCCTCGGCGTCGCCCTCGGCCTTGCAGGCGTCGCGGTGCTCGCGACCCGCCTCGACCCCGCCTTCCTGTCCCAGGGCGAGTTCTCCGGGGACCTGATGGCGTTCGGGACGGGCTTCGTGTGGGCCATTTACACGATCAACACGAAGCGGATGGTGGACCGCGGCGGGGACTACCTCGCCCTGACCGTCGGGGTGCTCGCGACGACGACCCTGTTCTCTGCGCTCGCGCTCCCGTGGTCGGATCTCTCCCGGCCGATCCCCGCCGTGGGCTGGGCGGGCATCCTGTGGCTCGGGCTCGTCACGACGCTCCCGCCTCTCCTCCTGTGGACGTGGAGCATGGTGAAGATCTCGCCGACGATCTCCGCGGTCTTGCTCCTGAACGAGGTTGCGGTGGCTTCCGTCCTCTCGATTCTCTTCCTCGGCGAGCCGTTCGCGGCGTATTTCGTGCTGGGCGGGGCGCTCATCTTGGCGGGCGTCGGGATGGCTTCGAGGGCGGGCAGCGCGCCGGGGGACTCCACGGCCGTGGGTGGACCGCGAGACGAGGGCTGATTCACTCCACGGTGACGCTCTTCGCGAGGTTCCTGGGCTTGTCGATCGAGCAGCCGCGGACCCGCGCGACGTGGTACGCGAACAGCTGCAGGGCCACGACGACGGGCACGGGCGCGAACAGGGGGTTCGTGGCAGGCACGTAGACGACGTCGTCCACGAACTTGCGGAGCTCCTTGTCGCCCTCCGTGCCGATCGCGAGGACCGGCGCGCCCCGGGCGTCCACCTCCCGGACGTTGCTCAGGAGCTTCTCGTACACGGAGTCCCGCACCGCGATCGCGACCACAGGGGTCTCGGGGCCGACGAGGGCGAGGGGCCCGTGCTTCAGCTCCCCCGCCGCGTATGCCTCCGCGTGGATGTACGAGATTTCCTTGAGCTTCAGGGCCCCCTCCATGGCGATCGGGAACCCGAGGTGCCGCCCGATGAAGAACATGTCCCGCACCTTCGCGTACTTCTGGGCGAGCCCCTCGATGTACGGGGCCTCATTCAGCACGGCCTGGACCGCCCTCGGGAGGCGCCGGAGCTCCTCGTTCAGACGGTTCGCCTCCTCGACCCCGAGCGTGCCGCGCTCGAGGCCGATGCGGATCGCGAGGAGGTAGAGGGCCGCGAGCTGGGCCACGAACGTCTTCGTCGCCGCGACGCCGATCTCGATCCCCGCGCGGGTGAGCATCGTGCGCGAGGCCTCGCGCGCAAGGGACGACCCGATCACGTTCACGATCGCGAACGTCTTGCACCCGCGGCGGTTCGCCTCCCGGCACGCGCCGAGCGTGTCCGCGGTCTCCCCGCTCTGGCTGATCAGGATCACGATGGGCCGGTCCGCGGGCGCCCGCGAATAGCGGTACTCGGAGGCGAGCTCCGCGGTCGTCGGCACGCGGGCGATTTCCTCGAGGACGTACTTCCCGACGAGGGCGGCGTGGTACGACGTCCCGCACGCGACGAGCTTGATGTTCGTGTACCCGTTCTTGAAGAACGAGTCCGTCTCGGGCTCCGCCACCCGCCCGAGGAGGGTGTCGTGAATCGCCTGGGGTTCCTCGAAAATCTCCTTGAGCATGAAGTGCTCGAACCCGCCCTTCTCCGCATCCTCGAGGGACCACGTAATCCGCTGGGGCTCCCGCGCGACCCTCCGACCCTCGAAGTCCGTGATCTTGACGCCGTCCTTCGACAGGACGACGATCTCGCGGTCCATCACGTACACGACGCGGTTCGTGTGCTTCAGGAGGGCGGGGATGTCGGAGGCGAGGAAGTTCTCGTCCGTCCCCAACCCGATGACGAGCGGGCTCTCGTTGCGGGCCGCGACGACCTGGTCCGGCTCCTTCGCGTGGATCACCGCGATCGCGTACGAGCCCACGATCTCGCGGATCGCCTCCCGCACCGCCGCCTCCAGGTCCCCCTTGTAATGGGACTCGAT
>Ga0209751_10000840_pt1 | contig 32431 bp, 37 predicted proteins | sample RifCSP13_1_FD_184019 | JGI IMG/M metagenome (GOLD analysis project Ga0209751, IMG submission 184019) | Soil microbial communities from Rifle, Colorado - Rifle CSP2_sed 13_1 (SPAdes) (version 2) | ecosystem: Environmental > Terrestrial > Deep subsurface > Rock core/Sediment | place: Rifle...
CCGAACGTGGACCCCAAGGTTGCGGAGCTCACGGAGGAGATGATCCGCGCGGTCGTCGAGGAGGGACGGCGCGCCGGGAGGCCCGTGGCGGCGCACGCCCACGGCGGCGACGGGATCCGGAACGCGTTGGCGGCGGGCGTCCGCTCCCTCGAGCACGGGACGTTCCTCGACGAATCGATGCTTGGAACGATGCTTCGGGAGAAGACGTTCCTGGTGCCCACGCTGGTCGCGACCCGCGCGATGATCGATGCCGGCACCGCCAAAGGAGTTCCGGAGTTTGCGGTCCGGAAGGCGTCGGAGATCGACCCGATCCGGAGGAAGGCGTTCGCGGAGGCGGTGAAACGCGGCGTCACCATCGCGATGGGGACGGACGCGGGGACGCCGTTCAATATCCATGGAGAGAATCCGAAGGAGGTTGCGCTCATGGTCGAAGCGGGGATGACACCGATGCAGGCGCTCGAGGCGTCAACAACCACCGCCGCCAAGCTCCTCGGAATCGACGCGGAAGTCGGCCTCGTCGAGCCTGGCTACCGGGCCGACGTCCTCCTCGTCGGGAGGAATCCAGTCGACTACCCAGAGGCGTTTCGCACGGACTTGGCAGCGGTCGTTCAGGCGGGCCGCATCGTCCGAGGTCCTTGACTTCTCACTTCCTCGCCACGCCGACGAGCCCGGCCCACGTGAGCTCGAACGGGCCGTCGCCGACCTTGGCGGCGAACGCGTCCCAGCGACCGCGTTGCTTCCACCGCCGGTGCAGCGTCGGGTGCGCTTCCGCAAGCTGGGCGAGGCCGTCGTACCCGACGACCGTCCGGTCCACGCCGAGGAACTCCACGACGAACCCGTTCGAGACGAGGAGCTCCTCCATGGCCCGTTCGGAGAACGAGAACCGGCTCGGGTGTCCGGTCTCCCGCCACTGGTCCGTGTGATGGGCCACGAAGAGGAACTTGCCGCCGTTCCGCAGTCCCTTCGCGGTCGCGCGGATCGCGGGTTCCGACATGAAGTGGCTCGCGACGACGTAGTCGATCGGGGAGCGGACGAGGAGCCGGTAGTTTGCGGTGTCCGCGTCGGCCACGAGGAAGGTCGCGTTCGAGATTCCCGCCTCGCGGGCCCGGCGCCGCGCGATTTCAAGCGCCCCTTCGTCCGTGTCGATGCCCACGACGATGTCGGCGCGCGGGGCGAGGTGGAGCGCGAGCCTCCCTTCGCCCGTGCCGAGGTCGAGCAGAGTCGCCCCCGAAAAGTCCTCGCGGTCCAGCCGCTCGCGGAACATCCCCTCCAGGTCCAGCCACTCGAACGTGCCGTACCGCCCGCGCTGTTCGCGGACCTCGATGTCCACGGCGCGCGGATGGCGGCATGGGCTTAAATCCGCGCGGCCCTTCTCCGGCCCCGATGGACCTCAAGCGCCACACCTCATTCATCGGCGGCAAGTGGGTCGAGCCAAGCACGGGAGAGTTCGTCCGCGACCTCGACCCCGCGACGAATCAGCCGATCGCGGAGGTTGCGAGTGGTGGCGTGGAGGACGCCAAGGCCGCGGTGGAGGCCGCCGTGGCGGCGTTCGAGAACCCGGATTGGCGGGGGATGGATCCGTCGAAACGGGGTCGCCTCTTGAACCAGCTCGGGCAGGCCGTGCGGGACGCGTTTGACGAAGTCGCGCGCCTCGAGAGCCTCGACGTCGGGAAGCCGATTCGCGAAGGGAAGGGCGACGCCGCGTTCGTGTACAAGACGCTCGAATACTGGGCGGGGATGGCGGACAAGATCCAGGGGGAGACAATCCCCGTCCCCGGCGCGCGGCTGAACTACACGCTCCGGGAACCGGTCGGGGTCACCCTGCACATCGCCCCGTGGAACTACCCGCTCACCCTCGCGATCCGCGGCGTCGCACCTGCGCTGGCGGCGGGGAACACCGTCGTGCTGAAGCCCGCGACAATCACGCCCCTCACAGCGCTGAAGTTCGCCGAGCTGTGCGAGAAGGTCGGCGTCCCGCCGGGCGTCGTGAACGTCGTCACGGGCCCGGGCTCGACGGTGGGGAAGACGCTCGCGGAGCATGTGGACGTGGACTCGATTACGTTCACCGGCTCCCTGGAGACCGGCCGCCAGATCATGCAGATGGCGGCGAAGCACGTGACGCCCGTGACCCTCGAGCTCGGCGGGAAGAACCCGAACATCGTGTTCCCCGACGCAGACCTCGACAAGGCGCTGAAGTCCGTTCTCTTCGGGGCGTACCAGAACGCGGGACAGATGTGCTGGGCGGGGTCCAGGCTCCTCGTACACGAGTCGATTCACGCGGACTTCGTGAAGAAGGTCGCGGAGCGCGCCGCCAAGATGCGGCTCGGCCCAGGCCTGAAGGAGGACACGCAGATGGGCCCGGTCGTGTCGAAGGAGCAGGAGCAGAGCGTGCTCTCGTACGTGGAGGTCGGGACGCGGGAGGGTGCGAAGCTGCTAGCGGGCGGGAAGAAGGTCGCAGACGGAGAGCTCGCGGCGGGGAACTTCGTCTCCCCGGCGGTGTTCGACGAGGTGACGCCGGACATGCGGGTCGCGCGCGATGAGATCTTCGGCCCTGTGCTGGCGGCGATAACGTTTCGGATCGTCGATGACCTGATCGATGTCGCAAACTCCGTAGAGTTCGGGCTTGCGGCGGGGGTGTGGACGAAGGACCTGAAGACGGCGCACACGGTCGCCGCCAGGCTGGAGTCTGGAATGGTCTCGATCAACGAGTTCCCCCTTACGTTCCCGCAGACGCCGTTCGTCGGGTGGAAGCACAGCGGCCTCGGCCATGAGCAGGGAATGGATGCCATGCGATTCTACACGCGGATCAAGGACGTCAGCGTAAGTCTCGAGTGAGCCTAGCGTTTTCGTCGAGGCTTCCGCCCCAATTCGACCCGAGTCTCTCGCGGCGGGTCGCGGACGGGCTCGACGACTTCCTGCAAGCTCTTCCCGCCCGGCACCACCGCCAAATGCGGGTACGCGATCTCGACGCGCGGGTCCTCCTGGAACCGCCGCCAGATCTTCTCCACGATCATGCCCTTCATCCGCCGCCGGACCTCCGCCGGGCAGAAGTACAGGACCCACAGCTTCACGCCAGAGTCCGCGAACTCCATCCGGATCTCGGGCGTCGTGATCAAACTGTTCTCCAGGTCGCGCAGCGCGAGGTGCTTGCGGTACATCTCGTGGCTCTCGAACATCATCCGGCCGACGACCTCCATCGCGGAATCGACCATGATTCGCTTCGCGACCTCGACGTCGCTCTCGTAGGAGACGAGGACCTCGACCTCGTCCCACAAGAGGGGGAAGTCCCGCGTGTAGTTCCACGTCGGGGCCTCGACGACGGTCGCGTTCGGCACGGTCACGAGCCGCCCGGTGAACGTGTCCCCGTGCATCCAGTTCCCGAACTCCTGGAGCTCCGTGTACATCAGGTTCACGTCCGTCACGTAGCCGCGGACGCCGTTCACCTCGATCCGGTCTCCAATCCGGTACACACCGCGGTAGTTCACGAGGAGCCACCCGACGACGTTCAGGAGCGGCTTCTGCAGGACGAACGCGAGGGCCGCGCCGAGCAGTCCCAGGCCGAGCGCGGTGGACGTGACGTCCCCGAGGAACGCGAACGTGAGGCCGACGAGGACGACGCCGAGCGCGACGTAGGACACGACGCGCCACATCGACCGCGCCTGCGCGTAGGACCCCGTCTTAGACGCGGTGACGCGTTCGAACAGCGGCCCCATGAGCCGCAGGCCGATCCAAACGCCGGAGAGGACGAACGTCACGACGAGGAGGCTCGGGATGATGTTCAGGTTCCACGTCGGTGGCAGGTACGGGAGGAGGAGCAGCCCGAGCCCGGAGAACGTCAGGACGAAGAGCGCGGCGAGGAGGGACCCGTCCCTCGCCTTCCCGTTGCGGACCGGCACCGACGTTCCCACGCGGCGGATGGGGATATGACCCTTGCCCTCTGGTTCGCACGGATGGGAATCGGAAGGTTGAACTCGCGGCCTTAGTTCCGCGGCCGATGATCTACGTCGCCCCGTCGGCGGTGATTGTCGGCGACGTCGCGATTGGGACCGGGAGCAGCCTCTGGCACGGGGCCGTCGTCCGCGGCGACTTGGACGGAGTCACGATTGGCGAGCGCTGCAGCATCCAGGACAACGCGGTCGTCCACGTGGACTTCGGGAGCCCGTGCGTCCTCGGAAGCCGGATCACGGTCGGGCACGCCGCCGTCGTCCACGCGTGCACGATTGGGGAGGACTGCCTCATCGGGATGAACGCGACAATCGCGAGTCGCGCGAAGGTTGGCGTCGGGTCCATCGTGGCGGCTGGGGCGGTCCTCTCGGAGGGTGCGGAGTTCCCTCCGAGTTCCATCGTCGCGGGCGTCCCCGCCAAGAGAATCGGGGAGGCGCAGGACCACCACCGCCTTCGGATCGACCTCTCGTGGCGGATCTATGCGGAGCTCGCCGCGAAGTCGCTGCCGCCTCGGGAGGAGCTGCACGGAGACCCATCGAAGCGGGTCGCCGTCGCGCTCACGGATGAGTTCGGGAAGCTGTGACTCATTCCGCTACCGTTCCCGCACCCGCACAATCAGGGCGAGTCCAAGGCCTGCGTTGGCGGCAATCATGACAAACGCCGCCAGGAATGAACCGGTCGCGTCCGCGAGATACCCGGCGAGGGCGGGGGAGATCGCGCCGCCAATGATGGAGACCATGTTCATGAACGCGTACGCGGTGCCCGCGAACCGCGTCGGTAGGATCTGCGCGGAGAAGAGATAGTACACGCTGAACGGGAACTGCGCGAGAAATCCTCCGAGGATGAGGAGCGGTACGCCTCCGATCCCCGCCGCCGGCACGGCGAGGCTCACCGCGACGAGCAGGGCGAAGGAGAGGGCGGGGACGGTGCGCTTGTCTCTCCGGAACCGCGTCTCCGCCAGGTGACCGCCGAGAGGGCGCGACGCGATCCCCGCGGCGGGGATGAGCATCGCGAAGACGGCCGCGACCGCCGGCGCGAGCAAGAGGCCCTGCTCCATGTACGTCCGGCTCCACCCGGAGTAGAAGATGTACGCGGCGTAGCTGGCGGCGAACACGAGCCCGACCTTCCACAGCTCGCGGCTCCGGAACGCGCGGAGGTAGTCCCCGAGCGTGAACGGCGCGTGCTTCCGCACCGGGATTTTGGCGGCGGTCACGACGAAGAGAGGTAGGATTCCGAGCAGGGGGAGGTTGAACGCCACGTACGTGAGGGGCCACGTTCCAGGGCTGGCGGCGATGAGGGGAGCCACGAGATTCCCCAGTGCGACGCCGGCGGGCGGTGCAGACAGGAACAGTCCGAGCGCACGCCCAGGTCGGTCCGCGAAGGCGCGGGCCACGAGGAACGCGGACGGCGCGAAGACGAACGCGACGGGGATGCCCGTGAGGAACCGCAGGACGAGGAGGAGGTCGTACGTCGGAAATGTCGCCATCACCGCACTCAGGCCGAGGACGGCGAGGAAGCCGAGGACGATCGTCTTCCGCGGGTCCACGCGGTCGCTCGCGTAGCCCCCGGGGATCTGGAAGAGCATGATCGCGATGAGGTAGATGGAGATCAGGGCGCCGCCCTGCGCCTTCGTGATCCCGAGGTCCGCCTGCATCTCTGGGAAGACGGCCGTCGGCACGATGTAGAACGCGTTGATGCACACGTTCGCGGCCCACGCCGCCGCCAGGAACGCGTACGGCCGGAACGGCCGGTCCGACACGCGCCGCGCGATGCCCGATGGGCTCTTTAAGCCGCGGCCATTCCCGGCTCCGATGCCGTTCACGGTCGAGATCCCCGTGCGGTTCCGCGACATCGATGGGATGGGCCATGTCAACAACGCGGTCTACTTCTCGTTCATGGAGCAGGCGAGGTCCGAGTGGTACCGCCGCGAGATCGGGATCGACCGCGTCGGGGAGCTCGACTTCATCCTCGCGCGCGCGGAGTGCGACTTCAAGGCGCCGATCGGGTACGGCGAGATTGTCGTGGTGACGACGTGGGTCACGGAGGTCGGGACGTCGAGTTTCCGCTTCCGGTACGAGCTCCGGTCGAAGGCGACGCGCACGCTGTTCGCGACGGGCGAGAGCGTGCAAGTCATGTACGACTACGCCGCCAAGAAACCGAAGGCGATTCCACCAGACCTGCGGAAGATGCTCGAAGCGGAGAAGGCGAAATCCCGCTAGGGCGTCACGTACTGCTCGATCCGCCGCTGTCCCTTCAGGTACGGAAGGACGACGCTCTGCTGCATCCAGTTCCCGAGGCGCACGCGGACTTTGCGACCCATCGCCGCCAGCGCGTCGTCGAGCGTCGGTAGGGTCTCCGGCGGCTTCGCGAGCGCGGCGCGTGCAAGTTCCCGGAACCGCCAGACGCCCAGCGGAATCCAGTCGCGGTAGACCTCGAGGAACGCCACCGCGCCCGCCTGGCGGCGCTCCTTCTCCAGGTACTCCAGAATCGGCAGCCGCACCGCGTGGTACGCGCCCTCGAGTTGGCGGGGATAGTCCTTCCGCCCCCCGTAGAACTCGTGGTCGTGCCCGGGCAGCGGGTTCGACTCCGGGTGCCATGCCTCGAGGCCCTCGTACATCCACGCGGACGGGGCGAGGAGGATCGCGACCGTGTTCCCGACGCCCGTGTGGGAGAACACGCGGAACTCGTTGATCCACGGGTACGTGCGCACCTTCTCGAGGAGCCGCTTCCCCAAGATGTCGTCGACCGCCGTGATGCTCCACTCCGTCGGCACGAGCCTTCGATTCTGTCCCATCCCCAGGAGCCCGACCGAGAAGATCCGCGTGATGTGGGACTGTGCCACGCCGTGGCCGTACAGGTCCGCGACGCCCTCGACCGCGCGGAGGTCCGTGTCCTCGACGACGTAGTCCACGCGCCGCGGGACCTTCGGGTTCTCCGCGAGGGTGACCTTGCGAATGTCTGCCGATGGCCCCGTCGGCGCCGCGCGGGCGGAGAACGGCCCCTCGAGGAACGGCTTCTTCGTGAGCCACATCTCCATGTCGACGGGCCGCGCGGACATCGCCTCCTCCTGAACCGTGCGCAAGATCGGGTCGGGAGTCCGCGCCTCGATCACGCGGCGCGCCGCCTTCCCGCGGACGAGCGTGAGCCGGAACCGCAGGATGTCCCAGAGGTCCTTGTCCACCCACAGCTCCGGCGCGTCCATCATCGACGTGTCCTCGCGCACGGGCGGCACGAGCGGGCCCGCGAGGACCTTCGGGTACCCGTACGAGCCGACGAACGCGCTCGGCGGCGAGGCCCCGAAGAGGTTCGTGGACTGCACGGGTTGGCGGTGGAACCACTCGCGGACGTCGGAGAGGTACGGGCACGTCGCGAGGCGGCAGGCCTTCCAATCCCCGCGGCACACGCGACAGCTGAGTTCCCGCCGGACCTCTGTGATCGAGGCGGGCGGGGCCTCGGCAGGCTCCATCCGTGGCGGGAATCGTGACAGGGTACTTAGCGCCGCACCTCAGGGCGTCGAAAGTAGCTTCCGCAGCTGCGCGGGGTCCGCCGTCGGCGGCGAGCACGTCGTGCCCTTGCAGACGAACGCGACCGGACGGTCCTTCGCGAGCGGGGACGCGAGCATCGCCCTGGCGGCCTCGGGGACGAAGCCTCCCTGCGCGAACAGGACGGACCGCGCGGGATGGTACGTCGTGAGCGCCGTCGCGTGCAGCGCCTTGGCGGCGGGATCGTGCGGGTCCCCCGTAATCACGACCTGCGCCGGATGGTTCAGCAACGCGTCGAGGGCGAGGAAGTACGTGCCCGCAAACAGGCCCCCGTACCGCTGGCACTCCGCGGCGAAGGTCTTCAGGATCGCCTCCTGCGTTTGGCAGTAGTCGTCGTTCCCGGTGAGCGCGTGGAGCTTGCCGAAGACGAGTGCCGCCACACCGTTCGCGGCGGGCGTCGGCGAGTCCTGGATCGGTTTGATCGGCGTCCGGAGGGTTTCGACTCCCTCGTCCACCGCCAATTTCGGCGCGAGGTCATAGAACCCGCCGAGGACATCGTCCCACCAGTGATCTCTCAGGAGTGCCGCCAACGCTTGGGCGGTTTCGAGGTACTCCGGTTTGGCAGTGACCTCGTACGCGGCCAGGAGCGCGCGGGTCATCTGCACCTGATCGTCCAGGAGGCCGCGGACGCGGCGCTCGCCCTCCACGAGCTGATGGTAGAATCCCTCGCCCTCGGCGTACATCGCGCGCACCAAGTAGTCGAGCGTCCGGAGCGCGTAGTCCCTGCACGCCTCCCAACCGAACGCCTCGTACGCCGCCAAGTACGCGGCGATGAACATCCCGTTCCAGTTCGTGTAGATCGTACGGTCCACGAACGGCGTTTGGCGGCGAATCCGGACGTCGAGGAGCTTCCGTTTCCCATCCTCGATTTGGCGGCGGACCTCGTCGACCGGGAGGCGCACGACGCGCGCGATCTCCTCGAGGGATTCGTCCACGTACAGGACGTTCCGGTCCGGGCGGTCGCGCATCTCGCCGACTTCCTTCACGTCGTAGTACCGCGCGAGGACCTTCGCCTGCTCCGCGGGCAGCGCGTCGTTCAGCTCCTTGAGGGTCCAGGTGAAGTAGTCCCCGTCGTCCTCCGGCCCGACGTCCGCGTCCTGGCTCGCGTAGAATCCGCCGCAATCCGGGTCGGAGAGCGTCGACGTCACCCATCGCACGATCCCCTCCGCCGCCTCCTTGAGGAGAGGGTCGCCCGTGAGCTGGAACGCGTGCGCGTAGTTCTCGAGGAGCGCCGCGTTGTCGTACGCCATCTTTTCGAAGTGGGGCACGATCCACCGCGCGTCCGTCGAGTACCGGTGGAAGCCGCCGCCGATCTGGTCGTACACGCCGCCTTGCGCCATCGCGCGGAGCGTGGTCACCGCCAATTCCTTGAGGCGCTCGTCGCGGGACCGCCAGCACCGAGCAAGGACGAACTCCATCGTCCCGGGGTGCGGGAACTTCGGCGCGCCGCCGAAGCCGCCGTTCCGTGGGTCGAACTGTGACTTCAGCTGTTCCTCGATCGTGAACAGGAGGCCCTCGTCGAGCGCCTCCGTCGCGACCATCGGAAGGCGCTGCGAGAGCGCGCGATGCAACCCGTCCGCGTCCTTGATCGCCTCGGCCTTCTCGTTCCGGTAGTGGTCGGCGACCGCCACGAGCACGCGCTTGAACGACGGCCGCCCGTACGCCTCGACCGGAGGGAAGTACGTGCCCGCGTAGAACACCTTGCCCTCCGGCGTCAGGAACGCGGTGAGGGGCCAGCCGCCCTGTCCGGAGAGCGCCTGCGCCGCGGCCTGGTACCGCGCGTCCACATCCGGGCGCTCGTCGCGGTCGACCTTCACCGCCACGTAGCGCTCGTTGATGATCGTCGCGACCTCCGGGTCCTCATACGACTCGCGGTCGATCACATGGCACCAGTGGCACCACACGGCCCCGATGTCGAGCAGGACCGGCTTGTCCTCCGCCTTCGCCTTGCGGAACGCTTCGTCGCCCCACGGGAACCAATCCACGGGCTGGTGGGCGGCGCTGCGGAGGTAGGCGGAACGCTCCTCGGAGAGGCGGTTCTCCGCCATCCGACGATACCAACCCCGAGGCCGTTATCTGCCTTTGGGTCGCGGCCTCTGCCCGCGGATGTCCGGCTCAGCGCTTGCGCGCGGGGTCGTTCTTGGGCAGCGCGTCGCGCGCCCACGGCGCCTGTTTCCAGCCGGGGACCGGCGTTTCACAGCCTTCGCGTGGAACGAACTCGCTCCTCTCGGCGAGCTGCATCCGGTGGATGTATCGTGGACAATTGGGGAAGATTTCGCGCACCTTGACACGCACCACGAACTGCGCCTCGGGCCACTCCGCAAGCAGTAGGTCGTCCGTCTGAATGCTCGCCTCGCCGTTGATTCGCATACGGCTCGGATTCTCGAAGTCGATGAAGAGGAGCCCGACGTGCGGGTTCTTCGCGAGGTTCCCCATGCTCAGGTACATTCCGTTCCCGTCGTAGTTGGGCCACGCGATCGTGCGCTCGTCGACGACGCGCACGAAGCCGGGATCGCCGCCCTTGTAGCTGCAGTTCGGGCGTCCGCGCTCGTCCGCGGTCGCGAGGAAGAACATGTCCGCGCTCTCGATCCACTGCGCTTCGCTCTCGCCGATCGTGTCGTGCACGAGGAGCTCGTCGATGCGATCCGCGATTCTCCTCGTGTCGAACCGATCCTGGAGGGCACGACTGCCTTCGTGGAAGATTCCGGTCACGAGGAGCGAGAGTCGAGTCGAGTTAAATTCCTATCGGAGAGGCGCCCACGGGGAGGTGTCTCGTGAGCGTCGGACCCTCACGCCTTGAGCCGCGCCTCGAACTCCTTCCGGAACTTCGCGACCTTCGGCGCCACGACTGCGCGGCAGTACCCCGCGTACGGGTTCTTCCGGAAGTAGTCTTGGTGATACTCCTCGCCGCGGTAGAATCCGTTGAGCGGAGTCACCTCCGTGACGAAGGGGTCGTCCCACAGCTTCGCGGCCTCGAGCTCCCGGACCACGCGCTCCGCGACCGCCTTCTGCTCCGGCGTGTGGTAGAAGATCGCGCTGCGGTACTGCGTGCCCTCGTCGTGCCCCTGGCGATTGAGGGTCGTCGGGTCATGGACGGAGAAGAAGACTTTGAGGAGGTCCTCGAGCGTCAGCACCTTCGGGTCGAACGCGACCTGCACGACCTCCGCGTGGCCCGTCGAGTCCGTGCACACCATCTCGTACGTCGGGTCCTTCACGTGGCCGCCGGCGTAGCCGACGACGACGTTCGTGACGCCGCGGAGCTCCTGGAAGATCGGCTGGAGGCACCAGAAGCAGCCGCCGCCGAGCGTGATCGTCTCGAGTCCGTCCCTCGTCTCCATGGCATTCCTGTCCGTTCCATGCGAGCGCGGCAGTTAAGGGTTTCTCGCACTCTCGCCAGAGTCTCGCATCTTGGACGGATAAGAAGCTAGATGTACGCCCAAAGGTCATGATGGGAGCCGATGACTCGTCCTGCCATGGAGTTCATCCACATCGACGCCACGGTGCGAGGCCCGAACGGGTCCCGGACGCTCCGCATGATGGTCGACACGGGCTCCACGTTCACTTGGGTCCCGGAAGGCCTGGCCCAAGAGCTCGGCGCTCGCGTGATCCGCCCAATCTCGATCCGCGTGGCGGACAGCCGAAGCATCGAACGGATGCTCGGGGAGTTGGAGGTCGAGATTCAAGGGCGGAAGGCGACGCGGCTCGTCGTCTTCGGCCACGAGGGCGACATGGCCCTCGTCGGGGCGGACACTTTGGAGGGGCTGCTCTTTGAGGTCGATCCGGTCGAGGGGAAGCTCCGGCCGCTCTCTTACGCGTTGGCGGTCTGATTTCCCGGGCTACGGACGAAAGACGCGGGTCGCGTTCTCCGACAGGATCTGTCGCTTGGCGGTGGCGGAGATCTTCAGCGCACGGAACGCCTTCAGATTGGCGGCGATTCCCGGCACGCCCGGTCCAGGCCAGTCCGAGCCGAAGACTGTCTTGTCCGCGATCATCTCGAGCCGCGGGAAGTAGTGCAGGAGCCGCTTCGGCGGGATGCTCGCAATGTCGAAGTACACGTTCCGGTGGCGGCGGATCACGAAGAACGCCTCCTCGCACCAGAACGGGCGCCCGCCGTGGGCCATGAGGATCGTCAGGTCCGGGAAATCTACCGCCACGTCGTCGACCGCCAGCGGGTTCCCGAAGCGGGAGCGCGCGCCGGGGAACACGGACGTGCCCGTGTGGATCATCACGGGGACGTGTGCGTCCTGCGCCTCCTCGTACAGCGTGCGGAGCGCCGGCATCGTGCCGTCCAGGTACGCGTTCGGCTCGAACAGCTGGTGGGGCGGATGGATCTTCACGCCCGCGACCCGGTCCTCGTGGATCAGGTGGTGGATCGCCCGCTCCGGGTCTCGCGTGAACCGGGGGTGGACGGACCCGAAGGGGAGGAGCCGCTTCCGGTCCGCCTCCGCGTACCGGACGACGTACTCGTTCACCTTGTCCGTATACCCCATGACCTCCGGCGCGACGTAGTTGATCAGGCACGCTCGCTCCACGCCCGCGTCGTCGAGGAGGGCGAGGAACGCCTGCGGGTCCCGCGAGATCCGCATCAGGAGGTCGAAGTCCTGCTTCTCCGCCCGCATCGACGCGAGGATCTCGGGCTTCATCATCTCGAACGGCTGGATGTGGACGTGGACGTCCGTGACCCCGGGCACGCTCGCCGGGATGGGGGATTCTCATAAGGAGTTTCGTCCGCCCACCCGTTCGTCTCTCCCGCGGCGACACCAGCTTTATTACGCGCTCCCCGGTAGCGGACCCGGACCGCCCATGGTCGCGATCGACCCGGACTTCCAGCAGAAGCGTCAGGTCGTGGACAAGCACCTCGAGCACGACATCTGGGGGCCCGTGGCGGTGCCGGAGACGCTCGGGATTCACGGGACGCACGTGGCGGTGGACTTCGACATCTGCATCGGAGACGGGTCGTGCATCGAGGTGTGCCCCGTCGAGGTCTTCGAGTGGTTCGACACGCCAGGCACGAAGCCGCACAAGTCCCACCCGGAGCTGCCGCCCCTGATCAAGGAGTCGAAGGCGGATCCGATCCGCGAGGCGGACTGCATCGACTGCATGGCGTGCGAGACCGCATGTCCCGTCCTCGCGATCAAGATCAGCGTGTAGTGTCTTGCGCGATTGGGTTCATCGGAACAGGGCGGAGACGTTCTCCAGCTCCGTCGTGCACGGCGGCCCGTCCGCGTGCCACAGGCGGTTCTCTTGCCAACTCGCGTCGCTCACCGCCACGATTGTCTGCGACCGCGTCCCGGTCTTCTCGCCGTGGTGGCAGATCGCGCGTCCCCCCGCGTCGACGTGGTCCGAGAGGACGCGGTGGAGGTGCGGGATCGCGTCGTCGAGGCTCGTGAGCTTTGGCGGTGCGAGGAGCTCCTTGACTCGCACGCCTCGGGGATCCTCCGCATTGAGCCCCGCGTTTGTGAGGACGTTGATGCCCATCATCCCGTGGACGGTCCATGTCTCGGCGTCCTGGCTCGTGCACACGACCCGCTTCGCGTCCCCGTGGAGGAGGTTGAACCCGTTGTACCGCCGGAGTTCTGCCTCCTCGGACGCGAACATCGCGGCCTCGGAGGCGCTCGGCTTCGCTAGGCTCTCGAGGCACAGCAGGCCCCGGGAGCGTGCGGTCGGGTCCGCGTCGCCGCCAAACCGGTTCGACAGCGCCGCCACGACCCCGTGCTCATTCACGCCGATCCATATGCCTTCCGCGCGCCCGTCGCGGGGGGCGACGAGCCTCGTCGGCGCCTCACGAATCTCCGGTGGCAGGGCCGGGCGGTCGTAGAACTCGTCGCGGTTCATCGCAACGACGAGCGGGTAGCCGCGGACGACGCCGAGGAGCGCAATCAGCGTGCACATGTCAGAGGCCGCCGAGGCGCACGGGCTTCGGTCCCCCGCGGAGGGCGGTCGCGCGCAGGGCGGCGACGTGGGCGACCTCCGGCCGCGATGCCTTCGTCGCCGCCTCCTCCGCGAGCTCGTACGCGCCGAGTGCCGCCTCCTTGAGGCTCGCGTCGTTCGCCTCCACCGCCTGCTCGTTGATCGCCTCCGCCGTGTCGAAGAGGTACTTGGCGGCGTTCAGCCAATCGCCGTGGGAGAGGAAGAACAAGCCTCCGAAGAGCCCCTCGTGCGTGAGTCCCTCCGGTCCACCCTTCCAGTTCTCCGCGAGGATCTGCGCGTACTCCTCGCCCACCTCCTTCAGGGCCTCGGGCTGTCCCGCCAAATCCTGCACCGCGTTCCGCGCCTCGACGAGCGCGTAGTACCGCCGCTCGTCCTTCGGCATGGCCTCATCGGGGAGTGCCATGTACCCCTGCGCGGCCTTCCGCCGCCAACCCGCCGCTTCCGGGAGCCGGCCCGTCTTCTCGAGGCACCGGGCGAGGGCCTGGTAGATCCCGATCCGGTCGAGGGTCGAGCCCTGTTCCGTCAGGCCCGTGTACGCGGCGACGGCCTTCGAGTAGTCTCCCCGGACCTCCGCGTCGATCGCGTCGAGCAGCTTCGACATGCCCCGCCCTAGGCATCGCCGCCAGAAAACCCTTGCCCGTTCCACCCGAAGGTTCTTGAACGCCTTTCGGATGCCCGAAGCCATGGCAGACGTCGTCGCCCTCGTGATTCGCTTCTTTCACATCCTATTCGGCATCGTCTGGATCGGCGCGGTCGCGTACGGCGTGGGCGTCGTTCGGCGCGTGATGCCCAAGGTCGAACCCCCCGCGCGGAAGGCGGTGATGCGTCGCCTGATCCCCGTTGTCGTGCAGTACGTACCCGGGAGCGCGGTCATGACCATCTTGACGGGCGCTCTGTTGTACGGATGGCTCGGCGGGTTCAGCCCGGCGCTTCTCTTCGGCTCGGGCTGGGGGCTCGTCCTCCTCACGGCGCTCATCCTCACGATCACCGCGTTCGCGATTGGCATGCTCTTCGGGGTTCGGGTCGCGAAGAAGATGGTCCTCCACATGGAGGAGGAGTCGTGCACGCACCAGGTCGAGTTCGGTGGCATGCAGACCACGTTCAACCGGACGCAGTTCATCGTCCTCGGCTTCGGGTTCGCGATCATCGCGCTGATGGTGATCGCGACGACGCACGCGATCTGAGGCCTACAGCTCCGCCCAGTTGCCGTGGCCTTCCCATACGCGCACGTGGAAGGGGTGGCCCATGCGTTCCTTGAGCCTCCCGTGGATCAGCTCGCAGATGTTCTCGACGGTCGGGAACTCGAGGAACGCGTTCCAGTCCTTGTGGTCGTACTCCTTGAGGACCTCGCGCACGGTCTTCTTGAGGTCCGCGAAGTCGATAATCATGCCGCCCTTGTGGTCGCCCTCGACGGTCACATCGATCTGATACGTGTGTCCGTGGAGCTGCCCGCACTTCGGATGCGCGGGTAGGTGGTGCGCGCAGTCGATGTACTCCGTGATCCCGAGGCGCATTCGCGCGTGGAAAGAGGCGGGGCGATAAAGCCCTTCCTACAGCGGCGTCACGACGAGGAACCGCAGAGGTTCTTTCCCGGTCTGCACGAACCGGTGGTCCTCGCCCGCGCCGACGAGCACGACGTCCCCAGGTGCGAGCTTGACCTTGTCTTCGATCGTCTCAAGGTACCCGCGCCCCCCCTCGATCACGAGCTGATGCTCCCAGTCGTGGCGGTGCATCGCGGTCGAGCCGCCCTTCCCGACGATGATCTCGTGGAGCGTGGACGCGAACGCCCCGTCCTCGCCCCCGACGAGCGTCCGGATCTTCACGTTCACCGCGCCGATCTCGTGGAACTTCTCGAGGCGGGCGGTCCGGAGTTTCGTCTTGTACAACGGCCGCGCCGATGGGGTCCCCCTTCTAAAGCTTTTGTCAGTCGCGGAGGGGCCGCACGGGGCACACGAATGCGATCGGCGCGCCGCCGGGCTGGGGCTCGAACAGCGCGACGAGCCCCGACGCCGCCGCCCGTTCGACGAGCCCCGCGGACGTCAGCGGCTCCCAGGCGCCGTCCCCATCGGAATCCACCGCGCGGACGAAGGGCACGCCGAGGTCCGGGTCCGGGACGACCTCGATGTTCACGCCCGCGAGGCCTCTCGGCCCGGCGACGACGAGGAGGACTTTGCAGGTCCCCGTGTACGCGCCCCCGCGGTGGTCCACGCCCTTGACCTGGTCGTGCGGACCGAAGCCCCACATCCCGCGCGACTGCGGGTCGCTCGCGTCGACGGGCGCGATTACGTAGAACGGCTGCCATCGAGTGCGGACCTCGGCGCTCCGGCCGATCAGGACCTCCCACTCGACCCCGTCCCCCCAGACGCGGAGTGCGGTCGGTGCGCCCTTCGCGGGGACCGTCGCGGCGGAACCCGCGAGCAGGAGCGCCGCCAAGATCACGGCCGTTGCGAGCACGCTGCGGGCCCTCATTCCCCCGCCCCCTCGGGCGCGTCTAATCGGAATCAATGCGGTCCCGCGCTCATAAGCCTATCCGAGTTCTCAGGGGTGAGAACCGCCCGCCCTTCGGCTCGCCAAAAGCTCAAGTCCAACCGTCGGAATCCCCCGTCGGTGTTCGTCGCCCAATTCGTGGACGAGGGCCTGGGGAACGCGACGCACCTCTTCGGCTCCCGCGAGGCGAAGGTCGCCGCGATCGTGGACCCGCTCCGGGACGTGGATCAGTACCTCGCGGCCGCGGAGAAGTACGGGGTCCAGATCCGGTACGCGCTCGACACGCACCTCCACAACGACTTCGTCTCCGGCGCGCGGGAGATTGCCGCTCGGACGGGAGCGAAGGTCGTCGCCGGCGCGGACGCGGGCCTCGCGTTCGACCACGTCGCCCTGCGCGAGGGTGAGTCCGTAGACCTAGCGGAGCTGAAGGTCACCGCCATCGCGACCCCTGGCCACACGCCGGAGCACGTCGCGTACGCGGTCCACGCGAACGGCTCCCCGGCGGCGGTGTTCTCGGGAGGCGCGCTGATCGTCGGCGGTGCCGCACGGACGGACCTCCTCGGCGCCGAGAACAGCGTCCCGCTCGCGAGACAGCTGTACCACTCCCTGCACGACAAGCTCCTGAAGCTCCCGGACGCGGTCAGCGTCTTCCCGACTCACGGGGCCGGCTCGTTCTGCGCGGCGCCCGCGACCTCGGAGCGGCAGACGACGATCGGGCGGGAGAGGGCGTACAACCCGCTCGCGCGCGCGACGAGCGAGGACGAGTTTGTGCGTCGCGCCCTTGACGGCCTTCCGTCGTACCCCGCGTACTTCGGGAAGCTCCGCCCAGTGAACCAGCAAGGCCCGAAGGTCCTCGGCGGGCTTCCGCAGCTCGAGCCCCTCCCTCCCGCCAAGGTCCAGGCGTTGGCGGCGGACGGTGTCTCCGTGCTCGACGTCCGGCCCCCGCCGTTGTTCCTTCGAGGCCATGTCCCCGGCGCGTACGGGATCTGGGCCGCCGCGCCGCTCACGACGTGGGCGGGCTGGCTGATCCCGTTCGGCGCGCCCCTCGTCCTCGTCTCCCACGGGACCCGCGACCGCGACGAGGCCGTGCGGCAGCTCGTGCGGATCGGGTACGACGACCTCCGGGGGTTCCTCGACGGCGGCATGGCGGCGTGGGAGGCCGCGAAGCTTCCCGTCGAGCGCGTCCCCCTCGTGGCCCCGTACGAGATCGCGGACCGCCTCGGGAAGCCGGACGGCCCGGTCGTGCTCGACGTGCGGCAGGACGACGAGTGGGCGGACGGGCACATCCCCGGCGCGATGCACATCGAGAACGGGCGCCTGCCGTGGGACGACCTCCCGCTCCCGAGGGACCGCAGGATTGTCGTGCACTGTCACACCGGGAACCGGTCCACGTCCGGCGCCTCCGTCCTCCTCCGCCGCGGGTACAGAGACGTCGCGGTCCTCGACGGAGGGTACGACGCTTGGTCGTCGTGGGGCTTCCCGATCGAGAGGCCCTGAGGTGTCGACGCCCGTCCTCGGCCTCCGGGCGAACTGGCGGCAGTTCGCGCTCCTCGTCGTGCTGAACGCGTTCGTCGGCGCGATGGTCGGGCTCGAGCGCACGGTCCTCCCGCTCCTCGCGGAGCAGGAGTTCGCGGTCGCATCGAAGGCCGCCGTCCTGTCCTTCCTCGTCGCGTTCGGCGTCGTGAAGGCGCTCGCGAACCTCGCGGCCGGGAGCCTCTCGGACCGGTACGGGCGGAAGCGCCTCCTCGTCCTCGGGTGGATTATCGGGCTCCCCGTCGCACCATTGATTATCGTTGCGCCCTCGTGGTCGTGGATTATCGCCGCGAACGTCCTCCTCGGCGTGAACCAGGGCCTGTGCTGGTCGATGACGGTCGTGATGAAGATCGACCTCGTCGGCCCACGCCGCCGCGGCTTCGCGCTCGGCCTGAACGAGTTCGCGGGGTACCTCGGCGTCTCCGTGGCCGCGCTCGCGACCGGGTACTTGGCGGCGGATGCGCTCCGGCCCGCGCCGTTCTACCCGGGGATCGCGCTCTCCCTTGTGGGCCTCGTCCTCTCCCTCGGCTTCGTGCGGGAGACCGCGGGCCACGCCCGCGCGGAGGCGTCGATGGGGCCCGCACCGGAGGCCCGGTTGTCCTTTCGCGATGTCTTTCGTCGGACGACGTGGGGGGATCGCGCCCTCTTCGCCTCGAGCCAGGCGGGGCTCGTGAACAACCTGAACGACGGGATGGCGTGGGGGCTCCTGCCCGTCTTCCTGTTCGGCCGGTTGCCGATCGACGAGATTGGGATCATCGCCGCGACGTATCCGGGCGTGTGGGGTCTCGCGCAGCTCGCGACCGGGGCGATGAGCGACCGGCTCGGCAGGAAGTGGATGATCGCGGGCGGCATGTGGGTCCAGGCGGGCGGAATCTTCCTGTTCGTCCTGGGCGACGGACTCATGGCATGGCTTGCCGCCGCGGCCCTTCTCGGCCTTGGCACGGCCCTGGTCTACCCGACCCTCTTGGCGGCGGTGTCCGACGTCGCGCACCCGGATTGGCGGGCCTCCGCGGTCGGCGTCTACCGCCTGTGGCGGGACCTTGGATACGCGATTGGCGCAATCGTCGCCGGCACCGTCGCGGACGCATTCGGAATCCCCGCCGCGATCGGCGCGGTCGGGGGGCTGACGGCGGTCTCGGGGGTCGTCGTTGCCCTGGCGATGTATGAGACGCTCCCCGCAAGGCGTCGCTAGGCGGACGCGCCGAACTCCCGGAGCTTCTCCCGCGCGCGGTCCACGTGGCTCCTCGGGCTCACCTCGGACCGGTAGACGTCGCGGATCCGTCCGTGCGGGTCGATCAGGTAAGTGACGCGCTTCGCGACGCCGAGGAATCCGAGGACGTCGTACGCCCGCGTGACCTTCTTCTCCGGGTCCGCGAGAAGACGGAAGGTCAGCCGATGGCGCTCCGCGAATTGGCGGTGCGAGTCCTCGTCCTGCACGGAGACCCCGACGACCTCCGCGCCCAACCCGTGGAATGCATCGAGCTGGTCGCGAAACGCGCACGCCTCCGCCGTGCATCCCGTCGTTTCGTCCTTCGGGTAGAAGTACAGAATCACCCACCGGCCGCGGAGGTCCGTGAGCCGGATCGGATTCCCCTTCTGGTCGACGCCCTCGAATTCCGGGGCCGCCTCTCCGATGTCCAGCATCCTCATCCGTCCGCGTACGCGACCGGATCCGACGCGCCGAGCCTCCGGAACGCCTCCCGCCGCTCGACGCACGACGGGCAGCGGCCGCAGTGGCGGTCCCCGTCGAAGTAGCAGGACCACGTCCGCTCGAACGGCACGGAGAAGTCGAGCCCCATCTGGACGACCTCCTCCTTCGGCTTTCCCGCCAGCGGGAGCCGGATTGCGACCTGGTTCCGCGGGTACGACCACAGACCGAGGCGGTAGAGGGAGTTCACGTGCGTGAAGAAGTCCGGGCTCGAGTCCGGGAACGTCTCCGGGTCGATCCCGTTGTGGCCGCCGACGATGAGCCCCGTGCCCAGGGTCTCCGCGTAGTACCCTGCGAGGGCGTAGAAGATCATGTTCCGCGCGGGGATGTACGAGTCTGGGGCCGCGTGGAGGAGGCCGTTCCCGAGCCCCTCCTTCTTGAGGTCGGACACGTCCTTCAGGAACGGCATCGGGACGCGGACGAGGTCCTTCGTTCCGACCGCCGCCAGAAGGTCGCGGATTGCGCGGAGCTCCGCGGCAGGGCGTTCGTGGTAGTCGACCGTGAGCGGGAGGAGGTCCCAGCCCTGGCGGCGGGCCCACCACAAGCACACGGCGGAGTCGATGCCGCCACTCAGGAGCACGAGGGCCTTCACGGGCGCGGAAGCCACGAAAGCGGCCGACTTAACCCTTTGCCCTTCCAGGCGGAGCGTTCATCCGCAGTGGTCTCAGGAGGCGTCCTCCGCCTCGCGGAACGGTCGCTCCGCCTCCAGCGGCAGCGGCGCGCTCGCGTACACGGGCGTCAGCCGATTCCGGTACTTGATGGACTTCCCGTGCACCGCAAATTCGTACTGCTCCGCGATCTGCTTCGTGATCGGGCCGGTGTCCCCGTCGCCGATCCGCCGGCCGTCGACCTCGCCCACGGCCGTGATCCCGGCGGCGGTCCCGCACAGGAACATCTCCTCCGCGTGGTACAGCTCCGCGCGGGAGATGTGCCGCTCCTCGACCGTGTATCCGAGGTCCCGCGCGATCTCCATCACGTTCGCCCGCGTGATCCCCTCGAGGATGTCGTCGGACAGGGCCGGCGTGGACAGGCCCTTGCGGCGGACGATGAAGAGGTTCGCGACCGCCGCCTCGCTCACGTTCCCGTCCTTCGTGAGGAGGATCGCCTGGTCGTACCCCGCGCGCACGGCTTCCATCTCCGCGAGGAGGGAGTTCACGTACGCCCCGGTGATCTTCCCGGCGGGTGGCAGCATCGTGTTCGAGAGCCGGACCCACGAGGAGACCATGCACGAGATGACCTTCTTCCCGAGGTACGAGCCGAGAGGGACCGTGAGGAGCGCCCACCGCGTCCGCTGGGTCGACGGGCGCACCTTGATCGTGCCCTCCCCGAGGAAGACGATCGGGCGGACGTACGCGTCCTCGCGGAACCCGTTCGCCCGCAGGACTTTCATCGTCACGTCCCGGAGCTGGTCCCGCGTCGGTCCCTCGCGGAGGTCGAGGATCGACATGTTTCGGAGGAGCCGGTTCAGGTGTGCGTCGAGTTCCCAGACGTAAAGCTCGCCCTCCTCCGGTGCGTAGTACGCGCGGATCCCCTCGAACACGCCCGTCCCGTAGTGGAGTGCGTGCGTGGAGACGTGGATGTTCGCCTTCTCCCACCGGACGAGCTCTCCGTCTAGGGCAGCGTATCGCGGGGTCGAAGTCATGGCCCTCGCTCACGCATGGGCCCGGACGTATTTATGACTCCCGCCAAGGGTTCCGTACGTTTGGCGCTGCGTGGCGGTGGCGGCGCGGTCAAACGTCCAATCGACGGCCCCGGTCCGCCTACCGGCCCTTCCATGCGGGGGACCGCTTCTCGAGGAACGCCCGCACGCCCTCTTCCTTGTCCTCCGTGGAGAACACGACGGAGAAGAGGGACTGCTCGTGCCGGAGTCCCTCGTTGAGCGGCATGTTCATGCTCGCCTTGACCGCGGCCTTCGCAAGGCGCACCGCCGCGGGGGACTTCGACGCGATCTTCTCCGCAAGCTCCATCGTCTTCGCCTCCAAGTCCGCATGGGGGACGACGAGGTCGACGAGCCCGATCCGGTGCGCTTCCGCCGCGGAGATCCGGTCCCCCGTCAGGATCATCTCCAGCGCCTTCCCCAGCCCGACGAGCCGCGGCAATCGCTGGCTCCCACCGCCACCGGGGATGATCCCGATGTTGATCTCCGGCTGCCCCAGAGACGCCCTGTCCGAGGCGACGCGGATGTCGCACGCCATCGCGAGCTCGCAGCCACCGCCAAGGCAGTATCCGTTGATCATCGCGAGGATCGGCTTCGGGAACCGGTCCACGACGTTGTACAGGGACGTGTGCCCGTACGCGTTCCACTGGTCGATCGGCTTCTTCCCCGCGAACTCGTTGATGTCCGCGCCCGCGACGAACGCCTTGTCCCCGACGCCCGTGATCACCGCCACGTGGACGGCATCGTCCTTCTCCAAGTCCCCGAGCGCGTGGATGATCTCCTCCTTCACCTTCGAGTTCATCGCGTTGAGCTTGTCCGGCCGGTTGATCCGGATGACCGCGACCGCGCCCTTTCGATCGAGGAGAATCGTCTCGTACGCCATGGTGTCCCCCGCGCGGGAATCGGCGGCCGGTATATGGGGCTTTGGCGGTCCCGACCGACTCAACGGCCCTTGAACATCGGTTTCCGCTTCTCTAGGAACGCGCCGAACCCTTCCTTCGCGTCGTCCATCGCGAACAGCCGGTTCTGCAGCTCCCGTTCCAGGGAGAGGCCCTCCTTAATCGACATCTCCGTGCCCTCCTGGACGGACCGTTTGATGAAGCCGACGGCGCGCGCGGCGTGGTTCGGATAGCACAGGGAGGACGCGAACGCCATCGTCTCCCGCCAAAAGTCCGCGACGGGCCAGATGCGGTTCACGATCCCCCAGTCGAGCGCCTCCTGCGGGGTGAGCAGGCGACCCGTGACCATGAGGTCGATCGCCCGCGGCTTCCCGATCGTCCGCGGGAGCCGCTGCGTGCCGCCCGTCCCCGGGAGGACGCCGAGCGTGACTTCCGGGAGGCCGATCTTGTACGGCCCGTCCGCCATGAAACGAAGGTCGCATGCGAGGGAGATCTCGAGCCCGCCGCCGACCGTGTGCCCGTTCAGCGCCGCGATGAACAGCTTCGGCGTGGACTCCATCTTGTTCAGCGTCTCCTGGCACCCGAGGCAGAACGTCGCCTTGTGGTCCGGCGTGCTCGCGCGGAGGAAGTTGATGTCCGCGCCCGCGGAGAACATTCCGTCCGACTTCGACGTCAGGACCGCGACGTCGACCTCGTCGTCGTACCGGACGTCGTCGATCCACGCGTTCAGGTCCCGCATCAGCTCCGGGTCGTACAGATTCGCCTTCGGCTTGTTCAGGTGCCCGACGGCGACGCGGCCCTCGCGCTTGGACTCGATGTAGCGCAGTTCCATGCGATTCCCCGCCCTCGCATCGCGGGCGCCGTAATAAGGCTATTCGGGAGCGGCAGATACATAAGCGCCGCACGACCTCCGCGAGCGTGTGGTCTCGGACCTCGCGGCCTGCTCCCGTTGCGGCTCCCCCCGCGTGTATCCGAAATTCTGGGTCCAAGGGTTCTTTCCCACGATCAACGCGGAGCGGCAGACGTACGTGTGCCGGGACTGCGGCGCCGAGGGCATGCTCCTCCGGTTCGACTCCGAGGACGAACGGCGGACGTTCGCGGAGGAGGCGCGGACCGCGATGACCGCCAAGGATCCGCCCAGGCCGGCCGCGGATGCGATTCCGATCCTCCCTGTCGATGCGGTCCCGTTGCTCGAGGTCCGGGGCGTCGACGCGATCCCGATCTACCGGACGAAGGTCGTCGACGTCCACTGGACGGACCGGCGGCTCCAGCGCGGCGCCTATCGCGTGGACGTGGGCGCGTACTGGGACGCTGTCGGCGGCTCGCGCTACAGCGCGGAACGAATCTTCGTCCTCGACCTCGCGGGGATCAACCACGCGAAGCCGAACTTCGACGCCCTCCGAGAGATCGGGAAGCGGACCATGATGCTTCTCGACCTCGGCGCACGGACCCCGGACGACGTGATGGATGGCTACATGGTCGACGTCGACACGGTCGTCGTGGGCACGAAGGCCCTCGAGTCCCTCGCCCGGTTCGCGGAGATTCGGGACCTCAGCGAAGGCGTCCTGCCGTGCGTCGATTTCGCGGACGGCGTCGTATGGTCGGACCTGTCGAAGGAGGACAGGGACCTGAGGGTCGTCACGACCGCGCTCAAGGAGATGGGGTTCGAGAGTCTGGCGGTGATGGACCTCCGCCGCCTCGGGACGTTCTCGGGCCCCGACCCGCGCCTCGTGTCCGAGATGAGCGGCTTGGACTTCGAGATCTCGCTCGGCGGCGGCGTCCGCGAGGAGGATGCGGCCGGGCTCCGGGAACAGGGGATTGACCACGCCCTCGTCGACCCGTTCACGCCCGTGATTCAGGCGCTGCTTCCGACGCGGGAGGAGCCGGTGCCCGCGGAGGCCGTCTCCACGCCGAAACCCGCGAGGGACATCCGAGGGACGCCCGCGCCGGGCTAGTCTTCGCCTAGAACGTCCATCGGAGCCAGGCGTCCGGTTCGTCCCCGCCCTCAAACCCGAGCTGCGACAACGGTTTGGCGGCGGTCGGGGGCGCGTACGCGGTGACGCGTTTCGCGCCGAGTCGGCGCGAGAGTTCTCCACCAACGGAGAACGCGGTCCGAACCCGGCTGGGTCTCCGGACATCCGCCGGCTCCATCCAGACGTCGACTTCCGCGACCCCCGGCTCGAGCCACTCCCGCCACGACGCGAGGACCGCGAAACGGACTTCCCTTAGCTCTACCGCGACCTCAATCAACTTCGTGGCGTCCTGAGCGCCTGTGACCGCGACCGCGGGCCATCGCGCGGTGAGGACCTCGTACCGCAGTTGCGCGGGTTCGCGGTGGTTCAGCGCGAGCATCCCTCGCAGGTCCCCGTAGGCCCCGGTGAGGAACCGCGTCTCGAACTCCTCCTCCGGCTTCACGAGGTCTCCGAGGTTGGCGGTGAACTCCCGCGTGTCCCACAAGGTGCGGAAGCCGAGGTCCTTCGCAACGGACTCGCCGCCAGAGTGCTTCGGGGACAGGTCGATCGCGGCGTATCCCATCTTGCGGACCTTGTCCGCCGCCCGGGCGATTAGGTCCCGCTCCACGTCCGGGTTCGGCGGCGGCCCCGTCTCGACGATCTCGACCCCCGCGTACCGCCCGAACGGCTCCGGTTCCTCATCAAGCCATACCTCGCACTCGCCCACGATCCGGCCACGGTCCTCCGCCACGAACACGGGGAATCCCCGGCTCTGGTACTCGTGGAGATGGCGGCGGAACAGGGAGAGGTCCATCCACGGGCCGCCGTGGATCCACCGCTCGAATGGGGTGAGGTCCTCGTAGGGAACCCGCCCGAGGCGTTGAAACGGGTTCCTGTACCAGTCCCCGAACGGGTTCGTGCCCTTGTGGAGGGCGACGATCCCCGCAGCGTCTTGCGCGGTGGCGGCGCGCACGTTCATCGCGGCGCCTTCGAACCGCCAAGGAGTTGCGAGCCCAAGAAGGCATCGGAAGGGCCACAGGGTTATCTACCGCAGCCCGCGTTCCCGCCTCGATGCGCAGGGTCGCGATCGTCGGCACAGGCCTCACGAAGTGGGGCGTCCGGAACGCGACATACAAGGAGCTCGTCCAGGAGGCAGGGAAAGACCTCTTCGACGACGTCCCGAACCTCGACAGGAAGGACGTGGACTCCCTCTTCGTCGGCTCCGCGCTTGTGGACCGCCTCGCCTTTCAGGCGTACCCTGCGCCCCTCGTGGCCGAGCAGCTCGGAATCACACCGACGAGGATGGTCATGCGGACGGAGATGGCCTGCGTCTCCGGGCAGAGCGCGATTCGCGTCGCGTACGCGTCCATCGCGTCCGGTCTCTCCGACTTGGCGGTGGTCGTGGGCGCGGAGAAGATGAACATCCCGAACTTCCCGGAGATCCAGGCGAGCATGGCGTGCGTCCTGGACCGGGAGTGGGACGGCGTGAACGGTCTCAACGCGCCGCCGTACTTCGCCCTCATCGCGCAGCGCCACATGCACGAGTACGGGACGACGGAGGAGCAGCTCGCCGAGGTCAGCGTGAAGAACCACGACTACGCCGCAACAAACCCGTATGCGCACTACCCGAAGCGCGTGACGAAAGAGAAGGTCCTTTCCTCGCCGAAGATCGCGCCGCCGCTGAAGCTCCTGGACTGCTCCGGGATCACGGACGGCGCCGCGGCGGTCGTGATGACGCACGGCGACGCCGCCAAAGCCTACACGGACACGCCGGTGTTCGTCGAAGGCCTCGGGCAGGCGCAGTCCGGATCCCTCGTCGTGAACCTCGAGTCCCTCACGACGTGGCACCCGCTGAAGCGCGCAGCCGCGGAGGCGTTCAAGATGGCGGGGGTCACGGTCCACGACATGGACCTCGCGGAGACCCATGATTGCTTCACGATCAGCGAGATCATGGAGTACGAAGACCTCGGCCTGTGCGAGAAGGGGAAAGGCGGCCAGTTCGCGGTGGACGGCCAGTCGCGGATTGGCGGTGAGCTTCCGACGAACCTTCGGGGCGGCCTCCTGGGCTGCGGCCATCCGCTCGGCGCGACGGGCGTGGCGCAGGCGATTGAGGTCACCCGCCAATTCCGGGCCCAGGTCCCCCGGGAGCGGTACGTCGGTGGCGAATGGGGCCTCTGTCACAACCTGAGCGGGAACGCGAACAACCACGCTGTGATGGTCCTCCACCGGGGGGGATAGGACGGGCGAGCCGCCGGATTGGCACTTCGCGTTCGACTTCTACCCGCTTCAGTCGCCCGAGCACACGCGGATCCACCCGTTCTTCGACAACCTGAAGGCAGGCCGCCTGACGACGACGAAGTGCGGGACATGCAGCGCCCTCCTCTGGCAGCCTCGGGTCGTGTGCCCGAAGTGCAACGGCGACCGGATGGAGTGGGTCGATCTCCCGAAAGAGGGCCGCCTCTTCGCCTACACCGCCGTGTACGCGGGCGCACCGCTCGGCATGGAGAAGGACATGCCGTTCGTCGTCGCGATCGTGGAGCTCGACGGCTCCCCGGTCCGGGTCGTCGCGCGGATCGACGGGGCGCAGTTTGAGGACCTGGCGATCGGCGATCCCGTGACGCTGAAGGTGATCGACCTTGCGGACGGGCGCGTCTGGTTCCGGTTCGTGCCGAAGGCGACGGAATCCTCCACGATTCGAACATCGCTCCAATAATCGGATATCCAAAGAAAAACCCGTACCACAATACGCATAGCCACGGGGTGGCATGCGTAGGACGACATGACCTTCGAGTACGCGTGGCTGAAGATCCTCGAAGTGCTCACGCGGGCGAAACGCCCGCTGAGCGTGGAGGAGCTGAGGCAGGACCTCGGACGCCACGGCTTCCGGCTCGAAGGCGGGACGATGGAGAAGGCCCTGGAGCGCCTGCGCGCGGAGGGGCTCGTGGAGGCGCTCGTCCTCGCGGACGGAGGGCTGGAGTCGATCGCGAGCGTCGCGGTCACGGCGAAGGGCGAGCGGAAGGTCCGCGGAATCATCCGCCTGTAGGCCCCGAGGGGTTCCCTGGGAAAGTTTCATCGGGCCCGAGCGGATGGAATCCCCGTGCAGGCACCGAGGCCCCCGCCAGAGAAACCGAAATTGGCATGCGACATCTGCGGAGCCCCCGCCTTCGAGCTGCACTGCAAGATCATCTGCGGCCGGTGCGGCTACACGCGGGACTGCGGCGACCCGTGACCTTCACTCGGGGTAGTCCGCGAGATGGGACGTGGACCAGCTCTGGAGATATTTCGATGCGTATTTCGGGCTCCCCGTCCACTTGCACTCCCGGCATTGCGGCGCCCCGTCCGTCCGCACGTACACCTCCGCGCTCCCGCACTGCGGGCACGGGCCGACGCGCACGCCGACGAGGGGGGACGCCATGCTGTCCCCCAACCCCCGCCCTCCTTTAGGGTTTCGCCTACGCGAGGTGCACGGAATCCCCGCGCCGCACCGTGCCGCCGCGGACGACGGATGCGTACACCCCCACGTTCGCTCCGTTGTGCTTCGCCGCGGCCTTCAGGATCCCGTAATCTTGGGGTAGGTCCCCCTGCGGGAGCGTGGTCATCACGCACCGCCCGCATGGCTTGTCGACGCGAAGGACGACCTCCGACCCCACCTGCAAGGTCCGGCCCACCCACCTGTTCTCGACAAAACCCCGCTCGGACGGTGCAATCACGACGTTCGGACGGAAGCGGCGGATCTCAACCCGCCCTTGTGGATACGCTTCCCTGAGCGCATCGATTGTGCTCGTTGTGAGGACGAGCACAGGGCTCGCATCGAAGAAGGTCTCGTGGGGCATCGCCTCATCCGTGACCGTCTCTTGGAACGCGAGCCCTTCGATGTCGGGCCAGTACTCCTCCAGCCTTGGCGTCTCCGGCGCCGCGTTCAGGAATCTTAGGTGGTGGCCAAACAACTGGGAGGCCGCCATCCCCACGTCGTCCCGGTCCGACGAGAGAATCGTGCCATCCGGGAACGTGACTCGCACCCCGGGCAAGGGTTCGCCGGGCGTCGGGGGGCTTACGTACGCAGCGCGGAAGTCGAACATCCGGCCCCATTTCCGCGGGTTCTTCGCGCTCACGACCTTCCCCGTGGCCACGTCAAGGAGCGCGCACGCGCGGTCGCCGAGCAAGCCCTTGGGGGTGAAGACCGTTGCGTTCAGCTCCTCGCCCATCATTGATTTGACCGGATACCGCCACAGGGAAGCTACGGGACCGACGACCTCTCCGGACACTGGGAACCCCCTGCCCGCCAAGGCGCCCCGCGCCATCAACCTGACGCGCGCAGTTTCATCCGCGTGTCGGCAATTCCTGGTTTATGGCGCGAACGCTGCCACGGAAGTTCGAATTCCACTGGGGCAAGGGATGGGTCAGGGAGGAGGTTTCCGTGAGGACGCCGCATCACGAGCCGACGATCCAGCTCCTCGAGTACGACTCCGGGGAGAAGGCAATCCGGTTCTGTGGGTACGAGGGCGTCCGCATGGGACGCTACCCCCTCGTCGTGGGAGGGGAGTTCCTCGAGGCGCTCGGGAGGGAAGTGAGGAAGAATCCGAAGCTTCACCGTCTCCTGAAGAAGGTCGTGCCCTAGACTCGCTCGACCTCGATTGCCGCCCGCTTGAACGCCTCGAGGCCCTCGTCGGACCGGTACGCGGATCGGTAGTAGATCTTCGAGGCGCCGGAGTTGATGATGAGCTTTGCACACGTGATGCAGGGCTGTCCCGTGACGAAGACGACTTTCCGCGGGTCGTTCGCGCGCACCTTGATCAGCGCGTTCTGCTCCGCGTGCACGCAGCCACAGCTGCCTGGTTGGTCGAACTTGCAGTCGTCGTGAGGGAAACCTTTGGCGGTGCCATTGTATCCGAAGCCGTAGATCTGCGTCATGTCTTCCGACGCGATGACGCAGGAGAACTGCGCTCGTTTGCAGGTGGCACGGCGGGTGAGGGCCAGCGCGAAGTCCATGATCAGCGATTCGACGCTCGGTCGCTCGATCTTTCCCACGGATGCCCTCGGCGGGCACGGAACCGTGGGTTTGCCTTAAGCCTTCGGAATCTCTGCGTTCACCTCCCTCCGGCCACAAACCCTTTTGCCTCGTTCGATTTGGGCGCCGACGTGGGCGCCCGTTACCAGGACGCGACTCCCCTTTCGTGGCGGCAAGTGCACGCGTTCCGCCTCGCCCGGCACCACCTCGACCGCCCTGCGAGCCGGAGCGCCCTTGCAGCAGTCACCGACGACGTCTGCGGCGTGCAGGCGCAGGTGCTCTCCGCCGCCCAGCTCGCCCTCCGCGCCCGAATCCGTGGCCTCACGCCTGAGGACGTGGAGCGCGCGCTCTGGCGGGACCGGACCCTCGTGAAGACCTGGTGCATGCGCGGGGCCGTGCACCTCGTCCCCGCTTCCGAGTTCGAGACGTACGTCCGGGGGGTGGCCCGGCGGGAGTCCCGGTCCACGGGATGGTTGGTTCGTGCGGGGCTCAGCAGACAGGAGGTCGACCGGACCGTGGACGCGATCCACGATGCGTTGGCGGATGGCCCGCTTCTCCGGCAGGACCTCGCGCGACGCGTGTCCCGGGCCGTGGGCCCGCGCGTCCGTCGGTGGGTCGGGCACAGCTGGGGCGGGGCCGTCCTGATCGCGAGCCTCCGCGGCCGCGCCTGCTTCGGCCCGAACCGCGGGCGGGAGGTCACGTTCGTCCGTCCCGAGGACTGGATCCCCGGATGGCGGACGATCCCTGCGGAGGAGGCGGAAACGAACCTGCTCCGGAAGTACCTCCGCGCCTACGGTCCCGCGACGCCCCTCGACTTCTCGATGTGGACGAACTTCACGGTCGCGGACGCGCGCGCGATCTGGGAACGGCTGGAGAGAGACCTCGTGACGGTCGAGGTGGACGGCCGCGCCGCCTCCGCCCTCCGCTCCGACCTCCCCGTCCTTCGGCGAGCACCTCCCCGTCCGGGGATACGGCTCCTCCCGAGCTTCGACGAGTACCTGCTGGGGCACAAGGACAAGGGCCACCTCGTGGACCCCGCGCACTACAAGCGCGTGTACCGGAAGGCCGGCTGGCTCTCGCCGGTCGTCCTCGTCGACGGTCGCGTCGCCGGCGTGTGGTCGGCCGCCAAGTCCCGCGGGCGGCTCACGATCACGGTCGAACCGTTCCGGAGGCTAGGGCGCGAAATCCGCGACGGTGTGGCCGCGGAGGCGGACGACGTCGGTCGCTTTTTCGGGCTGGCGGCCGAGGTCCGGTACGCGTGAGGCCTCACTTGGCCCCCGCTTTCCCCTTCGCGAGTTCCTCGTCCCTCAAGGTCCGCCGCAGGACCTTCCCCACGAGGCTCTTCGGCAACTCCTTCCGGAACTCGATCGCTTTCGGGACCTTGAACGCCGCCAAGCGTTCCTTGCAGAACGCGATGACCTCCTGGTCCGTGGCCGTGGAACCCGCTTTGAGGACGACGAACGCCTTCACGGTCTCCCCGCGGTACGGATCCGGCACGCCGATCGCCGCCGCCTCCTGCACGGCCGGGTGCTGGAACAGGATCTCCTCGACCTCGCGGGGGGATACGTTGTACCCAGAAGCGATGATCATGTCTTTCTTCCGCTCCACGATGTGGAAGTACCCGTCCTCGTCGATCTTCGCGATATCCCCCGTGTAGAGCCACCCGTCCCGGAGGACGTTCGCGGTCTCTTCCGGCTTCCCCCAGTACCCCTTCATGATCTGCGGGCCCCGGATGCACAGCTCGCCGGGCTCCCCGGGCGGCATCTCCCGAGTCCCCGTCTCCGGGTCCACGATCTTCACGTCCGTGTCCGGGACCGGGAGGCCGATGCACTCCTTCACGAGGCCATCCGGCGTGAGGGGGTTCGCGTGCGTGATCGGAGACGCCTCCGAGAGTCCGTATCCCTCGACGAGCTTGCCGCCGGTCATCTTCTCCCACTTTCGGGACACCTCCAAGGGCAACGGCGCCGCCCCGGACAGGCAGGCCTTGATGCTCCGGAGGTCCGCCTTCCCGAGCTTCGGGTGGTTCAGCATCGCGACGTACATCGTCGGGACGCCGGGGAACAGGGTCGGCTTCGTCTTCGTGACCAACTTCAGGATCTTGTCGATTTCCCGCGGGTTCGGGTGGAGGACCATCGATGCCGCGAGCTTCACGGAGACGAGCATCGCGACCGTGAGGCCGAAGACGTGGAACATCGGCAGCGCGGCCATCATCCGGTCCCCGCCCGGTTTCGCGTGCGGGAGCCACGCCACGCCCTGATGCACGTTCGCCACGAGGTTGTAGTGGGTGAGCATCGCGCCCTTCGGCGTCCCCGTGGTGCCGCCCGTGTACTGGAGGACCGCGACGTCCTTCTCGACGTCCACCGCCGCCTCCTTACCCGGCTCCGCCGGCGTCTCGAGGAGGTCCCGGAACGTGTGGACCCACGGCTCCCGCGGGATCTTGAGGGGCCAGTGGCCCTCCTTCTTCAGGTCCTTCTTCTTCTTGATCGGGTAGAGCTTCGCAAGCAGCCCCGGCAGGAAGTCCCCCACGTCCGCGACGACCACGTGCTTCACGGGCGTCTTCGGCTTGGCCTTGAGCAGGTTCGGGAGGAAGATGTCGAGGGTGACGACGACCGTCGCGCCCGCGTCCGCGTACAGCTCCTCGAGTTCCCGCGGCTTGTACAGCGGGTTCGTCTGGACGACGGCTCCGCCCGCGCGGAGCACGCCGAAAAACGCGATGATGTACTGCGGACTGTTCGGCAGGATGAGCCCGACGCGGTCGCCCCGCGTCACGCCGAGCTTCCGAAGCCCCGCAGCGAATCGATCCGCGTAGTCGTCGAGCTGGCGGTACGTGAGCTTCGCCCCGTAGAAGACGGTCGCGACCTGGTCCGGATGCGCCTTCGCGGTGTCCCGGAGGAGCTGATGAAGCGCGGTCCTCGGAATCTCGATCGACTTCGGCACGCCCTTCGGCCAGTGCTTGTGCCAGGGACGTTCCATCGGGGGCCCCCGGGGTCGCATGGGCCGCGGGCTAGATAAGCGGATGGGCGGGGCACGGTTATATGCCGACCCCGCGTTCGCGGCGCGGATGCCCGACGGGTCCGTGGGCGTGCGCCGGGAGGGCCGTGTGGCGGTCGTGACCCTGGACCGCCCGCCCGTGAACGCGCTGTCCCTGGCGATCGTCGAGCGCCTCGCGGCCGTCCTGCGGGAGCTCGAGTCCGACACCGACCTGCGGGCGGTCGTCCTCACGGGCGCGGGCGCGAAGGCGTTCTGCGCGGGCGGCGACATCGAGGAGTTCGCGCGGCTGGACGACGCGCAGCTCCTTGCGGCGGTGCGGACAGGGCAGCGCCTCGTCTGGGACCTCGAGCACCTCCAGAAGCCGACGATTGCGGCGGTGAACGGCGCATGCCTCGGCGCGGGCCAGGGCATTGCGATGGCGTGCGACCTGCGGATTGCGTCGGAGGCGGCGGTGTTCGGGCATCCGGAGGTCTCCCTTGGGTTGAGTCTCGCGTTCGCGGGGTCTGCGCGGCTCGCGCGCCTCGTCGGCCTCTCGAAGGCGAAGGAGATGATCTTCACCGCCAAACGGCTGACCGCGAGGGAAGCGTTGGACGCGGGCCTCGTCAACGAGGTCGTCCCCGCCGCCAACGTCCTGGCGCGGGCCCTCGCGCTCGGCGGGGAGATCGCGCGGCAGTCGCCCGCTGCGGTCCGCGCCGCCAAACTCGCGCTCACGGAGAGCCTGGAGAAGCACTTCACGAACTCCGTGGTCGCGGAGGCGCGGTACCTGGGCCAAATCATC
>Ga0209751_10000842_pt1 | contig 32391 bp, 37 predicted proteins | sample RifCSP13_1_FD_184019 | JGI IMG/M metagenome (GOLD analysis project Ga0209751, IMG submission 184019) | Soil microbial communities from Rifle, Colorado - Rifle CSP2_sed 13_1 (SPAdes) (version 2) | ecosystem: Environmental > Terrestrial > Deep subsurface > Rock core/Sediment | place: Rifle...
CCGTCCCTGCTCAGCCCGCGTGTCATCAGGTAGAATATCTGGCCCTCGTCCATCTGCGCGACAGAGGCCGAGTGCGTCGCCCTGACCTCGTTTGTCAAAATCTCGAGCCCCGGTACGCAATCTGACTTTGCTCCCCTGTCAAGCAGGATTGCGTGGCCCGACAAATACGACTCGGTGCCCTTGCCGTCCTTGCCTATCTTTATCATTCCCTTGAACAGCGATTTCGAGGTGTCCTTTAGAACCGACTTTACCTGGACCCTGCCCCTGGAGTACTGGCCGTTGTGGATGAGGTTTGAGGTGATGTCAAACGACTGGCTGCCTATGCCAAACACTATCTCAATGTCTTCTGCAGTGGCGCCGGAACCCTTCATGATGCTGTCAGTCCTGTAGCGCGAAAGCAGGCTTCCGAACAACCCTGAGTACCACGACATCTTGGCGTCCCTTTCAACAAACGCCTTCCTGTTCGAGACGCAGACCGTGTCTGCGCCCATCGCCTGTAGCGTAACTGCTTCCAGATGTGCGTTGGGCTTGATTGACGTCTCTATAAGCTCAAAGTACCCTTGCTGCGTGCCACTTCCTGCGCCTGGCGCATACAACTCCTGGACTACGGTCGCCTTCGAGTTCTCTTCCGCGACTAGGATGTTCCTTGAAACGAGCGACGTCCCGTCTTCTGCCAGAGACGTAATGAGCCTGATGGGCTCTTCGACCACGACGTTTCTTGGGATATATACAAATACGCCTGACTGGAACGCCGCGGCCTCGAGTGCAAGGTACTTGTCCTCGCCAAAGTCCAGCGGGTTTGCCTCGACATGCGCCCTGACAAGGTCTGCGTTCTTGGTTATCGCTTCCCTGATGCCGCTTACTATGACTCCTTTCTTGGCGTCGTCGTCCTTGACAAACACGCGGCTTGTCTCTGCGCCGACCTGCAAGATGCCAGTCTCCTTCTCGAGCTCTTCCAGCCTCTTTGCAAGGTCGCTTCCTACCTCATGCTTTGTCTGCAAAATCGCAAGGTGTACGCCTTCGGGCTTGATCCTGTTTGCGTCCGAGTATTTCGAATAAAGCGGCGAGACTTCTGATGGCAGTGACAGGAACTTTGCCAGCGCCTGCTTGCGCGATTCTGCAAGCCACGCCGGCTCGCCACTTGCCACCGCGTCTACGTGTTCTTGGTTAACACCTGATAGTGTGGTCATCTCAGCTCACCAGAAAAAGTGTGAGATTAACCGACGGAGCCTTCCATTTCCATCTTGATAAGTCTGGTAAGCTCTACGGCATATTCCATCGGCAGCTCTTTTGTGAATGGGTCCATGAATCCGCCTACTATCATTGACAGCGCGTCGGATTCAGAGAACCCCCTTGACATCAGGTAGAAGATCTGATCCTCGCCTATCTTGCCGACAGTCGCCTCGTGTGTGATGGTAGCGTCGTCCTCGTTCACCTCTATGTACGGGTATGTGTCCGTCCTGGACTTTTCATCAAGCAAGAGCGCATCGCACCTTACGCTAGACTTGACTCCCGTCGCGCCCTTGGCGACGTGCAAAAGCCCGCGGTAGGTGGTCCTGCCAGAGTCCTTGCTGACAGATTTGCTTGTGATTCTAGAAGTTGTATTTGGAGCCAAGTGCACGGCTTTTGCTCCTGCGTCCTGATGCATCCCTGCTCCAGCAAAGGCGACTGACACTACTTCTGCGTGTGCACCCTTGCCAAGCATGTAGACTCCAGGATATTTCATTGTTAATTTGCTTCCAATGTTTCCGTCGATCCACTCTACAGTCGCATTTTCATACGCATATGCCCTCTTTGTCACGAGGTTGTAGACGTCCTTGCTCCAGTTCTGGATGGTGGTGTAGCGTATCTTGGCCCCCTTCTTTGCAATCAGCTCAACGACTGCAGAGTGAAGCGACTCTGTCGAGTAGACAGGAGCCGTGCACCCTTCGATGTAGTGGACTTGGGCGCCCTCATCCGCGATGATGAGCGTGCGCTCGAACTGGCCGATGTTCTCGGCGTTGATCCTAAAGTATGCCTGCAACGGAAGGTCCACCTTGACTCCCGGTGGGACGTAAATGAATGAGCCGCCTGACCAAACTGCGCTGTTGAGCGCTGCGAACTTGTTGTCTTCTGGCGGGATTACCTTGCCAAAGTGCTTCTTGAGAATCTCGGGGTATTCCTTGACCGCGGTATCGGTGTCAGAGAAAATTACACCTTGCTTTTGTAGGTCTTCCCTTAAATGGTGATAAACAGTTTCAGACTCGTACTGGGCGCCGACTCCCGCAAGGAACTTGCGCTCCGCTTCAGGAATGCCGAGCTTTTCAAACGTGTTCCTAACAGACTCGGGCACGTCGTCCCAGCTCTTGCTGGTCTTTTCTGACGCCTTGGCATAGTAGTAGATGTTCTGGAAGTCAATCTTGGACAGGTCGCCCCCCCAGTTTGGCATTGGCTTGCTCATGAAAACATCATAGGATCTTAGCCTGAAATCGCGCATCCAGTCCGGCTCGCCTTTCATCTTGCTTATCTCCTCAACCGTGCCCCTGGAGAGCCCCTTCTTGCTCAGGTAAACGTAAAGCTCGGTTGAATCCTTAAAGTCGTACTTGCTATAATCCATGTTCAGGTCTTCAGTGGTCATATACAGATAGTATAACGGTGTTATTTTATATATATTTTCCACCCTATAACGGGTGTTTTGGTAATTTGTACAGCCTAACTTTCTATAATTTGTTCAAGCTAAGTCGTGTGCCTCATCGCGTTGTGCATCTCCAGCGCCCCTTTGCGCACCAGCGCCTGCACGTCAGGCGCAAGGTCGTCCATCTTTATCTCGTTTGCTTTCAGTTTCTCGAGCACTTCGCCCACCGTCACATCCTCCCCGTTGACGGCCACACTGCTTTCAAGAATGCCCATGCCGGTTTTCAAGCCGAGCACCCAGAGCAGCTCTTCCACCTTGCCCTTACCCTGCGCCAGTTTTTCCGAATATTGTTTTATCGCCTGCTCATTGTGCTCCTGCATGGCCTTGGCGAGCATCTTTGCAATCGTATTCGACTGCCCCTCAAGCAAATCGATGCGGAGCCTGACGTCTTTTTCAGAGCGCAAACATGTCTGCTATGCCCTAAAGGGCTTTAATCATTTTGGGTCCGGCGCTTTGTGGACCAGAATGTGCCCGCCGAAGTTTTCCAATTGCGATAATCTGCAAGTATCCTGGCGTGGTCAAACGCAATCCTGTTCTTCATTTTCTCTACGTCGGCAAGCTCGACCCATTCCAGGCCGGCCGCGTCGTCGCCTGCCCGTTCGTTGCCGCCGATTACTATTGCAACAAACACAACCGAGAGCGTTTGTCGCCTCGGGTCCCTCGCGGGGTCAGAATAGACGCCCAATATCTCTATGGGATCTATTTCAAGCGAGGTCTCTTCCATCACTTCGCGCTTTGCCGCGTCCTCTGCAGTCTCACCCTCGTTCACAAAGCCTCCTGGGAGCGCAAGGCAGCCCGCGAATGGCTCCTTCTTTCTTTTTATCATCAGGATCTTTGAGTCCTTTTGCATTATTGCGTCTACGGTGGGCACCGGGTTCCTGTAGCTCACTGCTTTTCTGCAAGCGGGCAGGGGTATTAACCTTCTAACGGTGCAAAAAATTTCAGTAGATGCCGTATTTCGCATGGATTTACCATAGTATGGTGCGAATACTGCAATTGCAGCATGATATTTCCTTTTCATGCCAAAATCTTGGCTCTGTTCGGATCGTGGTTGTTTTCTTTGGTTGTTCGGCGTTGGTTGGTGTTCATCCCCCATAGATCTAATAAACTGCAGTGCAGCAATAGTGGTGGTATCCATGCATAAAGGCAAGGTTGTTGCCGTTGCAAGCGTTGTTGCTGTAGGTTTGGTATTTTTTTAATCGTAGTTTATGGGCGGATCGCTTACGATTGTTATGAAATTAGCCAAGAATTCGAACGGACGTTTGAACCATATGCATGCGATTATGGTTCAGGTTTGTATGTAATTACGGTATTATCAGCAATAATGCTTGCTTTCGGCAGTTGGGTCTTGGTTTTCGGACTAAAATCACTTTCATTGGTGACTTACAAATCATAGTTTCACCAACCAAACCCGAACAACCAGATAGGAATAACCATAATCGGAACAGTACCAAAATCTTAATAATTTGGCGCGACAATATCATGGATAATGTCCGTCGTGTTTGAGATGGAGACGGAGGCCCCGGCGCCGCTTAGCATCTGTCCGAGGTGCGGAAGGCAGGTAAGGATAGACGGCCACTGCGAGTGCGAGGCCGTGTTTCTTGCAGAGGACTACAAAAAACCGCGCAAGTAAACGCGCAAAAGCCTCCGAACGAAGCTGTTTGCTAGATTACACTGCGACGTAATTCAGTATAGACTTTTGGCCGGTGCACGACCTGTCTATTTCCCTGGGGCCGACGTGTTCCGGAAAGCCGCTGCTCATGCCCCTTGCGCGCACCATATCGCCGAGCCTGCAAGTCACCTGCTTGCCGTAATCCTTGTCGCACGCGACATAGCTCCCAGAAAGCGGCTCTTCAAACCCGTAGATCTTTTTGTACTGCTCTGCTCCGTTTTCTACGCCAAGCAGCGCAAGCACCGACTTCATTCTGTCCCATATGTCAGTCCTGAGCCTGAGCATCGCGCCAAAAACATACCTGACCCTTGCATTCTTGCACGCGTCTACAACCGCGCCAAGCTCGTCGTCGCTGTCAGTCACCAGAGGCATTATGGGATCCACGTTCACCCCGCAGGCGACTCCTGCGCTGGCAAACTTTTCGATCGCCTCAAATATCCTTGCGGCCGGGGGCGTGCCGGGCTCGACTATCCTCCTTATCCCCTCGTTGCAAGTCGTTACCGACCAGACGATAAAGCAGTTCTGACTGTAACCAGCGTGCAGCTCCAAGTCGCGCTCGATAACTGCTGACTTTGTAAATACATAGTACGGCACGTTGTATTTTTGCAGCACCTGGATGCACCTCCTTGTCAGACCGTACCGGAGCTCCGCCGGCTGGTAGGCGTCCGTCGCAGACGAAACCATGACCGGGTTGATTCTCGAGCCTTTCCACGAGGCCAGTTCGCGCTCAAGCACCTCTGGCGCGTTGCTCTTGGCGTAAATCCTGTCGTAAAACTCTGGCGACCACTCGTAGGTGGCGTAGCAGTAGGCGCACCTGTGCTGGCACCCCTGGTACGGGTTTATCGTCAGTCCCCCGTAGCCCTTGACGCTGAAGGGGTGAATAATCGACTTGCTTGCCTTTTGTTCGTATTCGGGGGCTTGCATATTGTACCATAGTCCTGACATGTTGTGACATGCATATTCGATGCTAATAAGCCGGGCTACACCTGTGGGGGAGGGGGTCCCACTCTTGCTCATATCGCATGCAGGACCTCAACTACTACAAAGTCGTGCAGCTCGGCGGCCTTTGCCGCGCTTGTCTGGTCGATCCTGAACAGGTTGTAGGCACACAGAAGCGCTGTCCTTCTCTGGCCAATTGAATCGTGGGACGGCTCTGACATGCCATTTTCCACAAACCACGTGGTGCCCTTGGCCTGCCCTTTCAGCAATAGCCCCGGGATATCCATCCGTGTTATATCATCTCAGTTCCCTGGATATCCAAACCAGGACATATTATGTTATACTCTCTGATAACAGCAAGTGGCAAAGGCAGTTACTATTGTATACAAAAGTTATCCATGATTTCACCTTTGTTACGACACGATCGCACGGCCGAGTATAGTTTTTTATTGGCGCAAGGGCGCACCAAGGGCATGAAGGTCGGCGTCATAGGCCTGGGGCTGATGGGCTCCGGCATGGCAAGGAGGCTTGGGGTCGCCGGCCACGAACTGGCCGTCTACAACCGCAGCAGGCAAAAGGCGGAGGCTTTCTCGAAAATTTCGCGCCTAGCGGCAAGCCCAAAAGAGCTGGCCGGCTGGTGCGATGTAGTGATAACGGTCGTGACTGACTTTGACGCGGCCATAGACGTGTTGACGGGGCCGGAAGGCGTGGCCGCGTCGCAGAACCGGCCAATAGTTGCCGACGCAAGCACCATTGCGCCCTCCCAGTCCGAGCAGCTGGCGCAGGAGCTAAAAAAACACGGGATAGAGATGCTTGGGATGCCCGTCATGGGCGGGCCGGCCGCGGCAGAAACAGGCGAGCTGATACCTATGGTGGCCGGGAGCAAGGCCGCCTTTGAAAAGGCAAGGCCGGTCATAGAGGCGCTTGGGAAGCAGGTCTTTTACATCGGCGAAAAGGCCGGCACTGCAAACGCGGTCAAGCTTGCGCTGAACATGAACATCGCGCTCATCGCAACCGCAGTGTCTGAAGGGATAACACTTGCAAGGGGGTGCGACATTGATCCCGCGGTGTTTATCAGGATTCTCAACTCCACATACTTTAGGACGGGCCTTTCGGAGAAAAAGGGCCCCAAGATGGTCGCAGGAGACTTTGAGCCATCTTTCCACTTGAAGAACATGCTCAAGGACCTGGAGCTTGCCACCGGCACTGCCCAGGCAAAAGGCATAACGATCCCGGCAACTTCAGCAGTCCAGCAGATGTTCCGCGCGGCAAGCAACAGCGGATTTTCAGAGCAGGACTATACAGCAATATGCGCCTTTCTGGCAAGGATAAACGGGATGGGAAAATGAAGCTGAATGTGATAAAGCCGGTCAGCGAAAAGGAATTTGCGCTTTTTGCCTCACTTCCCGATATGGGCCGGGTCGGGGGCCTCGTCTCGTCGTTTCTTGCCCAGAACCTAAAATGCGAGCAGGTGGCCGAGATGGTGTCAAGCGACAAGCCGTGGGTGTCGTACGCCGACGGCGTTGTGAAAAGCGCAAGCGACGCGTACAAGGTCTACTTCGACAATGAGCATCGCATGATGATATTCACCGGCGAGTCGCAGCCGCAGGACCCCGGCGAGCTGCACGCGCTTTGCAATACATTGCTAGACTTTGCGCAAGGCGCGGGAAAGGTGACAAGGCTTTACGGCGCCGGCGGATACCTGCGCGAGCAGCTGACTGGCGCGCCTAGGGTCTGTGGCGTAGTGAACAAGCCCGAGCTGAAAAACGTGCTTGCAAGGGCGGGCATCGACCTGGTTGGCCCGGAGATATCAAGCATCACTTGGTTTAACGGCGTGATACTCGGCCTGGCCGCAGAGCGCGGAGTCGACGCAATAGGGCTCTTTGGCGAGATTGCCGAGACGACCGTCCCCCAGCCGCTGGCCGCAAAGAGCATTCTTGCGGCGTTCTCAAGGCTTGAAAACATCCCGCTTGACACAAAACTTCTTGACAGGCAGTACGAGTCAATCCTTGAAGAGGCACAGAAAAAGAAAGAGCCGAGCAAGTACGGCCCCGGCATTGGCTAGTGTACCAGCGCACCAAGTGGCGCATCTTCCGCAATGGTCAAGAACACCGGTCTGCCTTCCTGCCCGTCCGCTGCCAAGAGCATCCCGTTTGACGTCATCTCACCTATCTTGCGGGGCTGCAGGTTCGTGCAGATGACCACGGTCCTGCCGACAAAATCCTCAGGCTTGATCCAGAGCGCCGCGCCTACCCCGACTTCGCGCTTTTCGCCCCCGATGTCGACCAGCGCCTTGAACACCTTTTTCATCTTTGGAATGGGCTCAGCGCTTACCACTTTGCCTATCTGCAGTTTAACCTTCATAAACTCGTCAAACGTGATTTTTTCTTGCGCCGGCCCGCTCATGACCTACTGAAAGCGTGCAGGGTTATTTAATCAAGCACTACTTCACTATCTCGTCAAAGCGCTTCATGGCGTGTGGCAGGTCCTCGAGAAGGTCAGTCGAGGTCATGTGCAGCCCCACGCGGTTAAACGACAGGTTGCCCGCAAGCCCATTGAAATAGACTGCAAGGAGCGACGCCTCAAAAGGATCAATCTTGCACAAGAGCCCTGCAGCTACGCCTGAAAGCACGTCGCCTGTCCCGCCGACCGTCATGGCGCAGTTGTGCGTTCTGTTGATGCCCACGCGCCTGCCGTCCGACACGACGTCAGTCGGGCCCTTCAGCAAGACCGTGATGCCGTGCTTTTTTGCCATCTTTTGCACGTTTGCCACCCTCTCCTTTTCCGTCCCGCCGGGGTCCTCGCCGAACAGGCGCCTGTACTCGCCTGCATGCGGCGTGACTATTGTGTTCGTATCTTTTATCTCTGGAAGCACGTCGGGCACAAGCGCCGACGCGTCAAGCAAGAGTTTTGTTCCTTTTTCTTTCAGGTTCCTGACAAGCGCGGTCAGCGCCTCCTGCCTGGCGATACTCATTCCCATGCCTATCGCCGCCGAGTCGGGCTTTCTTGGCATCATCGCGGCAAGCCTGTTCGCAGAGCCGACGGTCAGCTTGTCGTCCGGCAGCGGCAGCACAATGAGCGCAGGCGAGAACGACCGGACCTCTGTAGTTATTGAACGGGGGACTGCGGTGTATACTAGGTCGGTGCCAGAACGGAGCGCGGCCATGCTAGTAAAGACCGGCGCGCCGTGGTAGTAGCGGCTTCCGCCGACTACAATCACTGTACCGCTGTCGCCCTTCTTGGCAGTCGCCTTCCTTGGCGGCATCAGTTTCTTGGCAAGCGGCAGGTTGATGGTGATGACTGCCATCCAGTCAAGAGCACCATGCCATGGATATAAAGAGCTCAACCCGGCTCGGCGTGTAACGTGACGATTGAGCCGGGATACCTTTTCCTTATCTGCTTCTCGATGTCAGTCACCCGCTCGTGCACCTGCTCTATCGTCGCGGGCCCTTCGGGCGAAAATATGCAGTTCACATCTATCTTGAGCACGTCGTCGTCCGTCCGAAACGTCGCTATCCTGCCCACCTTCCTGATTTCAGGAGAGGCAAGGACTATCTGCGTTATAGAGTCCTGCATCTCCGCGTCTGCAAGGGGTTGCACGCCGGCCAGCCCCGGCATCAGCGGTTCTAGATGCACGGTTACGTCCGAGTCCTTCAGCTGGCCTTTTATTGAGTCCTCGACCGCGCTAGAGATAGCGTGGGCCTCGCTCAAGGTGGCGGACCTGTTGACCTGTATGTGCAGTGACACTTCCAGCCTTCCGGTGCCGCCCACCCTGGATGCTATGATGTTGTGGACGCCTTTGACCCCGCGCACGCGCGCCGCGGCGCGCTCTATTATTGATTCCAGCGGCAGGTCGGGGCTGAACACCGGCTCAAAGTGGACGGTGATGTTCTGCACATCTCCAATCCCAAGCGCCTTGGCTATGTTGCGCTCCACCTGCGCGCTCGTCTCGTGCGCCTTCTCGAAGCTCATGTCAGCCATGAGGCTTATCGTGGTATCGACGAATATCTCCATGCCCACCCTGCGCATCTTTATGTCGCTGCAGCCAAACACGCCTTCAGTCTCGACCGCCGCCTGTTTCACCGTTGCTACGAGCCGGGGCGGTATGCTGTCTGTCAGTTCTACTGCGTTCTGGTAGGCAAACCTGCTGCTCAGATAAGCCAAGAACGCGCCAAGGACTATAGCAGCTGCTGCGTCGCCGGCGTACACTCCTGTCGTGACAAGCCACAGCCCAAAGAGCGCGACCGAGGTCGACCCAAAGTCGGCTACTGCGTGGTACAGGTCGGCCCTGAGCGTGGCAGCGCCGGATTTCCTAGTCGCCCGGCCAAGCACGGTTATCCTGAAAACGTCGACGGCAAGCGTGTAGATTGCTGCTGCAAAGCCAATCGTCCCGGGGATTACAAGCGCGGCCGGCCCGCCAAAGGCTATCCTTTCAAACCCCTCAAAGATGAAAAGTACTGCAACCACAAAGAGCGCCGTGCCGCCGATAAAACTGCCTATGGCCTCTATCTTGCCGTGGCCGTACGTGTGCTCGATGTCGCGGGGCTTTGACGCGAGGCGGACTGCAATTATCAGGATGCCGGTGACGACAGAGTCGAGCAGCGCATGCGTGCTGTCTGTCAAAAGCGCGAGGCTGTTCGTGATTACGCCTGCGACAAACTCGAATACAAAGACAGAAGCGATAGCTATTAGCGATATGCGCAGTGCATTTCTCTTGAGCGCAAACTCGCCGGCTGCTGCCACGGCTCACCACTTGATTGCGAAGTTGCTATATAGGTGTTGCCTAAAATATGGGCGCCTAGTTGGCCAGCACGTCGAGCTGGCCCTTTAGGCTCTTGTACCTGTTCCTGACGGTCACTTCTGTGACGCTTGCGGCCTCTGCGATGTCTGTCTGCGTCCTGTTCTCGCCCGTCGCCAGGCACGACATGTACAGGACAGACGCTGCGAGGCCCATCGGGTCCTTGCCCGCCGACATGCGTTCCTTGACGACTTCGTGCATCAGGTTCATGGCGTGGCGTTTCGTTTTTTCAGAAAGGCCCGCCTTGCTTGCCACCCTTACGATGCACTTCATCGGGTCTATCATGGGTATCTTCAGGTCAAGCTCCATCACGACGAGCCGGTACATCCTCGCCAGGTCCTTGCGCTTGACGTTGCTCGTTTCAGCGATGTCCTTGAGCGTCCTTGTCATGCCTGTTTCGCGGATGGCTATGTAAAGCGCTGCGCCGAGCGTGGCAGATATCGTGCGACCGCGCACAAGCCCGCGCTCCTGCGCCTTCCTGTATATGTAGGCCGTCTTTTCGACTACTGCGTCGGAGAGCGACAGCTTGTCCTTGAGCCTGTCTAGTTCGGAGAACGCCTGCCTGAGGTTCCTGTCAGTCGGCGTGTGGGCCTGCGTCCTAAAGTCCCACGCCCTGAGGCGGTCCATCGTGGCCTTCATGACACCCTCTATCCTTCGCCCGCTGGCGTCCTTGTCCGTCCTAGCGATGACGGTGGACAGGCCCATGTCGTGGCGCGCAAGTGAGCTTGGAATCCCGGTCCTCGCCCTGTCGTCCGCCTCTTGCGAAGTGAACGCGCGCCACTCGGGGCGGGTCTCCTGGATCTTGTCAGAGATCACTAGCCCGCAGTTCCGGCAAATAATTTCCCCGGACTCTGGGTCGGTGACCGTCCGATCGTGCTTGCATGGAGAGATTAGAGATGTTTTCATTTTTATCTAAAAATCAATGTAATTATCGTTTTCTTTGCTTATAAGTAATGTGGAACAAAAAATAATTGCATTCGAGGCCTACACTATTCATAAAAACCATCACTGGCAAAATATCATATAATAATTGCATGTTTTTTGTTCAAAAGGCTAGGAAATATGTCATTAACTTACCAATTGCTATCTAGTCCGTGCCTGATACCGTGCAACCGGGCCACAGGTTTGTAGAAATATTGGACAAAGCACACGTGAAAACTATTAATCTAATATGATGAGGCGGCCTTTGAGAAACAGTGCAAAAAACCGCCCTCTTGGTAGTAGTAGCTTTTGCTCCTAGCACCTGCATGCGTGCTGCCCGGTCCATTTGTCTCGATACCGGGCCTGCGCGTGAACCTGCAAGACGGACAGGAGCAGGCGAGTGAGAATAGTCAAGCTCTATCTCGACCTTTTCATCCAGCCCGGAAAATTCAAGCACGGTCGCTTTCTTCATTTCTTTCTACCGTTCCTGAAAGGCATCGGCAGGTCTGGCAGGGCAAGGGAGAAGGTCTTGTTGCCGAGCATCGCAAAAGTCTTGCCCTCGTAGGTGCACTTTACCACCGGCAGCGGGTTGACGCCGACAAGGAGGTCTGCCACCTTGTAGTATTCCACCAGCTTTCTCTGTTCATAGACGGTCTTGTTCTTGCGCCGGAACCTCTTTTTGCTCATGAACTTGAACGCGAAAACGACGTGGCGCTCGTTATATGCACCAAACATCTCCCTTATCATCACGCACCGCTCTATCTGGTCCTGCGGCACGTACAGTATGTTGCTCGTGCCGGACTTGGCCTCAATCGTGAGGAACACGCTTTTCTCGTTGTTGACTGCGACAATGTCAGGCAGCCCGGTCGACGAGCCGCCGAGCCTTCTGGCCCTCCAGTCCTTCAGCTCGTTAAAGCGCTCGACGAGCCCGTGCTCAAACGCGTATCCCCTGCTCCGGCGGATGTTCCCCAAGCCCGACTAGCGTTTGCGTCCCCCGGAAATAAGGTTTGTCGCAAGTCTTTTATTGAAATGGCTGACGATAAAGGCCATGTCAGAGCTTGGCATACGGGACTCGCTCGAAGCCATCGATGCGGAGTTAAAGGACGTACAGGAGCGCCGCGAAAAACTGATCAAGGGAACGCGCGATGCGGTCATGCTCTGCAGCAAGTCGATAATTGCTATGCACAGGGGCGAGATGGATGTCGCGAAAAAAGACATGGACGGAGCAAAGGCCATGCTCGACGAGTTCCGAGCGTCCGCGCAGCAAGATCTGAAGAAGTACGTTTCAGTCGCAGAGCAGGAGCTGGTCGAGGCGTATGCTCTGCGGTCCGTAATCGAAGGCTCGGCAGTACCGTCGATGGATGACCTAGAGGTCTCGGGTCCCGCGTACCTCACCGGCCTGCTCGACTGCGTGGGCGAGATAAAGCGCCTCGTCTACGACAGCATGAGGGCCGGCAAGGGCCAGAGCGCGGAATCTCTGTTTGCAGTCATGGAGGAGATCTACGGCGCGGTCTACCCGTTTGCAGTCTACGACAACGTCGTCGCCGGCCTGCGCAAAAAGCTCGACGTGGCAAGGATGCTGATTGAAGACATACGCGCCGTGGTGACTGAGGAGAGCAGGCGAAAGGCGTTCATGGACGCAGTCGGCAGGCTTGAAAGCGGCACGAAAGACTAGCTGAAGAACGGCTGCATCCGCGCGGCATAGCGTGGAAGATTATTATGTGGTATCCAAAAAAGGGCATTGAGGATCGCATTGGAAGAATCCGAGTTTTTCACAGAGCTGTGCCAGCTTGCCCTGTCCATAGATAGGAACGTCCGGTTTGCCGGGGTGGTTGACAACAACGGCAGGTTGCTGACCGGGAAATACCGCAACGACATAAAATCCCCTCTTTTCAATTCCACTGCAAGAAGCGACGTGACGAACAACTTGTTCTACGCAAGCTACAGGTCGGTGGCGCTGACCCGGACGTTTGAGACCTCGCTTGGCTCGCTCAAGTACCAATTGTCAGAATTTGATGATGTGAAACTGCTAACCGTTCCGCTCACCATCCGGGGCGACAGGTTCCTGTGCGTATTACTCGACCCGATGCCGTCCTGCCAGATGACCGTAACAAAACTGATGGACAACATCTGAAAGGTAATCTTTAATTCCCGTCTTGGACAATTCGCGTACGTATGGCCGTGCCTTCAGGCATGCTCATGAATATAGCTGGCTCGGAGTGGGCCATTATCATACTGCTTGCTCTGATACTTATATTTGGGACAAAGCGACTGCCTCAGTTTTCGCGGACTATCGGCAAGGCGGTGGGCGAGTACGAAAAAACCCGAAAAAGATTCAGACTGGAGATGGAAATCGCTGCCGAGCAGGCCAAGAGGGACGCCGGCGTTAGCAGGCTGCCGAGGATAACGGGCCCCGTCGAAACCGAGCGGCAAAAGCTGGAGACCATCGCCACGTCGCTTGGCATTGACCACGAGGGCAAGAGCGACGACGAACTCCGGTCGCTCATTTCGCAAAAGATGAGCGTCTAGAACAATCTAACACTTAAATACGCTATCAATCTAGCTTGGAGGCAATGTCTCAGGCATTGAACCCGTTTGAGATGGCTCTCAAGCAGCTTGACGAAGTGTCGAAATTGATAAAGCTGGACAAGGGAATGCACCAGGTTCTTGCGCACCCAAAGCGCGTCCTCACAGTGGCCGTGCCTACCAAGATGGACAACGGCGAGATCAAGGTTTTCACCGGTTTTAGGTCGCAGCACAACGACGCCCGTGGCCCGTTCAAGGGCGGAATCCGCTACCACCCGCAGGTCTCCATTGATGAAGTGAAGGCACTGTCCATGTGGATGACTTGGAAGTGCGCGGTAGCAGACATACCGTACGGCGGCGGTAAGGGCGGCATCATCTGCAACCCCAAGGAGATGTCTAATGGCGAACTAGAGCGCATGACTAGACGTTATGCGTACGGCATAGCCGACATCATCGGCCCGCACACCGACATTCCGGCGCCCGACGTTTACACGGGAGGCAAAGAGATGGCCTGGATTATGGACACTTATTCGGCGCTAAAGGGCAACTACGTCCAGCCCGAGGTAATCACTGGCAAGCCGATACCGATTGGCGGCTCGCTTGGTAGGACCGAGGCGACCGGCAGGGGGCTTGCATTCACAGTCCGAGAAGCGGCCAAGAGGCTAAAGATAAACATGAAATCTGCCACCATTGCGGTGCAGGGCTTTGGCAACGCCGGCCAGTTTGCGTCGCAACTTGTGGAAGAGCAGGGCGCAAAGGCGATAGCAGCGTCTGACACGAAGGGCGGCGTCTACAACAAGGCGGGCATATCAATTGCAGCGTTGCGCAAGCACAAGGAAAGGACCGGCTCTGTCGTCGGATTTGCAGGAGCCAAGTCGGTCAGCAATGAAGAGCTGCTAGAACTTGACTGCACGATCCTGATACCGGCCGCGCTTGAAAACCAGATAAACGGCAAGAACGCCAAAAATGTCAAGGCCAAGATCGTGGCCGAAGCCGCAAACGGCCCGACTACGCCGGACGCCGACGAGGTCCTGTACACGAACAAGACGCTTGTAATCCCTGACATTCTTGCAAACGGCGGCGGAGTGACGGTGTCGTACTTCGAGTGGCTGCAGAACCTGAGGCGCGAGTACTGGACCGAGGATGAGGTCAACCAGAAACTCGACAAGAACATCACCAAGGCCTTCCTTGAAATCTACAAGACCCACGAGGACTACGACGTCAACATGCGCAAGGCCTCGATGGTGCTTGCGGTCAACAGGGTCGTCGAAGCCACCAAGATCCGCGGCCTGTGGCCGTAACCCGGCTTACCTTTTCTTCATCCGCTTTCAGCGCGGTAACTTTCATTGTTAAATAAGCACACGCCAGACTAGTTGCATGGCAACTCCAAAAGTGTTAGTTGAATCCTATGGTGATGCGTTTGCGAAAAAGGACTTTGACAGGGTCAGAAGCTACTGCACAACACAAGCTTTTCTTTCCGGGGACCGATTGAAGCATTCGACAAGACAGACGATCTTGTGGCCGTGATGAGGCGGCTTGGTCCAATAATAAAAGGGATGGAAAAGAAAAAGGTGTTCGTTGACGGGAATGACGCCTGCATGATCTATGACTTTGCAACAAACCTGCCAGACATAGGCATATCAAGGATGGTTGAATGGTTCCACGTGGAGGGTGGCAAGATCGCGTCAATCAACCTGAACTTTGACCTGCGGCCTTACGTCGTCATGTTCGAGCAGACTATGAAACAGCACCAGGGTCCGCGATTCCACAATATAACGCGATCGCCAAGTTATCCAAATGAAAACAGGAAAAAAGGGAGTTTACTCTGTGCTGAACGAGTGTCCGCACGAGCAGCTCTTAGTCACGTTTGGGTTGTTTATCTTGAAACCAGAACCCATCAGGCTCTCGACATAGTCGATGTTTGTGCCCTTCAGGTACCTCTGGCTGTAGCCATCCACCAACAGTCTGACGCCGTTCTGTTCAAGGACTGCGTCGTCCTCGTCAGCCTTTTCCTCAAAGCCCATGCCGTACGAGAGACCTGAACATCCGCCTCCTGTCACGTAGACCCTGAGAAAGAGGCCCGTATTGCCCTCCTGCTTCATGAACTCGGCCACCTTCTCGGCCGCCTTGGGGGTTATCGTAATCGCTTGTGCTTGCTGCGCGCTTTCCATACTGTTAAAACTTGCATTTTTTGATATAATAAGTTTTTCCTACCGCAAAAAGTGGAAAAGGGGGGTTACTTGGCCTCTGCCTTTGCTTCCGCCGGCATGTCCTCTTTCTTCTCGTCAGCTTTTTCTTCCTTCTCGGCCGCCGGCTTGAGAGCCTCGTATTTCTCGACGAACTTTAGGTTCTTGGCGGCGGGCACGAACTTGAACACGTCGTTTGCGACCGCGCGCTTTATTATCTGCAGCCCTTCTGCCAGGTACGTCTCTTCCGGCAGCTCCACTTCCAGGTTCTCGCCGGCAAGGTTGAACTTGACCTTGTCGTCCTCGATCGGTATCCTGCGCTTTATGAGCGCGGTTATCTTGTCACTGTCGCTTTCAAGCTTTTTTGTCACGTTGACGTCGTAGATGAGCGTCTTGCCTGCAAGGCGGTGGTTAAAGTCGACCTGCAGCCTTCCAGAGCCGATGTAGCGGATGATGCCGGTCCTGTCGTCCAGTTCCACGACATCGCCCACCTGGACTTCGTCTGCCTTGTCGCCCAGCTTGCGCTGCGGGATCATCCTCACCTTGCTCGGATCGCGGTCGCCAAAGCCCTTGTCCGGCGTCACTTCAACGTCGAGCTTGTCGCCGACGTTTGCCTTTGCAAGCGCCTCATCAAGGCCTTTCAGGACCCACGCCTCGCCCACCGATACGAGTCTTGGCTCGTATTTGCGCGTCGGGTCGTAGAGGTCCGTCTTCTTTGCCTCCTCTTCGCGCGTCGTCTCGAAAACTTCGTTAGTGTCCTTAACCTTGGCAGTGTAATCTACCAGAACGAGAGAACCCTTTTCAAATGGCATGGAAAGCGTGTCTTTCTCTGCGTAATATTAAGCTTGATAGAAATTAAAAGGAGGGCTAGTTTAGCCCCTTGAGCTTTTCAAGCGCCACGGAAGTCGCGTCAGGGTTTGCCTTGATGCCTAACATGTTCATCGCAGAAGCAATCGATGACAGGGTCCTCATGACGTGGTACTTGCTTACCTCGCCCATAGAGCCCACCCTGAACACCTTGCCCTTCAGGTCTCCAAAGCCGCCGGCGACAAGCACCCTGAACTGCTCGCTAAGAAGCCCGCGGAACTTTTTATCGTCCATGCCCTGCAAGTAGTTCACGGCGATGACGACGTTGCTCCTTGCGTCCTCCTTTGCAAACGGGGTCAGCCCCATCGCGTTGAGGCCTGCGTAGAATGCTTCTGCGCATATCTTGTGGCGCCTTATCCTGTTCTCCATGCCCTCTTCCAGTATGATGTTCAGCGCTTCGCGGAAAGCGTAGTACAGCGGCAGCGCCGGCGTGAACGGAGTCTCAAAGTGCTCCTCCTGGTACTTGAAGTATCGTTTCAGGTTGAGGTAGATTGTGGGGGGCGGGTTTTCCTGCATGTATTTCTTCGCTTTTGTGCTAACAGACACCGGCGAAACGCCCGGGGGCGCTGCAAGCGCCTTTTGCGACGCAGTCACGCAGACGTCGATGTTCCACTTGTCCACCGGGAGATCGTCGCCTCCAAGTATCGAAACTGAATCAGCAATAAAGAACGCGTCCTTGCTCGACGCAAGCTGGCCCAGCTTGTCCATGTAGCGTATGGTCGTTCCAGTCGACGTCTCATTGTATACGGCGTAGAGCGCTTTGATGTCCTTGTGCTGTTCAAACGCTTTCTCAAATTCCTCGTAAGGCGGGTTCTGGCCAAATGGCGCCTTTATCCTGATTGCCTGGCCTCCCCAGCTGTCGATAAGGTCTGCAAGCCTGGTCGAAAACTCGCCGTTTACCGGTATGAGTGCCTTGTCACCTTTCTTGATGAGGTTGACCACAGACGCTTCGACCGCGCCGGTGCCCGACGTCGTCAGAAGCACAATGTCGCCGGTGGTCTGGAAGACCTTCTGGGTCTTTTCAAATATTTCCTTGTACAGCACGCGAAAGTCGTCGCTTCGGTGGTTAATAACGGGCGCAAGCATCGCGTTCATGACTCTGTTGGGAACGTTTGTAGGACCTGGGAGCATTACGAGATATTCCATGTACGGTGAGGCGCGCTGGCCGATATTTAAATCAACTAGGGTTGCTGCCCTTTTCCTCTTCCTCGTCGCCCAGCTTTTCGTCCAGCTTTTTCTGTAGCGCCTTGTAGTGTTCGTACTTCTTAGTCCACTTTGAAAGCACAAACCACTGCCTTATGCCGACGCCGAGCCACACGAGCGCTATCACGAACGGTATGGTGCGGACGGGCCAAAAGTTGGGGGGCTCTGGGGGAGCCCTGTCCGGGTTCCACGGGCCGCCATGGACGGGGAACGGCCGGTCGATGATCGCAGACGAGATCGCAAATGACACTGGGATTACAACCATGATGGTTATCACCATCAGTATGAACGTCCTCTTGGTCCTGTTCAGCTGGTCGATTATTCCGTCCATTATGTGGAAGATGTTCTCCCCAGTGTCGTCTTTCTTTTCCGGACCGCTCACAGCCTTGGAAAAGAAATTAGTGTTAAAAACCCTGCAGTAACTTTGTTACGCATCATAGCTTTTCCTCGCCCCTCGGGAACAGAGCCTCGTATGGCTCCAGTATTTCGCGTAGTATCGCGCGGCCCTTCTCCGCCACTCTGTACTTGATTATGGTTTTACTGCCCCACGCCTCTTCGAATCTTTCTATCAGGCCCTTCTCCACCATGTCATCGAGTATTTCCTTGTGCTTGACGTTGTTAAGGCCGCAGTAGCTCATGAGCTTGCTCTGGTTCAGCTCCCCATACTCTGACAATTTGAGCATGATGTCCTTTCTGATGTAAATCCTGTCGCGGTATTCGTGGACCAAGTTAACCAGGTTTCTCGGGTCTGGTCCTCGACGAAAAATCATCCTTGGTAATGAAACGTGGCAATATGCCGAGCTCGCAGCCGTTGTCAAGCAGCATACCCATCACTAGCAACATAGCTCCTACTTCCTAAAAGGACTTCTTGGTTGGAGTAGATTAAGTGTGCCGTAACAAAGTTACGTGACATTGGTGGACAACTGTTAATATATTTTCAAGCGTCTACATTACGATGGTAAACGCAAGATTCGTCAACAAGAAGGTGGCTATCATCGCTATCCTTGCGGGTGGGCTATTCTCTGCCGTGTTGGTGGGTTCTATGTCCATCGCAAGCGCGCAGCAGGAAGCCGAAGAAAAGCCGGAAATAACCGGCTCTGTGAACGTGGCAGAGCAGACCCGGAACTTCATCAACGAAAACGTCAAGGTGTCGTTCATTGACGCTGCTACTACCGCGCAACTGCAGGTCGAGGGCGGCAAGGTCGTAGGCGGCCACATAGGCGTAGTGCAGGGCTACCTCGTCTACACATTCATTGTGACTGACGCTGGCGGCCAGACTGGCTACAAGGTAATAGTGGACGTAGGAAACGGTGAGGTGCTCTACAAGAGCGAAGGTCACGAGATCGGCACCATGATGTTTGGCCACAGAGGATTTGGACAAGGCAAGCACTTCGGCCAGGCGTGGCAGATGAACCACCTACGCATGGACGCGGCCAACTAGGCCTCCATCCATTTTTTCCGACTGGAACGTTTTATAATACAGTTGCAGACATGCTTGCGGCATGAAAGAGCGCCGGGCCAGTATTTTGAAGCACGCCTCCAAAGTTGGCTTCAACGCGGTCGCGGCGTTCGAGCCCGAGAACGTCTTTTACCTGACGGGTTTCTGGGGTGAGGCCATAGCAGTCTGCACAGAAAGCGGCACGAAACTGCTTGCGCCCAAACTGGAATTTTCAAGGGCAGAGCAGTCGTCGGTCGACTGCGAGGTGATACCGACAGAGCGTGGCGACGAGCTTCTCACTACCTTTGTTTCAGAAATCAAGGGCGAAAAGGCGTGCGCCGATCTTAACGATTATGGCACTGCAGAGCAGGTGCGCAAGCTTGGCGGCGACATAGCGGTGAACACGGATACTTTCTTTCAGGCGCGCCGGATAAAAGACGATGTCGAGATCAAGGTCATAACAAAGGCCGCACACATTTTAGACAAGATGTATCAAATTTGTGCGGACGAAATAAGAATAGGATTGTCAGAGCGCGACCTGCAGGCCAAACTCATCTACGAGGCAATGAAGATGGGCGCAAACCCGCCGTCATACAAGTCGACGCTCAACCCGCTAATAATAGCGGGCGGCCCGAACGGTGCACTTCCCCACGCAGAAGTCACGGGCCGCAAGTTCCACAAAAAAGACATGATAGTGGTCGACTTGACCCTGAGGCACCAAGGGTACATCGCCGATGCGACAAGGACTTTTGCACTTGGCAGGCCGACAGCAGAGATGGCCCGAGTATACGGTATAGTCAAAGAATCACAAAAGGCCGGCCTTGACGCGGCGAGGGCGGGAGCGACGGCAGGGCAGGTCGACGACGCCTGCCGGGACTTGATAAGAGAGAAGGGCTTTGAGAAATACTTCATCCATTCCACAGGCCACGGCATAGGCCTTGATGTCCACGAGCCGCCCTGGCTTAAACCAAACAACGACGAAGTCCTGCAGGAAAAAATGGCGGTGACAGTCGAGCCGGGCATCTACATTGCCGGCAAGTTCGGAGTCAGGATAGAGGACAGTATAATTGTCACGGCCCGAAGGCCAAAGGTGCTCAACAGGTACACAAAGGAACTAGTTGTGCTTTAGCTTCTGCACAACAAGATTTAGTAGCTTGCTCGCGACCTGTTGCTTGCTTGACTCTGGAATGTGCGATACTCTCTTTTTGCCGTCGATTATGAACACCTCGGCCGTGTCAGAGCCTGCTGCCGATCCTTTCCTGCCAAGGTCGTTTGCCACGACGAGGTCCGCGTTGCACTCTTTTAGTTTATTGAAAGCTTTGTCGACAAGCGCCGAGTCGGAAACGTTGTAGTCCGCCTTGAAGGCTACCAGGAAAACGTCCCTGTCCATTTTTTTGATCTCGTCAACTATTTTTTTTGTCGGTACAAGCGGCAGCTTGATTCCACCGGACCTGGTGTCAAGTTTCTTTGCCGACCTTGACGCAGGCTTGAAGTCTGCAACCGCCGCGGCCATTATTACTACATCGGGTCCCTTCTTCAATTCCGTCAGCACTGCGTCGCGCATCTCATCGCCAGTGCCAACCCTGATAACCTTGGAAGCTGTCGGCGTTTCCGTACCGTGGCCATAAACGAGCGTGACCTGCGCCCCCATGCCCTCTGCCTCTCTTGCAATGGCCGCGCCCATCTTGCCCGAGCTTGCGTTTGTGATGACGCGTATGGGGTCTATCTGCTCGGCGGTGCTTCCTGCGGTGATTAGAATCTTCATGCCTGCAAGCGGCCCCCCTTTACCAAGCACCGCGATCGCGGCCCTTAACATGTCCTCGGGCTCCGCGACCTTGGCCTTGCCCTCCTCCATCGTGGGCTCGACGAACGTGGCGCGCTTTTTCAGCCTCTCGACGTTTTGCTGGATGAACTCGTTTCCGTACATCGCCTCGTGCATCGTCGGCGCGATGATTACCGGTATCTTTGAGCCGAGTGCGACGCTCAATACCGAAGTTACGGGGGTATCATCAATGCCACTGGCAGCCTTGCCTATCGTGTTTGCCGTGCACGGATACACGATAACTAGGTCGGACATGTCGTAGTCTGCAAGGGCGACATGCTCAAGCCTGCCTGTCAGTTTCGTGACAACTTCGTTGCCGGTAGCCCACTCCATCATGTCTGCATGCAAAAGCGTGGACGCCGTGGACTGGCTCATAACTGCGTGCACGTCCGCGCCGCGGCGCATGAGGAGCCTCGCCATGTCGATGGCGCGGTAAGCGGCAACGCTCCCGGTTATGCACAGTACTATCTTCTTGCCGGCAAGCTCGCTTCCGTCAGAGCCGGTGATGTCCTTGGACGGGTGAACGCCCCTCATTTCTTCCGCCCCATCTTGCCTGCCTCGTTCGGGTCCATGTGAAAGGTGTTCTGCTCGCCGGGGAACTGGCCTGCCTTGACGTCCTGCGCGTAGCTCGTGACAGCGTCGAGTATAGGCTTGGCAAGCTCGGCGTAGCGCCTGACAAACCGGGGCTTGATGTCCTCGTATATCCCGAGCAGGTCGTGCAGAACGAGCACCTGCCCGTCGCACCCGGGGCCCGAGCCTATGCCGATTGTCGGCACCGACACCTTCTTCGTTATCATCTCTGCCGCCTCGCTTGCTACCATTTCAAACACTATTGAAAAGACGCCGGCGTTTTCGAGCGCCTTGGCGTCCTGGAAAAGGCGCGCAGCCGACTCGGCGGTCCTGCCCTGAAGCCTATAGCCCTCCCACAGCGACGATGTCTGAGGCTTCAGCCCGATGTGGCCCATGACCGGCACGCCTGCGTCAACTATCGCCTTGACCTTGCCTGCTATTTCTGCTCCGCCTTCCAGCTTTACTGCGTCGCACCCCGCTTTTATGAACTGGATGGCGTTTTCGATTGCCAGGCTGGTACTTGGCTGGTACGAGCCAAAGGGCATGTCGCCCACTATCATCGCCCTCTTGGCGCCCCTTGCCACCGCGCCGCAGAACATCAGCATCTCGGGCATGTTCACAGGTGCCGTGCTTGGGTGTCCAAGGACTACCATGCCGGCGCTGTCGCCGACCAGCATGACGTCGACGCCGGCCCTATCGCAGATGAGCGAAGTCGAATAGTCGTAGGCTGTGAGCACTGCAATTTTTTCTTTGCCCTTCATCGAAGCAAGGTCGCTGACGCTCACCTTCTTTTTCTGCTGCGCTATTTCGCTCCACCCCTGATTATCGCAAGCGACTCGGCAAGGTTTTCGTCATTGTCAAAGTTGTCGACCAGCTGTTGCAATGTTGTCGCGTCCTTGCCTTTCAGGGCGCGGGCCTCCTGCACGAGCGCAGGCATGGACCTGACAAGGTTGTCGACAATCGTTATCCTGGCTGCCTTGGCGGTTCTTGAGAGTGGGTTGAGGTCGACCGTTATCACGCCCTTGCCCATCCTCGCCAGCGCCTCCGCCCTGTCGCCGTCCTCCAATGGGACAAAGACCATGTCCGCGGCAAAGATGCCGTCAGGGTCGACGCGCCTGCGCTCGCTTGAAAGCTCGGGTATCCTGGCAGACGCCCTTTCCCCTACGCCCAGCACCTGCCTTGCGCCGTGCCTTTCAAGCTCCGCCTTTATGGCAAGCTCGCGTTCGTCCGTCCTGTAGAACAGGTTGACCTCTATTTTGGCCCCTGTAACGCCGGCAAGCTCCACAACTTCTTTGGGGCAGAGCGCGGCGGCGTTGCCGTTGACCGACAGTACGGCATTTTTTGAAAGCAAAAGCAATGCTGCCGCAGCGCGCACGGCCTTTATCGCAGGCTCGGGCGTCCTTTCGCCAAGCAAGTAGTCAAAGGCCTCGCCCCTGCCGTGAGCTATCAGGCCCTCTGCGACTACAAGGTTCCGCCTAAAGCCGTCGACAAGCCTCTCCCGGGTCATGAGAGACCGTGCCCTCGGGTGGTCCGTTGGTATCATCGCCTAGACTACCCGCGCCCCTCTGCGGTCGATGTCGCAGACAAGGAGCGTTCCTTCAAATCCTTTCAGGATTTTTGTGGCCTTTTCTGCCCTGCCCTCTGGAACGATGGTGAAAACGGTCTGGCCAAAGAGCGCTATCCCGCACCCAAAGCCCGCCGATTTTAATGCCCTGACCGGACTGGCGCACCTGTCATTTGCGAGGCCTAGGGTCTGCGCAAACTCGAACGACATGTCAAGGAAGTCGCCCACGCTCCTTGACTTTGACAGGTCGTGTAACATCCTGCCGCCGAGGCTGTTTATCTCGTCCATCCTGCCTGCAAGGAACGCCTTGGTGGATATGGGCGCTATGCATAGCACTACTGCCTTGTAGCCTTCAAGTGGAATGCTGTCGACCGTGCCGACGCCGGGAGCCCCTGCTGTCCTGCGCATCTCAAAGCCGCCGAAATACTCTGCAATGACTGTGCCAAGACCCGTCTTACACACAACCTCTGCACTGTGCGCTATCTGCGCCGCCTCCGCACTATCGAGCCCCGCGCCAAACGCCTCGTTGAGCGCGTAGCTGAGGCTGAGAGCCGCCGCGCCACTCGACCCTAGGCCGTACCCGACAGGCACGCCTATCTCGTGCTCGACCTTTACGAAATACGGCCTGTCGGCGTTTCTTAGGTAATGGTCGACGACCCACTGCGACACCTCGGCTTCATCCTGCCTGGCGGCCTTGCCGTTTAGCAGTATCTTGGAGCCTGGCTTGCCCGAGTAAACGTAAACAGTGGTAGTGATGCCTTTGTCGATAGAAAATCCTGCGCCCCTCGATCCCCTGTAAAGCGGGTCCGTGCCCTGACCGTGCGGGATTTCAAAGAAACCGGTCACGTGGCCGGGGGAGAACGCCTTGGCTACAGCTAAAGGCGCCGTAACCAGTGTCGATGCCATGCAGCTGTTTATAACGGTCAGAAAATATAAAAATAATGTTTAATTAGTTTAAATGCCTTTATACTATTTATGACGAGGTACGCAAGGCGCCTTCAACAGATAGGAAGCAGCTTACTGGTCTCGCTGCCAAGTGAGTGGATAAAAAACAACAAACTGCAAAAGGGAAGCATAGTCCCCATCGACGTCAACCGCGACAACACGATATCGATATTCCCCTCCGAATCGGAGGCGGAGCACACCAAGGAGGCCGCGATACAGTACTCGCCGGCATCGATGGACTCGCTTGTGAACCAGGTCTACGGCGCGTACCTGCTGGGATACGACGTGATACGCGTGCGAGCTACGGGCTCAATATCGTATGAGGACGCCGAGCGGTTCAAGCGGGCGATGCGTAAACTTGTCGGTCTGGAGATAGTGGAAGAGGACGGCAGGAACATCACCTCGCAGTTTCTGCTTGACCCGAACACGCTTGACGCTGAAAAGATCCTGCGCCGGCTCAACTCGCTTGTCGCCGGCATGTTCAAGGAAACGGTGGAAGCAATACGGGCAAGGCAGAACACGGTCCGCAAGTCCATCGACGCTCGCGACGACGAGGTAGACCGGCAGTATTTCCTGCTCGTCAGGCTGATAAGGAGCGCCATGATGGACCAAAGGCTTGCCGGAAAACTCAACCTCAGCAACATCGACATACTCGACTACAGGATCGCGGCAAACCTGCTCGAAGGTGCCGGCGACTATATCGTTGACCTTGCTTCCATGCAGAACTTTTCCCACATCGACTTTGTCGACAGGTTTATGCAGGCCAGCGAGCTTGTGGAAAAGATGCAGGAGAAGGCAGTTGCGGCGTACATCGGCAAGAACAGGTCCGAATCGATAGCCGTGCTGAGCCTGTACGGCAAGTTCACCGAGGTGATAAATTCGGTGAAGGGCATGTCTGCAGCTGCCAAGGGCCGGAGCGCTGAGTCGACTGTAGCAGTGCTGAACCTTACTTACTCGATGGACAGGATAGCAAAGTGCTGGGTTGACGTGGCGGACCTGGTAAAGCCGGTCCACCTGGTGGCGCCTTTGAAAAACGACTAGCCGATGACCAGGCCTATGGGGTCTATCTCGACTTCAAACGCAGCAAAACCCTCAGCCTTTATGTCAGACGCTATGCGCTCGCTGTCCTCCTTGCTTGCTGCAAGCGCGATTATCGCGCCGCCACCGCCGGCACCGGTCATCTTGGCGCCAAGCGCCCCCGAGCTTTTCGCCACATCTATCAGGTCGTCAGCCTTTTCGTGCGAGACGCCGAGCCTATTCAGCAACAGCTGGCTTTCGTTCATGAGCACACCCAACTGCCCGATGTTCCCGGAACCAAGCGCCACCAGCGCCTGGTTGCAGATGTCCTTTGCCTGCGACATCAATCCAGCAAACACCATCTGGTTTGCCTCTTTCAGCTTCCTGACACTTGACACCAGCTCGCCCGTGTTGTGCTTTATCCCTGTGTCCCCGATTACCAGGGGGAGCTTCGTCTTGGAATCGACCTTCTTTAAGCCGCCGCCCCTGCTGTAGTGGATCAGGCCGCCAAAGGTACTCACGAAACAGTCAGCGCCTGAAGAGTTCTTGTGTATAATGCGCTCGGCCTCGATGGCGCCTTCGCATATTTTTTTCTTGTCAGGCCTGCCAAGAAGCGACTCGACTGCCGCGATGGTGGCCACAAGAGCGGCGGCAGACGACCCGAGTCCTACGCCGTACGGGATGTCCGACTTTATCGTTATCTCGAGGCCCGTTTTCTGTTTTCTTGCGTCAAGGGCCTGCTTGGCTGCAAAATACAGTGGGTCCAGTGCGTTCCTCGCATTCACGCCTTCTATCAACTTGAATGTCGAACCTTCAAACTCGCCTGAAGCGATGTCTGACTTTATGGTGACCTTGCCCTTCTTGCCCTTCTTGGCAGACACCGATATGCGCCTGTTAATCGAAGCCAGTATGGCGGGGTTGCCGTAAACCACGAAATGTTCACCAAAAAGTATTATCTTTGCCGGAGCCGACGCCTTGCCCTTCAAACAAACACCACCGATGAATACCCTACTACCGCGCCTGTGTCACCTGTAACGTCGCCGCTTGTCGCGTATTTGAGGAGCTCGCCTTTAGTCGCGCCGAGGCTTTTCGCCGCCACCATTATCGATGCAATGGCGCCGTAGCCACAAGCCGAGACATCCATCCGCTCAAGCACGCTGTAGAATTTTGGAACGTCAAGTTCGAGCATGGCGCCTATCAGCTCGTTGTCTTTCTTGTGGGCCGATTCGTTTGGCTCGTAGTGCGTTAGATCGGAAGACGCAATGAGCACCGTGTCGTCGCTCTCGGCGACGGTGTCTGCAATCGCCTTGCCAAGGTCAAACGCGGTATCGATGTCCTGCATCATCAGGATCACAGGCACAATCGTAAACTGGTCGCGTATGTACTGTAAGAAAGGTAGCTGAACTTCAAGGCAATGGTCGCGGCTGTGCGCCATGTCGTCAAAGTCCACGACGCCGGACCTCTTGGCCATACCCTGCGCCCAGCTGCCGTTCACCTCGACCTGGCCAAGGGGCGTCTCCCACACGCCGTCTTTCATCGTGGCGACGCCGGCGCCTATGCCGTAGTGGTTCGGGCCCACTATCACGGCGTTTGAAAAATCGTGCGCGGAGATCTGGTAATAGCCGTTTGCCGCGACCGCGCCCGAGTACATGTAGCCTGCATGCGGCGTCACCATGCCGTATATCTTACGCTCCGTCATTGTAGGGGGAGGCATGCCTGGCCCGAACTTTTGGTTGCGGAAAGACTGGTCCAGAGCCGTGCGCAGCTCACCGGGGTTTGAAGGGTAAAACATGCCGGCAACGGCCGGCGATCGTCTGGTCGCCTTGGTCAAGATATTTCCTCGACTAACTTTGTCTCAAAGTCGTCGATTGATATCTTCATCTCGCTGTCGGACTTGATCTTGCCCTGCTTTTTCAGGACTTCTCTAGCCAGGAGCCAGTAGGTGGTGGCAAGCGCCTTCCTACCCCTGTTGTTGGCCGGGATTGTCAGGTCGACCTTTGATGTCACGTTGTCGCTGTTTGCAATCGCGATTACTGGGACGCCCGCTCTCGTAGCCTCTATGACGGCCTGCTGGTCTGCCTGTGGGTCTGTTACAACCACTATTTCTGGCTCCATGTAGTCCGGAAGCGACGGGTTGGTAAATGTGCCTGGCATGAACCGGCCCAGTATCCTGGTAGCGCCGGTCAGCTCGCAGAACTTTTCAATCGGGGTCTTGCCATACTCTCTCGCTGAGGTGACTGCGACCTTGGAAATGTCAGCCCTGCCTATGAACTTGGCAGCGACGTCAATCCTTGCAAGGGTCTTGCTGATGTCCAGGATGTACAGGCCTTCCGGGTTTGCGCGTACGATAAAGGGCGCCATGAACTTTGTCTTGACCGGCGTTCCGACCCTGATGCCTGTTGAAAGTATCATCTTTTCTAAATTGTCAGTGTCAATGGAATCCTGGCCCTCCGGGCTTTCCACCACGGGAGTCTCTTCCATCACGGCCTCCTCGGACGGAGAGGCTTGTTCGGGATCGCTCATAGTGTAGAGGACAGTTCGGCCATACCATCTATTAAATCATACTCTGACATGCGCACGAGCTCGTTCAGCTTCGCTATGCGCTCGCCACCGAGCACGCCCGTCTTTAACATCTTGGAGCCGGTGGCGACGGCGATGTGCGCGATGTGCGAGTCTACTGATTCGCCAGACCTGTGGGACGTTATGATGTTTATCTTGTTTTTCGTGCACTCTTGCGCAAAAAGGACCGCGTCATGCAGGCTGCCTGCCTGATTTACCTTCAATATGGCGCCGCTGCAGGCGCCGTAGCCGACGGCTTTTCTCACCATCCATGCGTTTGTGACCAACATATCGTCACCCGTGACGATAGCTTGCGGGTTCTTTTTTGTCAGTACTGCCATGCTCTCAAAGTCAGTTTCGTGCACAGGATCTTCTACGTATGCGAGCTTGTAGTCACGCACAAGCCTGCTGGCAAACTCTATTTGCTCGCCCGTGTCCCTCTTGATTCCCTGTCGGGCATAGTCGTAAATCTTGTTCTGCTCGTCCCAGAACGACGAGCTGGCAAAGTCTATGCCAAGGGCCATGTCCCTACCCAGTTTGTAACCGCAATTATTGACTGCCTTTTCCGCTATCTTTAGCGCCTGGTCATTTGTCGCGTTGGGGGCCCAGGCGCCCTCGTCGCCCCTGCCATAAGTGAAACGGCTGTCTATAGACTCGATTACTTTTCGCGTCTCTTTGTGGAGGTTGAAATTCATCTCAAGCGCCTGGACGATGTCCTTGGCACCGACAGGGCAGGCAAGTATCTCCTGTATGTCCGGGGTGCCAGGACCGGCGTGGGCACCGCCGCCGATCATGTTGCCAAGCGGGAACGGGAATCGGTACGGCCTGTTTGGGTTCAACAGCTTGAACAGTGGAATTCCTTTTGCCCTTGCCGCTGCGTCCACGGCAGCTATGCTGAGCGCGTACGCCACCGAGCCGCCTATCTTAGAGTAGTTGTCTGTGTTGTCTATTCGGCGCAAAACGTCGTAAATTGCCTTTGTATTGGAAGCGTCAATGCCGACGAATTTCCGCTTGTTTGCGTTGAACGCGTCCAGGGCCTTTTCCGGCTTGTTGTCTGGAAAGCTCTGCGCCTCTAATTTGCCGACGCTTGCGCCAGAGGGCGCGCATGCCCTGCCAGCAAACTTTTTGTCAACCACAACGTCTACTTCGATGGTCTTGCTCCCGCGGCTATTGAACACAATCCTTGTCTGCAGCGATGTGATGGAAGGCAACAATCTCTTGCCAGCAAGTTCGTTATTTATTCTATTTCGGTCTGGATTTCAGACATTCTGCGCCTTAGTGCCTCGTAGTAGGGGATGATCTGGTAGATGGTCTCGACGCTTGATATGAACATACGTCTGCAACAATACCTCTTAATGCCAAGCGAGTCCATCACTTTTGCCGGGTCTTCACCTGACTTGACCCTGTCTGAATACTGGCCGTGCTTGTCAGCGATGAGCGCGCCGCAGGTGAAGCAGCGAACTGGAATAAGCATCTGGACTTGTTGGCGATGCTGGCTTATAAAAACCATTACAGCGCAAGTAATATTCAAATTAGCGGAGCAAAAGCGTCTACTCTGGAGCGGGAGTCGCCCAGCTTGGTCAAAGGCGTAAGACTGAGGCTCTTATCCCGAAGGGGTTCGTGGGTTCAAATCCCATCTCCCGCACCATTTTACTTTTACAGCATCTTGCAAAAAATGAAAAAGAGAAGGCGCAGTACACAATTGGACCGCTACCTTGCCAACCATCGTCGGGTGCAGCGTGCAGTAATAGTCCACCGTCCTGTTCATAGAATGTGAATGTCTGACAGGTACTATGATATCTTTGAGGTTGTCATCTTCTATTCGAACTTTTTCATGACTTGGTAGTGGGGCGATGTTTTGTGCCTTTCTGTGCACTTGCTGCAGAAAGATTCATAGCCGTACTTTTTGTGGCAGGAGCAGCTGCAAACCTTCTGGGCTTCGGACAACCGAGAACAGGGATTACCAAATTGTTATTTAAACATAGGCGCGTCATTTTTTTATTGGTGTGGCGTTACAAACCCTGTATGGACAGCCGGCTGAAGGAGCTTGCGAGGAAGCAAAAGCTGCACTCGCTGTTGAAGGAGCAGCATGATGCCGAGATAAAAGAGCTGATGCACTACATGTCTGCCCTGACGGCGGTGGAGAACAATCTCGTGCGGAGCTACCTGCACACGCTCTTGAGCGACGGCCTCAGGCACATCGAGTACATATCGCGCATAATGGCCGAGATAGAGGGCGCAACCGGGAGCTCGCTCCTGACGAAAAAGGGCATTGCCGCGTCGATAGAGGACGAGAGGGCCTCTCGAGACGCGCTCTTGAGATGCGCGGAAATGGCCGACGACCCGGAAACCGCCGCGCTGTTAAGGAGCGTGAGCGTCGACGAGGAGCACCACATGCGCATACTGGAACACTTGTCGGAGCTGGTCGAGTCAGCCAAATGACTCGAGCACTTCTCTGCTGTGGCCGGCGGGCTTGACCTTGGCAAAGACCTTGATGACTTTTCCCGACTTGTCGATAAGGAACGTCGTGCGGATGACGCCCATGAACTCCCTCCCCATGAAGCTCTTCATACCAAACACGCCATAGCTCTTTGCGACCTCCTTGTCGGTGTCGGCGACGAGCGGGTAGGGTATGCCCATCTTGCCGCGGAACTTGTCGTGCGATTCCTCGCTGTCCGGGCTTATGCCGACTATCTCTATGCTAGCATTTGCAAACTTGCTATAGTCGCGGCTAAACTCTGTCGCCTCTGTGGTGCAGCCGGGCGTGAAATCTTTCGGGTAAAAGTAAACGGCGACGTTCTTTTTGCCCTTGAGGCCGGACAGCCTGAAAACGTTGCCCTTTATGTCTCTCATAGAGAAATCGGGTGCGTCGCTGCCTTCCGCAATGCCTGCCATTTGGTTATTGCAGAGGTCGACGCGATAAAAAACTTTATTCCCTCTTTGCAGAACTGGCATTGGTGTCAAGCGTCGAAATAGTGCATCGTGCATCGTCGCACGGGAGCAGGACTGCCATAATAGAGGGCAGCCGCTCCTTTTCATACGATGAACTATACGAACAATCGCTGCGCGTCGCGCGCTTTTTGCTTGCAAAAAACGGGGGGGGACCTTGCAGGCGCAAGGGTGGGCTTCATCTTGCCTCCCAGTTTTTCGTACGCGGCGGTCCAGTGGGGGATATGGAGCGCCGGCGGGATTGCAGTCCCGCTGCCAGTGATGTATCCCGAGGCCGAGCTAGAATACATCATCCGAGACTGCGGCATCTCGTCAGTCATTGCACACGATACTCTGCGCGACAAAGTGCCTGCCTTTGAACAACTCTATTCTGTCTCAGAGGCCGCGCGTGAGGGCGATCAGGCATTGCCACGCATAGAAAAGAACCGGCCGGCGATGATACTCTATACCAGCGGGACTACAACCAGGCCAAAGGGTGTAGTCACTATGCACGCAAATATTGAGGCCCAGATAACGATGCTTGTTCAGGCGTGGGGCTGGATTGAAAGTGACCATACGTTGCTTGTGCTACCCCTGCACCACGTCCATGGTCTGATAAACGTACTTTCGTGCGCGCTCTGGGCGGGAGCCAAGTGCGAAGTGTTGCCCAAGTTCGAAGCAAAGCAAACCTGGTCTTCCTTTTCGCGAGGCGACATCACCGTGTTCATGGCAGTGCCAACTATTTACTCAAAGTTGATTGCTGAATGGCAGGCCGCGCCTGACAAGGAGGCCATGTCGGCCGGCTTCAAACTAATGCGGTTGATGGTCTCCGGCTCCGCGGCCCTTCCGGTAACGACGCTTGCAAAGTGGCAGGAGATAACCGGCCACGTCATCATGGAAAGGTATGGAATGACCGAGACTGGCATGACGCTCTCGAACCCTCTTGAGGGCACCCGGGTGCCCGGGTCGGTAGGGTCGCCACTGCCCGGGGTGCAGGTCAGACTTGCAGGTGACAACGAGAAACCTGTGGCCGACGGTGAGCCGGGCGAAATACAGGTCAAGAGCGGTGGCGTGTTCAACGAGTACTGGAACAGGCCGGACAGCACTAAGGAATCGTTCACCGCCGACAGGTGGTTCTGCACCGGCGACATCGCAGTCAGGGAAAACGGCGTCTACCGCATACTCGGGAGAAAGAGCGTCGACATCATCAAGACAGGCGGCTACAAGGTCTCTGCGCTTGAAATCGAGGAAGCGCTGCGGGCGCACCCTGCGGTTTCAGACTGCGCGGTCGTGGGAGTCGACGACGAGGTGTGGGGGCAGAAGGTATGCGCCGCCGTTATTGTCAAGGGACAATTGGACCCCCCATTGCTCAGGACGTGGGCAAAGGAGAGGCTTGCACCCTACAAGGTCCCTGCGGACATAAAGGTGGTAGACGAACTTCCAAGAAACGCGCTGGGAAAAGCCGTCAAGCCGCAGGTCGCAAAAATGTTTCACCCGAACACAAAAGTGTAGAAGACGAAATTGTCTGACCGGGGGATTATCTCTATCTCGTGCACCCCGGGCTTGTCCGTCTTGGCCAGATTGTACATGAAAGGCCACTGTATGTCGACGACACTTGCACCGCCTTCGAGCCTTGCGTCCCTGCCAAGGTGTTCTTTTGCAAGCGAGTTCCCGTCGAGCTTCACCTCACACCTTCCCGGCCTGCCGTCTGCGGTCCCTATGATGCCGTGGACCTTCCGGGCAGAGTTGTATTTCATGATTA